>Ga0224558_1000173_pt1 | contig 74850 bp, 66 predicted proteins | sample 714S32024metaG_FD_180682 | JGI IMG/M metagenome (GOLD analysis project Ga0224558, IMG submission 180682) | Peat soil microbial communities from Stordalen Mire, Sweden - 717 S3 20-24 | ecosystem: Environmental > Terrestrial > Soil > Wetlands > Peat | place: Sweden: Norrbotten County, Stordalen... | reverse complement strand
GGTCAATGGTTTTACCCTGGTAACCGGCAATGCGACTGTCACTGGCGATAGCTAGTTTCGTGGCCCTGATCGTACACGGCATCGTTTTCTACGATCAATTCTTTCACCGCTGGGAGCGGTACCAGACCGCCTACTTCGATCAGGCGCGTACGCTGTCGAAGGATGAGCGGGAGCGGGCGGCCCTGGACGAGCGCCATCCCCGCATCGAACAGTACATCGTCACCCAATTCGGCGATACGCAGGTGGACCGCTGCGGCACCTGTCACATCGCCGCCGACGATCCGCGGTTCGAGAAGTACGCGCAGCCGCTCCGCACCCACAGCTACTCCACGGCGCTTGGCGATTACCAGCGCAATGGCCGCTGGGAGCGCCGCCACAAGTTCGCGGACTTCGGCTGCACGGTCTGCCACGACGGGCAGGGCCGCGGGTTGAAAACGTTCTACAGTCATGGCGAGGATCCCTACTGGCCCCAGCCGATGCTGGGCTTCGTGATCCAGTCCACCTGGCGCAAGGAGTTAGCGCCCAAGCTGATGGGCGCACAGTACATGGAAGCCAACTGCGCCCAATGTCACACGGCCTCCGATTTCGCCGGCACACCCAACGTGAACCGCGGGCGCAAGCTGTTTTATGCCATGAACTGCTACGGTTGCCACCGCATCGAGGGCATGTCGGAAGGCACGCTGGGGCCGGACCTGAGCGAAGTCGGAAAGAAATACCGGGTCGATTACCTGTGGCAGCACATCATCGATCCGCGCGTCATTTCGGCGATCTCCTTCATGCCGAAGTTCAACCTGGGCGAAGCCGATGTGAAGGCGCTGGTGATCTTCCTCAAGAGCCGCCATGGCATCAACTTCGCCGAAACATCGCTCGATCAATACCGCCTGCGGTTGAACGAAGCCAAGCTGACCATCACGCCGCCCGGCAAGCCCGAGGTGAAGGATGCCACTCTGGCCGGCCGCGGCAAGCAACTTATCGAAGATCGCGCCTGCACGGCCTGCCACAAGCTGGGCACGGTTGACGGCGGGATCGCGCCCGATCTCAGTTACGAGGGGCTTATCAAGGACCAGACCTGGCTGCTGGACCATTTCGCCAATCCGCGATCGCGCGTGCCCGACTCGATCATGCCGGCCTTCCGCTTCCCAGAGGGCGATTTCGATGCCCTGGCCACTTATCTCTCTGGATTGAAGACGCCGCCACCCGCTATGCCGCCCGCGGAAACTTTCAAGGCGCTCTGTGCGCGCTGCCACGGCGAGAAGGGAGACGGCAACGGTAAGGTGGCCTGGTATCTGGACCCTGCGCCGCGCGACCTGACCAAAGTTGGATTCATGAATTCCAAGCCCCGCGAGCGTTTCCTGCATTCGCTGGGCGAAGGCGTGCCGGGAACGTCGATGCCTGCGTGGGGCCACGCGTTAAAGGACGAACAAATTGCCGGCGTCCTGGATTATGTCTGGACGGCCTTCGTGAAGGAGCCGGCCAAGCCCATCAAGCCGCACAAGGTACCGGAGACGAATCCCGTGGCGTCGACGAAAGAATCCATCACCCTCGGCGAACAGACCTTCGTGTTGCGCTGCGCGGGCTGCCATGGCCGCAAAGCCGATGGCAAGGGACCGAATTCGCTGGATATCTCGCCCAAACCGCGCAACCTGCGCAATTCCTTCTTCGTGAATAGCGTCGCCGACCAGCGCCTGTTCGATTCGATTTTGTATGGCGTCCAAGGCACCGCCATGCCCTCCTGGATCGACTACGGCCTCTCGCAGAACGACATAGGCAACATCGTGAATTTCATTCGCAGTCTCAACCAGAAAAGTGGGGCAGGCCCTCGGCCTGCGGCGGCCTCTCAGGCCGCCCTCTAATAGGAATCATCATGCCAGAAGATAAATCATTGCAATCTGTCGCGGCCACTCCGCTAAGAACCACGGTGGTGCATAGCGATGCGACGGCCAAGTGGTTCGTGGTCAGTTCCATCGCCTACTTCTTCATTGTGGGGATCATCGCCCTGACCATCGCGGCCAAGTTCGTATGGCCGGAGTTACTAGGCACGGTCTCCTACCTCACTTACGGCCGCCTCCGCCCCCTGCATGTGAACGGCATGCTGTTCGGGTGGCTGCTGGCGTGTGACATGGGTCTCACTTACTACCTTGTGCCGCGGCTGTGCGGCGTCAAGCTATATAGCGAGAAGCTGGGCTTGGCAACCGCGATTCTGTGGAATATCATCATCCTCAGCGCGGTGGTCTCGCTGCTCGCCGGCTGGAACAAGGGCTGGGAGTACGCCGAGTTGCCCGTCTGGGTGGGCGTAATGGTGGTGATCGCATGGGTCATGTTCGGCATCAACATATTTGCCACCATCGGCATGCGCAAGTACCAGCAGATGTACGTCTCGCTCTGGTATGTCATGGGCAGCATCCTGTGGACCGCCTTCGTTTACCTGACCGGCAACTTCGCCGTGGAATTCACCACCGGCGTCAACCAGGCCAACCTGAACTGGATGTACATCCACAACGCGGTGGGCTTGATCTTCACCCCGATCGGCCTGGCCGCGGCGTATTACTTCATTCCGAAAGCTTCCAACACGCCGCTCTACAGTCACAAGCTGTCCATGATCGGCTTCTGGTCGCTGGCCTTCGTATATGTCTGGACCGGCGCGCATCACATGCTCCACGGGCCGATTTCGCAGTGGCTGCAGACCATCGCTATTACGTTTTCGCTGATGCTGCTGATCCCGGTGTGGGCGGTAGTCTATAACTTCTTCGCCACTATGAAAGGCCAGTGGCAGCAGTTGCGCGAGAACGTGCCCCTGAAGTTCCTGATGTCCGGCGTCGTCTTTTACCTGCTCACCTGCTTCCAGGGACCCATGCACAGCCTGCGCTCGGTGAACGCCATCGTTTCCAAGACCGACTGGATTCCGGGGCACGCCCACATGGCGCTGCTGGGCTGCTTCTCGTTCTTCGCCATCGCCGGCACTTACTACATCGTGCCGCGCATCTTCAAGACCAAGCTCCATTCCGAGGCCCTGGCGAACTGGAATTTCTGGCTCATGATGATCGGCGGGCTGGGCTTCTTCGTCACGCTCTGGCTGGGTGGCTTCTGGCAGGGCTGGCAATGGAACAATCCGGCGATTCCGTTTATCGACACGGTAAAGGCGCTCAAACCCATCTGGACTGTGCGCTTCTTTTCCGGGGTTTTGATCTTCTGCGGCATCGTGGCGTTCGCCTATAACATCATGGCGACGGCCGTCAACGCGAATTTGGAGGGCGGGCTTTAGCCCGCGCGGGACTTTAGTCCCGCACTTGGAGGTGACTTATGCTAAGTAAAGCCGATAACAGCGCAACATTCGCGGTCGTCGCCGCCTTGGTCCTGTTTTTCATTGGCGGCATCCTCACCACGGTGGTTCCACCGCTGGTGGACAAAAGCTGGGCGCGCCCCTTCGAGAACAACGATCCGGCCAAAGGACCCACCGGAAAGCTGCTGCCCTTAAACGAACAACAACTGCACGGCCGCGCCATCTACGTCCGCGAAGGCTGCTGGTATTGCCACACGCAGCAGACCCGCACGCTGCTGGCCGACACCAAGCGCAGCGGCTGGAAGGGCGTGGATTCCCCCATTTCCACCCCCGACGAATTCGTTTACGACACCCCGCACATGTTCGGCACCAAGCGCACCGGCCCGGACCTCTCGCGCGTGGGCGGCAAGTACGACACGCAATGGCATCGCACGCACTTGCGTAATCCGCGCGACCTGGTGCCCGGCTCGGTGATGCCGCCGTTCCCGTGGATTGTGAACGACGAGACCGAGTTCAAATCGCTGGTGGCGTATCTGCAAACGTTGGGACGCGCCAAGAACTGGCGGCCCGACAACGATTACGAGAGGTGACACCATGCACGATTACGTCTACCCGAGCATCTTCTTTTCATATTTTCTGTTCTTCATCCTGCTGGCCGGCGCAGTCTTTTTCTGCGTACGCTCCATCAAGGACGGCTATTGGGGACGCGACGGTGAAGAGGTCAAATACCGCATGCTGAAGGACGACGACCAGGAGCAAAACCAATGACACCGGCCAAGAGCGGAAACGAACCGGCCAAAGAGGCCGTCCACGGCTACGCCGACAACTGGATCACCGAGCGCACCGGCACCGAAGTGCCCACCTTCCTGAAATTCGCCTTCATCGCGATCGCGGGAGGCGCGCTTGCTTACTTCTTTATCTATATGTATGGCGAAGTGAACCACCCCGACCGCGGCGTGCTCGTGAAGGCCATGAACGCCGCGACGGAAGCCTCCGCCACGCTGATGTATATCATAGCCGCGATGATCATCGCGTTTGGCGTGATCGTAGTGGCCTTCTCCTTCCGGAGATCCAAGTGATGGAGGGCGGCCAATCTTGGCCGCAGCCGGCTTTCAGCCGGCTCTTGTGGAACCGACTAACATGACCGACACCTTATTCCAGGTGCAAGTCCCCGATGCATCCGAATACTGGATGCAGATGGTGAAGTGCCGCCACGCCTGCCCGGTGCACACCGACGCGTGCGGCTACGTGACGGCCATCGCCGAAGGGCGCTACGAAACCGCTTACCGCATCGCCCGCGCCACCAACCCATTCGCCTCCATATGCGGGCGCGTGTGCGGCGCGCCGTGCGAAGCCAACTGCCGCCGCGGCTCGCTCGACGCCCCCGTCGCCATACGCGCCCTGAAGCGCTTCGTGACCGACACCTACGGTCCCGAAACCGCCGACTACGCGCTGTATCGCGAAGCCTGCAACCGTGCCATGCTGCCGCCCAATCCGGGCGATTACGAACGCATCGCGGTGGTGGGCGCGGGCGTTTCCGGTCTAACCGTGGCGCACGATCTGGCGCAGACCGGCTACAAAGTGACCGTCTTCGAAGCCGACCCCGAGCCCGGCGGCATGCTCACCGCGGGCGTGCCCGTATTCCGCCTGCCGCGCGAACTGGTGCGCCACGAAATCGACGCCATCCTGTCCCTCGGCGTCGAGCTGAAATGCAACATGCGCCTCGGCCGCGACTTCACCCTTTCCGATCTGCGCCACGTCGGCTATAAGGCGATCTTCATCGGCATCGGCCTGCCCAAGGGCCGCAAGCTGCCGCTGCCCGGCGCGGACAGCCCCAACGTGCTTGACGGCATGGATTTTCTGCGCGCCTTCAACGCCGCGCAGCCGCTGTCCCTCGGTCGCCGCATCGTGGTGATCGGCGGCGGCAACGTGGCATACGATGTGGCGCGCTCGGCCATCCGCCCCGGCGAGTCGCAAACCCGCCGCGAAGCCGTCGCCGAAATGGAGCGCGGCGAGCAGGTGGCCTACGATGTGGCGCGCTCGGCGTTGCGCATCTCTGGCGACAAGGAAGTCCACGTGGTCTGCCTGGAAAGCCGCGAGGAGATGCCCGCCGACGAGATGGAAATCGTCGAAGGCTCCGAAGAAGGCATCCGGCTGCACAACCGCCGCGGTCCCAAGGCGATCGTCATGGAAGACGGCCAGCTCGCGCTGCGCACGGTGAAGTGTACCGCGGTGTTCGATTCGACCGGCCGCTTCAATCCTTCCTTCGACGAATCGCTGGTCGAGGACATCCCGGCCGACAGCATCATCTTCGCCATCGGCCAGACTTCCGATCTTTCCTTCCTGCGCCCGGAAGACGCCATTGAAACCGAGCGCGGCCTGATCAAGGTGGATCGCGAAACCTACCAGACCAGCGCGCCCGATGTTTTCGCCTGCGGCGACATCGCGCACGGCCCGCGCCTGTTCATCGACGCCATCGCTTCGGCGCAAATCGCGGCGCGTTCCATGCACGATTATTTGCGAGGGACGCGCACCGAAGTGGCCGTGCGCCGCGCGTGGGCGCCCGCCGCCTACACCATGGCCGAAGGCTGGAACGTGATCGAGCGCCAGAATCCACCGGTGCTCGAAAGCGAGCGCCGGGCGGCCTCGCTTGAGACCATCGAAGAGCCCTTTCCCGAGGCGCAAGCCCGCCGCCAGGCCTCGCGCTGCCTGCGCTGCAACGTCAACACGATTTTCGATACTTCCATCTGCGTGGCCTGCAACGGCTGCGTGGACATCTGCCCGGAAAATCTGATTCGCCTGATGGGGATCAGCCAGCTTCTCCACACCGACCACTGGATGGCGCCCGCGGCGGCCGAGTTTGGCATGACCGAGCAGGAGTTCCAGAGCCTGACACCCGACGAGATGGATCGGCTCGGCGCGGTGATGATGAAGGACGAAAGCACCTGCATCCGTTGCTCGCTGTGCGCCTCGCGCTGCCCCACGCACGCCATCCTCATGAAGGAGTTTATCCACTACACGGAGTGCGTCTCGGTGCCCACGCCCAACCCGAAGATACACTACCAGGCTGCGCCCCGATGAGCCTCGCAGAGTTCTGGCTGATGTTCGTTTTGGGCCTGGTCAGCAGCATCCACTGCGTGCAGATGTGCGGCCCCATCGTGCTCTCGTACAGCTTGCCGCTAGCGGGCGGCGCGTCGCAACGTCAACTCGCTGTCGCTCATCTCTGGTACAACCTCGGCCGTGTGACCACCTACACCGCCCTGGGAGCGCTGGCGGGAGCGGCAGGCGGAGTCATCGGACTAGCCGCGCATCTCGCCGGAATCGCGCATGGCGCCCGCATCGCCGCGGGTGTAGCCATGCTCTCAGCCGGTGCCTACGCACTGCTTGTGGGGCAGGCTCGTAGCCTGCAGCGGCCTCTCAGGCCGCCTGCCGCGGACCTGATCCGCATCGACACCCCCACCATCGCCGCCCGCCTCGCCCGCATGGGCAAGCGCTTCATGCTCTCCGTGCGTCCCACAAGCAAATACCGCCTCGGCCTGGTGCTCGGCTTCCTCCCGTGCGGTCTGGTCTACGCCGCGCTACTGAAGGCCGTGGATGCGGGCAGCGCGCTGGCCGGCGCCCTGACCCTGCTGGCCTTCGGCTTGGGCACCAGCCTGGCGCTGGGCGCAACCGGTCTGGCATCCACCGCCTTCGGCTGGCGCCTGGGACGCTGGAGCAACGCTCTGGCCGGCGCGAGTATCATGTTTGCAGGCGCGCTGCTGATCTGGATGGGAGTGGCTCCCGGCGCACACGTGCATCATCATGCCAATTTCTGAAGCCGCCAAAAAACGCGCCCCAGCCCTGCCGCCGCCCCGCGTCACTTACCACCGGTTGCGGAAGTCCATCCACTTCGCCTGCTTCCTGGGTTTCCTGGCGCTGCCCTTCTTCGACCTGATGCGCTTCGACATCCCGCGCCAGCGCTTCTACTTCGCGGGCTACGAACTGTGGATCAACGAATTCGCCATCGTCTTTTTCGCGCTGATGTTTTTCATGTTTCTGATCATCGGCTCATCGATCGCCTATGGCCGCGTCTACTGCGGCTATATGTGTCCGCAGATGATCTTCAGCGAAGCTTCCATCACCTTCGAGAACCGCCTGCGCCGCTGGATGAGCAAGCGCTTCTTCGACTGGCCCGCCGCACGCCGCAACGTGGCCGTCCGTGCATTGTTCCTGGCCGCGCTCGCGCCGGTCTCGGTCTTCCTGGCATTCGTCTTCATCTCTTACTTCGTCGCGCCGCGCGACCTGCTCGCCCGCCTGCTGGCGCTCGACCTGCACACCGCGGGCGGCATCGCGGGCGCGGCCGTCACCATCGTCACCTTCCTCGATTTCACCCTGGTGCGTCAGCGCTTCTGCACCACCGTCTGCCCCTACGGCTATCTGCAAGGCATCCTGGGCGACAACAATACGCTGCTGGTGCACTATCGCGACGAAGGCCACCAGTGCATCGAGTGCAAGAAATGCGTGCGCGTTTGCCACATGGGCATCGACATCCGCGATTCCCCCTTCCAGATCGAATGCGTGCATTGCGGCGAATGCATCGACGCCTGCGTGGACGTGCTCGGCCGCATGGGAAAGAAAGGGCTCATCCACTACACCTGGGGCGAGCACGGCGGCGAGGCCGGCGAACGCGAACCCTGGCTCCGCCGCCTCGGCCTGCGCGATGCCAAGCGCATGATCGTGCTGCTGCTCCTGGCGGCATACGGCTGCGGGCTTTTCGTGGCGCTGGGGATGCGGCGCGCCGTGCTGGTCCAGATCAGCCCGGAGCGCGCCAGCCTCTATCGCCTCGAAGGCTCGCGGGTCTACAACAAGTTCCGCTTCACCATCGCCAATCGCGGACACGCGCGCTCGGCCGTGATCTTCTCGCTCGAACAACTGCCCGCCGCCACGTTGGCGATATCGCAAAACCCGGTAGCGGTGGAGGCCGGCCAAACCGCGCAGGGCGAATTCGAAATCTCGCGGCCGCTGGCTTCTGGCACCCAGGAAGTCGTACACTTCCAGATCGCCGCCAGCCCGGTCGGCGGCGGACCGGCCGACTCGTTTCCCATGACATTTCTCAGCCCCGAACAAAGGAGACCGCAATGACCAGGCGCAGTCCGTTTCTAATCTTCTTCCTGGCGTTCGTCAGCGCCATCTTCATAGGCATCTTGATCTTCGTCTACATCGTGACGAAGCAGACGAATCCGGTGATGCTCGACGACAAAGGCCGCCCGGTGTCAAGTGCAAGTGGGGCAGGCTCTCAGCCGGGGTGCCCTCTGGACCGGGGCTCTCAGCCCCGCCCTGCCGCAGCATGACCGCCGCAGTCCAACTGAAGTGCGATCTCTGCAGCCTGGACTGCGGCCGTCATCCCCTCATCCGCCGCTTCAACGCCGATGACCGTTCCTTCTGCTGCGCCGGATGCCTGAACGTCTACGTCATACTCCTGGAAAGCGGAGTGATCGCCGCCGGCCAGGACTTTCGCGAAACGGAAGTCTACCGCCAGAGCCAAAAACTAGGCCTAATCTCAAACCGCCAAGAAGACTCCCCCAACATCGACCCCCCGCCCCCCGAAACCGAAATCCGGGAAGCCCTCTTCCAAATCTCCGGCATGTGGTGTTCCTCCTGCGCCTGGCTGATCGAGCACGCCCTCCACAAAAACCGCGGCATCCTATCCGCGGAAGTCTTCTTCGCCTCCGATCTCCTGAAAGTCCGCTACTGCCCCCGCCTGCTCCCCCGCGACCGCATCCCCGCCGCCATCGCCAGCCTCGGCTACCGCGCCGCCGAATACACCGGCCGCGACGAGCGCGACGGCGCCGAAACCCGCGACCTGCTCCTCCGCATCGGCGTCGCGGCCTTCCTGTGGATGAACGTGATGTCGCTCAGCTTGGTGCTCTACGCGGGTTACTTCGAGCGCATCTCCGACAGCATTTCGCGCCTGCTGCCTTTCGTCCTGATGGCGCTGGCCACCGGCTCCGTCTTCTACGCCGCGCAGCCCATCCTGCGCGTCGCCTGGTTCGCCGTGCGCAACCGCACCGTGCGCATGGAAAGCCTGCTCGCGCTGGGCATCCTGGCCGCTTACGGTTACAGCGCCGTCGAGGCCTTCGCGCACGGCAAGCACTTTTACTTCGACACCGCCTGCGCCATTGTCGCCTTGGTGCTGGCGGGCAAACTGGCCGAGCGCAGCGCCAAGGAAAAGACCGCCCGCGCCATCACCCTGCTCTACCGCATGATGCCCAACAAAGCCCGCCTCCTGGTGGACGGCCGCGAACGCTTCGTGGCCATCGAGGCGCTCGAGTCCGGCGCGGCCTTCGTGGTCAAGGCCGGCGAGCGCATCCCCGCCGATGGCCTGGTGGAGGAAGGCGCGTCGCACGTGGACGAGTCCGTGCTCACGGGCGAGTCCGCCCCGCGCCGCAAAGCGCCCGGCGACGCGGTAGTCTGCGGCAGCCTGAATACCGACAGCGTGCTGCAGATCCGCGCCACGCGCACCGGCCCGGACAGCACCCTGGCCCGCATTATCCGCATGGTCGAAACGGCCATGGCCAATCGCTCGCCCCTGGAACAAGCGGTGGATCGCGCCGCCCGCATCTTCGTGCCGTGCGTGATCGTCCTCGCCGTGCTGACCTTCGCCGGCTGGCTGGCCGCCACCGGCAGTGCGGCGATTGCGCTGATGCGCGCCATCACCGTGCTGGTGATCGCCTGCCCCTGCGCGCTAGGCATGGCCACGCCGCTCGCCATCACCACGGCCATCGGGGCCGCCTCCCGCCGCGGCATTCTGATCGGCAGCAGCCGCGTGCTCGAGATTCTGCCCAAAGTGGACGTGGTGGTGATGGATAAGACCGGCACCGTGACAGAAGGCGACTTCCGCCTGTTGGAAACGACCGGCGACCCCTCGCGGCTGGCGCTGGCCGCCGCACTGGAGACGCGCTCCGAGCATCCGCTGGCGCGCGCGCTGGTCCGCTGGGCGGTCGATGAGCGCTGGCCGCTGGATGCCCCGCGCAACGTGGAAGTCCTCAAAGGTATGGGCATACGCGGCGAAGTAGCCGGCCAGACGGTGTGGGTGGGAAACCGCCAACTCACCGGCGGCCTTCCCGAGCCCCTGGAACAACAGGCGCGCGCCTGGGAGCAACAGGGTCACACGGTAGCGTTCTATGGCTGCGACGGCGAGGCCATCGGCGCGCTGGCGTTCGGCGACCGCATCAAACCAGGCGCGCCCGATCTGATCGCCGGGCTGAAGCAGCGCGGCATCCGCACGCTGCTGCTCTCAGGCGATGCGCCGGCCACGACCGCCTGGGTCGCCGCGCGCATCGGCGCGGACGCCTTCATCGCCGGCGCGCTCCCCGAACAGAAGATCTCGACCATCCGCGACTTGCAGCAGAAAGGCTCCGTGGTAGCCATGCTCGGCGACGGCGTCAACGACGCGCCCAGCCTGGCGCAAGCCGACGCGGGCATCGCCCTGGGCACCGGCGCCGACATCGCCATGCAGGCCGCGCCCATCATCCTGATGGGCCCTGATCTCGACGCGGTGCTAGCCACCCTCGACCTCGCGCGCCAGACCATCCGCGCCATCCGCCAGAATCTGTTCTGGGCGTTCTTCTATAACACCGCGGGCATCAGCCTGGCGGTGGCGGGCATCCTGAACCCGATCGTTGCGGCAGGGGCGATGGTGCTCTCCAGCCTGTCTGTAATAGGGAATTCGCTGCGCCTAGGCCGGCGGCTCGCGCGGTAAGTCAGAGACGATTCGCTTTCGCTTTTTCTTTGCACCGCATGATAAAGGACGTTATCATACGGTTATGATGCAGGTGCCTAGTCCGGCGGCGGCACACGTGCGAGACCTCTGTCAGAAGATAAAGGCGGGGGCCGATCCGGTGTACATTGCCATCACGCCGGAGCCCGGTTGTGAAGTGGCCGATTGTTTCAACTGCATCAGACAGAAGGTCGCGCGCGATGGGGGACGCATCCAATTCGGCTGGGCGCTCTGGGAGTGGCCGCGCGTATATGTTGAGGCAGAGCATCATGCAGTATACGAGCCATCGACCGGGCCGCCATGGAAGGACATCACGCCTAGCGCTTTGCCCCACATTAGTCGGCGGCTATTCCTGCCGGATGACACGGCTGTTTACGATTACGCAAACGAAGGAATCCGGCGCGAGAACGTCCGGATTGCCGTAGCAGGGGACCCGCTGATAACCGAGTTATTCCGTTTAGCAGAAGAACGCAACGCGATACTGAACGCCATCCCTGGCGTCGGGGAAGTCACTTTAGAGGGGGATACGGCGGTACGTTTCCAGCACATCCGGGAGCAACAAGCTCGCGTCGAATTCCAACTTGCGATGAATTACACCCCGCAGAACGCGCCGTGTCCGTGCGGGAGTGGGCAGAAATTCAAACGCTGCCACGGGCAACGGAGGAGCAAGCGATAAGCACGCAACTAACGCTGGTGCCGCGCGGCCTAGCCGCGCTAGGCATTACGGACTATCTCAAGAGCGACGGGACGTTGGGGCACGCACAGGCGATGGCGAACCGTTCCTCGCCGCGCACCACCAAGCTTGACGACCGGCGCAGCGATGAAACCTCGCTTGACGAATACGAGAAGGTGGGGATTTGAAACCATGGACATCTGGAATGTAGACAAACTTACTCTCTTTCTAGTCTTCTTCCTGCCGGGTTTTATTTCAATCAAGGTTTATGACCTCATGGTGCCGGGGGAACGTAGGGACTTTTCAAAGTCTCTTCTGGAAGTAATCAGCTATAGCACATTGAACTTTGGGGCATTGTTTTGGCTGATAGTTCCCATCCAGAGGGGGGACTTCTCCCGCAGCCATTTCGTTCTGTATTCGCTAGCGGTCACTCTGATAATGGTCATCGTTCCGGCGTGCTGGCCAGTGGTTTTCTTGAAGCTTTCAACGTGGCGACGTGTGGCCAGGTATTTCGTCCACCCAATAGGGAAGCCTTGGGACTACGTGTTTGGGAAACGTTGTCCATTCTGGATAATTGTCCATCTTCAGAATGGGCAAAAATTGGCGGACGCTTCGATACAGAATCTTTCGCCTCCTCCGACCCGGCGGAGGAGCAGATTTATTTACAGGAAGTCTGGATTCTGGACGAAGCAGGGCGTTTCGTCAGCCAGGTTGAACGGTCACGGGGGATAATCATCATGAAGAGTGAAATTCGGGCCGTTGAGTTTTTTGGGTGAAGTCGAGTAGAATGAAATCAAAGGAGTTCCGCAAATGCGTCAGAACAGCACCCCGCCTTCCGCGACAGACTTGGGAAAAGGCTATCAACCTCTACGTGAAGGGTATGGGTATCAACCGGCACAGGCCTTGAACACCACGCCTCCGCAAGGGGGTTCCGGCCTGCCTTCTCCTACCCCCTCAACCGGTTGGGCTGGAAGTAACGCCGCTTCTGCACCTGCGAAGAAAGACTGAGGGAGCGCGCGCCCGAAAATGCCAGAACGTGGCACCGTCATTACCCCCCCGCCCCAGAACAAACGCCGCCCTAGCGCACGGGTCGGGGACGGATACCAACCGGCACAGGCGTTGAACAGCACGCCTCCGAAAGGGGGTTCTGGTCTGCCTTCCCCAGCATTTGGCGCGACGCGTGAACAGGTTGACACCGGGGCGGCTACAACTGCCCCGCCGCCTCCGAAGAAAAGCTGATGAGGTTTGCACTAGACATTTGCAACGCGCAAGGTCCCGAGTTTACGGGCCTTCCGGCAATGATGCAAAAACCGAGCTCCGAAAGGGCGAACGGCCGCAGGTCCCGTGACGCAATCGACTAGCCACCCGGCGTGCCGCTTGTGACCGGGCGACTCTTTCCGGTGCGCATATACAAGGATATTGACATCCGGCATCCACATGGAGGATCAGCGCCGATGGCTTCGGAAGGCAGCTTCGTCCTCGGCCACCACCAGTGCGGACGTACGATCAAGATCCAGGTTCGGGTTCACCAGCCTTCCTCGCACCGTGTGCAGACGAGACGCTGGAGACGAAGCCGGCTTTCGAGAGGAGAGTTCACGCAAGGCGTCCTCCAGCAGCGCGCTCAGCGTAATGCCGCGCTCCGCGGCTAGCCGCTTGGCATTCTCGAAGAGCGGTTCCGGAAGGGAGATCCTAACTCTCACAACTCAATGATAGCGCGAGCATGCAACCGCATCGCGCCGCCAGGGTTACTCTTCCCCGGCGACCGATATAGCCCTATGCTGAATCGCCTACGCCGCGAAGCCTTCCTCCGCATTACGCATCCCGTGAATGTTGGCCTTCTCCATGCTCCCGATGCCTTTCCACAGCACGCCCCGCAAGTTCGCATTGCGCGGGTCCGCATTATCCAGGTTCGCCCCGCGCAGGTCCGCGCCGTCGAGATCGGCATTCACCAGATCCGCATCCCGCAGCACCGCGCCTTCCAGCTTCGCGCCGCTCAGATTGGCCTGACGGAAGTTGGCCCCTCGCAGGTTGGCGTATTCCAGATCCGCCGCTTGCAAATTGGCGTCGCGCAGGTCGGACTCTGCCAGGTCGGCGCGGAATAGATTCGCGCCCCGCAGTTGGATGCCTTGCAGGAACGCGCCTGCCGCGTTCACGCCGACCAATGGAACATGGTCCAGGTTCAGCTCCTGGAGAGCTTCGATGCGGCCGCCGCTGCCGCCCGTTCCCTGCGCCGTGTTGATCACCCGCCACGCCTGGTTGTGCTTCTGCTTTTGCCGGCCGCCGGACTCCGCGAAATAGAAGATCACCGCGAACAGCTCCTAGAGAACGCTCAGGTACTCCAGCACTTCCAGCAGCGCCCAGCGGATCAGATAATAGGCGGACCACTGCAGGCTCCATTCCAAGGCGCGGAAGAGCAGCGCGATGAGTGTGCCATGCTCTCTGTATTCGGACCAGGAGTGCGGCCGTGGCCGTAGTTCGCGTACCAACATCGCTCTCTGGCTTTAGCATGGTTTTTGCGAACCGAGCGTACGCCTGCGTCAGCCCAAGCTCCAACCTGAAGTCTCTCCCCTAGCCGCGTCTGTCTTCTTGGCTTTGCGTGAGACAGATTGGCCGGTTTTCAGTCACACGTTTCGAAAATAAATCCCTCCCCCCGCACCTCACGCCAACCAAACCACTTACTAACCTGCCACCCTCCCTGGTAGGTCGTTCGCTCAACACCCGCCAGCTATCCTTGAGTCGGAAGGTAATTTCCGCATGATCATTTCGCAGAAGCAACAAGAAGCAAACCGGCGTAACGCGCAGCACTCTACCGGTCCGGCAACCCCGGCAGCCAAAGAGGCCATCCGCTTCAACGCCCTTACCTACGGCCTGCGCACCCGCGCCTCCATCCTCCCCGACGAAAACGCCGCGGACTACTCCCAGCTCTGGGACGAATTGGAAGCCGACTAGCAGCCGCAAACCCGCACCGAACGCCTCTATCTGGAAACCATGGTCACCTCCCAATGGCTGCTCAAGCGGGTTGCCGAGAGCGAACAGAAGATCTACCTGTTCATCGCATTCGGCGAAGAACGCTTCAAAATGTTGGGGTACGTGGCCAAACAACGCGCGCAACTGGAGCGCTCCTTTCGCACCGCCATCGCGGACATGAAGCAGTCGCGGCAGGCCCGGCCCCAGCCGCAGCCCATCCAAACCCCAGCCGCAAAATCCGCGCCCACACCAATTGCGAAGCCGGCCGAGCCACCCGCTCCGCAACCAGCCTATGTCATGTCGGAAGCAACCCCGGACCATCCGGTCTTCTGCGCTCCTGTCACCCTCGATACCCGTTAGCCATCTGCCCACCCGATCTTTGACAACCAGGCAAACGACCCCAACTGCTATGCGACCACTCTCTCTGCACTGCCCGGAAACAGCCCCGGCCATCGGCATCCAGCCTCCGATCCCCAGCCCCAAGCCCCTACCCCCCAGCCCCGGCGCGCAGTGCTCCAAAAGATCCAACCACTTGGGCATTGATCGTTCAGTCATTTCCAGTGTTATAGGTTGCACATTCATCCGTTCAGTTTTTACAAACTGTTCACAACTGCGAAGCCCGTTCAGCCAGGCCCAAGCCGTAAACTGTGAACAGAATGCGTAAAATCCCAATTCTGGTTCTGATACTTGCCAACGGCGCCTGGGCGGCCGGCACGCTGAAGGTGCTGCAAGCTTTTGGCACGGGCAGCTTGCGCGAGGGGAGCGACCTGTACGCGGGTCTCATCCTCGACTCGTCCGGCAACCTCTACGGCGTTGCCGAAAGCGGCGGCACCTACGGCTTCGGCGTGGTCTACGAGCTGTCGCGCGCCACGGGCGGCGCATGGACCGAAACCGTCCTCTACAATTTCAAAGGAGGGGCGCAGGATGGCGCCAGTCCGCACGCCACGCTCATGGCCGACAGCGCCGACAATCTCTACGGCACGACGGTGAACGGAGGTCTTGCCGGCAAAACGTGTCGAACCGGCTGCGGCACCGTGTTCATGCTCACGGCCGCCGCGGGTCAGTGGCAGGAGAGCGTGCTCTATCGCTTCACCGGCGCAGCAGACGGCGCCATTCCCTATGCGGGCGTCACCATGGATTCCGCCGGGAATCTCTATGGCGCGACCATATCCGGCGGCGCATCCGCCGCGGGTGCGGTATACAAGCTGTCGCCCAACTCAACCGGCGCGTGGACCGAGACGGTATTGTACAGCTTCGGCGGACGGCCCGACGGAACGGCCCCCTATCCCACTCCGGTTCTCGATGCCGCTGGCAATCTGTACGGCACCACCAACGGCGGCGGCGCTCACAACCTGGGAATCATCTACATGCTCGCGCCACAACCCGACGGCGGGTTCGCCGAACACGTGCTGCACACCTTCACGGGCGGCGCCGACGGCGCCAATCCGCTCGCGGGATTGATCTTCGACCAACACGGCAACTTGTTCGGGACCACCAGCTACGGTGGTACCGCGAACTGCGGGATTGCTTTCGCGCTGGTGCCCAACGCGACGGGTGGCTGGACCGAGCACCTGCTGCACACCTTCCTCGGCGTAACCTACCAGGACGGAGAAAACCCCAACGGCCTGGTTTTCGACGCGCACGGCAATCTGTACGGTACAAGCATGGGGGGAGGCGTCGATAATCCGGGAACCATTTTCAAAATGACCCACAACAGCGGCGGTTGGCAGGAAACCGTGTTGTACAGCTTCACGGCCGGCGACGACGGCGCCTATCCAAGTTCGGCTCCCGTGCTCGACCCGGCCGGCAATATTTACGGAACCACCCTCTGGGGCGGACCGTCCGGCGACACCACTGGCGGCGTGGCCTTCGAGTTCACGCCGTAACCGTGGCCCGCGCTTAAGCCGCCGGATCGCAGCACCTCAGCTATCGGGATCGCGCTCAACTCCTGCTCTTCGACCTGCGGACGCGGCAGTGGACCCCGCTGGCGAACGGCCTCGGCCTGGGGCACCCGTACTGGTCCCACGACGGCAGGTACGTCTACTATCAGGAGGAATTTGGAGGTCCGGAGCCGGTCGAACTCCGATATCTACGCCCTCGATCTGAAGCTGCCATGACACTTGTACGGCGGGCAATCCCCGCAGCCGGCCGATAGCGTACCCTGGTAACTGAGATGAAGCACCTGGCCCTGGAAGCCCTGGATGCAGCAACGGCCGCCGCCACCGGACCCGCGGTCACTTATGCCGACACGCGCGTCATGGAAATCCGCGACCGCCAAGTCTCCACCAAGAACGGCAAGACCGGCCACGTCTCGAGCGGCGTCTCCATGGGCCTCGCCATTCGTGTCTTGGCCGACGGCTGCTGGGGCTTCGCCGCCACCGACGATCTCACCCGCGATGGCGTCCACGCCGCCGCTGCCCTGGCCCTCGAAATCGCCCGAGCCGGCACGCTCGCCAAGAAGCACGACATCACCCTCGCACCCGAAGAGAAGTACGAGGCCGAATGGGTCTCGCCCATCCTGATCGATCCCTTCACCATCCCGGTGGACCGCAACGTGGCCCTGCTCCTCGATATCGACCGCGAACTGCGCCGCAATCCGGGTGTCACTCTCGCCGAAGGCGCCATGAGCTTCGAACGCCGCCGCCAGGTCTTCGCCTCCTCGCTCGGCAGCCTCATCGATCAGACCCGCTATCTCAGCGGCGTCGGCTACGCCGCGCTGGCCTACAAGGATGGCGAGATCCAGAAGCGGTCGTATCCCAACTCCTTCGGCGGGCAGCACCAACTCAAAGGCTATGAGTTAGTCGACGAGTGGAACCTCGTCGGCAACGCCGCGCGCATCGCCGAAGAAGCCGTCGCGTTGCATAGCGCCGACCAGTGCCCGGAGGGCGAGTTCGACCTGATCCTCGATAGCTCGCAACTGGGCCTGCAGATCCACGAGTCGATCGGCCATCCCATCGAACTCGACCGCGTCCTGGGCAGCGAGGCCAACTACGCGGGCATGAGCTTCCTCACGCTCGACCAGTTGCGCCGCCTGCGCTACGGCTCCGAAATCGTGAACGTGGTTTGCGATGCCCGCCCGCAACACGGTCCTGGCCTCGGTACCTTCGCTTTCGACGACGAAGGCGTGCCCGCGCAATCCACCGACATCGTCCGCAACGGCCTATTCACCGGCTACATGACCTCGCGCGAGACCGCCGCGGCCGTCGGCGAGTCGCGCTCCAACGGCACCATGCGCGCCGACGGCTGGTCGCGCATGCCGCTCATCCGCATGACCAATGTCAGCCTGCGGCCGGGCCAGCAGTCGCTCGACGAGGTCTTCGGCGGCGTCGATCACGCCATATACATGGAGACCAACCGAAGCTGGTCCATCGACGACAAGCGCTACAACTTCCAGTTCGGCTGCGAGATCGGCTGGGAGATCCGCAACGGCAAGCGCGTCCGCATGCTGAAGAATCCCAGCTACAGCGGCATCTCGACGGAGTTCTGGAACGCCTGCGCGGCCATTGCCGGACCCCAGCACTGGATGCTCTGGGGCACGCCCAACTGCGGCAAGGGGCAGCCGGAACAGATCATGGGCACCGGCCACGGCGCAAGTCCAGCGCGTTTCAGCCGCATCAAGATTGGGGGCGCGTATGCCGATTGAACCCGCGCGCTGCCAGGCGATTTTCGACCAGGTCGCGGATGCGGCCCGCGCGCTCGGCATCGCCGACGTCGAGGCCATCATAGCCGCCGGATCCAGCGCGCTCACGCGCTTCGCCAACAACGCCATCCATCAGAACGTGGCCGAGCGAAGCTGCCATCTTTCGGTGCGCGTGCAGATCGACGGGCGCACCGCACGCGCCACCACCAACCAGTTCGACGACGCGTCCATCCGCCAGGTCGTAGAAGAATCCGTATCCCTGACAAAGCTGCAGGAACCCGACCCCGCCCTCCTGCCGCTAACCGATCCCGCGCCTGCGCCACCTGTATCTCGCTGGCACGAGGCCACCGCGAGCGTGACCCCCACCGATCGCGCCGAAGCCGTTGCCGAGGCCATCGCGCTAGTCGAAGAAGCCGGCCAGAACGCCGCCGGCATCTACTCCACCTCCGAAGCCGTCTTCGCGCTGCTGAACTCGCGCGGCGTCTTCGCCTATTACCCCGAGACCATGGCCAACTTCTCCATCACCGCCATGGCGGTCGACAGTTCGGGCTGGGCGAAAGGCAGCGCCTGCTCGTACCACGACCTGGACCCCGTAGCCATGGCCCGCGCCGCTGCCGGCAAAGCGCACTTTTCGCGGGAGCCTGTCGAACTGCCGCCCGGCGCTTACACCGTAATCCTGGAGCCCGCCGCCGTCCTGGACCTCGTCGGCCAGATGTTCGGCGACTTCAGCGCCACCGCCATCTCCGACGGCCGCAGCTTCCTGCGCGACCGCATTGGCCAGAAGCTGTTCGGCGACAACATCGCCATCTACGACGATGCCTATCACCCGTTGCAAGCGGGCGCGCCTTTCGATGGTGAGGGCCTGCCGCGGCGCAAGTTCGCGCTCGTGGACCAGGGCGTGGTGCGCGATGTGGCCTTTTGCCGCCAGGCCGCGCACGCCGCCGGTGTCCAGCCAACCGGCCACGGCTTCCCGCTGCCCAACGAGTCCGGGGAAGCGCCCATGAACATCGTGATCGCGGGTGGCGCCACGCCCATCGAAGCCATGATCGCCTCCACCGCGCGCGGCATCCTCGTCACGCGCCTTTGGTACATCCGCGAGGTCGATCCCTACGAGAAGATCATGACCGGCATGACCCGCGACGGCACGTTCCTCATCGAAGACGGCCACGTCAGCCGCGGGGTGCGCAATTTCCGCTTCAATCAAGCCCTGCCAGAGATGCTTTCCAATGTCGAAGCGCTGTCGCCGGAAGAGCGCGCATCCGGCGAAGAGGCCTTCGACATGGTAGTCCCGGCCATGAAGGTCCGTGACTTCCACTTCACCGAGGTCACCCGCTTTTAGTTGTGGGGCAGGCCCCCGGCCTGCGCGGGGCTCTCAGCCCCGCATCTGTCACGGAGCTTTGCGAGGCACGTCTCGCTCGATCCACAGTCCCGCCCGCATGACCCGCTCGACTTTCCGCAAATTGCGAATATCTTCCACCGGATTGGCGTACAGCACCAGAAGATCGGCGCGCTTGCCCGGCTCGACGGTCCCCTCCCGATCGAGAGCATCGAGCGCCGCCGCGCCATTGCGGGTTGCCGCCACCAGCACGTCCGCCGGCGAAAGGCCGGCTTCCACGAGCAAATCCATTTCGCGGTACGGATCGCTGCCCGATCCCACCGCGATAGGCACGCCGCCATCCGCCAGGCGTTTGGTATTGCGTTTTGCCAGAGCCAACGCCGCCGGGATGCGTTCTTCAGCCAGCATCGGTACGAAGACAATCCGCAGATCCCGCAGCCGCGCCACGAACACCGCATCGATCGCCTCGGTATCCCGGATCATGTGCAGGAATCCCGTGACGCCGCGGTCTACCATGATGCGGGCGTCGCGCAAGGAGTAGATGTCGGCAAATAGCGGCGTCCGGTCCCGCCGTGCCTGCTCCAGGACGGAGTCGGGATCGCCCGGCCGGACCACAGTATATCCCGCGCTTCCTGAGCCGGCGTTGCGGCGCAACACATCGATCGGGGCAGGCGCTACGAACTTCCCCGCGCCATCGATCTTCTCAGCCTCCGCCGGCACCGGCAAACTCACGCGCGAGCCCACCGCGCGAATCCGCCCGTTCTCGATCGTTACCACCGAATCGGATATGGGCGGTCCGCCCGTGCCATCGATCAGAACCGCTCCTACAATGGACGTGACCGCAGGCTGTTCAGGCGGCTTGCAGCCGGCCAGAAACAGCGCCACTATGATCGGAGCAAGCGTGTGTCGCCCATGGCGCCAAAGAGTCAATGGACCATGATACCTGCTCCCGTGCCGCTTTTTTCGCCGTGCCACTTGCAAAATTCCGCAACGGGTGTAAGATGTTCACTGGGTAATATTTGAGGAGCACTCGGGATGCGACGCTGAGGGATGTCAGCGTAGTGGGGAGAGGGCGGCTCTTTGGCAGCGATTTTATAGGGCCCCCAATTACTAATAAACCAGGCTTTCCATACTCTCTATAAGGGAGTCGCCATTCCTGCGGCTGGCAGAACCAGCGTCGTCCACCGGGTCCCTGCAACTCGCTATGCATCAAGGCACGGCCGGCCAATCCCGGTCCAGAGGAAAGTAATGGCAAATCCGACCCCCGAATCTCCAGCGGGGAAGACACCCCCGCCGCCACCGTCGAAACTCTCGCTATCTCAAGCGCTTTTCAAGATTCTCAAAGATCCCGATCCCGCGGATTCCGATCCGCAAAAAGTGGTCCTCCGCCGGCGCCGCTTCGTCATCGCCTCGGTGCTGGGCGTGCTGGGCGTGAACTTCCTGATGTTCCTGCGCTTCTTCTTCCCGCGCGCCCTCTACGAGCCCAAGACCCGCTTCCGCATCGGATATCCGTCGGACTTCGGCTTCGGCGTGGACACCAAGTTCCAAAATCAATACCGCATCTGGGTGGTGCGCAACACCGAGGGTATCTTCGTGATCTCCGCCATCTGCACGCACCTGGGCTGCACCCCGGACTGGAAGCCCAGCGAAAACAAATTCAAGTGCCCGTGTCATGGCAGCGGGTACGATCCGGAAGGCATCAACTTTGAAGGCCCGGCGCCCCGGCCCATGGACCGCGCCCACGTGGAACTCGATCCCGAAGGCCAGATCGTCGTGGATCTGAGTCACGTCTATCGGTGGCCCAAGGGCGAGCCCTCGCAGTTCGGCGATGAAGGCGCAATCCTGCGCAATGTGTGAGGTGTAATCATGGCTGAAACAGACGGAAAAAACGGAGCGCCCGCATCCACTGGAACGCCCGCCGCCTCCAACGGAGGCAATGGCAAAGGCAAAATAACCGCGCTGCTGGAAGGCGGCAAAATCGTGCGCGCGCGCGCGGCGGAAGAGCTCAAAGCGCTCAAGCAGCCCGAAAAGACCGACCTCTGGAAATCGGTGCTGCGCGTCAAGCACGACGAAACGCCGCGCAGCCGCGCCCTGGGCGTACTCTCCAACGTCTTCCTGCACCTGCATCCGGCCAAAATCAATCGCGACGCGGTGGCTTACAACTACACCTGGGGTATGGGCGGCATGACGTTCTACGTCTATATCACGCTGGTGTTCACCGGCACGCTGCTCATGTTCTACTATCACCCCTCCAAGGTCGTGGCCTTCCGCGACATCCTGTATCTCGAACACGACGTGCCCTTCGGCAAGCTGCTGCGCAACATGCACCGTTGGGGCGCGCACCTGATGGTGATCATGGTCGAGCTGCACATGTTCCGCGTCTTTCTCACGGGATCGTATAAACCGCCGCGGCAATTCAACTGGGTGGTGGGGGTGCTGCTGCTGGTCTTGACCCTCCTGCTCAGCTTCACCGGATACCTGCTGCCCGACGATCAACTCGGTTTCTGGGCGGTCACCGTGGGGACCAACATGGCGCGCGCCACACCGCTCCTGGGCCACGACGGTCCCTTCGGTCACATCCTGGGGATGACTCCCTTTAACGATGTACGCTTCGGGCTACTGGGCGGCTCGATCGTGGATGCGAATGCCCTGTTGCGCGCCTATATCTGGCATTGCGTGGCGATCCCCATCATCGCCTCCACGTTCATGGTCGTGCACTTCTGGCGCGTACGCAAAGACGGCGGCATTTCGGGCCCTGCGCCGGTCATGCTGGAGTCGGAAATTAAGGGGCCGAGAAAAATCTGATGGAGGGCGGGCTTAAGCCCGCGCGGGACTTCAGTCCCGCATCCTCCCGCATCGGGGTTCACATGGACTTTCACCAACTCTGGACAATATTCAGCACGCCGGACAACGTCCCCATCGTGCTGCTCCTTTTCGTGGTGCCGTTCTACACCTGGTACGGGATGCGCCAGGCGTTCGCCAACGACCGCCTGATCGGCCAGCTTGAGGCCGATCCGGCGCTGGCCAAAACGAGTCACCGCAAGACCCAGCCATGGAGACCCGGCTGGGCCCGCGACGTGCACGTCTGGCCCTACCTGCTGCGCATCGAGTTCCTGGCCGCCATCATCGTCACCATCATTCTGATGGTGTGGTCGATTACCCTGAACGCGCCCCTCGAAGAGCCTGCCAACCCTACGCTGACCATGAATCCGGCCAAGGCCCCCTGGTACTTTCTTGGCCTGCAGGAAATGCTGGTATACTTCGATCCCTGGATGGCGGGCGTGGTCTTCCCCAGCCTGATCATTATCGGGCTGATGGTGATCCCCTATATTGACGCCAACCCGCTGGGCAACGGCTATTACACTTACAAGCAGCGCAAATTCTCGATCCTCACTTTCCTCTTCGGCTTCATCGCGCTGTGGGTCAGCATGATCGTCATCGGCACCATCATCCGCGGTCCCGGCTGGATGTGGTTCTGGCCCGGCGTCACGTGGGACCACAACCGCCTGATCTTCGAGGTGAACCGCGACCTGCCCGATATCTTCAGCATCACGGGCCGCACGGCCAAGCTGATCTTCGGCGCCATCGTGATGGGCATCTATTTCGTCGGTGCGTGGATCGGCATGCACAAGCTGATCACACTCACCGCCTTTGCCAAGAAGATCTACGCGCGCATGAGCCTGCTGCAGTACTCCGTCATGCAGGTATTCCTGATCCTGATGCTGTTGCTGCCGGTCAAGATGCTGTTGCGCCTGGTGTTCCGCATCAAATACGTCTGGATTACTCCCTGGTTCAATATATGACCGATCAAGAAAAGGACCCAGTCGTTCATTCATCCTTAAGCAAGCCGCTGTTCATTTCCGCGGCGTTGCTGCTGCTCTCTCTCGGCTGGGCATTGTACGACGAAGTCTACGGCACGCGGCCATGGAAAGGTTACCAGGCGCGGTTCGAAAAAGTTTATTCCCGGTTTCTGAAGAATACCCTGCCGCAGGAATCCGAGTCCGAGCAGAAGATCAAAGCTTCGCCCGAGTACCAAGACCTAGACCGGCAGATGCAGGCCGCCGAGAAGGCCGTCATGAAGGAGGTCGCCGTAATCGATGACAAAGTGAACAAGGAACTGGTGCCGCGCTCCCTCGCGCTGAACGAGCCGTTCCAGGAAGTCCGCGGTCACGTGGGCGCTCTCACCTATCAGATCGAGATCTCCAAGAGCGAAAGCAGTAAGAATTCGATGCGGGCCGAGATCGAAGAGTTGAAGAAGGAAGTCCACTCGGTGAAGCTGCCTGGGTACGACAAGAAGGTGCCCATGGACTTTGCCACCATGGATCAGGCCCTCAGGGATTGGAAGACGGAAAAGGCCACGCTGCTGCAGAAGCGCGTCGATCTCCTGAAGCCCGCCACCGAACTGCGCGCCAAGCGCGACAAGTATCTCACGGATCGCATTTCCGACGTCAGCGCCGACACCTTGAACGGATTGAAGAACAAAATGGCAACCTTCGAAGTCGGCATCCGCCAGATTCACGTCAAGGACGTGGACTTAGTGGATCGCTGCGAATCCTGCCACATGGGGATACGCGAGCCGGTCACGTTGACCAAAGCATCCATGGGAGGCGAGGAGGCCTTCATCAGCCATCCGGACCGCGAGTTGCTGAAGGTCCACGATCCCGAGAAGTTCGGCTGCACGCCGTGCCATGGCGGCAACGGCGTCGCCCTGACCAGCGTCGAGAAGGCGCATGGCTACAACGAACACTGGCTTTGGCCGCTGCACGCAAAGGAAAACCTGGAAGCCGGCTGCCAGCAGTGCCACTCCCAGGAAATCGTCACCGAAATGGCCCCCACGCTGGATGCGGGCCGCGAAGTCTTCCGCCTCCGCGGCTGCATGGCGTGCCACCGCTATGAGGGCTTCGATCGCGATCCGGACGCACTTTCCGCCGTCAACCAGGATATCCGCCAACTCACCCAACAGAAGGCCGAGTGGACGCGCGAAATCGGCTTCACCACCGAGAAGGGCGACAATACTCCCGATAACGACGAAGCGCAGAAGTACTATCAGCACGCTAACGATCTGAAGGTGCGCATCAGCGGCCTCGACGCCAAGATCGAACAGGACGACGACCGCGCCCGCAGCCTGGTGCGCGAGATCAAGAAGGTCGGACCCAGCCTCAAAGAAGTGCGTATGAAGATGCACAAGGAATGGCTGCCGGAATGGCTTAAAGATCCGCACAAGTGGCGGCCGGGCACCAAGATGCCCACCTTCCGCCTGGACGAGGGCGAAATTCATGCCATATCCGCCTTCATCTGGCAATCCGGCGTGACGGGCGACCTGCCGCAGCAGCCCGCGGGCGATCCCGAAAAGGGCAAGGAAGCCTTCGAGACGCGCGGCTGTATGGCTTGCCATTCGATGGGAGAAGATGCCGAAAAGCAGGGCGGCACGTTCGCCGCGAATCTGAGCCGCGTGGGCGAAAAGGACAATTACGATTACCTGGTGCGCTGGGTCCACAATCCCCGCCAGCGCACGCTGCCCTATTGTCCGTTCGAGAAGAAAGACATCACCGCGGAAGATTACAAGCGCGCCGGCCAGCCGTTTGTGTTCGACACCGAGCACAGCAAGTGCCCCAACGACGGCCACGAATTGCTGGTCATGCAGATGACCCCCATGCCCAGCCTGCGGCTCACCGAAGCCGAGGCGCGCGATATCGCGAGCTTTCTGGAAACCCGCAAACACGCGGGCGTCAATTACGCCAACGCCGATTATGTCGACGATCCCAGTTTGAAAGCGCGCGGCCAGTTCCTGGTGCGTTTCTATGGCTGCGCCGGATGCCATGAAATTGCCGGCCTGGAAGAAGAGCAGCGCATCGGCACGGAACTGACCAAGGAAGGTTCCAAGCCCATCGAGCGCCTGGATTTCGCGCTGAAGGGCCATGCCGCGGAGGCCGAGGGCTGGTACACGCACAAGGGTTTCTTCGAGCATAAGCTGGAGAATCCGGCGGTTTACGATCAGGGCAAGGAGAAGGCCAAGCTCGACCGGCTCAAGATGCCGAACTTCAACTTGTCCAAGCCGGAAATCGATCAGCTCACCACCTTCCTGACTGGCTCCGTCGACCCCAGTATCCCGGCGCGCTATTTCTACAATCCGGGCGACCAGCGCCGCGACATTATCGAAGGCTGGTGGGTGGTCCGCAAATACAACTGTATGGGATGCCATCAGGTTCACGTGGGGCAGACCACCGTGTTCATGACGCTGCCGCGCTACCAGGATCCCGATTGGAAGGATCAGCGCCCGCCCACACTGATTGGCGAAGGCGCGCGCGTCAATCCCGAATGGTTGATGGGCTTCCTGAACAACCCGTCGCTGACCGAGAAGCCGGAGGAGATGGATCGCGACGGCGTGCGGCGGTATCTGAAAGCGCGTATGCCGACTTTCTATTTCTCCGATGGAGAGATCCAGAAAATCGTGCGGTTCTTCGCAGCCATGTCGTCGCAGGCCGCGCCGTATATCGCCGACCGGCTGGACCCGCTCACCGATCAGGAGCGCACCATGGCGCGCCAGTTGTTTTCCAGCGAAGGCGCGCCCTGCTTGAAGTGCCATGCCACCGGAGATCCCAAACATGACGCGCATGCCACCGCGCCGAATTTCCTGCTGGCGAAGGAGCGCTTGAAGCCCGGCTGGGCGCGGCGCTGGATGCTGGACCCGGCCATGATGAGTCCGGGTACCGCCATGCCGTCGGGGCTGTTCCGGCAGGAGGGCGACAAGATGGTGTTCGCGGGTCCCACGCCGGCCAGCTTCAACGGCTACAATAAGGACCACGCGCAGTTGTTAGTACGATACATGTTCCAGTTCACGCCGGAGGAATTGACCCGCCTGAGGGCGAGTGCCGGCGCGCAGTAGGACCCAATACCCATTTCGAAAAAGGAGCTATTCATGAAGAGTCTGTCAATCCCCTGCGGAGCGGTTTTCGCTCTGCTCCTGGCCACTCAGTCCAATGCCGCCACGGTCACTGGAAAGGTCGTCTTTTCCGGCGCGAAGCCCGTGGTGCGAAACATCGACATGTCGGCGAATCCGGCCTGCGAGCGTGCCCATTCCACGCCGCAAAAAAGCGAGACGGCCGTGCTTAACAGTAACGGCACTCTGCGCTACACCTTCGTGTGGATCAAGGCCGGGCTGCCCAATAAGCCATGGCCCACGCCCACGGAGCACGCGCAGATCAATCAGAAGGGCTGTATGTATACGCCGCACGTCCTGGCAGTGATGACCAACCAGCCCATCGACATCAGGAATGACGATCCGACAAACCACAACATCCATCCGCTGCCCAAGATCAACCAGGAATGGAACGAGTCGCAGCCGCCCAAGGGCGATCCCAAAACCAAGAGCTTCCCGCGCGAAGAAGTGATGATTCCCGTCAAATGCAACGTGCATCCCTGGATGCGCGCCTATATCGGCGTGGTCCACCATCCATTTTTCGCGGTGACAGGCGACGACGGGACGTTTACAATAAAGAATCTGCCCGCGGGGACCTACACGTTGCAAGCCTGGCATGAAACGTACGGCACGATGGACCAGCAGATCACGGTAGGCGCGAACGACAGTAAGACCATCGATTTTACGTATAATAAATGATCGACGTGGGGCAGGCTCTCAGCCGGGGTGCCCTCTGGGCCCGGCCTCTCAGGCCGCCTCCCCATTTTGGAGATTGATGAAAGATTACATCGAGCTCACCAAGCCGCGCATCACCTGGCTCATCCTGATGAGCACCGGCATCGGCTACTACTTCGGCCTGCCTAAAGCCGGCGGTTGGTGGGCTTTTGCGGCGGGCATCCCCTGGTTGGGCCTGCTGCACACCATCCTCGGCACCGGGCTGATCGCGTCCGGCACCGCCGCCCTTAACCAGTGGTACGAACGCGACGCCGATTGCCGCATGCGCCGCACCTCCGGCCGTCCCATTCCCTCAGGCCGCGTCACCCCTCCGCGCGCGCTGATCTTCGCCGTCGCGCTTTCGCTCGCCGGCTTCGCGGATCTCTGGCTGGGCGTGAACCTGTTGGCCGCGCTGCTGGGCCTCTTCACGCTGCTCAGCTATCTGTTTCTGTACACCCCGCTCAAGAGCCGCTCGTGGCTTTCCACCACCATCGGCGCATTCCCCGGAGCCATGCCGCCCATGATCGGCTTTGCCGCCGCGCACGGCTCCATTACCAACGAAGCCTGGGTGCTGTTCGCCATTCTGTTCCTCTGGCAGTTCCCCCACTTCTACTCGATCGCCTGGATGTACCGCGAAGATTACGCGCGCGCGGGCATCCGCATGCTCCCCGTGGTCGAGCCGGACGGCCGCTCCACGGCGCGCCAGATCGTGCTCTACGGGCTGGCCCTCATACCCGTCAGCCTGGCGCCTAGCATCCTGGGCATGTCCGGGCGCATCTATCTTATAGGCGCCCTGTTGCTCGGTCTCTATTTCCTGTACTCCGGAGTGCGAGTGGCGCTGGATCGCACCATACTGCGCGCCCGCAACGTTCTAATGGTTTCCGTCATCTACCTTCCGCTGATCTACGGGCTGATGCTGTTGGATAGACCTGGATTGTGATTTTAGCCGAGAACCTGAGTCATCAGTACGGGTCTCGCCTGGCGCTTTCGAATGTCAACTTCGAAGTCAAGGCGGGCGAGATCTTCGGCCTGCTAGGGCCTAACGGAGGCGGGAAATCCACGCTCTTCCGCATCCTCTCCACCATGATGGTGCCCACCGGCGGCCGCGCCGAAGTGGCCGGTCACGATGTTGCCCGCGATCCCGCCGCCGTGCGCCGCGCGATCGGCGTGGTGTTCCAGACGCAAAGCCTCGACAAAGCCCTGACCGTCGCCGAAAACCTGTGCGCCCAGGGCCACCTGTACGGCCTTTCCGGCCCCAAGCTCCGCGACCGCATCGCCCAGGTGATAGAGCGCCTCGGCCTGGCCGACCGGCGAAACGACATCGTCGAGACGCTCTCCGGCGGCTTGAAGCGCCGCGTCGAGATCGCCAAAGGATTGCTGCACCGTCCGGTCGTGCTCTTGATGGACGAAGCCTCCACGGGCCTCGACCCCGGTGCGCGCCGCGAACTCTGGCAGTACGTCGAAGAACTGCGCAGCCGCGAAGGCGTTACCATATTGCTGACGACTCACATTCTGGACGAGGCCGACCGCTGCGACCGGTTGGCGTTGCTGCATCAGGGCCGCGTGGTGGCCGAGGGCACGCCCGCGCATCTACGTTCGCGCATCGGTGGAGACGTGGTGGTGTTGGAGGCTGGGGATGTAGCCGAGCTGGCCCGCCGGATCGAAACCCGATTCGGTCTGAAGCCTTCGCTGGTGGACGGCATGCTCCGCGTGGAGATCGCCAATGGCCACCGCTTCATCACCGAGGTGGTGGAGGCTTTCCCCGGCGCGATCGATTCGGTCGGGCTGCATAAGCCGACTTTGGAAGATGTGTTCATCCGCGAGACGGGAGCTTTGATTGAGTAACTTCTGGTTGCCGGTTGTGACGCTGTGGCAGCGCGAGTTGGTGCGCTTCTGGAGACAGAAGAGCCGCGTGCTGGGCGTGGTCGCATCGCCGCTGGTGTTTTGGCTGTTAATCGGCTCCGGTTCCGGCGACCTGGGCCGCTTCTTCGCCGGCGCGCTGGTGTTGACCGTGCTGTTCTCGGCGATCTTCTCCACGATCTCGATCATCGAGGATCGCCGCGAAGGATTCCTGCTCTCCATGCTGGTCTCGCCCGCCTCCCGCACCAGCCTGGTGCTGGGCAAGATCCTGGGAGCAGCCACGCTGGCCTGGATTCAGGGCCTCATCTTCCTGGCCTTCGCACCGTTGGCGGGGGTGTCGATCGGCATCGGTGACCTGCTGGCGACAATCGGCGCGGTGTTCCTGGTTTCCTTCACGCTCACCGGACTCGGTTTTGTGATCGCCTGGCGCATGTCGTCCACATCCGGATTCCACGCCATCATGAACCTGCTGCTGGTGCCCATGTGGATGGTTTCCGGCTCGCTGTTTCCCATGGCCACCGCGCACGGCTGGATCAAGGTCGTCATGTGGGCGAACCCGCTGACTTACTCCATCTCCCTGCTCAACGGCCTCCTGAAGCTCAGTTCCGGATCGCCGGGTATTGGTGTCAGCCTGCTGGTTACGGCATGTTTCGGTTTAGTGCTGCTGTTGGCTTCGGGCGTAGTGGCCAACCAGAAGAGCCTTGTAAGCAACGCATGAGATTGTTCCTCCCACTGGTGCTGCTGATCCCTCTCGCAGGCTGCCGCCAGGCGCAGCCGCTTCCGGTTTATTGGCAGATCCCGCCGTTCCAGTTGACGGCGCAGTCGGGCCAGCCATTCGACAGCAAATCGCTGGAGGGCAGCATCTGGGTGGCCGACTTCATCTACACCACATGTCCCGGTCCCTGCCCGCGCATGAGCGCGCAAATGCGCGGCGTGCAAACCGCCATCGAATCCATGCCGGACGTGAAGCTGGTTTCGTTCAGTGTGGACCCCAAAAACGATACGCCCGCGGTGCTGGCCGCCTATGCCACCCGCTACCGCGCCGAACCGGGCCGCTGGTTCTTCCTCACCGGCGAACAGGCGGCGCTCGAGACCGTCTGCCGCAACGGCTTCAAACTGGGCGACGTGGATGGCAGCCTGGTGCACTCGACGCGCTTCGTGCTACTCGACCGCCACAGCCGCGTGCGCGGCTTCTACAGCACGCCGGAAGATGGCGCGCTGCCCAAGTTGCTGCACGATATCCGCCAGCTAGCCAAGGAGAACTCAGCCCCGCCACCGAAATGACCGTTCACGATCTGCCATCCATCAACGCCGCGCTAAACGCCACCGCGGCCGTGCTGCTCATCTGGGGCTACATGCTGATTCGCCGCAAGCGCATCCAGACACACCGCAAAGTCATGCTGGCGGCCTTCGCCACCTCGTCGCTCTTCCTGATCTGTTACATCGTCTACCACGCGCAGGTCGGCTCCGTGCACTTCCCCAAAACCGGAGCGATCCGGACCGTATACTTCACCATCCTGATCACTCACACCACGCTGGCCCTCACGGTTCCCGTCCTGGCAATCATCACCCTCCGCCGCGGTCTGACCGGGCGCTTCGACAAGCACCGCCAAATCGCCCGCTGGACGCTGCCCATCTGGCTGTATGTCAGCATCACCGGCGTGGTGGTTTACCTGATGCTCTATCACATGTAGTTGCGCGCACATCTATTGAGGCTCGCACAATACGGTGACAGCTTTTGTGACAAATGGGCCCCTCTGCATCGGGCTGATGTGGGGCGGCCAATCTTGGCCGCAGCCGCCTTTTTAGGCGGCTCGGCCCGGCTGAAAGCCGGCTGCGGGCAAAATTGCCCGCCCCACCAGGGGGTCCAGGTTGCCTGTCACTGTAATATGCGAGCCTCAATAGGTGCGCGCCCGGGCGCTATCGCCGCCAGAGAATTACATGCATCCCCGGCGCCAGTTGAGCGTGCGCCAAATCCAGATCGTCCCGGCGCACCGGTATGCGCACGTCCACCGTATGGGGAGGCGACGGGTAGTTCTGGCTGAACGTCAGCTTCAAGGTGTGCGACGCCTGATCCGCCCCTTCCACCAAAGAAACGGCGCGCGTGCTGTCGGCGTACGATCGCGGAAGCTGTGCCTGCTTGGAGTCGTCGCAGGTCACCAGCGCTTCGCGAATGATCCGGTCCTCCGACGCATAAGTGACCACGCCCACCACGTTCGGCTGCTTCAGGCGCGCATCTTTCGTATCGTCGCCCGGCGCCTCCAGTCCTGCGTACCGCGTGGTCACGGTCTCCCGTGAAATCGAGAAGCTCAGCAATGGCACATAGGTATCGAAGAGATGCTGGCCGGATCCCAGCTTATATACCGACCACCACTCGGTTTCTTCCAGACCGCGCGCCACGACGAAAAGCGCATTGTCCATCATGTGGCTTTCGTCGCCCGTGACGGTCAAGCTGTACAGCGGCTTCCGCCGAAGATCTTCGCCCAACCGCCAGGCCTCCAGCGTGACGGTTGCCTCCATGCCGATGTCGCCCAGGACCCGCCTCGAGCGCGTAGTCTTGCGCAGCAGGAGACGCTCGCCGGGCGGCCGGCCCGGGACTTGTGTCCCGGTAACCTCGTGCGATACGTTCCGGATCTCGACCGTTTCCGAACCGTCCGCGGCGGACCTGAAGTCGATCATCGACGAGGATTCGGCGTGCAGCGGCTGCGCAGTCCTCTGCGGCGTGTCTTGCGCGGAAGCCAGAGCTGCGGACAGCAAGAGCGCGACGGCGGTGCCCATCGGCCAACTCACCGCTCCGAAACCGACTTCTCCGCGAGCTCGCCGATAATGGGAAGCGCGAAAGCCTCGTCGCGGCTGGCCTTCACGATCATGAAGATCGACATTCCCAATAGCACCACATCGACGATACCGTTTAGGTGCATGTGCGGGATTACGGTAAACATGGGCTTAAGCACCCAATCCTCGATCAGGTACGCCACGAACAAATACAGGCCTTGAAAGGCGTGGAAGCGGACCACGCGATTGCCGCGAAAGCGTTCCGACGCCAGCACGATGATCGAACCGATCCAGCCGAGTCCGGGAATGTAGCAGAGGATCGACGCCGTGCGCGGCGTGATGGACGAGAACGGATCGGCGGGACGCGGCGCAGCATCCGGCTGCCGGGCGCCGCACTTGGCGCAGAAGACATCCGCCGCGTCCACCTGGTTTCCGCACTGGCTGCAAAAAGGCATCCGTAACTTGATACGTTACGCTAAAGCGGAATGTTCCTGCAAGCTGGTGGCGGGAAAGCACTTGTCGCCAGGGCAGGGAAGCGCGGCCGTCACTTCGCGGTGAAAGAGACGGATGCGACGTGGTTCTCCCAGGCCAACTCGAGCGTGCCGGAATTCCCCCCGCCGCTCGAAAGCGTCATCTTGTACGTCTCGATCGGCGCCGAGGGCTTGCTCATCTCCATCTTCACGCGGCCGAGGTCCATGTTGTCCTTGTAGGCCAATCCCCACTCTTTGGTGTCTTTACTGACGATCAGCTCCCAATGGTCGGGATCGGCCACATTGGCGAAAAGCGTATAGTCGCCCGCCGGGACGTGCAGGCCCTGGATATCCAGATCGGCTTCCGTGTGAAGAGCCGTGGCGGAGTTTGCGCCCGCGCGCCACACGGGGTAGTGCGGGTCGTGCGAAATCTTCCCGCCGTCGCCGAAGATCTGCCGGCCGTGCACGGAAGGCGCCGAGTATTTGATCGTGATGTTCTTGCCGGCGATGGTCACGGAGGTATCCGCGGGCGGACTAGTAAACTTCTGCGCGAAACTCAGGCTTGCCGTTGCGGCGAGGGCGGCACAAATCAAAACGGACTTGGTCATTGGTTTGTCTCCTTTGATGAATTGGGATTGGGGCTACATCACTAGCCTACTCCAATCCGGGTGGTGTGTCTTGTGGGCCCGACTGCTCTTCCATCCGCAACTACGATCTGTGGTAGTAGCGGCGCGACTGCTGCTAGCCTGTTTCTACATTTCCGCAATGCGCCGAACTCTCGTCTTTTTCCTAACCCTGGTCCCATGCCTATGCCAAGCCCAGGATTTCCGCGGCAGCCTGGCAGGCGTGGTCAACGATGCGAGCGGCGGCCGCGTCCAGTCCGCCGATATTTCCTTGCAGGCCACCGAATCTTCCCTGGCGCGCCAGACCAAAAGCGATAGCCGCGGAGAATTCCGCTTCGACAACCTGCTGCCCGGCAACTACGAATTGACCGTGCGCGCCCCCGGTTTCGCGGAGGCCAGTTCCAACGTAGCGGTGGTAGTCAGCTCGGTGCGCGAAGTCGACGTCACGTTGAACCTTCCTTCCCAGCGGCTGGCGCTGAATGTCCAGGCGCAGGCGTCTTCCATCGTCACTCAACCCATCGATGCCACCAGCGCCGTGCACGGCGGCGCAATCACCGCCAAGGATTTGGACACAATCCCCCTGGCGAACCGCAGCTTCGCCAATATCGCATACCTCGTCCCAGGCACCGAGCCGGTCGAGCCGTCGGACCCTACCAAGGCTCGCATCACCGCGGTCTCCTTCGGAGGCAGTTCCGGACTTAACGACGTGAATTCCGTCGACGGAGCCGATAACTCGGACGATTACATTGGCGGCTTCCTGCAAAACTTCTCTCCCGACGCGGTGCAGGAATTTGCCGTGCAGACCTCGCAGCAAAATGCGGATACCGGCCGGACCGTGGGCGGCTCGGTGGAGATCACCACCAAGAGCGGCACCAACGTGTGGCACGGTCAGGCGGCCTTCTACGAACGCTCCGCGGCCCTCAATGCGCGCTACCCCATCGAGAATCCCGCGCCCCTGCCGAAACAGCCGTTCTCCCGGCAAAACTACGATGGCACCATCGGCGGACCCATCGTGAAGGACAAGTTGTTCTTCTTCGCCTCCCTCGAAGCGGCTCACGAAGACGCCAGCATCGCCTATAGTCCCGCCAGTCTGACCCAGTTCCAGGCCCTTGCCGGACTGGCCGGGCAGGGCCTCATCCCCGGCGTCAGTTCGATATCCGTGCCCAACAACGTGCCAGTCCCATTCCGGGATTACCTCGGCGACCTGCGCTTCGACTGGGCGCAGTCATCCCGCGCCCAGTGGTTCCTGCGGGCCGCCCTCGATACCTACACCACCGACAACGCCTTCGTGGAACAGGCCACGCTTTCTTCCACCGGCGCCACCTGGCACTCCAACTATGGGAACCTGGTGCTGGGCCAGCAATTCATTTTCAGTCCCACATGGCTGGGAACCTTCACCCTCGCGGGCAGCGGATTGCGCTTGAATGAATATCGCAACTCCCAACTCGGCTTCGCTCTGGCCTTCCCCTTCAGTTCCACCTCGCAGACGATTTCCGGCTTCGAAACCTTTGGCGACAACCAGTTTGTCACGCCGATCACGGCCTTTCCCATCATGCGGGATCAGGAAAAATACCAGGTCCGTTATGCCGTGACGCACTCCACCAGCCGCCACTCGCCCAGTTTCGGCGTGGATTTCATCCACGAGCCGGTGATGAGCGGAGCGCTTCCGGGCAACGCGGAAAACCTCACCGTGTTCGCGCAGAATCCGGTGGACTACCTCAACAACCCGCAGCAATTCGCCGTGGATCTGACCTGCACGCCTACTGCGACCCTCGCCGTCACACCGGGCACAACCTGTACGAGCACCCCCGCGGGCAACGGCAGTTTCTCGCAGAACGTGCAGCGCCTCGGAATCTACGCCGAGGATTCCTGGCGGGCGACGCCGCATCTCACGCTGAACTACGGCCTGCGTTACGACACCACCTTTGGACTCTTCACGGCCTCCGGCAGGTCTCAATTGGACAATCCCGCGCTGTTGACGCTCGATGCTTTGCAGATTCCGCTCTTCCAGCACGCGGGCGCGCCTCACGATTACCGCAAGCAGTTCGGGCCGCGTTTGGGCATCGCCTATGCGCCGGGCCAATCCAGGAACACGGTAATCCGCGCCGGCTTCGGTCTCTTTTACAACGACCTGGCGCAGAATGGCTGGGTGACTGCGTTCCAGGCCGTGAATGAGCCTCCCGGACCCTGCGCACAGCCCTCCGATGGCGGATGCCTTCCCGGAGCGGCCTCGGGCGGCGCGGGCGCGCTGATCGATCCGGCCTACAAGACGCCCTATGCGCTGCATTCGAGCGCCGGAGTGCAGCATGCGTTCAATTCCCGTTGGACGTTCGGCGCGGACTGGACTCACGAGGAGGGCAACCACGGCTACCGGCGATACATATACCAGGCCGGCTACACGCTCTTCTCGCCGCTTTTTGCCGGCACCCTCGCGGCCCAACAACAGGACGTCCCCAACATTACCGTTTTCCGGAGCGACAACCGGTCCCGTTACGACGGGCTTTCGGTGCATCTGCAGGCCAACGTCTCCCGCTTCAGCTTGGTCCTGAACTATACGTTGTCGAGCGCCGAAACCTGGGGCTGTGTGCTGGGCGAACTCTTCGACTACGTGAATGGGGTCTGCAACCCGCTCCAGGCGTTCGCGAAAGGCGATTACGGGCCGTCGGGAGAAAATGTCACCGACCGCCTGGTTCTGGCCGGGACAGTCCACATCCCGGGCGGCTTGGAATTGTCGGTCTTGAGCCAGGCTGAAAGCGCCCGGCCCTTCACCCTCACCACCCCTGTGGACGTGAATGGATTTGGAGACGCGCTCGACGACCGCGCCGTGGTCAACGGCGTCCAGACCGGCATGGATCAATTCCGCGGCACGCCCTACATCCAGACGGATGTGCGCCTCAGCCGCCCGTTCCGTTTGCATGAGCGTTGGCGGTTGACGCCGTTTATCGAAATCTTCAATCTGTTCAATCGCAATAATCCCGGCGCCAACTATGTCACCAACCTCGCTGCGCTGCCGGTGCCGGTCAACAATCTGGCCAACGCCACGGCATTTTGCCTGAATGCGGATTGCTCCGCTACGCAACCGATCACTGGCGTGAATCAGTTGCGCGTGCCCGCCGGCGGGTTGGGCGACTTCTTTGGTCCCGGCACCACGGTCGGCATTCCGTTTGCGGCTCAGTTGGGAATCCGGCTAAGCTTCTAACGAGTGGAGACGACTCTCGATAGATCGGTGGGTTTGTGCGCCGCGTGTGCGCACGTCGAGACCATCCGTTCCGACCGCGGCACCGTCTTCTATCTCTGCAAGCTGTCCGCCGGCGATTCGCACTTTCCGAAGTATCCGCGGCTTCCGGTACGCTCCTGTGCTGGATACGAAGAGTGTACGATGTTAAGAACATCCATGCCCGATCTGATCGAACAGCCAACCATAATCGCCGCCGCAGGCACTCTCCCGAAACGGATTGCGGAATACGTGGGCCTTGTCAACTCCGCGACCGAAGCGGTGAGCATCGCGCGCATGGAAAGTCCGGCCGGTTGGCGTGAACCGGGCCAAACCCCGGAATTTGACGAGTACACCGTGGTGTTGCGGGGCCTGCTTCGCGTGGAGACAAAGTCGGGGACCATAGATATGAAGGCCGGCCAGGCGATCGCCGCCCATCGCGGCGAGTGGGTGCGCTACAGCACGCCGGAACCCGGCGGCGCCGAATACATCGCGGTGTGCATTCCTGCCTTCTCGCCCGAACTCGTTCATCGTGAGCCGTCTTGAGAGCCGCGCTAAGATTGGGGCATGGCCTTCAAACTGACCATCCCGGCGTTTGCCGACGGGGGTCTCATCCCCAAATTGCATACCTGTGAAAGTGCGGACATCTCACCGTCCCTGGAATGGGATGGCGAGCCCACCACGACCCGCAGTCTGGCATTGATCGTGGACGATCCGGACGCGCCTGGGGGTACCTGGAACCATTGGTTGCTGTACGATCTGCCGCCCTCGGTACGATCGCTGGCGCAAGGATATAAACCGGGAAAGCTAGGCCTGACCGGCACTAACGATTTCGGCCGCCCCGGATATGGCGGACCGTGTCCTCCGAAAGGTCACGGGCCGCATCGCTATTCTTTCAAGCTCTACGCGCTCGATATTGCCACCCTGGGATTGCCGGCGGGCGTCCGCCGCGCCCCAATCGAAACGGCCATCCGCAGCCACATCCTGGCGGAAGCGCAATATATGGGGCGCTACGAGCGCAGGTAGAGGCTCTGCGGGGACCGCGCTCCTTGAAAATGTGCGGTTGTAATGCACAATTGCAAGTGGGTTCGCCATCCATCCCCGAGTCATCGCATCGCCGTCGTAACAGTCGTCGCTCACTGGAGCGCGGCGTATTCCGTCTTGGCTTGCTTGAGGACCGGGACGTCGGGGTCGGCATCTTTCCAGAGTGTCAGGAAATCCTGGTAGGCGGTCCTTGCTTTGGTCTTCTCTCCCGACAAAGCCAACGCCCTACCGAGTTGCAAGTGCGCCAATGCGCCGATGGGGTCGCTGACCACGATCCCGCGATGATTGAGAATCTTCTGGAATTCCGCGGCGGCTTGGGCGCCTTGGTGTGCGGCCAGATAGGCTTCGCCGCGCACATAGACCGGATAGAGCGTCCCGAAGAAGCCATGAAAGCTGCTGCGCGGCGCACCTAAGTCATAGGGAACGGCGATTTGTAGCAGTTCGATCGCCTTCGACGGCTCGCCATGGTTGAGGGCGAGAAGTGCGCGCACAGCCGGCAGGTAACTGAATCTGACCGAGGTATCCTCGGGGAAGCGCTTTTCCAGATCGTTCGCCAGTGTTTGAGACTCGGCAGAATCGCCGGAGAGGGCCAGTGCAAACGCAGCGCCATACTCCACCTCCCGGGTCTTGGAAAGTTCGTGCGCGGCCATGGCGCTCCGCTTGGCCGCGGACGCATTCCCGAAAAAGCCTTCCCACAGTGCCAGCCCGGTTTCATCCAGAGCCGCCCTGTCCCGCTGGGCCGCTTGTTGAGCCAGCTCCGCCGCACGATGCGACAATCTCCTGGCGTCTTGCAAACGGCCGGAGTATGCCGAGACAAAAGCCTCGTGGTCTGAAATCCAGTCTTCCGCTCCGGATTTTCCCCGCGCCAGAGCCGCTTCCCGTTGCATTGCCGCCTGGTCGCCTCTTAAGAAGGCGATGTCGTATCGCTGGACCAAGAAGTCGCCGATTTCCAGCTTGCGCGCGGCGGCTTGCTGCAGCGTGTGGGCGGCTTCCCCCAAGCGGTCAAGGTATTCATAGTTGAAGGCAAGCTGGGAATAACCGATGGCAGAGTCCGGATCTATTTCGATAGCCCTCTTGTCTTCTTCGACCGCCTTTTCGTATTCTCCCGAGGCAATGTAGATAATCCCGGCCAGGAATGCGTGGGGTATCATCTCGCGGGGATAGGTTCGCACCCACGACTCGCAGGTCTGTTGCGCCTTCTCCAGGTTTCCTGTCACGTGCAGCTCGTAGGAGGCGGTGATAAAGAACTTCTCCCGGTCACTGGCACGATCCCGCAACTCATAGGCTTTGCTGGTGCTCTCCTCAGAGAGGCCAGACTCTCCCATATCGCCGTACATGAGCCCTAGCGCTGCGTGCGCCACTGCGAATTGGGGGTCGATCTCAATGGCGCGCTTGAAGAAAGGCACACCGGTAATAGAACTGGAGAGGCCAGTCTTCATGCCGGCGCTATAGGCTTTCAAGGCTTCGAGCGACGGTGTCGTAGCCTCTGCGAGCGGAGTATCGTGCTTTTGAACCGCCGTGAGGGATTCGCCGACCCGGGTCCTGAATCTACTGGCAATTTGGCTCAGGGAATTCAGGACGTCTTCCTTTCTTGCCGCTTGCACCTGCTCCTCATCCAGGACCTCTCCGGTGCGGCAGGTCTTTGCGCGTAACCCGACTACGTATTGGCTCCCGAGGCTTGCAATCGAACCATCCAGGACAGCGGCACTCGCTGTCCGCTCGCAAATCTCCTTAGCGAGCTCCGGAGTAAGCCGCGCGTCCGCCGGCTGGCCCATCAGACGCAGCGACTGGTGGATCCGCTGCTCGGAAACCAGCCTGAGAAATGGCGACTGTTCAAGCTGAATGGCCAACCCTTGGCGAAGCGTGCCGTCAAACACGGGGTCGCCCGTTGTGTTTGTGAAATCGGCGAGGACAATGGTGTCCTTGTCAGTGAGTTTTGGCGTGCGGTGAAAATAGAAGTAGCCTGCAGCGAATAACGCTAGGCCAGCCGCGGCGGCGGGAACGGCCAGGCGCCAGCGTTTTGCGCCGGGCTTCGCACTGGTTGTCGAATCCGAGTCCCGCTTCAGGCGCTGGAGGTCGGCGCGGATTTCCGAAGCGTGCTGGTATCGCAGCTCGCGGTCGTTCTCCAGGCATTTGGATATGATGCGCTCCAGCTCCGGCGACAGCTCCGCGCTCAGCCGGACGCCAGCCACCAGACGCGTCCCCGTGGCCATTTCATAGAGCACCAGCCCGAAGGAGAACAGGTCCGTCCGTGCGTCCAGAGGCTTTCCCAGCACCTGCTCCGGGGACATATAACCGGCCGTCCCCATCGCCATGCCCGGTTTTGTGAGCGGCTCCCCAGTGTTGTCCGGCGCGCCCAGTTGAGCCAAGCCGAAGTCGAGAATCTTGGCGTGGCCGGGGCGCCCGCTTGCGGGCCCGGTAACAAAAATGTTGGCAGGCTTGATGTCGCGGTGCACGATGCCCGCGGTGTGGGCGGCGTCCAACGCATCGGCGATCTCAATTCCGAAGGCCAGCAGCGTTTCCATTTCCAGGGAGCGCCCCCCGGTCGGAGAAAAGATACGTTGCTTCAGGGTGGCGCCCTCCAGATGCTCCATGACGATGAAGGAACGGCCGTCCTGCTCGCCGATGTCATAAATGGTGCAGATGTTCGGGTGATTCAAAGCGGAAGCGGCGCGCGCCTCGCGCTGGAACCGGCTGAGCATTTGGGGGTCCCGAGCGACATCGTCCGGCAGAAACTTGAGCGCCACGAACCGGTGCAGCCGGGTGTCCTGGGCCTTGTAGACCACGCCCATTCCTCCAGCGCCAAGTTTCCCGACGATGCGGTAATGCGAGATGGTCTGGGCGACTAGGGCGTGGACGCCCTCGGTTGCATCATGGTCCTGCTTGGGAGCCAACGCCCGCGCAGCCACTTCTATCGCCGGGCTCTCCAGGAAACTTCCCGCCGCTTGCTGCGATGCCAGCAGCGACCGGACCTCCCGCTCCAGCGCCTCGTCGCCCGCGCACGCCTGCCGCAAGAACTCCGCGCGCTCGCCGGGCGAACGTTCCAACGCGGCCTGCAACAGATGATCGACCCGTTGCCAGCGTTCAGAATCCATCGGCTGTTCCGCCGGTCAACTCGCGATAGAGCCAAGCCTTGGCGGTGCTCCAATCGCGCATGACGGTGATAGGCGACACTTTGAGCACCTCGGCTGTTTCTTCCACGCTGAGTCCGCCAAAGAAACGCATTTCGACGACCTGCACTTTGCGCGGATCGAGCCGCGCCAGCGCGTTCATCGCGTCGTCGAGCGCCACCAGGTCCGCGGCCCGGCCGCCGCCCACCACGGCGGCTTCTTCCAGCGAGACATGCGGCACGCCCCCCCCGCGTTTCAGGTTGTGGCGCCGCGCATGTTCCACCAGAATGCGCCTCATCAACTGGGCCGAAATCGCGAAGAAATGGGTGCGGTCCTGCCACTCGATGCGCTTGTAATCCAACAGGCGCATGTAGGCCTCATTCACCAGGGCCGTCGTTTGCAGGCTGTGACCGGGACGCTCGCGCCTCATGTAGCGGCGCGCCAGGCGATGGAGTTCGTCATATACGACAGGGGTCAGCTTCTCGAGCGCGTTCTGGTCTCCCTCGCTCCACGCTTGCAGCAGCTTGCTGATGTCGCTCACAGCCGCCTCGCCGGATTGTGCCGCCCTCTGCATCGCTTATCGGCTAAATTATACCGCCGGACCCTGTCCTTCAAATTTCACCCCCGCGCATGATAGTTCCATCTCGCCTTCTGCGCCTATCTGAATAGGCGCATCCAGCGCATAACTCAAATGGAGAAACATATGAAAACGATCGTGACTTCGATTGCCGCGGCCAGCTTGTTCGCCGCGTTTGCTATGGCACAACCGCCACACTATACCGTCACCGACCTTGGCGCTGTCGGCGGCACGCCCGGCCAGCCGTTCTTCGTAGCTCCCAATGGCCTGATCGGCGGTGCGGCGGCCGCTCCCAACGGCGCAATGAATGCCATGCTTTGGTACAAGAAACTGAAGATGGACATCGCCAAACCCGGGCTCGGAGGGGCCAACAGCGTGGCATTTAGCGTCAACGCCACGGGCCAAGCCGTGGGTGAAGCCGAAACATCCGCTTTCGATCCAAAAGGCGAAGACTTTTGCGGCTTCACAGCGCTGGGGATCCCCTCAGCCGGTAATTCCTGTCTGCCATTCGTGTGGCAGAACGGCGCGATGACTGCGCTGCCGACGCTGGGAGGCAACAACGGCGCTGTCAACCAGATCGACAAACGCGGGGAAATGGCGGGGCTGGCGGAAAATGCCACGCCGGACCCAGGCTGCCCAGCCCCTCAAGTGCTCCAGTTTAAGCCTGTCATCTGGGCAAATGGCAAGATCCATGAACTCGTTACACTGGACGGAGACTTGGACGGAGCCGCTTTTGCGATCAACGACTATGGCCAGGTTGCCGGCGCGTCGGGCCAGTGTTCAGCCTTCAACTTTAGTATTTTGGAAAATCTCCAGCCTCTTCACGCCTTGCTCTGGGAAAGAGGCACGGTGATCGACCTCGGCACTCTCGGCGGAACCGGACTCGGATTCGGCAATCTCGCCCTAAACCTCAATAACCAAGGTCAGGTGGTTGGTCAATCGGACTTGGCCGACGACACCAACTTTCATGCTTTCCTGTGGACCAAGGAGACCGGTATCCAAGACCTCGGCACGCTTACCGGCGACGTGAATAGCGTAGCTCTCGGCATCAACGACGGTGGCAGCATAGTGGGCCTGTCGCTAGACGTGAACTTCGATCCGCACCCGTACCTCTGGCAGAACGGCGTGATGACCAACCTCAACACTCTCATTCCCGCAGATTCCCCGTTGTCACTGTTGATCGCATGTTCCATTAATTCCAACGGGGAGATCGTAGGCTTGGCCCTTACCAGTACGGGCGAGGTGCACGGCTATCTGGCAGCGCCGAGCAACATTGCAGCGGGAAGCGAGGTCTCGTCGCCTGCCGCGCAACGCGTGACCGGAGCGGCTGCTCTCTCCGGCCATGACCGCCAGATGCTCGTCCAGCGGTTGGGGGGCCGTGGACGGTAAACACGATTGGACGAGCGATGCGCTCGAAGCGACGCTCAAACAAGGCGCCGACGCAAAGACGACCACGGCCTAGCTCCTTTGATGTACTGGGCCGTGGTCGGCTCACCCTGGTCCTGTAGGTGCCTTCTTGCGAGCCGCCGGCTCCTCGGTTGCGCGTCTCTAACGCAAAAGGGCGGCGCGAGCGCAGGTAGCCGAACCACTCCCTAACCGTCGTGGCTCAGACGGGCAACTGCAGGCGCGCCACGCAGCCGCCGCGGTCCGTCCGGTTCTCCAGCACCAAAGTCCCCCCGTGCGCCTCGGCGATCTGGCGGCTGAGCACCAGCCCGATGCCCGATCCGCCGGGCTTGGTGGTGAAGAACGGCACGAACAGGTTCGCCGTGTTCGAAATCCCCGGCCCTTCATCCTCGATGGCGACCTCCACGTGCGACCCGTTGCGCGTCCAGCCGATGCGGACCCCGCCGCCGGTGATCAGCGATGCGTCCGCCGCGTTGCGCAGCAGGTTGATCAGCACCTGTTCGAGCTGGTCCGGGTCGCCTTGAATGAAGAGATCCGGGCCCGGACGGACGGCTACGCCGAGCCGCGTTTCGAGGCTGACCACGCGTTCGACCCACGGCCGGATCTCCATCGATTCCAATTGCGGACGCGGCAGCTTGGCCAGCCGCGCATAAGCGCCGATGAAGCGGCTGAGGGCCTCCGAACGCGTGGAGATCACACTGAGTCCGCGCCGCATGTCGTCCTCCCAATCGGCCGGGAGGGGACGCCGCGTGAGCAGGCTACCGAGGCTCCCGGCGATCGATTTGATGGGCGTCAGCGAGTTGTTCAGCTCGTGCCCCAGGACGCGCACCAGCCGCTGCCAGGCCTGCAACTCCTGCTGGCGCAAAGGCAGCGTGAGATCCGCCACCACCAGCAATTGCAGCGGCAACCCGTGCTCGCGGACGGTGCTGCGCCGAATTCCCCAACGCCCCGAGCCGCCCGGAAAGGTCATTTGAAAGGTCTGCTGCGGCTCTCCGTCCAGGCAGCTTTCCAGATGCAACTCCGCCGCGCTCGATCCCAGCACGCGCTCGGCGGGCGCCGCCAGCAACCGCTCGGCCGCGCGATTGACCAGGCGCAGCTTGCGCTCATGGTCGAAGGCAAAGACCGCCACGTCGATCTCCGACATCACCGTGCGCAGCAGCGTGGTCGCCTCCAGCGCGCCCAGCCGCTGTTCGCGCAGCGTGCCGCCCAGCGAGTTGACCTCCCGCATGACCTCGCCCAGCGCGTCGTCGTCCGCGCCCGCGCGCCCGCGCACGGAGAAGTCGCCTTCACGCAACGCCGAAAGCAGATTGGAGAGCGTTTGCAGCGGGAACACCACGCGGTCCCGTAACGCCATGGCGAAACCCAACCACAGCAGTACGATCAGGACCGTCAGCGTCCACTGCGTTTTAGCCTGCGGGGTGGGATCGCGCAGCCACAGAAAGATCAGCGCCACCAGCGATCCCGGCAGACCCGCCAGGATGGCCATGATCACGATCCGGCCTTCGTATTTCATGCGCCGGCGGCGGCGTTTTCTTGTGGGCGTCATTGCTGCAAGGTGTCGGCCGCCCGGGCCTCAGAGTCCATAGCGCTGCAAGCGCCGGTATAGCGCGCTGCGGCTCAGTCCCAGTGCGTTGGCCGCGTGGCTGACGTTGCCGTTGAAGCGCTGCAAGGCCTTCTTGATGAGCAGGCTTTCCACGTCTTCGAGGCTCATGTCCTCCAGCCGCGGGGCGCCGTCGCGCGCCGGCCGCAACCCCAGATCGTTGGCCTTGACGCACGGGCTCTGGGTCATCAGCACGGCGCGTTCCACCGCGTGATCCAGCTCGCGGATGTTGCCGGGCCAGGGGTGCGCCAGCAGAGCCTTCATGGCGGCGTCCTCGAATCCGCTGAGGTTCTTGCGGTAATGCTCGGCGTGCTGGCGCAGGAAGTGGGCGGCCAGCAGCGGAATGTCCTCGCGGCGCTCCCGCAGCGGCGGCAGGCGGATCTCGATGGTGTTCAACCGGAACAGCAGGTCCTGGCGGAATCGCCCGCCGGCCACCTCGGCGGTCAAGTCCGAATTCGTGGCCGACAGCACGCGCACATCCACCTGGCGCGTTTTGGACGATCCCACGCGCTCGAATTCGCCGGTCTCCAGCACGCGCAGCAGCTTGGCTTGCAGGTTGGCCGAGATGTTGGCGATTTCGTCGAGGAACAGCGTGCCGCCCTCGGCCATTTCAAAACGGCCGACGCGGTCCGACTTGGCGTCGGTGAAAGCGCCCTTCACATGACCGAACAGCTCGCTCTCGAAGACGCCTTCGGAAAGGCCGCCGGTGTTGACCGTGAGCATCGGCTTGATGGCCCGCAGCGAAACCGAATGCAGCGATTGCGCCACCAGTCCTTTGCCGGTGCCGTTCTCGCCGGTGATCAGTACGTTGGCATCGGACGGACCCACGCGCGAGATCATGTCCAGGACCGGCTGCATGGCGGCGGACTGTGCGATCAGACTGGGAAACTGCTCCGCGCGCAGCAGGCGATTCTCGGCTTCCAGGATCTGCCCTTTGCGCAGAGCGCGCCCCAGCTCGATCTGGGTGCCCAGAATGGCGGAGAGCCGCGCGTTGTCCCACGGCTTCTGGATGAAGTCGCGGGCGCCGCGGCGCATAGCTTCCACCGCCAGGTCCACGCTGCCCCAAGCCGTCATCACGATCACCGGCAGCGTGCTATCCAGGCCTTGCAGGCGGTTGAGCAGATCGAGACCTTCCTGGCCCGAGGTGGTATCCCGGGTGTAGTTCAGGTCCATGACCACGGCGTCGAAGTCGCGCGATTCCACGGCCTCCAGAATGCCGGCCGGCGAGTTGACGGCCTCGGCCTGATAGCCCTCTCCCTTAATCAGGAAGCGCAAGGCTTCCAGCACGTCCGGCTGGTCGTCGGCGATCAGGATCCGCGGCACATACGCATCGTTGAGTCTCATGGAGCGGTTAACAACATTGTCGCATTTCAGCGGCAATTGCTCTACCACTCCTAAGGTATTGAGAAAAGCGGGGATACCCAGTTCGAGTGTCCGCTTTTGGGACGGGCTTGTTCACGTGTGGAACGCGCCAGCGTGTTTTAGCGGTCGCACCCGCGTTACCGGGCCGCGACCGTGTTACCGAGCCGCACCCGCGTTACCGAGCCGCGACCGTAAGGAAGCGGTTGCCGCAGGCTACCGGATCACCACAAACCCGGTTTCCACGTGATCGGGATGCATCCAGTTCCACACCACGCGCGCGGAAGCCGGATGCGCTGATGTCCATCAGACAGATCCGCTTCGACTTCTCTCCGCGGATGGTTCTCGAACTTCAATTGCACCTTACCCGATGCGGCGTGACGCGGGTCGCGCCGGCGGTCGGCCGGGTTGCCGGACTGCGGGAGAGTCTGCACACTTATGAATCGTAGCGGGGAAGCGGCGGCGTCATGAGTGCTTTCGCCTAGTCGGCCGCGGAAAAGCACGGAGACTCATCGCCCTACACGCAGATTGTCACCTCTCGGTCCAGCTCATCCAGCGTCTGGAACTGGCGCAGTTTCCATCGATAGGAGCCGGCGTGCAGGGGGTTCCAGTCGTTGATCACCACCGCAACCGAGTTCGAGATCCACCAGCAGCCGAAACCCCAGGCCAGCAGCGGTGCTCGCGTGCGAGGCGGTTCCAGACCAGTGCCGAACAGTTCTTTTCGCATTTCGCATGAATGCGATCCAGCCCACGGTAGCCGCCACGATGCAAGCCGTTGAGCGCAGCCGGAGGGCCGGCACGCCAAACCATACCGGGCCCCAATCCCGGCCGGTCAGAGCCAGCGGCAGGCGGAGCGATATCGGCCACCGGGATAGTCCCGAGGGCGTCGGCTTCGGCGCGCAAGTCGCCATCCACACCGAGATTCTGCTCCAGCAACGCGCGTGTGTCCGCGCAGGCTTCACCCGACACGTAAACCGCTAATAGATCGCGAATGTAAATATTTGAAATGTGGAGGCTTAAGTGGTGGGCCCGTGGCGACTCGAACGCCAGACCTCTACCGTGTCAAGGTAGCGCTCTAACCAACTGAGCTACGGGCCCGTGTGGGGCAAGAATCCGATTTTAACATGGGGCGTGCCTTGCTTAGCGGCCTCCGGAGCAGGAACCTAATCCGGCTCCGTCACGGCCATGATGGTCAGCGGCGAATTCCCTTCCAGGCGGTTGTTGACGAACAGGAAGGCCATGCTGCGCTGCTCCCTGGCACGCTCGACCAGGATGCGCAGCGACTCGCGGGCTTCCGGATTGGGATCGCGGATTTCGCTGTACGGCGAGAACTTCGCGACCGCTTCTTCGTAGGGGCGGCCTTGCCGGAGCAGCGCGCGGCACACCAGGAAGCCGGCGGTGGCGGATCCCGGGATTTCGATCTGGCGGCGCAATTCCGGCATGCGGGTCCAGGCGCTGTACACGTGCGCTACGCCGCGCGCGCGCAGGCAATCGAAATAATGCGGCTGCAAGAACTCGGGGTTGCGGACCTCCACGGCGTAGCGGAATTGCGGCGGCAGGGCGGCGAGGAACGGGTCCAGGCGCTCTAAGAACGCGTCCGGCGCGGCGAGCGCACGTTTGGAAAACGCGCCGAACTCGAAGATCAGCAGCGCGGTTTTGTCGCGGTGAGGCCACAGAGGCCGCAGGAACATCTCTTTCAGCATCTCCGCGTTCAGGAACGCCTCGTTCTCCCGCCCGGCTTGCGGCCCGTAGCGCGGGTGCGCCGGAAACATTTTGCAGGTGATCTGTTCGGGCACTTTGAAGGCGAACCGGAAGCCGTCGGGGGCCAGCGCGAACAGCCTGGCCCAAAACTCCGGCGTAGGGAATTGGTAGAACGCGAAATCGCCGCAGACCGTGGGGAAGGTGCGCGCGTATTCCTTCAGGCACGTGGAGGCGAAGATCTGCCGCGAGAAGCGGCCGCGCGCAAGATAGTTGGCGCGCGTGTAAACCTGCCCGATCCAGCCTTCATATTTCCAGGAGCTGCCGCCGATGTAGATGCCTTCGGCGGCCAGGCGCCGCAGCCGTTCGGCCAGCGCGTCGCGGTCGAACGAGGAAGGTTCGTCAAAGAGAGTGTCGGCCATCGACATGGACTAAAATGGGCGCCGGCCCGCTTTCATACGGATATAATAGCGTTAAGCCTGTGCCGGAATCCAAGCCGAAGTCCGCCGACGAACCGATGCTATATTGTCCGGTGTGCTCCACGCGCCTGGTCCCGCACAAATGCAAGCTGGTGTGCCCGAAGTGCGGATATTATCTGAGTTGCGCGGACTACTATTAAAAGCGGTCTTCATCCGTGTGCATCTGTGTCCATCTGTGGTTCGTGTGTTTTTTGGAGCTGAGCGATGAGTGAGATTTCGGATTTGCTGGAGCGCTTCCGGCGCGGGCCCGAGTTGCTGGCGATGGTCCTGACCGGCGTGTTCGGCGAGGAGGAAGATTTTGTGGCGGCGCCGGGCAAGTGGAGCATCCGGCAGATTATCGCGCACCTCGCGGATTCCGAGATGGTCTGCGCTCAGCGCATGCGCCAGATCGTGGCGGAAGAGCAGCCGACTTTGATGGCCTTCGACCAGGAGGCCTGGACCCGGAATCTGGACTACGCGCGGCGCAAGCCCAAGCAGTCGCTCGAAAGTTTCCGGCGCGTGCGCGGCGAGAACTACGAATTGCTGAAGGAATTGCCCGAGTCGGCTTATGCGCGCACGGGCAATCACAGCGAGCGCGGCCCCATCACGCTGCGTTTCCAACTGGAACTGCTGGCGGAGCACGCCGAGAGCCACGCGCGCCAGATGCAGGCTATTCGCGAAGAATATAAGAAGGCGAAGGGGAAGAAATGACCCGCCGGCTCACATTGGCCGCGGCGCTGTTGGCAGCCGTACTACTGGCCGCCATGCCGGATGGCCGCCGCTGGTGGAGCCACGTGCAATACCTGGCGGACGACAAACTGGAAGGCCGCGACACGGGCAGCGCCGGTCATCGCAAGGCCGCCGCTTATGTGGCCGGCGAATTCGAACGCGCGGGCCTGAAACCGGCGGGGACGGAAGGCTACATCCAGCCGGTCCGGTTCCACACACGCCGGCTGAAGGAGATGGAATCCAGCCTGACGCTGGTGCGCAACGGCGAATCCGAAGAACTGGTGCTGGGCGAGGACGCCATCATCGGCACGCGCGTCGATCCCGCGCCATCGATTGACGCGGAAGTGGTGTTTGCCGGGTACGCGCTCACGGTTCCCGAGATGCAGTACGACGACCTGGCGGGGCTCGACCTGCGCGGCAAGACCGTGCTGTACATCAGCGGCGGGCCGGCCAGCATTCCGGGGCCGCTGCGTTCACATTATCAATTCGCGGCCGAGCGGGCAAGATTTCTGGAACGCGCCGGCGCGATCGGGACGATCGGTATTCCGAACCCGCATCACATGGATCTGCCGTGGCAGCGGATCGCGCTGGGCAGCCGGCAGGCATCCATGAGCCTGGCCGATCCGGCGTTGGATCAGCAGCACGGGTTGAAGTTCTCCGCCACGGTGAATCCGGAACAGGCCGAGAAGTGGTTCGCGGGTTCCGGCCATTCGTTCGACGATCTGGTGGCGCTGGCGGACGCCGGCAAGCCGCTGCCGCGTTTTCCGCTGCACGCTTCCATCCGGGCGAAAATCGCGGTGGAGCGCGGGGAGGTGGAATCGCAGAATGTGGCCGGCATTCTTCCCGGCGCGGACCCCGTGCTGAAGGACCAGTACGTGGTGCTGACGGCGCATCTGGATCACCTGGGGATCGGCGAACCGATCAATGGCGACCGCATCTACAACGGCGCCATGGACAACGCATCCGGCGTGGCCACGCTGATCGATATCGCGCAATCGTTGAACGAATCCAAGCCGAAGCTGCGCCGCTCGCTGCTGTTCGTGGCGGTGACGGGCGAGGAGAAGGGGCTGCTGGGGTCCAATTATTTCGCCGCGCACCCCACGGTGAAGGCGGGCAGCATGGTGGCCGACCTGAACGTGGATATGTTTCTGCCGCTGTTTCCGCTGCGCAGCGTGACGGTGTACGGGCTGAACGAATCGGATCTGGGCGAAGACATCCGCACGGTGGCACACGCGCGCGGCGTGCGCATTCAGGACGACCTGGAGCCGGAGCGCAACATCTTCATCCGCAGCGATCAGTACAGCTTCATCCGGCGCGGCATCCCCTCGCTGGCGATGAAGGTGGGCTATGAGAAAGGATCGCCCGAGGAGAGGATCGCCAAGGCCTGGCTGAAGGAGCGCTATCACGCTCCGGCAGACGACCTAAGGCAGCCGGTGGATCTGGAATGCGCCGGGCGGTTCGACGACCTGTTGCGGGCGCTGGCGGAGGCGGTGGCGGATCGGCCGGAGCGGCCGCGGTGGAACGCGAACAGCTTTTTCAGGCGGTTCGCGGAGTAGGAGCTATCGGCGTTCTGGAGGTATTGCCTGCCCGATTTTGCGACAGACTTATGAGACGTCCAAGCGCCTAATTTTGCAGGCCCGGCGCGGCGTCGCAAAACTTTGTGGGACGGCTTCCTTCTCAGTCTGAAAGCGGCTTCAAGGAGCCGGATGACGGCAACGTCTTGGGGGCATCGCCAGCCAACCCATAAACTTCAAGACCGGCGAGGACGCCGTTTTTTTCAAAAACAAAGATGCCGCTCAGATCGTCGTCACTGCCAAAGACAAAATCCGCCAAAACGTGAAGACCGCGAGATGGCTCGGGAAGGCCGTCGATTGAGAGATCGATGCTCGCGCAGCCACAGGGACACCGATTAGGAGTAACCCGCGCTTTCTCAAGCGGGTGATCGCGAGGGCGCCATCCGACTCCTTCGCAAATGTCTCTCCGGCTCTCGCAAGGCCCTCGGCGAGGATCATCCCCACACGCTCGCCACTGCCGAACACCTGAAGAAATTCGAAGAACAGCCCTAAATCCGCCGCGACCGGTCGATCACCAACTCCGGATGCTCCCCTAACATGCGGTTCACGACATGGCAGTTCCAGCACACTGCCTGGTGCGACGCCAGCACATCCGGCACGTCCGCCGCCGGCACATCGCGCCATTCGACTGTCCGGTGCTCCGCGTTTAGCAGCGCGGGCTTGTGGTCGGTCCAATTGATCTCGCCAATCGGCTTGCCGCATAGCGCGCAGGTCTTCCCCTCGTACCACTGGGTCAGGATGTGGCGAACCAGGCAGTCTTCCGGCGCGGCCTCGATCTGCCGCAAGCACTCCTGTCCGCAGTCCTGGCGCTCCGGCCACCGGGAACAGGATTTCAGCCGCAGATCCGTCTTGCCTTCCAACGTCGTCAGCAGCACGCGCCTGGTATCCACTACGACGCCCGCCGGCCGCCGATTCTCCGGGCATGTAATCACCCGGTCGCCGCGGTATTTCAGGTAAGCGCGGCCGAAGACGAGTCCAAGCACCACCAGCAGTGCCAACAGCACGACCGCGCCCCATAGAAGCACGTCCGGGTTGAACAGATGCATACAGTCCACCTTCCGGCCCGCCAGGTTGCACGCGCCTCGCCACGGTGTAAGTGTCTGGATCCAAAGGCTCCGCGCCCGCCGGTTGCGTCCTTTTCCACAGCCCTATTGGGTGCCCTGCCCCCACTGGCAGGCAACGAACCGATAGCAATGCGCGTCATTGTGGTATGAGCGGACGCATTCTCCTGGCACTCGCGCTGTTGGCCGCGCCCGTGCTCCCCACCACCTCACCCGACTACCAGGCGGTCGTCCACAAATTCTCCCTGATCGAACATGATCGCCTGAAGCCTGGCTCGCGCGTGGTCCTGACGCCCGCCGAGCTGAACGCCTATGCCCGCCAGGAGGTCGCCGAAGTGGCCCCCGACGGGGTCCGCAATGCGCGCCTCGATTTGGGACCGGGAACCGCCACCGCCTCCGCGCTTATCGATTTCGGCAAACTGCGCCGCGCGGAGGGTAAGCCGCCGGGACGCATCCTGGCCTACCTGCTGGATGGCGAGCGGCCCGTCACTATCATCGCCCGCATCCGCTCGTCCGGTGGGACCGCCACCGTCGACGTGCAAGAGGTGCAGATTTCCGGCGTCACCATCGAGGGCCGTATGCTCGATTTCCTGGTCCACAGTTACGTGATGCAGGCGTACCCGAGCGCCAAAGTCGGCGAGCCCTTCGCGCTGGGCCACCGCATCGAGCGGCTGGATGTGCAGCCGTCCGCGGTGGGCGTCCTCATCGGGCGCTGACACACCACAGGCTGAAGCCTGTGCCACCATGTCTTTATGACCCTATGGCCGCTTCTCCTGCTCGCCTTCGCCTCGCCGCCCGCCGGCAAGGTCGTTTTCGATACCGACTGCGGCTTCTTCGGCGACGATGGCGCCGCGCTGGCGATGGTTCTCCGCAGTCCCGAGAAAGTGCAGGTGGCCGCCATCACGGCGGTATCGGGCAATGTGTGGGCCGCTGAGAGCGCCGCATATCTCACGGAAATCCTCGGTCTGCTCGGCCATCGCGAGCTCAAGCCCTATGTGGGCGCCCAAATGCCGCTCATCCACACGGCCGAGATGGCCAGGCTGGAAGCGCCGCTCGAGTTTCAAGGCGCTTTCGCCGACCCGCCCAAATTTGCGCCGCCCCCGCAACCCGCGGCGATGGATGCGCTAGCCGCCCTGGCCGCCGCCGTCGAGCAAAACCCCGGTCGAATCACCATCCTCGCCCTCGGTCCTATGACCAACGTGGCCCTGCTTCTTCGCCTTCACCCCGATCTGGAACGGAAGATCCAGCGCATCGTCTTCATGGGAGGCAATGTACACGTGCCGGGCAATGCCTCCGCCGCGGCGGAGTTCAACTTCTGGTTCGATCCCGAGGCGGCGCAAGCCGTACTCCGCTCGCGCATTCCCGAGAAGGTCATGTTCCCGCTGGACATCTGCAATCGCGCCGTGCTGGACAAAACACGTTTCGACGAAATCGTCGCGGCCCGGACTCCGGTCACCCAGCGGTACAAGGAAGACTACGGCCAGCGTTATCCCGGCTTCCTCAAGAATCCCAACGCGACCGGATTTCTTTGGGATGAGTTGGCCGCCGCGTGGCTGCTCGATACCGGGTTCGTCACCAGGTCCGAGACCGCGTGGCTGGACATCGACACGCGCTTCGGCAAGACTTACGGCGCGACCGTTCCCCTGGAGCGCAGGCTGGCCCCGGATGCCACGCCCGTGCGCGTGATGCTCGACCTCGACTACCCGCGCTTGTGGACGCTATACAAGCGTTTGTTGACTGCCAATTAACGCTGGCGGGCTTTAGCCCGCGCGGGGCTTAAGCCCCGCAGCCGACTTTTAGCCGGCTAGTGCGGCATCCAGTATGCGGCGATTTCCGCCTTGTATGCAGTCCCCGTCGCCGACAATTGTCCGCGCCCCAGGGCCGACTGAACGGTGGCGGTGACGGCGCTCAGAATGGAAAGGTCGCAGGCCTGATTCTGCGACGCCGTGCCGGCGGGGTAGACCGGCAGGCAAGGCAGCGACGTATACGGCTCGTAGGCCCAGAATTCGCCGTCGTTGAAAGCCGACAGGTACTCGAGCGATCCCTGGTTGGCCATCTCGAAAATGATTGGGATGTACTGCTGGTCGAGGGGCGCCCAGAAGTTGAAGCTATCGCGCGTATCCACATCCAAAAAGCTCTCGCCCACGATCAGCGACTTGTGCGGCCAGAATTCGCAGATGCTGGCGAACTTCCCGGCGGCGTGCACCGCGGCGATCATCTGCAGGGACGTATCCAGTTCGAGAGCCATGCCCGACGCGCTTTGCCCGGTCAGAAAGTAGACGTGGTTATCGATGCCGTCCAGCCCGGTGATTCCCAGCAGGCCCGTAGCGGCGCCCGGCGTGCCCAGATACTCCTGCCAGTCGGTTTGCCACGTTCCCATGCCCGCTCCCAGCTTGACCGTGGAATGCAGCCCCGGCACCTTGGCCGCCGCCAGGTTGTTCACCATCAATTGCACCATGGCGACGTCCGTGGCCGGGGTGTTGAGTTCCGGACGGTAGCCGTCGCGGGCATCCGTGTCGGGCTCCGACTGCACAATCAGGTAGTCCGGCTGCACGGATTGGGCGGTGGTTACGGTGTTGGCGCTGCGGCGCTGCTCGTAGGTCGCGAAACTGAGCGACTGATAGTAGGCGGCGGGGTTCATGTTTGTACCGGGGTTGTCTACCGTCAGCAAGGGATTGGCCTCCACGATCATGCGCATCGGCGTGCCGTTGATGTCCTTGCGGCCGTGAATGTCCTGGGCCACCAGTTCGTAGAAGGTCAGGTAATTCTGGACGGTTTGCTGCGCCTGGGCGGGCGTCTGCCCCAGGAACTCGTAGAAGTTTTGGTCGAAGATGGGGAAGCCCAACGACACCATGACCGCATTCATGCCCAGGGCCTGCGCCCCGTTGAGCTGTTGATCCACCGCCGTAAGGTCGGTGAAGTTGAGGCGCAGGCCGCCGTTATCGTTGGCGCTCATGAGGCACATTGAGTAGTTCACCGGGTACTTGGCGCCGGTCGACTGCGCGTTCACCAGGGCGAAGTCCGTAGCCATATTGCTCTGCACTCCCTGGTAGAGCGACTGGTAAGTGGCGGGCACGCCCGCCGGAACCGGCGCGAAGGTAGTGACGGCGATGGGCGGAGCCTCGGCGGAGGCGTTCTGGCTGCTGTCGAAGGCGGTCACCGTATAGGTGTGGTAGGAGGCCTTCGCCAGGCCGCTGTCCTGGTAGGAAGTCATGCCGGTCAGGGCGATCTGCGCGCCGTCGCGATAGACCGCGTACCCGGCCACGTAGCGGTTGGCGGGGTCTCCGCTGCCGTACCAATTGAAGCTGACCGTGCTGGAGCCGGTGGCCGCCACGCTTAGATACTGCGGCACGTCGGGTGGAGTGTTGTTCGCGGGCGGCAGCGTACTGCCCTGGGCATAGACGGCGTAGCTAACGTTGACGGCGCCACTGTTGGTGGCCGGGGGGGAAGAGCCGTTGTCGCTGAGGGTCACCGTGCACTGGTAAGAGCCGCCCACGGCAGGCACGCTTGCCGAAACGGTCAACATCACGGCACTCTGCCCCACCAGCGTGCCTCGGCTGGGATTGACCGCGCAATAGGCCGCCCCGCTGCCGGAGAGACTGGCATGCCATTTCAGGATACTGCTGGCGACGGTATTGTTCACCACGATGATCTGGGCGGCCGGGGCCGCCCCTTTCGCCACCGCGGCCATGTACAGGTTGCTCGGCGAGACGCTGAAGGCAGGGGCGCTCGCCGCATGCATGCCCGGCGGCAGGAGCATCGCGGCAATGAGCATGGGGGCCAGGATTGCGGATGGACGGAAACTGAACTTCATCGGCATAAGCTTAAGAGATAACAAGACCATAAAACCTTTTAATGTAGCCTGCCTCGTGAGAGGTGGCCGAGCCTGGCATCTTTCGCGTTGTCATTATTCTAAGGGTCCGAATAATTGCGGCCAACGTTCCCAATGGGTAGCTCTGGTTAGTACTGGGTATCAAGCCGTCTACGAACCCTGGCTACACTTGTTCTCTCGGGATGAGGTCTCATAGCAATTCGGCAGCCGTTCGGACCTCGGGCGAAGATATACTTGAAATCAAGGATTTAGCGTCCGGGCCTGCCGGCCGGCGCCGGAGGGGTAGGGAAGAATTGCCGGGTAATTTTTGCAGGCGGCGGCCACGGTTTGTGGCGCTGCCCCCGTTCTCCGCGTCTCTGTATCCCCGCCTCCGGTACAATAGTTGCAAGGAGTCCCACATGAATCGATGTTTCGGCATCGTCCTTTTCATTGCTTTCTCCCTCGGCACGTACGCCCAAATACCCACCACCTGCGTTGTGTCCGGCGCGCCCGTCGTGGTGCATTCCGAAGGGCTGGCGGAGCGCATCGGCGAAATCGTCCTGCAGTGTTCCGGCACGCCGGGCGCTGCCGTCACCGCAACCCTGAACATCTTCCTTCCGGTTTCGATTACCAACCGCATCAACGCCGGCGGGTACTCCACGGACGCATCTCTGAGCGTCAATACCGGTACGGGAAACGTACCATCGGGCGTATCCGGCCTCGTCGCCAACCAAAGCATTTCGTTCAATGGCTTCCAGTTTAAGTTCCCCGCCAGCGGCGCCGTTTCGCTGGTGATCGACGATGTGCGCGCGAATGTGAACCAACTCGGCCTCCATCAGCAGTCGCTCATGAACGCCTATCTCGGGGGATCGCTGGCGCTCGAGGGCAATCCGGTCGGCGTGGCTATTGGGCAGCAGAGCCTGCTGGCGACCAGCATGGATTCCGGCGTCACCTGCACCGGCTCGCCCACCCCTTCCACCCTTAATTTGACAAACCTGTTCGCCGCGGGGACTGCCGAAGAAACCACCCGCGTCACCGAAGGCTTCCCCTCGGCTTTCCAGCCGAAGGACCCCACCAGCGACACCGGCACTCGCTTCCTGCTCTCGTATTCCAATGTCCCTGCCAGCGCGGCCATCTATGTTCCCGATGCGGTGGCCGGGTCGGGCGCCACTGTGCCCACGGCTGGCGGCGATCTCGGCACGCCCGCCGCAGTCGGCCAGTACACTCCGGCCAGCCATACGCTGCTGCTGGTGCGCGTACTGAATTCGGATTCCACCGGCACGGGCGGCACGCTGGCCCCGCTTCCCGCCGCCAATACCGCCGGAGTGCTGGTGTTGAACGGAGCCAATCCCGTGCCCCTCACCAATGGCTCGGGCTACGCCGTATATGAAGTGGTGGACGCCAACCCGTCCGCCATCGAAAACGCGCAGATTCCGAACTTCTTCGCGCTCCCTCCCAATGGTCCCCCGTCCACGTCGAATGGCAGCCTCTCGCTGGCTCCCGTCTCCACGGTGGCTACCGCGTCCACCACCGCGCCCATTCCGCGCTTCGTGGCAGTCACGCCGCCATCCGATTGCGCGGCCGTGGGAGATTGCAACGCGTCGTACTATCCGCAGTTGCAGGCGACGGCCACGCCTTTGCAGGTTACGGCGGTATCCGGCGGGAAAAAAGCAGCCGCGGGCAACATTACGATTCGGGATACCAGGGGCGGTGTGCTCGACTGGTCGGCCAGCGCCATGTATTCAAACGGCGCCGGCTGGGTGTCGTTCTCCGAGCCATTCGGGATTGACAATGCCACTGTTCAAGTGCTTGCCGATCCAGGCGCGCTCGCGCCGGGTACTTACCAGGCCACCGTGCTGATCGATGCCGGACCCATCGCGGGCAGCCAGAGTATTCCGCTCACCTTCATCGTGACGGCGCCCGCGCCGGCCGTCGTGATCGGCGCCATTACCGACGCGGCCGATTTCCATCCCGGACCCGTGGCGCCCGGCGAGTTGGCCACCGTTTGGGGAAGCAACCTGGCCGGACAGAACGTATCGGTCGCGTTCAACGGAATGCCGGCGAAATTGCTCTACACCGGCGCGCAGCAGATCAACCTGCAGATCCCGCCGGCGCTGAACGGCCAGCCGTCCGCGCAGATGGTGGTGACCGCCGACGGCGCCAGCAGCGCCCCATTCACCGTTCCGCTGACGGGCGTCGCGCCCGCTATCTTTACGCCCGGCGTGCTGAATCAGGACAACACGGTGAACTCCGCCGCCAACCCCGCGCCGCTGGGCACTATCCTGCAAATCTTCCTCACCGGCATGCCCGACTCCGGCGCCGTCGCCAGCGTCACCATTCAGAATCGCGGCAACCTGGTTCCGCTCTACGCCGGCGCTGCGCCTGGATTCCTGGGCTTGCAGCAGGTCAACGTGGCCGTGCCGGCCGATCTGCTGCCCGTGACATCCAGCCTGACGATTTGCGTCATGGGCGCCGGCAATCAGCCATCTTGCAGCCAGCCTGAGTCCATCGCCTTGAAACCATGACTCTCGGTTCGCGTCTGCGCGCTTTGCTTTGCCTCTCCGCGCCTCTGCTGTTTTTGTGCGGCTGCGGGTATATCGGGGAGCCGCTGCCCCCCCTGATGAACATTCCCGGCCGCGGCGACAACCTGGCGGCGGTCCAGCGCGGATCGAATATCATTGCGCACGTCACCTTGCCGGCTTACACCACCGAGGGCGTAGTCCTGAAACAGAGCGTGCGGCTGGATCTGCGCATCGGCCCGAAACCCGACGGGCCGTTTAATGCCGTGGCGTGGGCCGCCGGCGCCAAAGCCGTCGGCGGAGGAACCACCGCGAACGGCATCGCCGAGTATCGCATCCCGGCCACCGAGTGGATCGGCAAGCAAGTCTCGATTGCGGTCAAAGTGATTGGTGCCAACGGCCGCGACGCGGGCTGGTCGGCCCCAGCGGAGCTGACCGTGGTGGCCCCGCCGGAACAGCCGCGCGACTTGAGCGCCGAAGCCGTGCCGCAGGGCGTGCGGCTCACCTGGCATGGCGCGGGAAGCGCTTTCGCGGTTCTCCGGCGCGGCCCGGAAGAGCCAGACTACAAGGCGCTGGGCCGCTCCCCCACCCCCGAGTACATCGATGCCACCGCCGAGTTCGGCAAGCCGTATCGCTACCTGGTGCAGTCCATGGTCAAGGCGGGAGAAGGCGAAGCGCAAAGCGAGCTGTCCAGCGAGGCGGCCATCGCCCCGGTTGACACGTTCCCGCCCGCCGCGCCCGCGGGCCTCACCGCGGTGCCCTCCACGGCCAGCATCGAACTGGTGTGGGAGCGCAACACTGAGCCGAATGTCGTTGGATATCGCGTCTATCGCGCGCCCGGCAGCGCGCCTTTCGAACTGCTGGCCGATGCGCAGTTGCTGCCCACCTACAGCGATCGCAAGATCGAATCGGGCAAAACCTACCGCTACGCGGTCAGCGCGGTCAAGAGCAACCAGAAGGAGAGCAAGCTGTCGGAGCCGGTGGAAGTTGCGGCGCCGTAGACCAAGATGGAGTCACCGCAAAGACCGAAACTGAAATTCCTGCATTCCGAGGATCTGATGAGCCCCGTGAAGCTCGCAGTATTCCGCCGACTATCGACTGACGTAATTAAGTCTTCGCTGCATCCCGGTCAGCCAGGATCGCTAAAGGTCCGCATGGACGGAACGGTCCTCGATGGTCATCACCGGTTATCCATTCTCCTCGAACGTCGCGTGGACATTCATCAGCTTCCGCGGGAGATAATGGAAAGAGATCCATGACGCCCGACCTCTTTTGGATACCCGGCCCATGGCGCGGGCGGCTGGCTATCGCTGCCCGGCCCAGGGGAGGGGACTGGCTTGAGGGCGAGGCAAGCGGCTGGCGGCGGACCGGTATCGATATCGTCGTGTCTCTATTGGAAGAAGATGAAGTAACCGAACTGGATTTGGTTGACGAGGCTCAAGCCGCCGGAGCAATGGGCATCCGCTTCATGTCATTCCCGATACCGGATCGCGGAGTGCCAGCGTCCGCGTCGGCCGCTGTCTCGCTGATTGCCGCGATTCGAGACGCATTGGAGAAAGGAGACAACGTCGCGGTGCACTGCCGTCAAGGCGTGGGCCGCTCGGGCCTGATTGCAGCGGGAGTTCTTCGAAGCGCAGGGATCGATCCCGAGCGGGCAATCGAGGTCGTCAGTTCCGCCCGCGGCCAAGCCGTTCCGGAGACGCCCAGCCAGAGATCATGGGTCCAACGCCTGCCTGCCGGACGGCCGGTCGTGGCGCGCTGACGCCGCTGAAAGCCAAACCGCCAACCGCCGAAAGCTATCCGCGCTAAAATCAACCCATGCGCGCATTTCCGATCGTCCTCCTGGCCACCGTGGGCGCCGCCCTGCTCCCCGCCGCCAAGAATCTTGAAATATACTTCATCGACGTCGAAGGCGGCCAAGCCACGCTGTTCGTGGCGCCCTCCGGCGAATCCATGCTGGTCGATACCGGCTGGTCCGGTAACAACAGCCGCGACGCCAATCGCATCGCCGCGGCCGCCAAGCACGCCGGCGTCAAGGCTATCGACTACCTCCTGATCACGCATTTTCACGAGGACCATGCCGGCGGCGTGCCGCAACTCGCCCACCAGTTGCCCATCCGCACCTTCATCGACCACGGCGAGAGCGTCGAGCACGACCAACACGCCAAAGAGCTTTACGCCGCCTACGCGGAATACCGCGCCAAGGGCAACCATATACTGGCCAAGCCCGGTGTCACCATCCCGGTGAAAGGCCTCGACGTGAAGGTGCTGACCGCCGATGGCGATGAGATCGAAAACCCCCTGCCCGGCGCCGGGCAAGCCAATCCGCTGTGCGCGGCAGACAAACTGCGGTCCCCCGACGCGACCGAAAACGCCCGCTCGGTGGGCACCTTGATCGCATTCGGAAACTTCCGCGCCCTCGATATGGGCGACCTCACCTGGAACAAGGAGCACGAACTGGTCTGCCCCAACAACAAAATCGGCACGGTGGATCTCTACATCGTCTCGCATCACGGCTCGGACCTGTCCGGCTCGCCCGCCTTTGTCGAAGGGATTCACCCGCGCGTGGCCATCATGGACAACGGCGCGCGCAAAGGCGGCTCGCCGTCCACATGGCAAACCATCCACACTTCGCCCGGTCTTGAAGACATCTGGCAGTTGCACTATGCCATCTCCGGCGGCAAGGACAACAACGCGCCGGACACCTTCGTCGCCAATACCGATGAGGTGGGCGACCAGGGGAATTGGATCCACGTAACGGTGCATCCCGATGGCAGCTTCGTGGTGAACAACAGCCGCAACAAATTCTCGAAAACTTACGCCCCTCGATGACCGCGGCCGGCATGCCCAAACGTCCCGACTACGGCATCGACGCGCCCGGTGTCCTGGCCACCCTTTTGCTGATCGGCGTGCTCGGCGAAATCCTCGGCCTTTTCGCGCCGCCGCTTACGGTCGGTCCCGTCACCCTTGTCTTCGGCGTTTCGATGCAGATTGCCGGGGGGATCTTTCTGCTGGAAGGCGCGCTGATGTTGTTCTACGTGAAGTGGGGCAAGTTGCGGCACCGCGACCGCATACTGGCGCAGGTTCCGTTCGCCGGCAGCGAACATGTGCTGGACGTCGGCACCGGCCGCGGGCTGCTGCTCATCGGCGCGGCCAAGCGTCTGACAAGCGGCCGCGCGGTAGGCATCGATATCTGGAGCGCCAAAGACCTGTCCGGCAATGCGCCCGAGCGCACTGAGGCAAACATCGCACTGGAGGGCGTGGGCGGCAAAGTCGAGTTGCGCAGCGAAGACGCCTGCAAGATGAGTTTTCCGGATGGTTCGTTCGACGTAGTAGTCTCGAACCTGTGCATCCATAACATCCCGAAACAAGCGGGACGCGACCAGGCCTGCCGCGAGATCGCGCGCGTGATGCGGCCCGGCGGCATGGCGGTAATTTCCGACTACAAGTTGACCGGGAAGTACGCGGCGATTTTCGCGGGCGTTGGGTTTGCAGTCGAATTTCGCGGGCCGTTCTGGCGCGACACGTTCCCGCCCTTGAAGATGTTCGTCGCGCGGAAGCCATCATGAAGATCGCGGTTCTCGGCCTGGGCTTCATGGGCAGCACGCACGTGAATGCCTGGCGGCAAATCTCCGGCGCGGAACTGGCCGCTGTGGCGAGCCTCGACCCGCGCCGTCTGTCCGGCGACTTCACCGGCATCCAGGGCAACCTCGGCGGCCAGACCGGGAAGCTGGATTTCTCGTCGGTAGCCAAGTACGCGAGCGCCGAAGAGGCCGTACTGGACCCCGCGGTGGAAGCCGTCGATATCTGCCTGCCCACGCCCCTGCACGAGCGCATCGCGGTGCTGGCGCTGGATGCGGGCAAACACGTGCTGGTCGAAAAGCCCATGGCGCTCGATGGCGCATCGGCCGATCGCATGGTCGCCGCCGCCCGGCGCAACGGCCGCGTCCTGATGGCCGCCCACGTGGTGCGTTTCATTCCGCCGTATCGCGCCGCCGCCGATATCCTCCGCTCCGGGCGGCTGGGCACGGTGCGCGCAGCCATTTTTCGCCGGCGGTGCGCCGCGCCCGCCTGGAGCGCCTGGCTCACCGACCCCGCGCAAAGCGGCGGCGCAGTGCTGGACCTGCTGATCCACGACATCGATTTCTGCCTGCATGTGTTCGGCGCCCCGGAAGCCGTAACGGCCTCCGGATTCGAAGATTTGCCGCACGGCGTGGATTGGATCCTGGCGCAATTCTGGTATCCATCGATTGGCGCGGTGGCGATATCCGGCGGCTGGCATCACCCGGCGGCCTATCCTTTTTCGATGGAGTTCACCATCGTGGCCGATAACGGCACGCTGGAGTTCAATTCCGCGAACACGCCCCTGGCCGAATACGGCGTTGACGGCTGTCAGCACCCCCTCGATGTGCCAGCCACCGATGGCTACCGCGCCGAACTCGAGTACTTCCTGGACTGCGCCACGCGCGGCGAAAAACCGCTGGCGTGCCCGCCGGAAGAATCGGCCGCGGCGGTAAAGTTGGCGCATCTCATGCTGGAATCCCGCAACAGAAACGGAGAAAAGATCGCATGCAACTTCTGAGCGACATGCAAATCGGCGTCATGTTTTGGGCTGGGCGCGATCCTTATGAAACGGTGCGCGAGCTGGAATCGTGGGGCGTGCGCTGCGGCCAACTGGGCATCCCCGGAGACATGCCTCTGGAAGGCGCGGCCGCGCGCTGGAAGCAGGCGCTCGCCGAAGAGAACTTCACGGTGGTCACGGTGTTCGCCGCCTACGAGGGCGAGAGCTATGCGGACATCCCTACGGTCGCGCGAACCGTGGGCTTCGTGCCGCCGGCCACGCGCGCCGCGCGCGAGCTGCGCACATTGGCCGTCGGCGATTTCGCCGCCGAACTCGGCGTGCCGGGTATCGCCACGCACATCGGCTTCGTCCCGGACGATCGCTCATCCGAGGACTACGTGGCCGTGCTCGAAATGGTGCGCCGCGTGTGCGATCATGCCGCGGCACACGGCCAGACCTTCGCGCTCGAAACGGGTCAGGAGCCGGCGCCCGCCCTGCTCGAGTTCCTGTTGGCCGCGGATTGCGACAACCTCCGCATCAACTTCGACCCGGCCAACATGATCCTCTACGGAACCGGCGACCCGATTGCCGCGCTCGACATCCTCGCGCCGTACGTCGTTACCGTACACTGCAAGGATGGCGACTGGCCGCCCCGAGCTATCCAGGGCGCGCTCGGTGAGGAACAGCCGCTGGGCCAGGGTTCGGTCGGAATGGAGCGCTTCATTACCAAGTTGAAGGAGATCGGTTACAAAGGCCCGCTGACCATCGAGCGCGAGGCAAGCGACCCCGTGCGGCGCCAGCGCGATATCGCCGTGGGAGCGGATCTGCTGCGTCGCATTGTGGGGCGGGTTGCCAACAGTTGACAGCCAGCCGGCCGATTGTTAATCGGCCCTTCCAGCACTACCGCCCCGCCACCTTCCCTTCCTGGTAAATCGTCACGCCGTGCTTCACCGTCCGGTTTACCAGGTTGACGCCGAAGCGATACGGAATCTCGCGGTAGTCCGATGCGTTCAGCACGATCAGATCGGCGGGTTTGCCCACTTCGAGCGAGCCGGCCACCGCCCCCGATCCAATCGCACAGGCCGCATTGAATGTCGCCGCACAGATCGCTTCCGCGGGACTCATGTCCAGGTGCGCACACGCCAGCGCGACGATGGCAGCCATGCTGTAAGTCGAGCGTCCGCCGGGATTGAAGTTCGAGCCAAGCGCCACGGCCGCACCTCCGTCAATCAGTTGCCGGGCGGGCGCGCACCGCCCGTTGCCGTGGTCAAAGGCGTCGCCGGGCAACAAGACGGCCATGATGTTCGAGCGCGCCAGCAACTCCACGTCCGCCGGGCCGGCATCGTGCAGGTGCTCCACGCTGGCGGCTCGCGCTTCCACCGCCAGGCGCACCGCGTCGGCCGCCGGGCATCGGCTGGCGTGGATCTTCAGTTGAAATCCGAGGCCGCGCGCCGTCTCCAGGTAAAGGCGGCTCTGCTCCATATTGAAGCCTCCCTCGCCGCAACGGAGACCGGCGAACCGCGCTAACGCCCTGCGGCGGATCGCGGGCAGCAACTCGGCGCACATCCAGGCGAGGTAGCCGGCGGGGTCGCCCGCATGCTCCGCGGAAAGGGACCGCGGGGTAAGCAACGTCGACGCGATATCCAGCGGCGCGCCATTCAGCTTGGCCTGCACCCGCAAGATCTTCAACTCGCCTCTGGCGTCCAGTCCGTGGCCCGACTTGGCTTCCAGAGTGGTCGTCCCGTGCCGGGCCATGGCGTTGACCAATTGGCGCGTACGCGCCTCCAGGCGTTTGGCGGAAGCGTTCCGCAGGCCTTGCAAGGTAGAGTCGGTCCCACGCGAAGGCTCGTCGCCAGTGCCGGCGATGCCCGCCTCGCCATCGTCCATCCACGCCACGCCCCGCACCAGGTGGGCGTGGCAGTCCACGAAACCGGGCATCACCACGTGCCCCGTGGCATCCAGTTCCTGGGACCTGCGCACCAGCGCGAGGTTCTCCACGCGCCTGCTGAGACCTACCTCCACGATGCGCCCGTCCTCGATCAGCAGCGCGCCATCGCGGATGATGCCAAGCTCCTTGAGAGCGGCGCCGCGTCTGGGCTCCGCGGAGCCGCGCAGCGTAATCAGTTGCCGCGCCCCCCTTACCAGAAGAGTTCCAGACATTCGGAGGACCTTGTTTTAATATAGCAAGATGCCCCCCCAGCGCCCCTTGAAAACGCTGGAGAGAGTGCTGTCCAAAGCCGGACTGGGTTCGCGCACCGAAGCGCGAAGCTGGATCGGCGCGGGCCGCGTGCGCGTCAACGGGACCGTGGTCCGGACGCCCGATCGCTGGGTGGACCTCGAGCGCGACCGCGTCACACTCGATGGACAGCCGGTCCGCGGCGCGAAGAAGGTCTACCTGCTGCTCTACAAGCCCAAGCGCTACATCACCACTTACACCGATCCGCAAGGCAGGCCCACGGTCTACGACCTGGTGCGCGATGCGGGTGTCTGGCTGGTTCCCGTCGGCCGCCTGGATCTGGACACCACCGGCCTGCTGATCATGACCAACGACACGGAGTTTGCCGAGCGCCTGACCAATCCCGAATATAAGGTTCCCAAGACATACCACGCCAAATGCGCCGATCGATTGTCCGACGAGCAGATCGCGCGCCTCGCCAACGGAGTGGAGTTGAGCGACGGTCCCACGCGCCCCGCGGTGGTCGCGCGCTTGCGCGATTCCGGCAAATATACGCACCTCGAGATCGTCATCCGCGAAGGCCGCAACCGGCAAGTGCGCCGCATGGTGGAAGCCATCGGCAGCAAGGTGATCGAGCTGGTGCGCGTGGCCATTGGCCCGGTGCGCATCGGCGATCTGCCGATCGGCAAATGGCGGCATCTGACCGAAACGGAAGTGCGCGCCCTGGCGGGGCGGAGTTCAGCCGGGGTGCCCTCTGGGCCCGGACTGCGGTCCCGAGACCCTTGATAATAATTTCAGATCCCGATATCCTATATTCAGTAGGACGCGATGAAGTTCTCCACGCTGTTTGTCCTGCTGATGCTTTCAGCGATGGCGCTCCGCGGCCAAAGCGATGAACCGGCCGGCGCGCTTACAATTTACACCCGCTTCGCTCACCCTCCCTCTCCCCTATCCATTGGGTACATGAAGACCGAACTCGATGCCATCATGCTGCCGTTCAACCTGCGCTTCGATTGGCGCGCCCTGGAGGCTGCCAGCGGCAGCGAGGCCGTGGCCGAAATCGTGGTGGTCAGTTTCAAAGGCGCGTGCCAGGCCGATACGCTGATTCGCTGGGAGCCGTCGGCCCACATGCTGGGTTCGACCCATATCGCGGACGGCCAGATACTGCCATTCGCCGATGTGGATTGCGATAGAATCCGGGAGCTCATGGCCTCATCCTTAGCTCCCGCGAGCCCGTCGGAACGCGAACGCCTCCTCGGCCACGCCATGGCCCGGGTCCTCGCTCATGAACTGTATCACTTTCTGGCCCACACCACCAAGCACGCATCCACCGGCATCGCCAAAGCCTCCTACACGGGGAACGAACTGGCAGCCGGCGTGCTTCGTTTCGACGAAGTGCAACTGCGCTCCGTGCGCGCCGCGCTGCCCACCGGAGCGGGATTCTAATCTTCGTGGGGCAGGCTCTCAGCCTGCGGCGGCCTCTCAGGCCGCCGGGTGCCCCACCTTACTCGTGAGCCTTGCGCCACTCTTCTTCCGAAATCATGGCGATGGGCGCCGCCTTCTTCGCCTCCAAGCCCCGGTTAAGCTCCGGCAATTGCCCGCTCGCAAGCTCGGTGAACTCGTGGATCACATCCTCCAGTTCATGCCCCAGCACCTCCGCCCGCGCCACTTGCGAATCCGTGGGCCGGCCTTCGTATGAGTTCACGTCGCCATATAAACCCGAACCGTCCGACGATCCCGCCAGAAACTCGCGCAGCCGCTCTTCGCCGGTGATCATCCCGCCCTCCTTGGTGGCGACAATCTTCGAGCGGATCTTATCGGCGGATTCCGCCAGCGCCGCCAGTTTGGCCCGCAAAGGATCCGCTTCGGGCAGTTTCGCGGCGCTCTTTTGGGCGCTGTCGCGCACGCCGATGATGGCATCCACCGCCCAGCTCATGTGGTCCAGCAAGCTGCCCAGCCTGGTCACCAGATCGAACTGCGCCTTGCGGTCCTCGATGGTGAACTTGGCCCGCGGGTCCAGCACCACGTTGAGCTGCGCGGTATAAACCTTGTCGCCCTTGGTCATCTTCACCGTGTAGACGCCCGGAAGCACGCGCGGCCCGATGAGCGCGCCAAAAGCAGCCGTGGCCGCCGGCGGCACATGCGGCGGCTTCATATGCATGGACCACGACGAACGGTTGATGCCCCTATGGCCGCTGGTAGGCAGTGTGTCCACCAGCTTTCCCTGAGAATCGAAAACCTCGATCTTCATGTCGCCATAGATGTGGCGGCTGCGCTGGTAATAGGGGATGGCCGCGTCACTCGGACGGTTGGGGCCGACGAATGTCGCATCGCCCTCCATCCAGCCGCCGCCAGTTTCCATCCACTGGACAGCGGGCGGAATCGGAAGAAACGCAGCGTATTCCGACATCGAGTCCGGCGTGAGCGCGCGCAACGGGGAGATGTCGTCGATGATCCAAATACCCCGGCCATGCGTCGCCAGAATCAGGTCCGACGTTCGCGGATGAATCACGATGTCGCGCACCGCCACCGCCGGAAAGCTGGAGCCCTTATACTGCGCCCAGCGCTGGCCGCCATCGACGCTGACCCATAGTCCGAACTCGGTGCCCAGGAACAGCAGGTTGCGATTGACGTTGTCTTCCTTGATCACGTGCGCATAGCCGCGAATGCCGCTCTCTTCGACCGGCAGCGGCGTCCAGCTCTGGCCGTAGTCGGTGGTCTTGAACAGGTGCGGCTTCATATCGCCGTACATGTGCCGGTCGAACGTGACGTAAGCGGTTCCCTCGGCGAAACGGCTGGCTTCCACCCAGGACACCCAGGGCGCCCTCCCCACCCCCGCCACATTGGCGGCGACATTGGTCCAGTGCCGGCCGCCATCGCGGGTAATCTGCACGTTACCGTCATCGGTCCCCGCCCAGACGATCTGGCCGTTGGCGGGCGACTCGGAAATCGAATACACGGTGGTATGCATCTCCGCCACGGAGTTGTCCACCGTGACGCCGCCGGATTCTTCCTGCTTCTGCTTCTCCGGATCGTTGGTGGTCAAGTCCGGCGAGATCCGCTCCCAGGACTGGCCGTGGTCGCGCGAGCGAAACACGAACTGCGCGCCGATGTACATGGTGCCCTTTTCATTCGGACTGAGCACCAGCGGCGTGTTCCAGTTAAAGCGCAGCTTCGTCTCGCCGTACCGCGCATAAGGCTTGATGGAGCGCGTTTCGTGCGTCACGCGGTTGACCCGCTGGACTTCACCGCCCTGCGTCTCGACGTAGATATAAGCCGCGTCGGTGGGATCTTCCCACATCCAGAAGCCGTCGCCGCCGCACATATTTTCCCAGCGCGCATTGCTCACGCCGCCGGGATACGACGAATCCGCCACAAAGCAACTGTTGTCCTGCAACCCTCCGTACACACGATACGGCTCGGCGTTATCCGCGCTGACGTGGTAGAACTGCGAAACCGGCAGGTTCATCAGATGTTCCCAGCGCGTGCCGCCGTCCTGGCTGCGCCACAACCCGCCATCGTCGCCGGTGAACATCATGTTGGGATTCGCCGGATCGATCCAGACGTCGTGAAAATCGCCGTGAGCGTTGGCCACCGCGCTGAAACTGCGCCCGCCATTCACGCTGAGCAACAGCGGTCCATCGACCTTGAACAGTTTGTTTTCGTCCTTGGGGTCGACGATCAGATTGGCGAAATAAAAGGGACGCCACACCTGGTATTGGCTGGCATCCAGGCGCGTCCAGTTCTGGCCGCCGTCCGCCGAGCGGTAAAGAGCGCTGCTTTTCGACTCGATGGTGGCGTAGACCACTTGCGGCTTGGAGGGAGCCACCGCCAGCGCGATGCGGCCGTAAGGCTTCTCGGGCAGGCCTTTGGCATTGGCGGGCGTAAGTTCGGTCCACTTCTCGCCGCCATCGGTGGATTTGAACAGGCCGCTGCCAGGGCCGCCCGAGCGAAAGGTCCAGGCCTGCCGCCGGAAATCCCACATGGAGGCGTAGATGGTCTTGGGATCCTGCGCGGCCATGGACAGCATGCCGCATCCGGTCGAGCCGTTTGCGCCGGCCAGCACCTTCCGCCAGGTCTTTCCGCCATCGCTGGTCTTGTAAACGCCGCGCTCGTCGTTGTCGTCCCACAGGTGTCCTGTGGCACACGCGTAGACGATGTTGCCGTCTTTGGGATCGATCAGAATCTTCGAGATGTGTTCGGAATCCTTGAGGCCGGCGTTCTTCCAGTTTTCGCCGCCGTCGACGGATTTGTAGACGCCGTCGCCGATCGACACGCTGTTGCGCACCCAGCTTTCCCCAGTGCCCGCCCATACGATCTTCGAGTTGGAGGGATCGATGGCCACCGCGCCGACGGACTGCACGTCGGGGAGATCGAACACGGACTTGAATGTGGTTCCTCCGTTGATCGACTTCCAGACGCCGCCGCTGGCCGCCGCGCCGAATACGGTGAGCCGTCCGCTGTCGTTGACGGCGGTGACTGCGGCGATGCGGCCGCTCATTTCCGCCGAGCCGATATTGCGCGCGGGCAGGCCGGATATGGTGCCGGAATCGTACCGCACGGGCGCTTGCGCAAACAGCGCGGGGGCGGCCAGGAGGAGGCTGAGAAGTGGTCTGCGGTTCATGGTCATTTTCCCTTCGCCGGCGCCGCCGGCATCTTGAACTCGGCGGGATCGATAGCGACATTGGCTTCGATCTTGTCAATGGTAATCTTGCTGGTCTCGCCCGGGTTGCGCGGGCTGCCGGACTCCAGCGCGAACGGAAAATAGACGCCGTTGACCAGCTTGTAAGATCCCATTTCGGAGAACGATTCCCGCACCGAGCCATGGATGAACTGCTGCGACTCCGTGCGCACCTCGAGGAACGTTTCGGGATCGAGGTAATAGTAGACGATGTCGCCGTTCTTAAGCGTCACCTTCAGGCGGTAGGCGTCGTCGCCATCCACCGTGTCATGGCCCAGGTACTCGATGATATTGCCTTTTTCTTTGTAGTCCGCCAGGTGGCCGTAGAAATCGGCATCGTCCTGCAAGCCGCGGAGGTCGTCTTCCCCGAGCATCTCCGGATCCTTGCGGCCCGCGAACGGCATGATGCGCCAGCCGATGGTGCCGTCGTATGCCGATATCCCGTTCATGCCCATGATGGTGAACGTCTGCCGGACCAGATTGGGCGCCATGCTGTCGAGGCAGATCTGTATCGAGAAGCTACCCTGCTGCATCTTGCCGGTCATGCGCAGCGAGTGCAGCGCCTTCAGCTTCTCCACGCCGCCGTGGGCCGTCAGGTTCTTGCCCACCAGTTCCTCGGCGGTCTGCGCCGAAAGCAGACCCGCGAAGGCCATTCCGATCGTAATTCTTGTGAAGTAACCCATCCAGTTGGCTCCTTGCCGCATGAGGTGTATCATAACTGAAAACGTTCGTGGGCCGCCCTCCAAGCCGATTGCGACCTACTTCGGCACTTTGCCTTGCACCTGCTCCCGAATCTCCATCACCACCCCCGGATTGGCAAGCGTGGTAATGTCACCGGTGTCCTTGCGGTTGGAGATCGAGGACAAGACCCGCCGCATGAGTTTGCCCGAGCGGGTCTTCGGCATATCCGGCACGATATACACATTCTTCGGCCGCGCGATCTTGCCGATGTGATGCTCAATCGCCGACACGACTTTGGCTATGATCTCCTGGCTAGGTTGGAACCCAGGCTTTAGCGAGACATAGATCTCCGGTAAGCGCCCTTTGATCTCGTCCATGACGGGCACCACCGCGGCTTCCGCCACCTCGTTCACCGTCAGGCAGGCCGACTCCAGTTCCTTGGTTCCCAGGCGATGTCCGGCGACATTGATCACGTCGTCGATCCGCCCCAGGATCCGGAAGTATCCGTCGGGAGCCAGCACCGCTCCGTCGCTGGCAAAGTAGGGCCAGTCATGCCAATCCTTGCTGGCCGAATTCCTGCAGTATCTCTCGTAATACTGCCGCGGGAATCGGGCGTGATCGCCCCAGATAGTCTGCATGATCCCCGGCCACGGATTGCGGATGCAAATGTTTCCGGCCGATCCGGAAGCCGCGGTCACTTCCTTGCCCATCTCGTCGTAAATCACCACATAGATGCCCGGCAAGCCCGGACCGGCGCTGCCCGGCTTCATGGCATCGATGGCGGGCTTGGTGCTGCAAAGGAAGCCGCCGTTTTCAGTCTGCCACCAGGTATCCACAATCACCGCCTCGCGCTTGCCGACGACCTCGTAATACCAGCGCCAAACGGTAGGTTCGATGGGCTCGCCGACGGTGGTCATGTGCTTGAAGTGATAGTTATACTTCTTGGGCTCGTCCGGGCCCGTCTTCCGCAGCATGCGGATCGCGGTCGGCGAAGTGTGAAAGATATTGACGCCCAATTGCTCGGCGATTCGCCATGGGCGCCCCGCGTCGGGATAATTGGGAACGCCCTCGTAAATCACGCTGGTGGCAGCCAGCGCCAGGGGTCCATACACAATGTAGGAGTGACCCGTAATCCAGCCGATATCCGCCATGCACCAATAAACATCTTCCGGATGGATATCCTGAATGTACTTAGACGTGCCGGCCACATAAGCCAGATAACCGCCGGTTCTGTGCTGGCAGCCTTTGGGCTTCCCCGTGGTGCCGCTGGTGTACATCAGGAACAGAGGCGCTTCCGCGTCCATCGAGACGGGATCCACTCTCTTGCCCCTGAAGTCTTTCAGGAGATCGTTGACAATGTAGTCGCGGCCCTCCACCGGAGTGACCGAGGAAGCGTTGGACGCCGAATCGCGCCGCCAGATCAGGACCTTGTCCACTTCGTGACCGTCGGCTTTGGCGGTGTCGATAGCCGGCCGCAGAGTGACGGACAGATGGTCGACCAGGTGCCCGTTGCGGTAGTAGCCGTCGGCCGTGATGAGCACCTTGCTGCCGGAGTCGGCGATTCTCGTGCCACAGGCCTCGCCGCTGAATCCACCGAAAACCACCGAGTGGATCACGCCCAACCGCGCGCACGCCAACATGCTGATGGGCAGTTCCGGGATCATCGGCATATGGATCGTAACGCGGTCCCCGGCTTGCACCCCGGCAAAGTCGCGCAGCAGCGCGGCCATTTCATTCACCCGCACGAACAGCTCTTGATAGGTAATTGCCACGGGCGCCTGCGACTCCGGCTCTCCCACAAAAATGAGCGCGGCCTTGTTCTTGTACTTGGCGAGATGGCGATCCACGCAGTTGTAACTCACATTGAGTTTTCCGCCCACGAACCACTTCCAGAACGGCGGATCGCTGGTATCCAGGGTCGTCTTCCAATACTCGTCCCAAGACAGCATGTCGGCGTATTCCCGGTAGCATTCCGGGAAGTTCTTTTCGCTAAAGCGTTCCATGACCGCGGGGTCTGTCAGATTAGCCTGACCGATGAACTTTGGGGAAGGTTGGAAGTACTCTTCCTCCTTCCAGTGGACGGCAATCTGAGCCTCCGTGGCGTCCCCGCGTTGGGTGTCGCTAACGGCAGTGCTCATATCGGTACTCATGTCATCTACTCTCCTTTGAATAATCTCCAGCGGCCGAAACGGTGGGCCGCTTGGCCAGCATCTCGCACACTAGGGCTACCGCGGCCAGCGCGGCGGCGGTGTAAAAGGCTGCCTGGTAGTTATGATACTTGTCATAAAGCACCCCGCCGATGCGCGGGCCAATGATGCCGGCCACGCCCCAAGCGGTGAACAGCATACCGTAGTTGATGCCGGCGTTTTTCGCTCCCCAGAAGTCCGGCGTGGCCGATCCGTTCACCGAAAGCTGCGTGCCGTAGCACCAGTATACGATGAACACTGCCAAATAGAGCGTGGCGACATCGCCTCCGGCCGCGTACAGCAGCGGCATGGCGATCGTCGAAATGCCGATCATCACGCGCAGCACGTTGATGCGGCCCAGCTTATCCGACATCCAGCCCGACAGAATGCGGCCCGACGCATTGCCACAGGCGCCCACGACCAGGCCCATCGTAGACAACGCCGCGGCCGTAATACCCACGCTCTTGGCGAACGGTACCAATTGGCTGATCACCATAAGCCCCGCCGAGCAACCTAGCGCGTAGGCCACCCACATCAGGTAGAAAGTGGGCGTGCGCAGGGTCTCGCCCGGACTGAACTCATAAGTGGTGGCGGCGGATTTGGAAGCAACTGCGGGCGTCCAGCCGGCGGGCTTGTAACCTGCCGGCGGGTTCTTGAGCAGGAATGCGCCTAAGATAGTCATGACGAAGAAGATGCCGCCCAGGATCTGGAAGGTGGTTGAAAGCCCGTAGTGCGGGATCAGTTTCAGTTGAGACAGGGGCCCGAAGATGGCCGATCCGGCCCCATAGCCGCCCACCGCCAGGCCGACCGCTAAACCGCGCTTATCGGGGAACCACTTGGCCATGACCGGTATCGGCGTGGCGTAACCGAAACCATTGCCCAAGCCGCCGATCACACCGAAGCAGACAAACAGGTAGGTCAGGCTGGTAGTGTAAGAACACAGAAAGAATCCCAGGCTAACCAGTATCCCCCCTGTCAGCGAACAGTAAAACGGGCCGAACTTATCCTGGATGCGGCCGGCCAACACGAAGGTAAGCGCAAACACCACCACGGCGATGGTGAAGACCATGGAAGTGTCGGCGCGCTTCCACCCGAATTGTTCTTCCAGCGGAGCCACAAACACGCTCCAGGCGTAAAGAGTGCCGAGGGCCAGGTTCATCGAGAGCCCGCCCACCACTCGCCACCATCGGCTGATGCCGCTTGCCATAACTAAATCCTCACTTCCTCAGAGATTGTCCAAACCGCTCCCTAACGGTCGCGGCTCAGCAACTCTCCCGCTTTCCAAACCGCCGGATCGGTCACGCCAATCCATGCGCCGGGCTAACAGCAGCCCATCCTGATTTCGCCCTCACCTGTAACCGGCGGTCCGAATGCTTCCGTCGGCGCCGGGGCGCCATTGAGCACGGCGATCCAACGCCGCACGGCGTCGAATACGACCAGCACCACGCCAATAATGAACATGGCCGTCAGGGTCGAATCCAGATAGCCCGTGAGAACCTGGCCGGGTGTCGAGGTGAGCGGCCAGAAGATGTTTTTAATCGATAGTACCCCGGCGGTTACAGTTGTCACACCCACGAAACACATGGGGAGCACCGTGATCGGCGCGTACTTCGCCTTGCCCATGTTGATGAGGAACGTCGTAGCCACAGCTAAGGCGATCGTGGCGAGTAATTGGTTGCCGATCCCGAACAACGGCCAGATGGTCGAGATCGACCCCGTATAAATCAAATACCCCCAACCGCACACGACGAAGAATGTCGCCATCAGATTGCCTGGGAGCCACGCCGTATTGGCGAACTTCTTATGGGCCTTGCCTAGGATTTCCTGCAGAACGTAGCGCGCGACGCGGGTCCCGGTGTCCACGGTAGTGAGAATGAACAACGCCTCGAACATGATGGCATAGTGATACCAATAGGTCATCAGGCGGTCCATGCCCGGCAATCCCTTGAAGATTTGGGCCATGCCGATGGCGAGGGAAACGGCGCCGCCCGTGCGGCCGGCCAGCTTCTCGCCCACTTCCCGCGAGAACATGTCCAGCGTGACGGTGTGCAGGCCGAGCGTACGAAACACTTCCGGCGTGCTGTTGATGGCAAAGTAGTCGCCCGGGTACATAGAGGTCGCGGCGATCAAGGCCAGCACGCCCACCAGGGACTCGCAGGCCATCGCCCCATAGCCGATGACGCGCGCATCGGTTTCCTTATCGAGCATCTTGGGCGTAGTCCCGGAAGCCACCAGTGAGTGGAATCCGGAAATTGCGCCGCAAGCGATCGTCACAAACAGGAATGGGAAGAGACTGCCTTTGACGATCGGCCCGCCTCCGTGGATGAACGGCGTCACGGCCGGAAAGCGGATATCGGGATGCACGATAAAAACACCGATTATCAGGACCGCGATGGTGCCCAGCTTGACGTAAGTGGAAAGGTAACCGCGCGGCGCCAACAGCAGCCAGACCGGCAGCACGGCGGCTACAAATCCATAAACGGCCATCAGGATGGTGATCTGGTGCGGCGTAAAAGTGAGCGCGTGGGCGGCGCTCGACTGGGCGAACCAGTGTCCCGCGACAACGGCGGAGAGCAGCACGACAACACCGAAAATGCTCGGTCCCGTCACGGCGATTCTTCCAGTGTGGCTTCTGTACATCCATACGCCCATGATGAGCGCGATGGGAATGGTGGTGCCGATGGTAAACACGCCCCAGGGGCTGTTGGCCAGAGCGTTGACTACCACGATACCCAAGCCGGCCAGACTCACCAGCAGGATGAAGAGCACGGCAATCATGGTGACCAAGCCGGCGAAGGGGCTGATCTCGGTGCGCGCGACATCCGCCAGCGATCGGCCGCGATGGCGCACCGAGGCGACCAGCACGGTGAAGTCCTGCACACACCCGGCCAGCACCGCACCGATCAGCAACCAGAGGAAGCCGGGCGCGAAACCGAACTGCGCCGCCAGCGTAGGTCCCACCAGCGGACCGGCGCCGGCGATGGCCGCGAAGTGATGGCCGAAGAGCACCCATCGCGGCGAAGGAACGTAGTTATGACCGTCTTCGTAAGCATGCGCCGGAGTGATGCGGCGGTCGTCCAGAGCCAGCGCCTTGGCCGCGATGAATGCGCTGTAATACCGGTAGCCAATGGCATAAACACAAAGCGCGCCGAGCAGCAGCGGGAAGGTGTTCATCGCGCCGCCCCTCCTGTGGGGCAGGCCCTCGGCCTGCGGCGGCCTCTCAGGCCGCCTCTTTTGGTTGCGGCTGCGCTGCTCTGTGGGGCAGCTTGGCAACCCAATGCCGCTTACTTTGCTTCGGTATTGGCTGCCGGGTGGCGCGCTTTTTGAGTTTTTGGGGTGAACCGCTGGACATTTTCGAAGCCTTTGGGTATAGTTTGGTGGATGGGTCCAC
>Ga0224558_1000172_pt1 | contig 74995 bp, 72 predicted proteins | sample 714S32024metaG_FD_180682 | JGI IMG/M metagenome (GOLD analysis project Ga0224558, IMG submission 180682) | Peat soil microbial communities from Stordalen Mire, Sweden - 717 S3 20-24 | ecosystem: Environmental > Terrestrial > Soil > Wetlands > Peat | place: Sweden: Norrbotten County, Stordalen... | reverse complement strand
TGCTGAACCGTTCGACTTGCATGTGTTAAGCACGCCGCCAGCGTTCGTCCTGAGCCAGGATCAAACTCTCCAAATAAGCTTTTTTAACTTAACGCTCTGCACGGCTATTCAGTTTTCAAGGACCTGCTACTGCCGCCTCCGCCATTCGGTGAAGAGCGACAACGTTTTATATCTTAGCACGGGCATTAACACTTGTCAAGAACCATTATCCCCATTTTCGCACTTTGTTTGCACCTTTTTCGAATGCATTTCTAATAATACCACTACCCTGTTTTGTCATGCAAGGATCAGGAGAGCGCTCAATCTGCGAGTTAAATGCGCATAGTGATCAATTATCAAAATAGTTCAATATAGTACGGGAGAGCGTGGGTATACGAGTTTATGCTTTCTTTCATGGCGAGCCGCTGGCAAAGAAGTTGACGTAAAAAGATGGAACCGGGCCCACGATCACGGTATCCGTAATGGGAACCTGGGTGCTGACGGTGACCTCGGAAGAAACCAGGGGCACTACTACCTGTACCTGGGTTTCGATGTCCAGGTAGATCTGGTGCCGCGTCTGGTTGATCCCCGCAGCCTCGAATTTGTCGAACACGCTGGTGCGGACGGTTCCGACCGGGTAGATGGAGACCTTGACCCGGGGGCCATAGTTTGCCAGCAGTTGACTTCCCAGCACCTGGCCAACCGGAATATAGAACTGTTCACTGGCAAGCCCCTGGAGGGCGGATTGGATTGAGAGCGTGGTGTCTGAGGCCAGTTGGTTGATGCGCACAATATTGGGCTGCATCAAGACGATCTGGCCCTGGTTGTCTTTCTGCACCATGATCAACTGGTTGTAATCAACATTGGCGATATTGTCCCTGATTGCCCGGTTGACCGCATCCGTCGCCACCCAACGCGCCTCGGCCTCGGCCATTGCCTTGATCGTGGGCCTCAGGTCGTGTTCAAAAAGAATGAAGCCACCGACCAGGATTACCAGGGCTCCAAACACAGCTAACAAGATCAACCTGATATCCGGTGTCCGGCGATACAATACTGCCACCCCCTCGCAGGTACCCCTTCCATTATATGCAGAAGGAGGCGAAGAGGTGACAAGCCTCAGGAAAAATGATCCTGCTAAAATTATCTATATCGTCAACCTTGTCCAAGTCACGAGTGTGTGGCCATCAGAGTATCAAGCTTACGACAGCTGGGCCTCGATGCTGATGCGGGCAAATTTCCTTTTCCCGACGCTGATCACCACCCCGTCGCGCAGCACTAGATGACAATCGGGATCGGCAACCTTTTCGCCGTCAATCTTGACCGCTCCCTGGTTGATCAGCCTTTTCCCTTCAGAACTGCCGGAGGCCAGGCCGGTCTTGGCCAACAGCTTGGGCAGCCAGATGCTGCCGTCTGGTTCGAGATCGGCGAGAGGCAGGCTGACTTCGGGAATCTCCTCCGGGGCCTCTCTCTTTTGAAACACCGCCACAAAATCCTGTTCCGCCTTTTGGGCCGCCTCTTGCCCGTAGAACAGGGCGACCAGTTCCCGGGCGAGCCTCATCTTGGCATCCCGGGGGTGCAGCACACCTGTTGCCATCTCCTGCTTTATCTGATTGACCTCATCAGTCCCTACAGGGGTCACCAACTCGAAGTAGCGGGTGATCAACTCGTCGCACAGGGACATGGTCTTGCCGTAGATCTCCTTCGGCGGTTCTGAGATCCCGATGTAGTTGCCCAGGCTCTTGCTCATCTTTTGAACGCCGTCCAATCCCTCCAGGATCGGCAACATCAAAGCCACCTGCGGTTCCTGGCCGTACTCCCGTTGCAGGTCCCTGCCGACCAGCAGGTTGAACTTCTGGTCGGTGCCGCCAAGTTCCACATCCGCCTGCAGGGCCACCGAATCGTAGGCTTGCATCAATGGATACAGGAGCTCGTGCACGCCGATCGGGTAGCCGTCGCGGTAACGCTTGGCGAAATCATCCCGCTCCAGCACCCTGGCGACGGTGTACTTGGCCGCCAGCTCGATCACCCCGGCAAAGTTAAGGGGGGCCAGCCAGGTGCTGTTAAAGGCCACCTCGATCTTATCGAGGTCGAGCACCTTTCCGACTTGCTCCCTATAGGTAGCCAGGTTCTCCAGGATCTGATCCTCGGTCAACTGTTTGCGGGTCTCCGAACGCCCGGAGGGGTCACCCACCCGGGTGGTGAAATCGCCCAGAATGAGGACGACATGATGCCCCAACTCCTGGAACTGGCGAAGTTTGTGCAAAACCACGGTATGCCCCAGGTGAATGTCGGGCGCGGTAGGATCGAGGCCGAGTTTCACGGTCAGAGGCTTGCCCTGTTTGATGGAACGCTTCAGCTTCTGTACCAGTTCCTCCTCCGGGACAATCTCTGCCGTCCCGCGGGTGATCGTCTCCCACTGTGTTTTAAAATCACTCACCGGACCGGACGCCATAGAAATCCTCCTCAGGCTGGATGCTTTATGTGTTCGTCAATCGCCTGGTTTGCCAATCTATCGGCTCGCTTGTTGAGTTCCCGCGGTACATGAAGCACCGTGCAAGTCCGCAACTGGCTTGCCAAACGCCGGGCTTGCCGCATCAGGGTGACCAGTCCCGGGTTCTGTACCCTGTATATCCCATTCCACTGGTTGGCCAGCAGCTCACTGTCAGTGTAGATTTCCACCTGCCCCACCCCCAGGGTCAGCGATTCCTGGAGAGCCAGGATGAGCGCCTGGTACTCTGCAGCATTGTTCGTCGTCTGACCCAGGTATTTCTTGCTTTCACGTACCGGACTTTTTTGTTCGTCAAGAATCGCCACGCCGGCACCGGCATTTCCCGGATTGCCCCGGGATGCTCCGTCAATGTAAATGAGCAGCTTCTCGTGCGTCTCCCGCCCCCCAGTTTCCGGCTCGCCTCCACTTGAACTATTCATGCTCTCCGCTTTGACGGCCGCGGCAGGTTCTCCGGCTCTATCCGACGGCGGCGCCGGCATCACCGGCCAGCTCCCCGGGTATACATTTAGAAAGGGATCCGTATTGATGCGACTGGTTAGGATCTCCAACCGCTCTCCGGCCAGAGCCGCCTTCTCGGCCAAGTATTTGGCCATAGCCGGTACAATAATCTTTTCGGTGGCATGGTGCCCGGCGTCGATAACCGCAATTCCCTGACCGAGAGCATTAAGGGCGTCATGATGTTTGACGTCGCCGGTTAGATAGACGTCGGCGCCCGCCTCGAGGGCGCGCTTTAGCAACGACATGGCGGCCCCTCCGCAGAGGGCGACGACGGAGATTAGCCGCCCAGAATCGCCCACCAGCCGCAACGCCTGTAGGCCCAGGGCATCTCCGACTTGTTCCGCAAAAGCATGGAGGGGCTTGGGGTCGGGCAGTCTCCCGATTCTGCCCAAACCGACCTTGCCTGGCGCCTGATTCTTGAGCAGGCAGAGATCATAAGCCACCTCTTCGTAGGGATGGGCAGCGAACATCGCCCCGATCACCGCCGTCAGCCTGGTTTCCGGGACCACCGTCTCCAGTCTCGATTCTTCAGCCCGCTCCAGGGCGCCGATCCGGCCCAGAAAGGGATGAGTGTCCGGTAACGGACGGAAGGTACCGGTTCCGCCCACCTGGAAGGTGCACTCGTCATAATTGCCGATCCAGCCGGCCCCGGCATTGCAGATCGCCTGGCGAACCTCGTCTTCATGACCACGGGGGATAAAGACCGCCAGCTTGTACAACTTCTCCTGCGGCGCCGGGCGTAAGACCCTGATCTCAGCAAGGCCCAGACGTTCCGCCAGCAGATCGTTCACGCCGCCGGCCGCCGCATCCATGTTGGTGTGAGCCGCGTAAAAGTGGATCCTGTTTTCCACCAACCGGACCGCCAGCGATGCCGGGAAGCTGTCATAGTCAAGCCTGGCCAGGGGATCGCGGATCAGAGGATGGTGAGACACGATCAACTGCACCTTTTCTTTGACTGCCTCAGCGATCACTTCCGGTGTGACCTCCAGGGTAACCAGCACCTTCTCTACTTCGGTACCCCGCGACCCCACCTGAAGCCCGATACTGTCCCCATCCTCGGCCATCAGGGGTGGCGCCCATTCCTCCAGCCAATCGATCACCGTCTGGCATATAACCGGCATTCCTGCCACTCCTCACTCATTTTTTCGGCGCAAAAGCTGCTTCATCCAAGGCAAGAGATGCTTGGACTGCGACAATCCCGTTGGCGCACTATGGGCGCCAAACCTCGAAGGGATCGGCCCCGGGATCGGAACCCAGGTTTAACTCATCGATGATCGCTTTATAAAAAGCAACCTTTCCGGCCCATTCCTGCCTACGCTGCCTGGCTGCCGGAGTCTGGGCGCGCCTCAAGGCTATCAGCGCGCTTTCCATATCCCGGATCTGCTTGTCCAGGTATGCAGCCAGCAGATGGTGCTTCTTCTCCAGCAGTCTGGGGCCGATTTCCAGTAGTAAATCGCCGCGATCATCAGACCCTGCCACCTGCAGCCTTTTTTCTGCTGTACCCGGGCGCTCGGCAACGACGATCTCATAGAAGTGCTCATCATCAATCACCAGGTCTTCATCGACCAGGTCCCAACCATTGCCAAGCAGCCAGCGGCGTACCTGGCCAGCCCCTACCGACGGTTGCAGAACAAGGCGGTCTATCTGCTGCAGCACTTCCCCGGCCCTGCCCAGAATCTCGTTGATCTTGACGCCGCCCATGCCGGCGATGATGATCACGTTGACTTCTCCAGGTTGGATAATGTCCAGGCCGTCCCCCTGCCTGAGGTCCACCTGCTTCCACAGGTTAAACAGGCCAACATTCGACCTGGCAGCTTCCAGAGGGCCTGCTTGCAGGTCGGTAGCGATGATCCTGCTGCAGGTTCCCTGTCGCGCCAGGTAAACAGGCAGCAAGGCGTGATCGGTTCCAATATCCGCCACAAGGGATGACTGCGGCACATAGCTCGCAATCCGCAGCAGTCTTTCCGGCAGCTTCACTCCACCACTCCCACCATCCGCGGCATCGTCCGGCAAGCAGCAGCCATTCCCTGGTGAGGCTTGCTTTTGAACAGCCAAACGAAACCGAATTGCAAATTTTCCTCCATTAGAATACCATATTCTCAGGCTGCACACTAGAACCAGACCTCTAAGAGTTTGTGAGGAATTAGATTCTATTGGCATAGCATCCAGCGGATGTTGAACTTGTTTACAAACAATATTTGCCATGATTACCCAATTAAAACATTTCTTTATCCATTGTTTATGGACAATAGAAAGGATGGCTGCGGTTGGACGCCGTTGGAGTCAAGCAGTTCCTGACTGAAATCAAGGGCTACGGCCATGCGGGTGAAGGTGTCGGCGACTACCTGGGGAAGCCGGTCTTCATACCGCTGGCGGCCAGGGGGGAAGTCGTCCGTTTTAGCATCAGCGAGGAGAAGAAAAATTATGCCAAAGGCTGCCTGGTAGAGGTGGTTCGTACCGGGCCATGGAGAACCGGGGCTCTCTGCCCGGACTTCCGGCAATGTGGAGGCTGCCAGTTGCAGCACTTGACCTACGACGAGCAGCTCTATTTCAAAAGGCAAACGGTTATTGACGCCCTGCAGCGCATCGGCAGGCTGGAAACAATATCGGTGCAGGATGTGCTGCCCATGGACAACCCCTGGCACTATCGCCACCTGGTGCGCTTACATGCTCAGCATGGCCCGCAGGGAACTGTGCTGGGCAACTACCGGTCAAAAAGCCATACTATTTACCCTTTGACCACCTGTTCACTCCTGCCCGTCGAGTTTCCGGCCATCCTTACCGACCTGTCAAGACTCCTTGACACCTACGGTGATGAGTACCCGCTAAAGGAAGCGGTTGTCCGCAAAGGCAGGGCAACAGAGGACATACTGCTGCTGCTGAAGACAGAAGGCCTCAACCAGACAGGATCCCGGGCAATCTGGAGTGAATTGCGGACTCTGCACCCAAACCTGGTGGGCATTGTGGTGCAAAGCGACGGCGCCGCGGCGGGACTCAGAGGTGCAACGGTCATCGGGCAGAACTTTTACAGCGAGATCGTCTCCGGCATCAGGTTTCACATCCCGGCCACCGCCTTTTTCCAGAACAACCCTAAACAGACGGAAGCGCTGCTGCAGCAGGTGAAAGTGCTATGCGAGCCGGCGCCATCAGAGCATCTCCTCGACCTCTACTGCGGAGCAGGGCTTTTCACCCACTATCTAGCCCGTGATTACAAGCTGGTTACCGGCATAGAAGAGAACAACACAGCAGTGACGGCCGCCAGGGAAAATGCTGAAATTAACAACAACAGCAACACCGCATTTAGGAGCGGAAGAGTTGAAAAAATTCTTGTCAGGATTGCCAAGAGCGGCCCGGCGCCGGATACGATCATTCTCGATCCCCCCCGCCAGGGTTGCCTGCCGGGCGCCATCGCCGGTATAGCGGCTCTGTCGCCTAAAAGAATAGTCTATGTCTCCTGCAACCCGGCTACCCTGGCCAGAGACTTGGCGCTCCTCGTAAAACAGAACTATCACCTCCAGGTTGTGCAACCTATCGATATGTTCCCCCATACCTATCATATAGAATGTGTAGCAAAGATCGAAAGGCGTTAAAATACTTCACAAAAACTTAATAAACGCTAAAGTTATTTCCTCTTATGCCGATAAAAATATCAGGTGCTTTTGTGCCTGGTATCTTTTTTGTGTTCATCGCAATCGGATCGGTTCAGCAGTCCTGTTTCACGGAGGCGTTCTTTATAACGACTGCGGCAGAATACCTGACCCCTTGTGGGTCAGGATGAATGCCGCACAAAGTTTCAAAAGATCTACCTTTTTAATACCTCGGGCTTTATGCCCGAGGAAATAAGAATCAAAGATTCTTTTATTTTATTAACAAAGGAGTGCTTCAAATGATCAGCATCGGTATCGTTGGCTGTGGCATTGGAGGCAACGCCGTTCTAAGGTCTATTCACAACCTGACAGACGTGAACGTGATCGGCGTCTCTGATCTGAACGAAAGCGCACCTGGAGTAGTTTACGCCTTCAGTATAGGCGTGGGCTACTACCCGGATCTTCAGGAACTGCTGCGGAAAGATCCGGACATGATCATCGAAATGACAGGCAACGGCAAAGTTCGGGAACAAATTCGCAGCAGTAAAAGCGAACAGACCACGTTGGTTGAATCCAATGTTGCGAAGCTGATCATCGACATGTTCGATGCCAAGGAACGGATGATCAGCGACTTGAACGAGCAGTCCCGGGAACTGGCTGCCATGGCGCAGCAGTTGAGCGCCACCGTACAGCAGTTTACCGCAACGGCGGAGGAAATGGCTGCAGGAGCGGAAAACCTGGCCGAACAGTGCAAACACCTGGGAACCAATACCGACACCACGAAGCAGAGCCTGTCCGAAACGAGCGAGATCCTCAATTTCATCAAACACGTGGCCACCGAAACCAAGCTGTTGGGTTTGAACGCCGCCATCGAGGCCGCACGCGCCGGAGATGCCGGAAGAGGATTCGCCGTCGTGGCCGATGAGATCCGCAAGCTGGCAGACAACAGCGCTTTGTCAGTCTCCCAGATCGGTAAGATCCTGCAGCATATCGAAGAGTCAGTGAACCGCATTCTCGGCGGCATCAGGGAGATTTCCCTGGTGAGCGGGCAACAGGCTATGGCCACCGACGAGATGGCTTCCAGCCTTGACGAACTCGGCAGGCTGGCCATTGGCCTCAAAGATGTGGCAGAAAAGATCGCGGCAGTGGACTAGTAAGGAGGCTTGCCCGTGACTGTGAGCAAAGTACGGCCCCGTACCGTGATGACCCCCGGCGATCTGGGAGACTCCAGGACAAGAAGTGCATACAGGAAATCGGGACCCTGCATCGTGTATAAGATAAGAGAGGTGAACACAGTGACCGACAGAACGCTGAGAGGCCTAGTGGGAATGCCTTTTGATCGGGCCAGGGAGGCGGTTCTGGACCTATGCAAGGAGATGAGCGACAGCCAACTGAAACAGTTCTGGTCCGTCCCGCTCAGTTATGTGCGAAGAATGAGATACCTGTTGGGGATCGAGAAGGACCGGCAGGGCACCATCTATATCAGAGATGGCCATCCCGACATGTGGCCGCCGGTTTTCAGGAAGGATGACCAGCCCGGGAGCAACAATAACAGACACACCGCGACGCAACCTGGCGCCGGCCGCGCCGTGTCCACCGGACACAGCACCGCCTCTGGGCGCGACCCCCAAGCCGCAGAGCAGGACACCAAAAACACAGGGAAGTCAGCCGGTATGCCTATCGCACAGGAAAAAGACGCTCTGAAAGGTTTTACCCTGAGCTTCAACGGAATCTTTCATGCCGACGACCTGAAGTCCCGGATAGAAGCAGTCAAGGCGCTCCTCGGCGGGTCTCCCGACAGCAAGTACGCCATCGATGTCACCCTCAAAGAGATCGGCAACGGCAGCAAGACAGAGCATAACGAAGCTGAAGCGCTGTCCGGCAGATAGATCTTCTGCTATCAGATGCCGGCAGCATTGCTTCGCTATGATTCACACTTGGTTTCGCAATTAGGGGGAAAGTGCTATTGCTTCGCAATTGGTTGCGCAATTATCTGAATAGATTTTTATCTTTTAGGAAAAAGGATTTATAAAGCAGAGGTGGAATATACCTTCAAAGGCTGATATCTCTAAAAGAAAGGAGGTGATCAATATGGAAGCGGCAACGCTCGCGGCGTCGATCGTGCCGGTCAAGAGGCAGCAATCGACCGGCAATCTTGGCGCGAAGAGCGATACAAAAGCAGTGAAAGGCGCATTCGCAAACCTCTTGCTTGCGCTCCAGGGCTATGCGCCAACAGAGGCACAGAGCAGTCCTGGCACAACAACAACAGATCCCACGGACAAGAAAGGTAAAGACGCTGCCTCGAACAGCCTTTTACAGGCTCTGATCCAGTTGTTGCCCGGACAATTGCAAAGCAGCCTGAACACAACCCAGGCAGCAGAAGACTCCGTGGATTCAGGAGGTTCCGGAACTGTATCTGCCAAGTCAGTTGCAGGCCTGTCCTCGATCATCAACCAGGCCATCGATACCTTGAAAACCTCCGGCAACGCCGGGCAAGTGGACAAAAGCTTGCTGGCGGATCTGGCTGGCCTGTCCCAGACTCTCCAGGGCAATCAGACCGGCGCTGGCAAAACAGGCGCAGTCACAACAGCCGGCAACACAGTTGATGACCAGGCAACTGCATCGAGCAGCCTCTTCAAAAACGCCGACGGCCAGGCAACCGATCTTCTGGCGGCAGTAAAAACAGCTTTGAACCAGACCGATCCCGGGGTCTTGAACGACAAGGGCAATGCCCAAGGGGGCAACATGGCCGTTGCAGAAAGCGCCGCTATACAACCGAGAGCACCGGATGGAACAACGACAACCGTGAGTTTGAACAGCCAGACGCCGGATGAGACCGGCGCCAACGGGGTGTCAAATGCCGGCTCTGATCTGAAAAGCTCCGGCGCCCCAACTGTCACTCAAGGCACCATGGACAGCACGGCGCTGGCCAGGACAGGTCAAGCGACCGGCGCCAACGGGGTGTCAAATGCCGGCTCTGATCTGAAAAGCTCCGGCGCCTCAACTGTCACTCAAGGCACCATGGACAGCACGGCGCTGGCCGAGACAGGTCAAGCGACCGGCGCCCTGAGCCAGTCAAACCAAGATTCCGGCATGACGGGGCACTCCAAGGAAACCCAGGTCAAGGATACTTCTTTCGTGAAGCCGGTAAGCGCCCTGGAAACGCAGCAGCCACAGGAATCGGCGCCGCAATCGCCATCGGGCTCCGAAGGGATGAACAACCTGTTGGCCCAGTCCTCACTGCAGCAGCATGACCTTTCCTCTTTGACAGGTCTGGGGCAGACGACCGACTCCAAATCTCCAACGCTGGGCGCCAGCGTGATCAACCAGATAGTAGCCAGCGCTAACCTGGCAGTGAACAACGACAATGCATCCATGAGCATCCAGCTCAAACCGGAGTGGCTGGGAGATCTCAAGCTGGTTGTCGATGTGGAACAAGGCGTCGTCAACGCCCACTTCATAACCCAAAATCAGGTCACCGCCAGCCTGATCCAGGCCCGGCTGCCGGAGTTGAAGCAGGCGCTGAACGATCAGGGGATCTCCTGGCAGCACCTGAGCGTATCCTCCGGGGCAGGCCAGGGCAGCAACCAGGGTGCATCTTCCCAGTCGCAGCAGAACCTGAACCAGTCCCAGACGCAATACGACTATGGTTCTGGAGACAGTACCGACAGTGATGCGCCTCCCACGATTCCCGTGGACTATCAGTGGGCGGGCACAGGAGCCTTCAACTACGTCGTCTAAATCAAGGAGGTGAATCAAGATGTCAGTAAGCGCAGTCACAAACGCACAGTCCTCGACCAGCCAGACCGCCGCGACCGTTACCAATCCGTCCAGCCAGCTTAACGAGTCCGATTTTTTAAATCTGCTGGTCAGCCAGCTCGAGAATCAGGACCCGCTCGATCCGGAGTCGGACACGGACTTCGCCTCAGAGATGGCCCAATTCTCGTCACTCACCGGGATGAATAATCTGAACAGCAGTTTCAACCAATTGTATGGTGTCAATCTTCTGGGTTTATCCGTGCAGGCCACAGACCCAACCACAAACACGAGCTACAACGGGGAAGTGACCGGCACCAGCATCCAGAACAATACTGTCTACCTCACGGTGAACGGGTCGCCGATTCCCGCATCGTGGGTCACCAACGTCTCTGGCAGTTCCAGCGTCTCCAGCAGTTAATGGGGGTTAGCTAGATGGTGGACCGGATCTATATACCACAGCCAATACCGCCAGCCAGCCAGCCGGACACGACCAGGAGCAAGGACCAGCAGCAGTCGCCATCCACATCCTTTGCGGATGTCCTGGCGGAAAAAACGCTCAAGTTTTCACGCCACGCCAACGAGATGATTGCCAGAAGGGGGATCGATATCACAGCCAACCGCATGGACCGGATCACCGATGCCGTAGACAAGGCATCGGCAAAAGGAGCGAGAGATTCACTGATCCTGGTGGACGACCTGGCGCTGGTGGTCAGCGTCAAGAACCGCACGGTGATCACCGCCATCGACGGCTCCAGCCTCAAGGGCAACGTCTTCACCAACATCGACAGCGCGGTGATTGCTTAAGGAAACAAAAAACAAATATGATGGATGAGAGCCAGAGCCGGACCTCTTGAAGGGGGCTCTGGGTTGCGAACGAGTGAGCAAACCACTCTCGAAAGGAGGTTTTTTCAATGATGCCTTCACTGTTTTCCGCTGTTTCCGGCCTCAAAGGCAACCAGGAATTGATGGATGTCATCGGCAACAACATCGCCAATGTGAACACCCCCGGCTTCAAATCCAGCTCGGTCAACTTCGCCGACCTGCTCAGCCAGACCATGAAGGGCGCCAGCCTACCGACCATCACCACGGGAGGCACCAACCCGATCCAGATTGGCCAGGGCACGAGCGTCGCCAGCGTAGATACCAATTTCACCAGTGGCAGCCTGCAGCAAACCGGGGACGATACCGACCTGGGCATAAACGGAGATGGGCTGTTCATCCTGGGGTCCGGCAACAATCAGTACTATACCCGCGACGGTGACTTCAGCTTTGATGCCTCCGGCAATCTGGTCAGCAACTCCAACGGCATGAATGTCCAGGGATGGATGGCAAATTCAAGCGGGACGATATCGACTTCCGCCGCCCCTACGAACATCGGCATCAATCTCAATGCAACAGCCCCGGCCAAAGCCACCAGCAGCATGGTCATGTCTGGCAACCTCGACTCCCAGCTCAACAACGGCACGCTGAAATTTAACCAATCAGAGACAGTACCCTTTGAAGTAAATGACGGGACCAAAAATTATAACGCTCAGATCAACTTTAGCCAGACAAGCTCATCCAGCTCATCCAGCACCTGGTCCTGGACTGTCACCAACGCCACCACTGGGGCATCGTACGGCTCCGGGACGATGACTTTGGGTTCCAATGGCAACGTTACAGGAAGCACCGGTACAGCAACTATCGGAGCAGCCACCATCACCCCTCCCACCACCGGCTCTAATGCCAATGCATTTACATCCACCGGCACTTACGTTACCAACCCCAGCAGCCAGAGTTTCGCTCCCACGAGTAGCGCGTCGTCCACATCTTTTACAGCATATGATGGATCAGGCGATACAACAAACTGCAAGCTTACCTTTACCCAGGGAAGCGCTTTCAACACCTGGGACTGGTCTATCACTGACGCCAGCACTGGAGCATCGTACGGGTCAGGTACGGCTACTATGAGCTCTGCCACAGGAGATGTTGCATCATCGAGCGGCACGGCTACAGTACCGATCAATGGGACAGACTACACCATCACTCCTCCGACCTCCGGCAATGCCAATGCCTTTAATATTGCCCTTAGCAGTGGCGGTAATGGCGGCACTCTCGTTGGCATTGGCGCCCAGAGTGCCAACGCTACAACCTTCACTCCGCCGGCGGATGACGTGGTCCAAATGGTGTATGATGCGCTGGGAGACCAATACTCAGTCGATCTTGCTTTTACAGAAAATAGCGTTGGCAGTTGGGGCTGGACCGCTAAAAGCATCACCGACAGCCAGGGAAATACGTACACCCCATCCTCCGGTGGAACCGGCAACCTACAGTTTGATGACACAGGCGCACTGCCCTCAGGGACCACTGGAACGTTTTCTTTTGCGCCAACAACAGGTAATGTAGCGCCGGTAAGCGTAACTCTCGATTTCTCCGGTCTGACCCAGGATGATGCTGACAACTCTGCCGCGGTGGAATCCCAGAACGGTTATACATCAGGGACGCTGCAGAATTACACGATCGATCAGACGGGAACAATTACGGGTTCATTCTCCAACGGAGTTACTCAGGCCCTGGGGCAGATCGCCCTGGCCGACTTCCCCAACCCCGGCGGACTGTCAAGCTCCGGCAGCAACCTCTACACGGCGACCGCCAACTCAGGCACCATCACCATCCAGCCGGCAGGAACAGGTAGCCTCGGCACCATCCAGACCGGTTCACTGGAGGCGTCCAACGTCGATCTCTCTCAGGAGATGTCGAACATGATCATCGCCCAGAGCGGCTTCGATGCCAACTCCAAGGTGATCACCACCGACGACGAGTTGCTGCAGACCCTGGTCGGCATGGTTCAAACGTAATTCAAGGTAGCTCACATTAAAATGAAGATGCCTGCGCCACCAATGAGGCGCAGGCATCTTCATGCCCTAACCGGTTAAAACGGATCCTGCCAGTCTGTCCTTCTTAACTGCGATGAGGTTTTCTCCAAGACGCAGACCCGGAATATTTTAGTCCTTGTACTAGCGATATTTTGGGGATATATTGAAACCGAGGTGATCGAAATGCTCCAACGCATCGCTCTATTTTTGCTGTCTTTATTGTTGATTGCCGTGATCATCCCCACCGCTGCCCTTGGAGATGCTGCAGGCCCTGCAGCCAGCCTACCGGTCCTCGTGATCGGGGTGCAAGACCAACCGGTCGGGGATGTGACCATTACCGAGAACGCGGCCGGCGCTTTAGGCGCCACCACCACCTATTCCACCACCGCCAGCAACGGTATGGCGGAACCTGTTGACACCGATTCCGCTACCGTTCTCAGACTGCTGCTACCGGCTGGAGTGACTTTTACCAGCACTCCAACGGCCTCCGTAACGTCCGGCAACCTCCAGATCGGAGCCGTGTCCTGCAACCAGCTTCCCAGCGACCAGGGCTACCTGGACATCCGGATCAACAGCAGCAGCACCACCACTCCCTCAGCCATCACGGTCAGCAGCATTTGCCTGACCCTGGATCGCACGGTGCCTGACGGCCAGATCACCCTGCAAATTCAGGGGACCGCGGTCGACCAGACCATGCTGCCCCCCAGCGGCCTTTTTACAAACCCGGAACAAGAAAGCACCCTCTTCGGAAGCTCTGAAAATGCCGCGGCAGAAGTCCCCCTGGCCGTTGTCACCACCACGGCGCCTGTACAGCAACAGGTAACTGCCGTTTTTAAGGTCGGCGCCCCAAACTACTCGGTCAATGGGATCGAGGAGACGCTGGATGCGCCCCCCTATATCAAGGACGGCAGGCTTATGGTTCCTCTGCGGGCGGTGGCGAATGCCGTCGGCATTCCGGACAGCAGCATCATCTGGGATCCATCCGGCAATATCATCTTGACCAGGGACAATCTCGTGACCAAACTCGCCATTGGCAGCGAGACTCTCCTGGCCAACGGCACTGAAATCACCATGGATGTCGCCCCCGAGATCGTTTCGGGGCGCACGATGCTGCCAATCTCCTGGCTTTCCCAGGCCCTCGGTTTGAGCGCTAGTTGGGATGAGGCGGCTCAGACCGTCACCATCACCTACGGAACGGACTCAGAATGATCCAGTATCTTTTTGCTCCCGTCCGCTCGGTTTGAGCAGTTGTTTTTCCCGCTGTTTCACATATAATAAGAGTAGCTACGGTAGCTACGAGGAGGTTTTGAGATGAACATGGCCGGGCAAAACACTCCGAAGTATAGCTTTAATGTCAAACAGACCAAAAATGAATACTCGAAGGTCAATAATCTGGCGCTTCGGGGCTTTGAAGTTTCTACCTACTATAAAGACAAAAAGGATTCCGAAGAGGGAGTAAGCCACATTAAAAAAGCAATTTTTGACTACCTTCTGGGTAGCGTGACTTTTACAGTCGATGAGGTCTACGACGAGGAAATGAATGGCTGGACTGTCGCGGTTCCTGAAATCGATCTGTACGGCGAAGGCTCTACGAAAGAGGATGCTATCAAAGACTTGATCTATGGCATCCATGAGTATATTTTGATTTATACAGAGTCCGGTTTTCTGGCGAGACACGAATCTCCTGAAAAGCAAGCGGCCATTATCAAACTCATGCGCTGTGAGAATGACGATGAGATCCGGAAAGCGCTGGGCCTTTAACGATGCCGCCACGTTTCGATCACGGCGATATTCGCCATCTATTAAAACATTTCGGGTTCCAACGCCTGGGTCAAACAAGCTTTATTTATATCGGCCAAACATTTGGCGTGAATAGAACTGTCAAATTTGACTATCACTCTGACCGCACGCAGCTTAAAACCGGTACCGCCGGACAAATAGCTAAATCTTTGGGTTTTAAAGACCAGCAGGCCATGAAAGATTATATAAACAACGATCTGTAGCCCTCAGACCAGGGCTTTTCGTTTTGCTTTTCGCCGATCCATGCGAACCAACCTGACAGCAAGAGAAGATGCCTGCGCCATCATTCAGACGCAGGCATCTTACTTTCACTACATAATGATCATGCTTGGGCGATGTGACGGCATGACAACACCGGCAAGGTTATTTCTCAGACAGGTTCACTTTTTCCGCTATGGTCTTCTCAACAAACTGGTTCAGTGAGATGTTTTCCACAAGAGCATGGCGAACAGCAATAATCCCGTCGCGATAATCGTTTGTGTAGGTCATAAGTCCCTGGTCAGGTTTTTGTCGAGTATCGACGCGTCTTTGGGTGTGAAAAACTTTTATCGCTTTTTCTAAAGTTCCCGAATTGCTAAACGATAATAACAGTGAATGGAAATCGTCAGGTATTAAGCAGCCAAATATCCCGGGTAGGCGGCCGCTTAATATAAGAAGCGAGTCTCACAAAAAATTCGCAAGGAGGTAAATTGTATGATCATCAATGACAACGTTGCAGCCCTTAACACCTTCAACGCCCTGAACAAGAACACCAGCGCCATGAACCAGGCCCTGGCGGAACTGTCTTCGGGCAAGCAGATCAACTCGGCCGCCGACAATCCTTCCGGCCTGACGATCAGCGAGCAGATGCAGGGTCAGATCAACGGCCTCAGCCAGGCCAACAGCAACACCCAGAACGGCATCTCCCTGTTGCAGACCGCCGAGGGTGGCCTGACCGAGACCCAGAGCATTCTGCAGACCATGCGGGAGTTGGCCGTGCAGGCATCTAACGGCACCAACACCACCACGGACCTGCAGGCCATCCAGGACCAGATCAGCCAGTACAGCGCCCAGATCGACAACATCGCCAACACCACCCAGTTCAACACCATCAACCTGCTGACCGGCAACCTCGGCCTGTCCACCACCGACGGCCAGAACATCCAGCAGTTGGCCATGACGTCCAACACCCAGGCAGGGACATTGACGTTTGCTGCTGGCGCGACCGGTACCCTGGCCACGCAGGCCTCAGCCACCCTGGCCACCGCAGCCGGCGTCACCACGGTACAAAAAAGCGATTCCCTAACGGTGATCGACGACGGCAAGACCTATAATATTGGCACCACCGCCGGCCAGTCATACACCGACCTGGCCAGCCAGATCTCATCGATCACCGGCCTGGACGCATCTTTCACTGCCGGCGCCACAGGCCACACAGGCAGCTTCACCTTCACCACACCGGACGCCAATGCCGACCAGTCGGTCTCGATCGCAGAGACAACCTCCAAAAGCCTAGACGGCGGGACGGACTTCGCCACTGCGACCACCGGCGCCGGCACCAATGCCTTTTTAAGTACTGATGCCGCTGAGGATTCTGATAGTAAACCAGTCGTCTTTTCCTTCTATGGCAATCAGGCGACCGTCACCTCTGGCGCCCAGGAGGGCCTGTCATTCGCTATGGCACCCGATGCGGGCAGCACCACCACTGCCACCGTTTCCGGCCAGACGATCACCGCCGGCAACTCCATGACCTTCCAGATCGGCGCCAATGCGAACCAGACCATGCAGATCAGCATCAATGCCATGGACTCCAGCAACCTCGGCATCGGCAGCATCGACGTGACGACCCAGACCGGGGCGGAAAACGCCATCACCAGCCTGGACAACGCCATCTCGTCGGTCTCTGCCCAGAACTCCCAGCTCGGCGCCTACCAGGACCGGCTGCAGGACACCAGCGACAACCTCACCACTTCCAACCAGAACCTGACCTCGGCCAATGCCACGCTCACCGACGTGGACATGGCCTCGGAGATGTCCACCTACACCCAGGACAGCATCCTCGTCCAGGCGGCCACGTCCATGCTGGCCCAGGCGCAACAGGAGCCTCAGAACGTCCTCAAACTGCTGCAGTCAATTTAAAAAGCTAGCAAAAACAAACGGGGCTGCAGATTTTTGCAGCCCCTCTCCTTTTTGGGGGAAATTGCTATTGCTTCGCATGCTCCGCAATTGGTTTCGCAATTTTCCTAAAGATCGCCGTGCCGCTGACGATAATCTATATGGATACCTTGTACTTGTCAGAATGAGATTAACAGCTTCCCTAGCTGGGTGAGCAAAGTGAACAGCAGTGGCACCAGGGCTTTCCGCCTTCGACTCTGCTCAAGCCATATTTTCCATATCCTGAGGGAATATAAGAGGGGCAGTGAGTAATATGGACATATCATCAGCGACAACATCGTCGTCATCGTCGAACTCGGTATCCAATTTCTATAACACCAGCACCATGACCGGTCTGGTCGACGGCATCAACGTCGATAGCATCGTATCGGGGCTGATGACCGCAGCGCGCGCCCCGGAGGACACCCTCGACCAGCAGGTGCAGACCCTGCAGTGGCAGCAGCAGGACTACCAGACGATCAACACCGATCTTCAGAGCCTGCAAACTACGGCCGCCAGCCTCGAACTGCAGGGGACGTTCCTGACTAAACAGGCCAGTTCGTCCAGCAGCGCTGTTACTGCCACCGCCGGGACCTCGGCGGTGGATGGCAGCCACACGGTCTCCGTATCCTCGCTGGCCACCAGTGCCAATATGACCTCGGCCTCACAGATCACCGCCCTCACCTCCGAGACGGCAGATCTCAGCAGCATGCTGACCCTGGACACCACCCCGGTCACCGGCAGCGACGGATCATCCAGCAATGACGTCACGTTTTCCCTCAGCGACGGCACCACCACCCAGGATTTCAGCATCGATCCGAGCAGTCAGTCGATTGATGACGTGATCAACGACATTGACAACAGCGGTTTGAATATACAGGCATCCTGGGACAGCAGCCTGCAGCGCCTCTACCTTACTTCCACCGCTGCCGGATCGTCCAACAGCATCACCTATACCGACGAGAACGGCACCAACCTGATGCAAACGCTGCTTGGAACCACAGGCACCACCACACAAACAGCAACCGGCACCGATGCCGCCGCGACGGTCGACGGCACGTCCTACACCTTCGATAGCAACCAGTTCACCATCAACGGCGTCTCCTATTCCCTGGTGGGCACTACTGCTGCCAACAATCCTGCCACCGTCACCGTGTCCAACAACACCAGTTCGGTCGTCAGTACCATCCAGAGTTTCGTCACTGCCTATAACAACACCCTGACCGACATCAACAACATACTGACCCAGACAGTCTACTCCGGCTATCCCCCTCTGACCCAGGATGCTATCACCGCCCAGAACCTGGACTCCACGCAGGTCGACGCCTGGAACACCAAGGCCCAGAGCGGATTATTGAACAGCGACCCGACCCTGCAGAGCGTCCTCACTGACTTGCGCGACGCCATGATCACTCCCGTCAGCGGCTTGAGCGGGCAGGTGACCGTTACTAATGACGATTCGCAGCAGGTGACCGCCACGGCCAACCAGATGGGGGTGATCGGCCTTACCACCAGTTCTTCATACGCGGGTTACGGACAACTGTCCCTGGATACGAGCCAACTGACGCAGGCCCTGCAGTCCAACCCCCAGGCTGTGATGGCCCTGTTCACGACCAGCCTCGACTCCAGTGGCAACCTCATATCCGACAGCAGCCAGCAAGGCCTGGGTACCCGTCTCTATAACACCCTGACCAACTGCATCTCGCAGCTTACCGACAAGGCCGGCATGTCGGGCGAACTCGCCGACAACAGCTTCATCGGGCAGGAGATTGACAGTGATAATACTCAGATCTCCACCTGGGACACTCGTTTAAATGACCTGGAGCAGAATTATTACACTGAATACGACGCCATGGAGCAGACGCTGTCGCAAATGAACTCCGAGAGTTCCTGGCTGACGCAGATGTTTAGCAGCAGTAGCAGCAGTAGCAGCAGCAGTTGATGCACGACGGAAAAAGCGGGCATTTAGTGCCTAGGAGGGGATGAGTAATGCAGATCGAGGGCAATATGTCGGCTACCAACCAATTTCCGGTCAGCACTGCTGTTGGACGCGAGGCAACCAGCAGCAGTGGAAGTAACCCGGCCTCGGGGCAGCCTGAGGTAGTTCAGCAACAGTCCAGTCTGTCAGAGGGATCGATCGTCAGCCTGTTGAAGCAGGACGGTGTCCTGGTCATCTTTAGCATTGACAAGAAAACTAACGACTTCGTGGTCAAGGTGATCAATCCCTCCTCCAACGAGGTGATCAGAGAGATCCCGCCCCGGGAGATTCCTGCACTTGCATCCAGCATTCAACAGGCGGGCGGGATGCTGATCGATAAGCAAGCCTGACACTTGCCGGCAGGATGAATCGTGCACGCCTTTGTCATCTGCTTTTAAAACCAATATAATTGGAGTGATCTCTCATGTATGGCGATTCGGCCAACGCCTATAGCCAATATCGTCAGATAGCCGTCACCACTGCCAGGCCGGAAAAGCTGCTGCTCATGCTCTATGATGGGCTGATAATCGACCTGAAGCAGGCGAAGCAGGCGATCGAGCGGCACGAGCCCGCCACTGCCCACACCTTTCTGATGAAGGGGCAGGATATCATTACCGAGCTGATGGCAACGCTCAAGATGAACTACGAGATCTCGGCCAATCTCTACCGGCTCTACGATTATATGAGGCGGCGCCTGATCGCGGCCAACGTCCGGAAAGATGCGGCCATCATCGAAGAGATCCTGGGTATGGCGACAGGGCTACGCGCATCATGGGCGGCAGCCGCCGCCCATGTCCAGGCAGGTGATGATCATGCCAGACAAAACTGAACAAGACGCCTGGGACGAAACCCGGGACCTGCTTCTTCACTGGGAGGCCATGACGAACGAGCTGGGAAAAAGTCTGGCCAGCGGGGCGACACAGAACCTGCTACCCCTGCTGGGGGAGCGTAGGAAACTCCGTGACCGGCTCGATATCCTGAGGGAAGACCATGGGATAGTGGAGTGGGCGGGAGGTTCAGCGGCAGATCACCCGACAACCGCCCAAGAGGAGATCAAGGTAATTCTCGACCGCTTGGTGGCGGCCAACGAATGCATACGCCATGAACTGGAAGAGAGGATGAGTTCCCTCAAACAGAAGATCACTGAGGTACGCCGGACCAGGATGGCCGGCAGCGTGTATCAGAAACGTCGCCGTTCCATCAAAGGAGCCTTTATAGATGCCCGGCGCTAGGGTGCCCCACCGGGCCCGCAACCTAAAAAGCCAGCCGCACTTGGGCTGGCTCTTGCCTCTTCTTGCTTCAGCCTCAATCGTTCAGGTAGTCCACCAGCGTGGGCGTGATCATCTTGGCGGCAACTTCCAGGGCCGCCTGGTAGACATTCGATTTCTCGCTGAAATCCACCGAGGCCTGATCCATATCCACGTCCTGCAGGTTGGAAAGGGTAGTGGTCATCGCAGTATTGTCGCTCTGGTTCCTGGTCATGGCCGAACTCAGGCGGTCTTCCTGGGCGCCGACTGTAGCCTGCTGGGATTCTACGTTGGTAATGATGTCAGTGAGCTGGGTCAACGAACTGCTCAGATCCGTCGTGTCATCATTCGTCAGATCATCCTTGATGCCGATGAGGGTATTGAACATGGTCGTATTACCCGTAGTCGTACTGCCTGTGGTCTGAAACAGATCGTTTCCGTTCGTATTGACGGTCATCTGCACACCCTGGGCCACCTCGTAGTTGATCTGCCCGCTGTTCCCCTGATAGGTCACTGCCGTGATATCGCCGGAGGCATCGGTCGTGGTGGCCAGCGGTGGAGTCGTCGTCTGGGTGCCCCCAAATACATACTGGCTGCCGTTCATGGTGTTGCCGGTCTGCACCAGTTGGCCGATGACCTGGTTGACCTGCTGGCCGATCGTGCTCATGTCGCCGGCGTTTTCAGTACCGTTGGCGCCCTCCGTCACCAACGACTGCACCTGCTGCAAGGAACTCACCGTGTCGCTCAGGGCGCTGTCCGTGGTGGACAGGAAACTGCTGGCGGACTGCATGTTGCTGTAATACATGCCCTGCATACTGATACTTGTATTCAGAGACATGATCTGGCTGGTAGCCAGCGGGTTATCCGACGGCAAGGTCACCGCCAAGCCCGTCGACTCCTGATTCTCAGCCGTTTGCATACTTTGCAGGTCGTTTGACAGATTATTCAAAACATTGGTGGCCATCATACTCTGGGTAATTCTCATGCTCATGAGCCTGTCCCTCCCATGTTGATAACGGTTTGCATCATGTCGGCGATCACGTTGACCAGTTTGGCTGCCGCCTCATAGGCTGACTGTTCCTGCACCATGTTGGTCATCTCTTCGTCGAGCGACACTCCGGAGACCGACTGCCTGCTGTTGTTCAACGACGTTACCAGGGCGTTCTGGTTGGTCACATCGTTGCTCGCCTGGCTGGATGCCACTCCCAGATCGGAGATCATGCTGCCGTAGAAGTTGTCGGCTGTATCGCTGATCGTGCCGGTGCCGCTAGCAGTCGGAAAGTCCAGGTTCTGGGCGCTCAGATTGAAGATGCCGAGGGCGTTGCTGCCGTCACCGGGAGCAGGAGTTGTGCTTCCGGTCGCCAGCGCACTGGCGGCGGCAATCTCCTGCGGGTTATTGACAAGAGTGGGGTTGACTTCGATATTGGACGCTGTGATATTGCTGGACCCATCCGAAGTGGTGAAAAACTGGAGGCCGGTCGTACCATCCAGACCATACCCGGTTTCGTGCAGGCTGTTGACGGCGCCGGCAACAGTGGACGTCAACTGGTTGAGCTGGTCCTGGTAGCCCTGAACGTCCACATCCCGGGCCTGCTGCAGGCCATATAGGGCGCCTCCCAGTTCCGACCACTGGAGGGTATCACTCTGACCACTAACACCCACCTGAATGTTCCCATTGGAGTCAGGAGTCGCTGTCAACTGGGTCGCATTCGACCCGTCCACCACCGTGGCGCCACCGATGCTCAGGGTGACGGTATTGTCTGGATTGGTTACTGTCTTGGCATTGACGTAGGTACTCAGATCGTCCAGCAGGTTGTCCCTCTGGTCGAGCAGATCGTTAGGGGACAGGCCGGCAACAGTGGCTGACTGGATCGTGTTGTTCAGGCCGGCGATCTGCTGCAGGTCGTCGTTGATATGGCTGACGTCGTTGCTGATGTCAGTGTTCAGATTGCCCTGCAGGGTCGTCAGTTGGCTCTGCGTGCCCTGCAGATCGTCCGCCAGCGTGGTCGCCGTTTCCACCACCGTGGTGCGCTCCGGCAGGTTCTCCGGTTCCTGGCTGAGGGTGTCCCAGGCCTGCCAGAAGTTGTCCAGATCGGAGTTCAGTCCGGTGGTGCTCGAGACATCTCCAAAGATCGTCTCTACCTGGCTCAAGGCATCGCTCTGCTGCTGAGAATCGCCCAGCAGAGTGTTCTGCTGCCGGTACTGGGTGTCCAGGAACTGGTCGCGGGCGCGGGTGACGGTTTGCACATCCACGCCCGTTCCGAACTGTCCCACGGTACCAGACGATTGCAGGGACGGAACGGGTATTGACGGGCTGGTCACCAGTTCCGCCTGCTCCCGGCTGTAACCGGCAGTGCTGGCATTGGCGATGTTCTGGGAGGTGACATTGAGACTGTCCTGCTGCGCCATAAGTGCGCTTACAGCGATACTCAAACCCAGGTCTGACAATGCCGCACTCCCTCTCGATGTTCGATGTTCGAAGCTCGATGTTCGATATTTTTGTCCGCTAATTCCTTATCTGGATTGTGACAATCAAATAAAACGGCGTTGATGTCAGTCCGTCAGTCAGTCTCGATAACCTTATTAATCTCGAATCTTGAGGAAGCCACCACTATGCTGAAGCATTTAGTCTTCTCAAATATCCCTGGGGAGCCGCAGGCATCCCCTTATGGTCGTAGCTGTCGTTGGCCGCTATTCCCAGCGCCTTCTGCATCATCCTGGTATAGCTCAGGGACATGCGCGCCAGCAGGCGGTTGGTCTCGTTGATCTTCTGCAGCCTCCTGGCCCGATCGACCAGGCAAGAGACTGCATCCCCCCGAAGAGGTGGGGCCCCATTCATTAGCTCGGACTTGCGCCGCTCCAGCGCACACATCCTGTCGACCGCCTCTTTCTGCCGGTCGACAATCGATATAATCCGGGGAACGTCATCTATCTTAAAAGCATCGGTCTCGGCCAGGCCGAGTTCGATCAGTTCGTCGACAACACTTGACTGCTGGTTCAGGACTTCGAGCAGATCAGTGTAGTTGTCCGGCATCGCTATTCCTCACCGCCTCCGGTGGTCAGTTCGGCCAGCATGCCGGCGGCCACTTTTTCAGGTTCGACCTGGTATTGACCACTCTGAACCTGCTGCTGGAGCGGCTCCACGACTTCGTCCCTGACGTCGGGCAGTTCCTTGGCCTTGGCCTCCGCCGCCTGGGTTATACCCAGGGTTTGCTCGGCATCAGGGGATAGCACCACGCTGTCGGCATTGTCAGTGGTCGCAGTCTTGCCGGTCGCGGTTTTACTCGTTTTTGCCGTTTCATTCTTGTATGTCTTGGAAACTGTATTGATCTCGCTGCCCGGTATTCTCAGATCCATCCTGATCACCTCTGCTTATATATCGGCAGGCCGCGGTCGAACTTTAATATTGCAGCATTCAACTGGATATTCTTTACTTGATCCTTTTATAAAAGAATTGTCCCTCTGCAGGGGCCAGTCCGAGCTGTTCCGGCTGGAATATCTGCTCTGTGTTTCCGGCAAACAGATAGCCACCCACCCGCAGTGCCCCGCTCACCCTTTGATAGAGAACTTTTTTCGCTTCTTCGGTGAAATAGATAATCACGTTCCGGCAGATGATCAGGTCGCAGCCGCTGTCAGGCGGCGGCTCCTCGATCATATCATGTCTCTTGAAGGATGTCGTCTTTTTAAGCCGGTCTTTTACCTGGTATGAGTCGCCAACCATATTGAAATATTTCTGCAGCCAGTTATCCGGCACGTTTTTAACAGACTTGTCCGCATAAACTCCCAGGCGGGCCTTTTCCAGCGCATTGGCGTCAATATCGGTGGCAATCAGGGATGCCTCAATTATTCCGAGATCGGTCAGGATCATTGCCAGCGCGTAAGCCTCTTCTCCGGCAGCACATCCGGCGCTCCAGATCTTGAGCCGCCGGTTGCTGCCATACAGCTCGGAGACAACCTTCTTTTCGAGTATCTCCCACTGGGCGGGGTCGCGGAAAAACTCCGAGAAGTTGATGGTCAGGCGTTCGATAAGCTTTTCCAGCTTGGAATGATCCTCCCGCAACGCCTTCAGATATGCCTCAAAATCGTCATAGCCCTCAAATTTCATCAGGCTGCGTATTCTGCGCTCCATCTGGGCCCGCTTGTAATTTGCCAGATCGATCCCGATCAGAGCATCGAGGTTCTTGATAAAGCTGTCATATCCCATGCAGCACTCCTCCGCCAACCACTAACCACATGCCTCTAAAATGCGCCTGAGCCTCAGAACAGCCTGGGTATGCAACTGCGAAACCCGGGACTCGGTCACGCCAAGCACTTTTCCGATCTCTTTCAGGGACAGGCCATCGTAATAGTAGAGCGACACCACCAGTTTTTCCTTCTCCGGCAGCCTGGAGATCCCGTCGGCCAACTCCTGCTTGGTCTCCTCGAAGGTGATGTTCTCCAGGACGCTTTCCGTACCGGCATCTCGATCGAGTTCGTCTGCGGCCGGATTCTGATGCCGGTCACTGTCAAGCGAAAACAGGGTCACCGGGGCGATCTTCTCCAGCATGTGCCGGTACTCGTCTATAGTAACTCCCAGGCAGCCGGCCACTTCTTCATCCTCGGGGCTCATCCCCAATGACTGTTCCAGTGAGGCTATGGCCTGTTCCACCCGGCGCGACTCCGTGTAGACCGAGCGCGGCACCCAACTGAAAGATCTGACCCAGTCCAGGATCGCCCCCCTGATCTTGATCGAGGCAAAGGTCTCGAATTTGACCTTTCTACTGGGATTATACTTGTCCACGGCATTGATCAGGCCGGGGATCCCGGCGCTGATCAGGTCCTCCATCTCGTAGTAGCCCTTGAAAAAGATCGCCAGTCGTCCGGCGATGTATTTCACCAGGGCAACATAGGAAAGGATGATCTGTTCCCGCGACTCCCGGTCCCGATCTTTCAGGAATTGCTCCCACAACTGGATTTGTTGTTCAATTGTCTCTACTGACGCCGCCATACCGGTAACCTCCACTTGGTGGTTAGTCGTTGATCGTTGGATTTTGCACCTGGATTTCGGGTTTACTCATCACTCATCACTCATCACTAACCGCTGATCATGCCGAGCGACTCCACCTGAATTTCGGGCTGCAATTCATTATAGGAAAGCACGGTCAAGTTTGGCAATATTTTTTCGGACAGCCGCTTGAAATAGAACCTGAGCACGGGTGAGCAGAGCACCACCGGCTGGTGTCCTCCCTGGGTCATCCGTTCCACGCTGACCCGCAGGTGCTCGATGATCTGCTGTGCACGCAGGGGATCCAGGTTAAGATGCGCCCCCTGCTCATTTTTAGGCAGACTTTCCTTCAAGGACTGCTCCAGCCCCGGTTCGAAAGTCAGGACGTAGAGCTTCTGGTCCGCATCCAGAAGACCGCCGGTGATCTGCCGGCCTAGCGCCTGCCTGACATATTCCGTGAGAAAAGCGCTGTCCTTGGTGAGGCGCGCCGAATCCGCCAGGGTCTCCAGAATGGTGTTCAGGTCGCGGATGGACACGCCTTCCCTGAGCAGGTGGGACAGAACCCTGTGGATCTCGCCCAGGCCGAGCAGCGGCGTCAGTTCGCCAATCACGGCGCTGTTGGTCTTTTTCACGTTGTCGAGCATGTTCTGAATGTCCTGTCTGTTGATGATCTCGTTGGCATGCCTCTTCACGATTTCGGTGAGATGCGTGGCGACCACGGCAGAGGGCTCCACCACGGTGTAACCTGCAGCCTCCACATCATCCTTGATCGCGCCTGCAACCCACAGTGCCGCCAGGCCGAAGGTGGGTTCCACCGTTTCGACACCCTGGAACCGGGACTTCACATCGGGACCTATGGCCAGGTAATGGTCGATCATCAATTTTCCCTTGCCCACCACGGAACCCCTGATCTTGATCGCATAAGCGCTTCTGTCGAGCTGCATATTGTCGCGCAGGCGCACCGGAGGAACGACGAACCCCAGGTCAAGAGCACACTGTTTCCTGATCATCAGCACCCTGTCGAGCAGGTCTCCCCCCCGTTTGGTATCTACGAGCGGGATCAGGTTGTAGCCCAACTCGATCTCCAGAGTGTCCACCTGAACCATGCCCAAGACGCTCTCTGGCTTTTTCATCTGATCCAGTTCCCGGGTGCGGGCAGTTTCCACTTCCTGCCGCTTCACCTGCTTTGAGGAACGGTCGAGGGTGTAGGCAGTAAAACCTGTGAGAGCCGCAATCCCCAGCACGGGCACAGCTGGCATGCCGAGCAGGGCGAGCAAGATCAGGATGCCGCAGGCTATAGCGAGAGCCTTCGGATAGCTCAGCAACTGGTTGGTCAGATCGGAGGTGAAGCTGGTGCCGACTCCGGTCCTGGTGACGATGATGCCGGAAGCCACAGAGATGAGCAGGGCCGGGATCTGCGTGACCAATCCGTCGCCCACCGTCAACAGGGTGTAGGTCTGCAGGGCATCCTGGAAGGACATGTTTTTCTGAACAATCCCGATGATGAATCCCCCCAGCACGTTGATCACCAGGATGATCAGAGCGGCGATGGCGTCTCCCCGCACGAACTTGGTGGCGCCGTCCATCGACCCGTAGAAATCCGCCTCCTGTTGTATTTTCTGGCGTCTCTGCCGGGCCTCCTTGTCAGTGATGATCCCGGCGTTGAGGTCGGCATCGATGCTCATCTGCTTGCCGGGCATGGCATCCAGGGTGAACCTGGCAGCCACCTCGGAAATGCGCTCGGCGCCCTTGGTGATCACGATGAACTGGATCACCACCAGGATCAGGAAGATGATGAAACCGACCACGGGGTTGCCCCCGATCACCATATTGCCGAACCTCTGCACCACCTCGCCGGCATAGGCGTTCAGCAGGATCTGCCTGGTAGTGGAGATGTTGAGCGAGAGGCGGAACAGTGTCATGATCAGAAGCAGCGTCGGGAACACCGAAAACTCCAGGGTCTCCCGGATCAGCAGGGCGATCAGCAGGATGATCAGAGCCAGGGTGATGTTGAAAATGAGAAAGAAGCTCAGCAGTCCCGTCGGGATCGGGATGATCATCATGACCACCACCAGGATCACGGCAACGGCGACCGCCACATCGCCGAAACGAAAGCGGAAGGCAGCGACAGATGAATCCGCCATGGGCTACTTACCACCTCCTTTTTGAGAGGTTATAGGCGAGAAGGCCACATCTCACATCTCACTTCTCATTTGCCAGGGTCGCAGCTTGTAGACAAAGGCCAGCACGTTGGCCACCGCCTCATAGAGGCTTTCGGGGATGGCGTGCCCGACCTCAACGGTCTTGTACAGGGTCTGCGCCAGCAGCGGGTCCTCGTAGATGATGATGTCGTTATCCCCGGCAATCTGCCTGATCCGCAGGGCGATCTCGTCGACGCCCTTGGCCAGCAGCACCGGGGCCTTGTCTTTTTTCAACTCGTACTTGAGGGCGACGGCAAAGTGCGTCGGGTTGGTGATGACCACATCGGCCTTGGGCACCTGCTGCATCATGCGCTGCATGGCAAACTGCCTGCGCCGCTGGCGCATCCTTCCCTTGATCTGGGGGTCACCCTCGTGTTCGCGCATCTCGTCTCTGACTTCCTGTTTGGTCATGCGCAGTGATTTCATATGTTCGGTGTATTGGAAGATGTAATCGGCCACCGCCAGCACCAGGAGAAACATGCCCACCCGGAGCACTATGGTGCTGCCCAGGTTCGCCACGGCAGCGACGGCATCAGGCAGCGCCATATCCATCAGACGGGGAAAGATGTACAGATTGGGCCTGATGGCGGCATAGGCGATGTAACCGGCCAGCCCGACCTTGAGCACAGTCTTGAGCAACTCGACCAGCCCCCGCCGCGAGAAGATCCTTTTCAAACCTTCCAGTGGGTTGATCCGGTCCAGCTTGGGCATGATCGCCTCCGGCGTGAACAGCAAGCCTGTTTGGGCCAGACTGGAAACACATCCGGCCAACATGGCCACACCCATGATGGGGAAGCAGATCTCCGCAAAGGCGACCCCCGACAGGTTGAGCAGTTGGTAAACAGTGGAGTTGTCCCAGTCATGCCCGGCAAACTCCATGATCTGCTGCATAAAGGCGAGCAGCCGCCCGCTGATATACACCCCCAGGACTTTCAGGCACAAGAAGGTGCACAGGAGCACCAGGGCGGAATTCAACTCCCTGCTGCTCGCCACGTTGCCCTTCTGGCGGGCCTCTTGGCGCCGTTTTTGAGTTGGTTGTTCAGTACGGTCGTCATCAGGCAGGGCGTCTCACCCCCTCAAAACCTTCAGCGCAAGGCGCGCCTCACCCTTATCCATGCAAGACCATCAGCGTATTGCTGAGGTACTGATAAAGCTGGTTGAACTGCATTTCAAACGCCCAGATAAAGACCGGGATGATGACCATCACCAACCCCAGGCCGAGGCCAATGTTCAGCGGCATGGAGATCATAAAAATGTTCATCTGCGGCACAGTCCGGGCGATGATACCCAGGACCAGTTCGGAGACCAGCAGCGCACCCAGGATCGGGAACGCCAGCTTGAAAGCGATGGCAAACATATCTCCCGTGATGCCAAAGATGTAATTATAGAAATTGCCGCTGAAGTGCGCCTCTCCGCCTACCGGCAATATTTTGTAGCTCTGGACGATGCAGCTTAGCAGGACGTGATGTCCGTTGACTGCAAAGAAACACAACAGGGCGAGCAGGTACAGGAAGTTCCCGAACAGTGGCACCTGGATGCCTGACTGCGGGTCGAGCACGTTGACCATCCCGAATCCGATCTGCATGTCAAGCAACTGGCCGGCCAACTGGAAGGCCGCAAAAACTATCTGGGTGATGAAGCCGAGGATACAGCCGATCAGCGCCTCCCCCAGTATCTGTAAAACGTATCCGGCGATCGTGTCCGGGATCTGCACCGGCGCCTTCAGGTTGACCATGAAGACCAGAAAGGCGACCATGACCGCCAGCCATACTTTTACCTGGTTGGGGATGTACGTGGCGCTAAAGGGGATTGCCGTCAGGAAGAAACCGGCAATCCTGGCAAAGATCAAGAGATAGAGGTTCAGTCCCTGGTAAACGAGAAGATCCATCAGCGCCCTCCGGGATGTTTATCGGGTAAAGTTCTGGATGCCCATAAACAGGTTTTGGGTGAAGGAGATCAGGATGTTCAAGATCCACGGAGCACAGATGATCACCACGCATAAAACGGCGACGATCTTGGGCACGAAACTGAGACTTATGTCCTGGAGCTGGGTCGTTGCCTGAAAAATGCCGACGATCAGGCCGATGATCAGGCTGGCGCCCAACAGGGGCGCGGCAATCAGCAGGGTCGTATAAAGAGCATCCCGGCCTAGAGTGATGATGTATCCTTCGGTCATCGCCATCGCCTCCTTTCTATTTAGTGAAAACTTAGGACCAGCGACCTGACCAGCAGCCCCCAGCCGTCCACCATAATAAACAGCAGTATCTTGAAAGGCAGCGAGATCATCATCGGAGGCAGCATCATCATACCCATGGACATCAGCGTGCTGGCCACCACCATGTCAATGATCAAGAACGGCACGAACAGGACAAACCCGATCTCAAAAGCGGTTTTCAACTCGCTGATCGCAAAAGCAGGGATCAGCACATAGGTGGGGATGTCATCATAGGTGCTGGGTTTGGGCGCCCCCGACAGGGACATGAACAGTGCCAGGTCCTGTTCCCGCGTCTGCTTGAACATGAAAGTGCGCATCGGCTGCATACCAAGCTGGAAGGCGTCTGCCTGGGTGATCTGCCCCGCCAGGTACGGCTGCAGGGCGGTCTTATTCACCTGCTGAAAGGTCGGGGCCATGATAAAGAAAGTCAAAAAGAGGGCGAGCCCCACGAGCACCTGATTGGGAGGCATCGTCTGCGTGGCCAGGGCGCTGCGCAGAAATGAGAATACCACGATGATCCTGATAAATGACGTCATCATGATCAGGATGGCCGGCGCCAGCGACAGTATTGTCAGCAGCATCAGGATCTGTAAAGATTGCGATACATCCTGGGGGCTGTTCGATGCGCCCACGTTAAGACTCACGTGCGGTATGGGAATGGATGGTATGGTAGCGGCGAAGGCCGGGTGCCGCGCCCAGGGGGCGCCCGGCGCGGCCAGGATGAAACAGCCAGCCAATTCTACCAGGACAAAACAGGCGATCACCAGGGCCGCTTTCCTCGTTATCCTCACCTGGGTGAACCGTCCTTCCGCTTGCGCTCGTAGCGCTTTTTCAGGCCTTCGATCCTGGAATCCAGAATGCCCCGAAATGGATTGCCAAGGTATGGGGGCACGAGCCTTTTCCGGTTTTCCGCTTCGGCAAATGCCTGCTTGACCTGGGACAGGTCGATGTCGTTTTCGCCCAGCAGGGTGGTGATGCTGTGCTCTGTCACTCCCAATACGTATACCTTGCCGAATATTTCCGCCATTACCAGCATCTTATTGGGCCCCACAGAGACCTGGTCCACGATTCTCGCCCAAGCGCTCTGCCTCGCTAACAGGTTATTTTTTTGCAGGAACTTGACCAGAATAAGCGCCAGCCCGATCACCACCGCCAGGCTGAGCACCAGTTGCAGCAGCACTTCTCCTATGTTGATTGGCGCCATCTGGGTTGGCGCACTGTATTGGAGATCACCGAGCGGCTGACCTGCCGCCCAGGCCGTCCCCGGCCACAGCAGCCAGACAACTGCCAGACTCCAGCATAGCTTCACTGTCCTCTTCACCAGGTTCAACATCATTCCCCCGTTGTGGGACCGCTTGATTGTGCCTTGACCTCGCTGTCGATACCAGCGATTAGCTTTAACAATTTAGCCGCCTGTGCCGGGTCCATCACCGTGAGAATCTGGCTGGCCTGGTCTTGATCCATCTCATACAGGATCTCCGCCACCGTCTGCTGATCCTGTTTGTTCAGAATGGCCAGCGCCGATGCCGGTTGCATATTGGCGTAGTAGTTGGCCAGATTCTTATACACCTGCTGTTGCGCCTGATCGAACACGGGACTTCCGGCAGTGCCGTCACCGCCCTCAGGGACGCCGCCAGTTCCGGTACCTGACGCGCCGTTGTTCGACTGCGACCCCTTGCTCAGGACCTCATCCTCCAACGTCAGAGCCTGCACCTGCTTTTTCAGGCTGTCGTTCTCCTGTTTCAGGTCGTCGTCCGATTCGGTCGCAATGTCCGTGGTTGGTTGGGCCACCAATGTATTGATATACGGTATTTTTGACAGCGTATTTTGATAGCTGCATCCTGCAACACCCAGGATGAGACAGGTCAGAACAATAAAAATCGCTGTGCTAAGCGGTTTCAGGGCCGAACCCCCCTGTAACAGTAGTCAGTAGTCAGTAGTCAGTAGTCAGAATAGCTCTCTGCTTCAATCTAAGCCCTAACATCGAAGAGGTCCCAATCTCATCGAGAGTTTTCTGTTCCTCCCTCAGGGAGTCCTGGTAAAACTGTTGCCACAGCTTTTCCCTGAGGCGCTCCAGCAGCTTCCGATCCTTTTGCAGAGCCAGGTACTTCTCTCTTTCTGCACTCAGTCTCACCAGGGCATCTTCGACCGACACGGCCTGAATTTCCTTCTGCTGCGACAGAACTATGTGATAGGACTCGGCAAATAAAAGAAGCTCTATGTTTAACCGCATCTGGCGCAGAGTTGTGTTGTATTCGAGCAGAGCCTCGATTTTCCGGTCAATCAGCGCCAGCTTCCTCTTCTCTTCATCGTAAGCTGCCTGGGCATTGGAGAGGATCAGACGCTGGATATCCTCCTGCTGCCTCTTCAGGTTCAGATATTTTTGCAGTCGAAAATTAAAGTGCTTCATATTCTATCTCCACATCTCACATTAGTGTTGGATGAACAAACCGCCGAGAAGCTCCCTGACGTCATCGTAAGCAAAGGACTCCTCGACCCTCTGTTGCAGAAAAGCATTGCACTTGTCGATCATCGCTATGGCCTCGTCAATCCGGGCGCTGGTTCCGGCCTTATAGGCGCCGACCTCGATCAGGTCCCTGGCTTCCTGGTAGGTTGCCAGGATGCGTTTGAAGGACCCGGCTTTCTCAAGGTATTCCCGGGGAACGAGATCGATCACCAGGCGGCTCACTGAATTCAGGATGTCGATAGCCGGGTAGTGGTTCTGGGAGGCCAACTGGCGGGAAAGCATGATATGGCCGTCCAGGATGCTGCGAACGGCGTCGGTGATCGGCTCGTTGAAGTCGTCCCCTTCAACCAGGATGGTGTACAATCCGGTGATCGTTCCGCTGTTCGACGACCCCGCGCGCTCGAGCAGCTTTGGCAGCAGGGTGAAGACGGATGGGGGATAGCCCCTGGTGGCCGGGGGCTCCCCGGCGGCGAGCCCCACCTCCCTTTGGGCCATGGCGAACCTGGTGATGGAATCCATCATCAGCAGGACGTCCTGGCCCCGTTCACGAAAATACTCGGCAATGGCGGTGGCAACGAATGCTCCCTTGATGCGCACTAGGGGTGGTTGATCAGAGGTGGCGGCAACGATGACGGAACGCTTCAACCCTTCCTCGCCCAGGTCCTTCTCGATAAATTCCTTCACTTCTCTGCCGCGTTCACCGATCAGGGCGATCACATTGACATCTGCCGCCGTGTTTCTGGCGATCATCCCCAGCAGTGTACTCTTGCCAACCCCGCTTCCGGCAAAGATGCCCAACCGCTGTCCCTTGCCGCAGGTCAGTAAACCGTCGATAGCTTTAATCCCCAAAGGGAGCGTCTCCCGGATCCTCTTTCGTTTCAGGGGATCCAGCGGGTCAGACATGACCGCTTGCCATTCGGCGTCAAGGATCGGTCCCAGATCATCGATCGGATCTCCGAGACCGTTGAGCACCCGCCCCATCAGGCCAGGCCCGACCCTGACCTTGAAGACGTCGCCGGAGGCAATCACCTGGCATCCCGGGCGCACTTCCCGCATCTCTCCCAGGGGCATCAGGACGGTTGCCTGGTCCCGGAATCCCACTATTTCCGCCCTGATTCGCGCATCGGGGGTATCAATGTAGCAGAGTTCCCCGATGCTGCCGGGCGGGCCGTAGGACTCGGTCGTCAGGCCGACGGCCTGGGTGATCCTGCCGTGCTGCTTGATCGGTTCACAATCGTCGATGTAATGCATATACTTTTCGAGATTAACCATTTTCAGCAGCCTCCATCAGCCTGTGTCTGATCTCACTGAGTTGCCCTTCAACGGTACCGTCAACCGTACCATGTGGTGTGGCAGCGATACAGTCACCACTCTTCAGGTCATGATCCACCCGGAAACGAATCCTGGCGCCAGCACCGGTTTTATCCGCCAGGGTGTCTGTGACAGCGGCGTAATCATCAGCGCTCACTTTCAGGGTCACATTGTCTGAATCCAGCACTTTAGCAAGAACCGCCCCGGCTATACTGGCGATCTGCTCCGGCGCCAGCTTCAACTCGGCATGGATGATTTTCCTGGCAATCTGTTGAGACAGCTCGATTATTGCGGGCTCGAGGCCCCCGATCAGGCGCGACCTTTCTTGCTCGATAGCTTGCGTCTGCGCTGCCCGCTCCTCTAGCAACCGATCGCGCTCGGTTTGCAGCGCCGACTGTCCGGCTTCATAACCTGACTGATAGGCGGATTTTGTGACCAGGTCCTTTTCTGCCGACGCCTGTTCCAGGATCTGATTCGCCTGTTCCTTGGCCTGTGCAATGAGCGCCTCAGCCTGCCGTTTGGCATCGTTCAACAGCTTGTAGATCGTCAACTTGGCCTCGGCAATGACCACCTGGGATTCTTTGCCGTCAAGAGGACCGGCCTGCCGGGCTGCCTCCAGGTTGCCGTTTTTAACTGGCGACCCTAATTTGGAAAGACTTACAACGATTGAGTCGGCTTTCAAGATCTTTGCAGGCATCTCCGTGAACCCCCACATAGTCGTTGGCCTTTTAATCGCCCACCACTAACCACCAAAAGCTAATCTATTTTGAACTGCTTCACGATAATGTTCAGTTTTTCTGACATTACCGCCTGGGAAACGATAATTTGGGCCACATCCTGGGTGGCCTTGGCAATCGCTCCCATGTTCTGGGATATCTGCTGCGATCCTGCAGCAGCCTGTTCGGAAGAAGCGGCCACCGACCCGATCAGCCTGTCGGACTCCTCAATCGACGTTGTCACCTGCTTGATGTTGTTTTTAAAGGACCTGACCAGATCGCTGATGGCCTCCGCGTCCTGGCGGTAGCTCTCACCTGCGCTGGCCATGCTGTTGTAATCGTCATTAACCTTCTCGTTGATATACTGCAAAAGTTCATTGGCATTTTCCGATAAATTCGTGAAGGCATCCTGCACCTGTTGGATCACCTTCTGGACACCGGCCACCGTTTTCGCCGACTGCTCCGCCAGCTTCCGCACCTCAGCCGCCACAACGGCAAAACCCCTTCCCTGATCTCCCGCCCGGGCGGCTTCGATTGCGGCGTTCAATGCCAGCAGGTGAGTCTGGTCTGCGATATCGGAGATGATCTCGGTCGCCCGGCCGATCTCCACCACCACGTTGCCCTCCTCGATAGCCCTTAAAATGCGCTCCTCTTTTTCCTTGTAGAGGCTCTTGCTGGCCTTGATGTCCGCTTCGATCCTGGCCTTGACCCGTTCGGACCGCTCCCTTGCTTCGTCTGCTGTCCGCGCTCCACTATCGGAGCTTTCAACCAATTCCTCGGCAGTCCTGGTGATCTCATAGCTGGAAGCACTCACCTCTTCAACGGCGGCGCTGGACTCTTCCATACCGGCAGCGATCTCTTCTGTGAGCGAGTTGACGTTCTCCACCTCTGCCGTGATTTCCTGGATCACCGCCGACAGGTGCTGGCACGAAAAACTCAGTTCACTCTCCTCGGCAAGTATCCTGCCGATCATCTCCCGCCAGTTGCCGATCATCCCATTGAAAGACTTGATGAGCCGGCCAACCTCGTCATTTGATCTCCTTATTTCGACGTTCACGCTCAAGTCCCCGGAGGTCGCCCTCTCCGCCGCCCTGCCGATCAGGTTCAAGGGCTCGGCAATCTCTTTGGTGCTGAACAGGCCAAGGCCAAGCGCCAGGACCACATCAAAAAAGACCAGGATACCCATCAGCCAGACGGATGAGATCGATCTGCTGTTCAGAATTCCTACCAAGCCAATCAGTCCGGCCACCAGGGCAACAATAACGAAGCCCGTCACAAGTTTTACTCCAACCCTGAGATTGTAAAACCAGTTCATGCACAGGCTCCTCCGTTCAGGAATTTAATCGACAGTTCTCTTCGATAGCCTTGTATATCTCTTCGAAACTGAAGACCTCGTCTGAAGTCAACAGTTGCTCCAGGTTCAAGAGAATAACCAGTCTGTCATCGAGCTTGGCGATACCCGAAATGGCCCTGCTCGCCGTATCGCACAGATTCACCTCGGTTTCTATGCTGTCCTCGGCTATTTTCAACACATCGCATACGGCATCGACGATGATGCCTGCGATATTGACCCCCACATTGATGACGATGATGCGCCTCTCTTCGCCTTCGCTCTCCTTGAGACCCAGCTTCTCGCCAAGTCCCAGGACCGGAATGACCTTATCCCGTAAATTGACAACACCCTTGAAGAACTCCGGAGTATTGGGGATGGCGGTAATAGCCGGAGTTTTGATGATCTCCTGCACATTGGAGATGGGAATTCCGAAGATATTGTTTTCTAACTGGAACAGCACGGCCTGTCTTTCGCCCACCGTTGCCACTTCCTCGTAAGACCTATATATTCAACAAGTATTGTATATGAACCAGGAAATAATATCTAGATATTTTCGTAACATTAACGCACTCTATTACTAATGTCCTATTCCATGCCAGGCTCTCATAAATTCATAAGACAACTGTATACGTAGGCATACAGGGCTCAACAACAGCCGGCGGTGGATCACTTTTTTGCTACTATAGTCCTATAACACTACGCTGACAGTCACTCAGCCACCCTCTTCCCGTAGAATATTTTCCAAGTCCAGCAGCATGATAACGCGGCCGGAGCTTTTACCTATGCCACTCAGGTGCGCCGCGTCCGTCTTGCCGGTCAGGGGCGGTTCGATATGCTCCGCCGGAAGGTCGAGGACTTCTTTGACGCTATCGGCAATAATCCCCGCGGTAATATCCTGCGTACGGACGATGATGACCCGGCTTCGCACCGAATTCGCCCTCCCGCCAAGGGCCAACCGCTTATGCAGGTTGATAGCCGGAATGACATTCCCCCGCAGGTTGATAACACCTTCGATGCGTTCGGGTGAGTTGGGAACCCTGGTGATGGGGAGAGGCCGGATGATTTCCTGAACCTGGCCAATCCTCAGCCCATATTCCGCGCCGCCCGCAGTGAAAACAACCACCAGTCCACCGTCCAGGTTTTCTGCCATAGCCATCCTTCCGCTCTCCTGACTCCTTTTAAAATAGACTATCGACAGCCAGGATCATCGAGACCCGACCGTCGCCCAGGACAGTTGCCCCTGCAAGCCCGGGGATGCCCTTCAACAATTTCCCCAGCGGCTTGATGACAACATCCTGCATGCCGGCTAACTCATCAGCTACAAGCCCGTACCGCTGCCCTCCCTTGCGGACGACGACAACGAAACCATCCCCCCCGTTTTCCGCCGCAGGTACCTGCAACAATTCGGAGAGCCTCACCAGGGGCAGCACTGTGCCACGCAGCAGCATCGCTTCCCTCTTCTCCAAATTCTTGACCCGATCCGGGGTGATCAGGGCAAACTCGTCGACGACCCCCAGCGGAATGGCGTACTGTTCACCGGCAACCTGCACCAGCATCGCCCGAATAATGGCCAGCGTCAGGGGAAGCCTGATTCTTGCCGTCGTGCCCTCTCCCATCCTGGTCTCCAACTCAATGCTCCCATCCAGGGATTCAACTTTGGATTTGACAACATCCATCCCCATGCCGCGGCCGGAGACGTCTGTAACCTGCTCAACAGTGCTGAAGCCTGCTTTAAAAACACAGTTCAGAATTGCTGACTCCTCGACTACGGCATCCGGTGCCAGCAATCCATTTTCGACCGCCTTCTCCCGGACCCTGCCCAGGTTTATACCACGCCCGTCATCAATTACCTCGATGACCACGCTGTTGCCCTCCTGGTGGGCGGTCAGACGAAGAAGGACCTGCTCCGGCTTGCCGGCCTCCAGCCGCTCCTCCGGCAATTCAGCGCCGTGATCGACGGCATTCCTGAGCAGGTGCATCAATGGTTCCCCGATCTCATCGACCACGGTGCGGTCCAGCTCGGTCTCCATGCCTTCAATACTGAACTGAATATTTTTGTTCAACTCTCGCGACAGGTCCCGCACCATCCGGGGAAAGCGGTTAAGCACCTGTTCGATCGGAACCATCCGCATCTTCATCACTATCGACTGCATGTCTGCTGTCAGGCGCCCCAGGTGTTCCACGGCCTCCTGGATCTCAGGATTGTTCACGGATGAACAGAGCCGCTCCAACCAGGTCTTGTTGATCACCGACTCTCCTACCAGGTCAAGCAGGCTGTCCAGCCGCTCCGTGTTCACCCGGACTGTCCGGGCTAAAAGAGAGGCCCTATCATCCTGTCCGCTTCTGTCCGACTCCTCCGTACGGTCAGTTTTATGCCGCAGGTACTCGTGGTCGATCTGCTCCAGGGACAACAAGGAGACTTCCGAGATCTTGCTCAGCGCCTCAGTGACGGCTGCAACCGGTTTTTTCGTCACAAAAACTATGCTAAAGCAATCATCGAAGTTTTCTTCCTCCAGGGTCTGGACCGCCGGATCGGACTTGACGATCTCCGCCTCCTGATCCTCTATGGCCTTAAAAACCATATAGACGCGGGGCGCCTTCATCAATGTATCCGGCGCCAGGGCAAACCGGGCTGCATAGGCCGCGTACCCCTGATCCAGGGCAGTCCCCAGCACGTCGAGCTCGCAGTCGTTCAATTGGCTGCCGGTTTCTTTTGCAGGTACCAGCGAATTCTCGACCGGTGTGGGCGCAGATGATTGATCGTGGAGGTTTTGAAGCCTCCTCAGCGCTTCTTTCAAGAGCCGGCAGTCAATATCGTCCGCGTCGGGTGCCGCGTCCGGGGGGCACCCGGCGCGGCACCCGGCGCGGCGCCCCCCGGCCTCGACACCGGTTATCATCGCCTGCAAGGCATCCAGGCACTTGAAGAGCACATCCACCACTTCCGAGGCTACCGAAACCTGGCAATCCTTTAACAGCAGCAGTGTGCTCTCCATCTCATGGGTCAACTCGGCCATGTGTTTGAAACCCATCGTTGCCGACATGCCTTTCAGGGTGTGAGCGGAGCGGAGGATCTCGTTGAAGACTTCCCTGTTGTCCGGTCTCTGCTCCAGATCCAGGAGATTGGCGTTCAGAGCCTGCAGATGCTCTGCCGCTTCGGACAAAAAGTATTCAAGATACTGCGACATGTCCATTCCCAATGACCACCCCCCTTTGAGATGTGAGAGGTGTGAGGTGGGATTCTTGTTGGCATTGGCGGAGCCAATGCCGTCTTATGTTCCCACTTCCCACATCTCACGTCCCACTATTGTGGCTCCACCTTACTGTACATGGTTCTGAGAAGCACGATATCCACCCTTCTGTTCATTTGCCGGTGTTCATCCGAATCGTTGGGCGCCTGGGGGCGATATTCCCCGTATCCGGTAGCCGATAGGCGTTCCGGCGCCACACCGCACAGGATCAACTCCTGGACGACATTGGTCGCCCTCGCCGATGAAAGTTCCCAGTTTGAAGGGAACTCTGCGCTGTGAATCGGCACATTATCGGTGTTACCCTCGATGAGAACAAAATTGGGCAACGATTGGATGTTCTTTCCCACCTCGGCAATGATATTCCCGGCGTCCGGAGTTAAAGCGGCGGAACCGCTGTCAAAGAGAACCGTATCCTGCAGGCTGATTACCAGGCCCCGCTCTTGCATCTGGACAGAGACCTGCCCGGCAATGCCTTTCATTTGAAAATACTTTTCCAATTGTTCCTTGATCTGGTTCATCTGGGTAATATCGGCCTCGTTATCGCCACCGCTGAGATTGACCTGATCCTGGAGAATGGAGTTGCCGGTACCGGGCATGATATTGCCCTGGTTACCAAAGACGGATCCCAATGTATTAGCCAACTGTGAAAATTTTTGGGCGTTAACATTGCTGATGACGTACATCATGATGAAAAAGATCATCAGCAGCGTGATCATGTCGGAGTAAGTCAACAGCCAGCGCTCCATGCTCGGTCCGCCACCTTTTTTTCCTGACCGACGATGTCCCATACGCTCATTCTCCCAACTTCGCTTAGAAATCGCCTGCCCTTTAGGTTATGGATTAAAGGAGTTAAGCAGTTGGAGTTTAATACTCTTTGATTCAGCGAAGTTAAAATTTATGTGCCGTGCCATATGTTTGCTGCGCAAACAGGCACCTGGCTATTTCAAACTACGCTTTCGCTTCGTTTGAAAGTTGTTGCTTGATCTGGGAACTCTGAAAGAGAATGAGTTTTTCTCTGATAAAGTTGGGGTTTTCTTTTTCCTGGATCGCCAGCAGGCCCTCGACGGCCAGGCTGCGATAGATGACCTCCTCGCTGTTTCTCACCTTCAGCTTGGCAGCCATCGGCAACCACAACAGGTTGGCCGTTCCAATTCCATAAAGCGTGGCGATGAAGGCTACGGCGATAGCAGGCGCCAGGGCACTAGGCGTGCTCATGTTGCCGAGTACGTGCACCAGACCCATGACAGTGCCGACAATGCCCATCGTCGGGGCATAACCTCCGGCTGTTTCAAAAACTGATATTCCCCTTTCATGCCTCTGTTCCATGTAATAGACATCATTCTCCATCAAATCACGGAGGACGGAAGTCTCGATGCCGTCGATGATCATCTGCATGCCCATTTTCAAAAAGCTGTCATCGAGCTGTTCAAGGTTGTTTTCCAGGCTTAACACGCCCTCACGCCGGGCCTGGGTGGCAAAATTGACTATATTCTGGATCAGCTTGGCACTGTCGTAGGTCTGATCCTTAAAGGCAGTGGCAAATAGGGCGGGCGCCTTTTTCAAGTCTGCAACAGTAAAGGAGACGCATGTCGCCCCAATAGTCCCGCCCAATACGATCATGGCGGCGGTATAGGACAAAAGACCGGTGATCTTCCCTCCCTCAAGAAGGAAGGAGGAGATAACGAATCCAACGCCAAGTATCAATCCAACCAGGGTCGCTAAATCCATAACACACCCCAAGTATTCAGAATTCAGGAGTTTTCATTCTGACTCCAGTCTCCTGACTTCTGCGCCCGTAAAGCGGGCGCTATTGCATGATCAGGTCTGAAAAATAGATATTGGTAATCTCCCCGGTGTTCAAGTGCTTGTTGAGTTGTGACATAAGATCGCTTTTGAGGCTGGTACGATTTACCATGATGTCATCACTGGTCTCACCGTTGAGCAGGCTGATGATGCAGTCATCCAGCAGGGGCTCATTGCCCGGCACCTCTTTCTCCAGCGATTTGTTGCTGAGTTCCAGGATCACATCTGTTTTTATGTACTTGAGTTCACTCGCATCAGAAAGATTGGTTGTGAAATCCCCCAGATCGAAGAGTATAGGAACAGGAGGTGGAGGCGGCTTCACCGCGCCCGTGGAATGCTTGGTAAATAAGAGACCCACAGCCAGGATGCAGATCACAGCGACAATACCGATACCGAGCTTCAAGATTAGCCCGGAGCCTTTGGCCGCTGTAACTTGCTGCTCTTCCGAATCCTTTGTAATTTCGTCCATCTGCAAGCCTCCCTGAACTGAAGCCTTCAACTGGGTCTTGGCTTCATGTACTCCGCATTCTTCAGGCCAGACCGAAGGTCTGGATGCGGAGGAAGCGGGGCCATTAGAGCGGGTAGCCATCGGGAAAACTTTTAGTTCCTAAGTCGCACATCTTTTTAAAAACATTATGATAAGTCTGGTTTTGGGGACATATTCCACGTCAGGGTTGGGATTCCTTCTTCAGTCACAAATAAATTTAAATTTTTTAGGACCTCCGCAGGGGGTCTTCAACTGGGTCTTGGCTTCAGTGCCCCCACTGAAACTTAGAGCCAGTTAATACAGTGATGCAGCCGCTCTTATCCCACCGCTTCGAGGAAGCGGGGGCATTAGAGCGGGTAGCCATCTGTGGAGAGAACTTATCATCACTATACATCGGATCTCCAGCTTCGTTCTTGAGGAGTACTGGCCGAGAAACAAAAAAGCCGGCCTGCTGCCGGTATTGGCTTTCAACTGGGCATTGGCTTCAGCGGGTTTGCCTTCCCCCGCTGAAGCTTATCATTAAGGGTTCAGGAGTCGTTCGCGCCGCTCCCTGCTGACGATTCTTCTTCCTTTACGCCAACAATCTTAACGGCGATCTGATCGTTGCATAAACCGGGGCTTGCGTAAAATTTTTGCGAGCAACCGACCATGACGTCCAGGTTATCGCCGCTTTTCCTGTTTAACAGGACAACATCCCCGACCTGCAGGTCCAACAGCTCTCTGATAGTGATGAAGGAATCGCCGAGTATAACGCGCATAGGCATCTTGACGGATTTCATCTGATCTTGGATGCGATCCTGAAAATTTGCGCTTAACACCCTGGAAGTCTTTTCAAACCAGTATTTGGTGCTAAAATTGCCCAGAATAGGCTCCAGGGCTATATAAGGCAAGATGTACTGGATCGTTCCACCAAAGTCATCGACTCGTACATCCATAGATACCAGCAATACCGTCTCTGTCGGAGAAACAACCTGCACAAATTGCGGATTTGTCTCAATACATTCAAATTTGGGGCGAAATGCCGTGATATTCTCCCACGCCTCAGACGACAGGTCGAGTATTTCCTGGCTCAGGTTCTCGATCAGGGCGCGCTCGATCTGCGTCAAGGCCTTGAATTCCTGGATCGGTCGCCGTCCTTTCCCTCCCATGAGTCTCTCCAGCATGATAAAAACGATTTCTGGCGCTAGTTCCAGAATCGCAGTTCCTTCGAGCGGGCTCATGCTGAAAATGATGCTAAGCGAGGGGTCTAACAGCGAGTGGATGAATTCTTCAAAGATAACCTGCTCGATGGAAGCCAGAGACACGTGAAAAGTCGACCTCAGGTTGATGGATAGAAATGTCCCCAACGACCTGGCGTAGTTGCCATAAATCACTTGAAAAGTGCTGGTCTGTTCCTTGGAAAATTTATTTGGTTTTCTAAAGTCATAGACCTTGACTTTTGAGGTCTCCTGATCTTTCAGGGTCTCCTCATTTACTTCTCCTGAGTGAATTGCCCTGATCAACTCATCGATCTCAGTTTGGGACAAGATATCAACCATCGGCCACACCACCATTTCAGAAGCAGGTATTCAGAATTCTTGGAGACGATAAACCGCAAGCACGAACAATTGCGCCTTCCTCCGCATCCAGGCCTCCGGCCGGGCCTTTTACTCAGCATTCTTCAAGCCCGGGCGTTAGCCCGGATGCGGAGGAAAGAATGCGGAGTACATGACTCCTGACTACTGGCTCCTGGCTCCTGATTTAAATCTGCATATTCATGATCTGGTTATAGGCCTCGACTACCTTGGTCTGAACCTGGGTTGTGAGCTGGAAGGCCAGCAAGGCTTTCTCCGAAGCGATGACCGCATCGTGAAAGCTGCTGGCATCCCCCGTGGCAACTTGGCCCGCAAGCTGCTGAGCATTATTTTGCAGGTCTTCAACGCCTTGCAGTGCCTGGCCCAACAGGTCCTTGAAAGAATTTACCCCATCCTGGGCCGAGTCCTGGGCAGTACCTTGCGATGTCTCAGTTGCCGGAACAGGAAACAGAGAGTTTAAAGACGGGATCTCCATTCCTCAAATACGCCTCCCATGCATTATCATTGGCCTATGCTCAGCGCCTTGGAGCACATCTCCTTGGTGGCGTTCAATGCCGAGATGTTTGCTTCATAGGCACGGCTGGCATCGATCATGTCCACCATCTCCTGCGTCAGGTTGACGTTAGGCATCTGCACGTAACCCTGGGCATTGGCGTCAGGGTCGCTCGGGTTGTAAACCATGGGAAAGGGGCTGTTATCCTGGGCTATGTCTACTACCGAAACCCCGGACTCCGTGCCTGCCCCGGCGTTTTCCAGGAACTGGCTGAACGGCGCCCCTGCCTGAAAAATAGGGTACTCCCTGCGATACGGTATCGGCTTGCCGTTGGCATCGACCTGGCCCGACCTTGTTGTCCCCTGGTTGGCGATATTGTTCGATATGATATCCATGCGCAGTCTCTCGGCGGTCAGTCCGCTGCCGCTAATCTCCATCCCGGTAAATAACCCCATTGCTAACTCCCTCCTCCTGTGATGGCGGTCTTGATCATGGACAATTGATCCGATTCCAGTCTCGTCAGGCTGTCATATTGCAAGAGATTGATGGCCTGCTGCGTCATCTCATTCTCTATGTCCACGTTGTTTCCATTGTTGGCTTCACTATACTGATCCGAATCGATAAACACGGGATCGAGGTCGCCTGAGCCCGAGGCGTCCTGGTTTAGGGAATTTTCCAGCGTTTTTTGGAAATCGATATCCTGCCTCTTATATTGTGGAGTATCGACATTGGCGATGTTATCGGCGATCAACTGCTGCCGGAACCAACTGACATCCATTGCCTTCTCCAAGACATTCGTCACCGGATCTCCGATCTGCACGGCATGCACTCCCTTCTTGGCGGTTTAGGTTGGGCTTGAACATTTTGCTAGATTTTGCAGTCAATAATCGTGCCCACAAAAGGGGAGGCCAGCTTTTCAGCCTCATTCTCTTCCGGCTGCTGTTGGTCGTTCCCCTTTCGAGGCAGGTCCTCTCTTTCTCTCCTCGCCCCATCACCGTCAATTTTGCTCTGCCCGGCTTCGGACGTTGTCTGCACGGTCTGCCGCTGAGCCTCGGACTTCCTGATCAGGCCCTCGGCAAAGCTCTGCTGACGGGCTGATTCATTGCCCTGCTGCACCTGCTGTATTTTCCCGACATCCTCGGCCCTCGACATGAGCACCTGGAGATCCGTTACCCTTAGAGACATGCAGCAGACACCTCACTTCTCACTTTCCGCTTCCCAGTTGACTGGACAGTTGCTGATACAGAATCCCACTCAGACCGTTGGGAGATGAGTCCTGCCCGGCCATTAGGTTCGAATACTGCTCATTCAGCATGCTTTGATAGACATCGTTGGAAAAACTGCCGCCCAAGACTCCGTCCTCGGGTACGGTTTCCTGCATCGCATCCAGCACCTGGTTCCAGAGCACTGCCTCAAACTGCTGGCATTCCGCCTTCAGCTTGGTATTGGCGCCACCGGAGTTCTGCCTGGGGCTGCTGCCCGCCTGGGGGCTGCTGTTCACTTGCTGCGCCTGCATCTCAACGCAACCCTCCTTTATGAGCTTTTCATGTTGTCGGCCATGCTGAGCATGTCGTCGCACGTGGTAATCGTTTTGGAGTTCATTTCATAAGCTCGCTCAGCCGTGATCAGGTTGACCATCTCATCGACCACCTGGACATTCGATGACTCCAGGTAGTTCTGCTCCACCGTGTAACTGGGAGTGGTACTGCTGCTGCTACTGGTGCTGGATGTCTGGGGATCACCGGATGCAACCGATTGGGCAAACAAGTTGTCGCCTTCCCGTACCAGTCCGGACTCATTGGGAAATGTCACAATCCCCAACTGTACGCTACCGCTGCTGCTACCGCTGCTGCTACCGCTGCTGCTGCTGGTAGTAGTGCTGCTGTTAGTGATGGTGCCGTCGCTGGCGATGGTGATCGGCTCGGTGTTATCAAGCGTTATAGGACTTCCGCTGCCGTCCAGGACATAATCGCCGGCGCTGGTCACCAGGTCTCCATTGGCGTTCAACTGGAAACTGCCGTCCCTGGTATAGAACTTGTTAGTGCCGCCGTTGTCCGTGCTGACGGTAAAGAAGCCATCCCCTGAGATAGCGACGTCAAGCGGGTTGCCAGTATCCGTCAGGCTTCCCTGCTGAAAGAGCGTCTCCGATCCGGAGGGCTTGACCCCCAAACCGACGTACACACCTGTGGGTGAACCGGGGACGCCTTGACCCTGCGATGGAGCAACCGGCTGCTGCAACATCTGATAGAACAGATCCTGAAACTCCGGCCTTACCGCTTTAAAGCCAGTAGTATCGACATTGGCCAGGTTATTGGAAATTGTGTCAATATTGAACTGCTGCGCATCCATGCCTGTAGCCGCACTATAGAGGGCTCCTAACATTTAAACTGCCTCCTTGTCTTATCTTGGAGTTCAAGCGTATCGTTCAATCAACGCCCGGAGGCCTCCCTTGAAGGGTCCAGCCTCATTGATTAACATTGCCTACATCATTCGCCACCTCGTTCAAAGTTTCGTCCGTTGCCTCAATCACCTTGGAATTCGCCTCGTAAGCCCGCGAGGCATCGATCAGCTTGACCATCTCATCGACCGGGTTGACATTGGAATCCTCGCTGTAGCCCTGCTGCACCGTGTAGCCCTGCCCGGGGTTCTGGGCCTGGCCGCTGAAGAGTGAATCGCCGATCTTCGTCCACGATGCCGCGCCTGGCTTGGAAGATATCAGGAGCCCGTCCACAGCCTGACCCTGAGCGTCGACAGCGCCGCTCAAGGAGCCATCCTTTGCCACCACCAGGTTGCCGTCAGGAACGAAAATCTCTTCCTGCTGACCGTTGGTTTCCCCCAGAACGGCGTCCCCCGCGCTCGTGACCAACTGGTCCTGCTGGTTTAACGCAAAATCTCCGTTTCTGGTGTAATACGCCTGTCCCTGCCCGCCATCCACCGTAAAGAAGGCGTTTCCGTGCAATGCCAGGTCAAAAGGGTTCCCAGTCTCCTGATCGGCGCCTTCGTCAAACGAGGTATACGTTCCCGCTATCATATTACCGGTTCCCACCTGTCCGACAGCAGCAGTGCCGTTGCTGTCCAGGCGCGACAGCATCATCTGGGGAAAAGACAACTCCAGCGCCTCGTCCTGACAGTAGCCAGGAGTATTGACGTTGGCCAGATTCTGGGAGATCGCGTCTACCTGGGCCTGGCTGGTCATCATCCCCATCGCTGCAGTATACAGTCCTCTCACCATCTGTATCACCTCCTCTCTTTTTAGTCGTTGGCTGTTGAACACTAAACGATCAGTTGGCTGTCGTCTCCTCTGGAAATAATGACCTGTCCCTGGTCCTCCAGGGCGCGGATGACCGAGACGATCTTCTGCTGAGACTCCTCGACATCCCTGATCCGCACCGGCCCCAAGAATTGGATCTCCTCTTTCAGGTTATCCGCCGCTCGCTTGGATATGTTACTCTCGATCTTGCGATACAGGCTGTCTGTCGCCCCTTTCAGCGCCAGGGCCAGATCGTGCGTGTCCACCTCCCGCAAGATGATCTGAACATAGCGGTCATCGAGTTGCACGATATCTTCAAAAACAAACAACAGCTTTTTAACCTGTTCAGCCAGGTCCGAATCCCGGTCCTCCAGGTCTTCGATGATCTTCTTCTCGGTGGCCCGGTCGACCCTGTTCAGGATCTCCACCACCGCCTTGACGCCTCCGGTGCTGGTATAATCCCTGGTCACCACCGCTGACAACTGCTTTTCCAAGACCTGCTCCACTTCCCTGATGATCCTCGGTGACGTGCTGTCCATCACAGCCACGCGATAGGCCACTTCCGCCTGCTTGTCGGGTTCCAGTTCCGAAATAATGGTGGCAGCCTGCTCCACCTCCAGGTGCGCTAAAATCAAGGCAATCGTCTGGGGGTTCTCGTCCTGAATGTAATTGATTAATTGTGACGGATCAGCCTTGCGGGCAAAATCGAACGGGCGCACCCGCAATGATGACGTGAGGTTAGTTATTATGCCATCCGCTTTTTCGGACCCCAAGGCTTTTTCCAACAGTTCGCGGGCATGTTCGACATCACCGTAACTGATGTAGCCACTCGCCAGGGATATATCATAAAATTCCTGTGAGACCTGCGTGATCATCTCATCCGATACCTTGCCGAGACTGGCGATCTCAAAAAATATCTGCTCCACCTCGTCTTCACGCAGGTTCTTGATGATCTCCGCCGCGATGCTATCACCCAGCGAGAGCAACAGCACGGCCGCCTTTTGCTTTCCAGTCAGCTTTTTCAGTGCCCGTCACCCCCTAGTCGCCGGTGAGCCAAGACCTGAGTGCCACCATGGTTTCATCGGGTTTGCTCTTGGCCAGCGACCGAAGTTGTTCCAGTACCTGCTGCGTTTCACCGACCTGTTCCTCTTCAGGGCGCCTTGCCACCCGCTTGTCAGCCAACAGATCCTCGACAGAAACGCCGCCGGCATAGCTTTGCGCCGGCTGTGGCCGGCTTTTTCGGGCATACCGGAGTACCAGGAAAGCAAGTATCAGCGCCAGCAAGATGTAAAAAGCGTTGAGATAGGTATGCTCCCTTTGTGCCAGGTCGATCTCCTGCTCTGCCTGAGTCGCCACCGCATTATTGAACGGCATGCCGGCAACCGTCAGCTTATCGCCTCGCCCCGAATCAATTCCTGCCGCCGCGGAGACCATGTCCTCGATCTGTTGCTGCTGCACGGGGTCCAACTGTTCGTCCACGACCACGGACAGGGACAACTGTTTGATCTGGCCCGGCGCCACCACCTGGTGCTCGGTCTGGGTATCGACAACGTAATTTGTCGTTTTATCGGTTGTCTGCGCCTGACCGCCGCCCGAAGCACTTGCTTGCGGATATGTCGGTATGCTCGAGGCGGCGCCCGGCGCTCCCTGCGCTGTGGTATTGCCACTCGTTGTCTGAATCGTATGGTCGCCCTGCACCTGCTTGTCCCCATAAGTCTGCGAGTCGATCTGTACCTGATCGAAGTCGAGGTCGGCGTTGGCCCGGACGATCGCCTTTCCCGGCCCCACCACGCGCTCCAGCATGGACTGAATGGAGGCTTCAAGCTGTTGCTCGTAATCCTGCTGGATCTTGATCTGGTCTGTCGACATCTGGCCCTGAGCCGAGTCTTGGGAATCATCCGAAAGAATGTTTCCACTGGTATCGACGACGGTCACATTGGCCGGCGTGAGGCCCTCGACCGCGTTGGCCACCAGGTGGGTGATGCCTAGTACCTGAGAGTCTTGCAGGCTGTAACCCGGCGTCAGCTTGAGCAGCACCGAAGCGGTGGCATCCTTCTGGTCCTGGACAAAAAGCGAGTCCTCCGGTTGCACTACATGAACACGGACACCTTCAACCCCGTCGATCTGGCCGATGGTTCGCTCCAGCTCCCCCTGAAGGGCCGCGATATACCTTACCTGCTCATCGGTCTGGGTTTCCCCGAAGTGCGTCTGGTCAAATGATTCGAATCCGACAATGTTGCCTCCCGAAGGCAGATTGTTATTGGTCAGGTCCAGCCTGATCTGGTATTTCTGCGCATCCGGCACCATGATGGTGCTGCCGTCATCGGCGATTTGATAGGATACCTTCTGGTTCTTTAAATAGGCGGCGATCGATGCGGCATCCTGCGTGTTCAAGTTGGTATAGAGAGGAGTATAGCGGGGACCGGTAAGAAGCACCAATGAGACCACGATAACAGCCAGGATCGTAGCTGTTCCCGCAATCAACAGGACTTTCCTGTTGTGATCGAGGTTATTGAATCTCTCTGACGCATAGTCAGCATAATAGCGAACGTAGGCAACCAGGTCTGTCCCATATTCGTCCCTATTCTTCATCTGCCACCGTTCTCCTTTTAGGGTCTGCGAAATCGGAAGCCGGATGCCGACAGTCGGATCCGGAATATTTTCAGCCTGCTAGCCTTTTCCTACTCCTTAACCCTTGCCTCTGCCTTCTGCCCGCCTAGCGGGCGCCTCAGAGCCTGCCACTAATGCGCGTCAATTTAGGTCAAAAGTAGCACTATCTATGTTGTTCTTTTTCTGCTTCATCTGACAAATTCCTTCTTCATTTTGAAATGTAAAATAAAATTATTAAAAAAACTCTCGGCTCCGGATGGAGGCTCGAAAGAAATACCCCCAAGTTCAGAGGCTATCTTGACCGTGTCCAGCGCCGCCGGGCAGCCCGGAGAGGCAATGACATAGGACTTGTGCTGGCTGACGGCGTTCTGAATTGCCGGATCATAGAACACACTGCCGAGGAACTCGGGGTCCAGGCCCAGAAAAGAACGCGTTGTGTTTTGCAGCCTCCCGGCGGCGTCAGACCCCTCCTGCCTGCTCCTGGCCATGTTGACAATCAATCTCAGCCTTCCTTCGCCATGATTCTGGCGAAAAACCTTGATCAGGCTGTAGGCATCGGCCAGGGCGGTCGGCTCAGGCGTCGTTACCAGCAAGATCTCTCTGGATGACAGCAGATAGGGCATCACCTGGTTGGATATTCCGGCGCCGGTATCGATAAAAAGATAATCCATCGTCTGATCCAACAAGGTGACTTCCCTTAACAATCTCGTCATGGTCAGAGGATCGAGGTTGGCAAGCTCACTGATTCCTGAACTTCCCGGCACGATCTTGAGGCCGTAAGGCCCTTCTGTCACGATCTCGCCCAGGTCTCTTTCACCTCTGACTACGTGCGACAGATCATACTGGGAAGACATGCCCAACACCACATCGACATTGGCCAGGCCCAGATCACCATCCATCAGCATGACGCCATAGCCAGCCCGAGCCAGGGTGATTGCCAGCCCGAGGGCGAGATTGGTCTTGCCCACCCCTCCCTTGCCGCTGGTCACGGCGATGACCCGGCAGCGCCTGGGAGATGAACCGAATACCTCATCCCTGATCTTATCCTGAAGCGATCCGACCATTAATCTCAGATGTTCCGCCTGGTCTTTCAATTTGATTCCCCGTGCAAAATCAATTGTGCAAGATTGGCGGGGACGGGGATTTCAATATCGTCCGGCACGTTTTGCCCGGTGGTGACATAGGCCAAGTCTTTCTTCAGTCCGTTGGCAACATTGATGATGTTGCCGTACCTGCGGGTTTCATCCAGCTTGGTAAAGACCAACTTGTCTATGGAAAACTTGCCAAACCTCGATATAATCTCGTTTAAATCCCTGTGGTTCGTGGCCACGCTCAGAACAAGACAGATCTTCACATCGGGGCAAGCATCCAAAAAGCCCTTCATTTCAGCTATCTGTAGCTTGTTATAGGGACTTCTGCCCGCGGTGTCGATTAGCACCAGATCCCTGTCTACGTGCCTGGCCAGCAGGCTTTTCAACTCTCTTGGCGTATGGGCGACCTCCAGAGGCACCGAAATGATCTCGGCATAAGTTTTTAACTGGTCCACGGCGCCCACCCGAAATGTATCGATGGTGATCAGGGCAACACTTTTTTCTTTTAAAACAGAGGCTACCGCGGCCAGTTTGGCTATCGTTGTGGTTTTTCCAACTCCGGTGGGACCGATCAGGGCCAGGCGATGCTTGCCCGCATACACCTCCTGATCGGCAATATTGAAGTACTCCGAAATAATACCTGCCACTCCGCTCTTTAAAGCTGCGGCGTCCTTCCAGTGAGACTGATCGATCTTATACAGGGCGCGATCGATGACGTCTCTGGCGATATCCTCATCAACCTCATTATCCAGTAGATTATGAAAGATATGCTCGAAGTGGCCCGGATAGATCTTGTTTTGCGTCCCGGCCGGAATCTTATCTTCGATGATTCTTTTTAGTTCAGTTATTTCACTGGAAATTGTCTTATCCGGTACCAGAGGACGGAGATAGCGCTGCTGTTCATTGTCGACTGCGGCGATGATCTCCACTACCGGCGACTGAAAAATGCCCAGCAACCCTCCTCTCCGGCATTTGCGCTGTTGAATGATGACAGCGTCGCTGCCCATTTCAGCCTTTACCCTGGTAAGAATGTCAGGGATGCTCTCTCCGTAAAACCGCTTGACTTTCACCTTGTTCACCGTCTCCCATTCATCAGCTGGTCACCTTTGCAAGCGTCTGCAAAACACGATCCGGCTGAAATGGCTTGACAATGAAATCAACCGCCCCCGATTGTATGGACTCGATCACCATCGCCTTTTGGCCCATGGCTGTACACATGATCACCTTGGCGCCGCCGTCGATTTTGCGAATCTCCTTCAGGGCATCGATACCGTTCATATTGGGCATCGTGATATCCATGGTGACAACATCCGGCTGCAGATCTCTAAACATCCTGACTGCCTCTATGCCGTCCTCGGCCTCTCCCGCCACCTCAAAACCGCCTCCGGCCAGTATATCTTTGATCATCACCCGCATGAACTTCGCATCATCGACTATCAAAACTCGCTTTCCCAACCAGACAACGCCCCTTTCTGCTGTTATCCACCGGCTTCAGGCCTTGAGGCTGCCGATCCGCTCTCCGGAGTTGACGATCTCTTTGAGGCGGACACCGTAATTCTCATCTATGACAATCACTTCACCCCTGGCGAGAAGTTTTCCGTTTATCAGAATATCCAGTGGTTCGCCTGCCAGCTTGTCAAGCCCGACAACCGAACCAGGCCCCATTTCCAGGATCTCCTTCAGGGTTTTTTCCGTTCTCCCCAGTTCAACCGTCAACTGCAGGCCAACATCATAGATCAGTTCCAATTTATTGACCCCGCCTTCCCTCTTGGAATCACCAGTATCCAAAGACATGAACTGGACAGGCTGCACCATAACTTTTTTCTCTACAGGCCGCTGGGCGCCCATGTTTTCTCTTGGGGGCATCTCTACGGCGCCGGGAAATCCGGCAACATCCCCCGTTCCGGCCAGTATCTTTTTATCATTTTCCGTAAGGATGGCAGCAGAAACGCTATCCGGCCCCGGTACATCTTCCGGCCCCGGTACATCTTCCTGCGCCGTCATCATATCGTTCAGCAGTAAATTGAGTTCATCCTGCGACAAAGCCTGACTTCCCATATTTTCAGCCTCCGCTATTGGTCGTTGGTTCCGGCACTAAAGCAATTCTTCAGCGGGTTCAACTGGGTCTTGGCTTCAGAGGGGCAGCGACCTGTTCCATTGATATTTACTTATGTCAATTATCCCCCCTGGTGAAAACAGCTAGAAAAAATAGCGACTATCTGTCAACGTTATAGTAATACGTTGACGATCGACGTGTCAAGAAATTATTTAGAACTTTAAGCAATATATAGGACTATATACCCTGTATAGGACGTTTTACTTATATAATCTTCTCTCCGTAGTTGATCGTTTTGATCAGCACGCAGCCGCTTGTCGTATTCAGTATTATCGTGCGGCCGTATTGCCCTCCGGTGTCTTCTGCTACCAGCGGTATATTGCATTTTTTCAGGGCACGTTTTACGGATACCGCGTTTCTTTCTCCCAGCTTCATGAAATTCCGTTCTTCCGGAATGTGAAACATATGAGCGCCACCGGCAATCTTGGCAATAATTCCACTCTCGTTGGCGCCTGCTGTTAATATTTCTTCCAGTAAAGCCTCCACGGCAGTGTCTCCAAATTTAGCCCTATTGACATTCCCCCTGGCATTGATCAATTCGGGAAGCATAACGTGAGCTATGCCACCTGTTTTAGTGACAGGATCATAGAGGCACACTCCGATACATGAGCCCAATCCAATCACGGATAAGTTGGTGGGAGACGTGTCTACCCTAAGTTCGGCGATCCCCACTGTAATCACTAGGTTGCCGTTTGTCACCTAATTTTTCACTCCAATAGACTCAAACATTAAATCCAGCGAGTTGGCCTGCGGCAAGAAGAAGAAGTTCCCTGTCAGCTTTTCAGTCCTGCAAGACAGCTCTGTTTTAATTAATAGGGCATAATCACCAACCTCGCCCAGATGGAAAAGTATCGACCCCAGGATTGCCTCAAAAATGTCAGTGCAAAAATAGGGAACGGAATAGGTAAAGCTCAAAGAGGTCAACTCGCTCAAGGCGTTCAGGAAACTGCCGGTTAAGATGCTGCTGGCCTCTTTGACAGCGGAACATTCCATCTCGCTCAAGACCGGGTCATTGCTCTGCTGCTTGAGCATCAACGAGGCCAGTCGTCTAGCCTCCTGGTAGGACATGGTAAAGAGGATATCTCCGGTGATGGCGCCCGTTATTCTCAGATACACCCCAGCGACATAGACATCGCCATTACCTGACGCCTTGGAGAGTTCACCGAAGGGGAGGACATCAATAACCGGCACGGTCATAGATATTTTAGCATTGACCAATTGAGACAACGCCGTAGCTGCATTGCCCACTCCGATATTCCCGATCTCCTTCAATGCGTCCAACCATGCCGGATCCAAGTTTTTCAAGTCCACCGCCGCCCATCTCCTTTGATCGTCATTGTCTTACTCGTCGCCGGTTTTGCCCATGATCTTGCCGCAGTCCCGAAAATCGTATCCCTGCAACCGCCGGGTAGCCTTGCTGAATTCCGGGTCCTCCAGGAGTTCCCGGACTACGATGACTTCTTCCGTCTTCCACAGATCAGCAGGTATGCACAGGTCATAGCGCTCATCCCCGACTGGGATGAAATCCAGGCCCAGGGAAACGGCGGCTGCCTGAATCCCCAACCCCGCATCCGCGTTGCCGGAGGCTATCGCCACCGCTACTGCCAGGTGAGTATACCCCTCCCGCTCGTAGCCGGAGATCTGCCCTGGTGCGATCTGCTCCTTGCGCAACAGGTAATCGAACAGGAGGCGGGTGCCCGAACCACGCTGGCGGTTGATAAATCGCACTCCTGGCCTCACCAGGTCAGGCAGGCCCTCGATACCCAGGGGATTGCCCTTCGGTATCAGCATTCCCTGAGTACGGTAGGACAGGTTGACCAGGATCGTCGCCCGGTTCTCCAGGATACGCCGTACTGAAGAAAGATTATAGACTCCCGATTCCTCATCCAGCAGGTGAGTGCCGGCCAGGTGGGCCTCGCCCCTTAGCAAGGCGGTCAGACCGCCCATGCTTCCTACGTGAGAGGAGATCAGCCGTCGCCCCGGACGCCGCTCCTGGATCAGGTTGGCGATGATGTCCAGCACCAGGTCGTGACTGCCAACCACCACCGTGGTGCGAGCAATCTGTTCCAACGGCCGGAGCAGTTCCACATCCACCTCCGACCCGCCCGGGAAGCCCTCCGAAAGCCGAGGCACAGTCAGAACAGCATCGGCCTGCACCAGGGAGGTGACGGTGCCGGCGCCCCGGGGCAGGGTCTGGATCACCAGCCGGTCGCGTACCCGGCCGAGCTTGACCCTGATGAACTCTTCGGCGCCCAGGGGAGAAACCGTCTTCCTGCCAAGATAGGCCTTCACTTTCTGCCGTACCGGCACAGTCAGCCCACACTTCCGCGCCAGCACCGGCCGTCCGAAAAACTCCCAGGCGAGGGCCGCCGAAACCGGATATCCGGGAACACCGATCACCGGCTTGCCCTGAATCGAGGCCAGGATGACCGGCTTGCCCGGTTTGGTGGCAACGCCGTGTACATAGACCTCCCCCAGTTCCTGAAACAGGGATGCGGTGAAATCTTCCCGTCCGGCTGAGGAGCCGGCGATCACCGCCAGCAGATCGCACCGGTCCAAGTAATCCAGGATCACCCTTTTTAACAGTTCATAGTCGTCTATGGTAGGCAGCGCCAGGACCGGTATACCGCCCCACTCCTCAACCAGGCCTCCAAGGACCCGGCTATTTGATTCAATGACGGCCCCGGGCACGAGAGGCTCGCCCGGCAGCACCAATTCTGTCCCCGTAGGCAAGAGGGCAACCCGCGGCCTGGGAAAGACATCCAGGTCCATCACCCCGGCGGTGATCAGACCGCCGAGGTCATAGGGGCGCACCTCCTGGTGCGAAGGGAGCACCATATCCGTTTCCACAAAGTCTTCGCCGACCGTGCGCACATGCTGCCAGGGCGCCGCTGAGGCGATGATCTCCACCGTCTGGTCGTTTGAGAAATGCAGGTCCTCAATCATGATCACGGCATTGCAGCCCTCCGGAAGCGGGTCTCCGGTATCCACCACGAATGCCTCCACCCCCAGCGCCAGGCTCACCGGCCTAGTCTCATTCGCCCCGAAGGTGGACTCGGCATTCACGGCGATGCCGTCCATGGCGGAGGCATGGTAATGCGGTGAGGAGATCCTGGCGAAGACCGGCGCTGCAGTTACCCGGCCCACCGCCCTGTCCACCGGAATCCGCTCCGGCTGGCCGGGCGCCAGCGCTCCCATGGCGGCCAGTCTTTCCATATACAGGCTCAAAGCCTCTTCCCTGGGCACGTTCTGCAGGTAGCGCTGCCGTTCCAGGACCATACGCATATCACCTCGGTGTCATTTCTAGAGGACGTAGTCTGTACCGAACAGGACAACGTCCACCTCCGTTCCCGCTGCGATTCCCTCGCTCGCAAGGGGAACCCCGATCAGGCCATCGGCCTCAACCATCGGTTTCAGCAAACCGGATTTGCCCAGTACAGGATCCGCCCACAAAACTCCCTGCCGACGTTGCAGCTTGACGCGAAAATACTCCTCCCGTCCCGGCGCCGAAGCCAGGCTGCGGGAGATCAACGCCCTTACAGGCAGGGCGCCGGTCTGGATCTGGTGATAGCCGCCGAACTTCAACAGGGGAGCGACCATCAAGTCAAAAGCGATCAGGGCGGCAGCGGGATGCCCCGGCAGGCCGAACACCGGCTTCCGGTCCACGACACCTCCGAGAGTGGGTTTTCCGGGTTTAACCGCCAAGCCGTGGAAAACCAGGCCGGGCGCCCCCATCCGGTTGATGATCTCTGCGGTGTGGTCCCTCGCCCCAACCGAACTACCGCCGGAGACCAGAATCAGGTCTGTTGACTCGTAAGCCTGGATGAGTTTCTCGGAGAGCAGGGTTATGTCGTCCTTGACAACCCCGTAGAGCACGGGCTCCCCTCCCCACAGCAGCACCTGGCCATACAGGGAATACGAATTGACGTCCCGGACCTGGCCGGGGGACGGCTTTGCTTCCACGGGAACGATCTCGTCACCAGTCGATATGATCCCCACCCTCAGAGGCGCGAAGACATTGAGCCGCAGCTCGCCCATAGCGGCAAGATAGCCGATATCCTGGGGGCGCAGCAAGTTATTGGCAGGGTACACCTCAGTACCGGCGCGTATGTCTTCGTCGGCGTAAATCACATTCTCACCGGGCCCCACCGGGCGGTAGACCTCGATCCCCTCCGCGCCCACCAATTCCGTATGCTCGACCATCAGCACCGCATCGGCGCCTGGCGGAAGCATGCCGCCCGTGGAGATTCGCACCGCCTCGCCGAGTTCCAACGCCTGTTCCGGGCGAGCGCCCATCAGGACCTCGCCGGCCACAGTGAAATAGGCCGGAGCGCCGTCGCCGGCGCCGAAAGTATCTGCCGCCTTGACGGCGTACCCGTCTACCGTGGAGCGCGTAAAGCCGGGCACATTCTCCCGGCCCGGAACGGCCTCAGCCAGCCGCCGCCCCAGGCACTGCAGGATGGGGACAACCTCACTGCGGCGCAGGTCTATGGGCAGCAACGCCGCCATCTGTTCTCTGGCCTCCGGTACCGGCAGTACCGTAAAAAACTCTGGTCCCACTAGTCCAGCCCCTATCTGAAGCACCCGAGGACGCAGCTCTTGATCTTGATCCTGAGCTGGTTACAAGCCTCTCCGATGACACCCGGGTCGACTCCCAACCTATCAGCCAACTCCCTGGCTACAGGGCAGGTGATCCTGCCCTCCGTGGCGGCTTTCAAAACAGCTTCCCTGACTCGCGGGTCCAGTTCAATATTTGACTCCGTTGGCTTCTCGTGCTCGCCCCGCAAATTTGTCTCCTCCCCTTCAAAAAGGTAAGAACTACCAGACCGCTTTCCTTGTATTCTACATTCATCCTTATATCTTTTCCTTATTTCGCAAAAAATCCTGCTTTCTTGTCAAATGTTGTTCTGGACAACGGACCCCAAAAAATGGTGTAACTTAACAAATAATATTGCATAAACACAAATGAGGCAGGATTTTCAAATGGAGTTGTCGTATAGATCATTGCTGATAATTTAATAAAGTCTCCGAGTCTTGCCACCTGCAGCCAAACGGTATGGTAGCTTGACCGTTAGGGCTTGCCTGGAAACGGGCAAACCTCCCATTGCGGAAAGGGGATAACTAGAACCGAGTTGGCGGTTTCCGCGCCCGGTTTTTTTATTCGTCTTTATTGTTTGACATTGGGGACGGTCCTTGGCAACATGCCAGGTGCTTCAAGTGGTGACCATCAGATTATGGGGGAGGGATGTTGCGCTTTATCCACCACAACAGAGGTCACGGCGGCACATTTCAGGCAAAAGGACTGGCCGGCATGATATTCTTTACCTCCATGCCTTGATATGCCGGCGCTGCCAAGGTATCTATCAAAAAAATCAGAGGGGATGAAATTATGAAGAAAAACAGCTTATGGTTGTGTGGTCTCGTTGTATTGCTGCTGCTCGGTCTGGCGGGATGCGCCAAGAAACAGGCTCAGGCGCCTCAGCCGCCAAGCCCTGCGAATAAGAACCTGATTCTTTCCAGCACCACGGACGTCCAGGATACGGGTCTGATGGACGTCTTGATCCCCATGTTTCAGACCCAGACCGGCTATGTTGTGAAACCGATTTACAACGGCAGCGGGCAGGCGATCGCTTTAGGCGCCAAGGGAGAGGCGGATATCCTGATCACCCACGCCCCCAGCGCCGAGCAGCCGGATGTCGCCAACGGCGACTTCATCAACTATCAACTTTTGATGCACAACTCCTATGTGATTGTCGGCCCGCCGGACGACCCTGCCAAGATCAAGGGGCTGTCTGCCACAGATGCCTTGAAAAAGATCGCCGCAGCCAAAGCGGTCTTTGTCTCCAGGGGAGACAATTCAGGCACGAACATCGAGGAAAAAGCCCTCTGGAAACAGGCCGGCATCACTCCCAACGGTAGTTGGTACCTGAATGCGGGCCAGGGTATGGCTCCGACCCTGTTGCTGGCCTCGCAGAAGACCGGCTACACGCTGACCGACCTCAGCACCTACCTCGCCCAACAGAAAAACCTCCAATTGGACATCCTGGTGCAGGGCGGTAAGGCACTGACCAATATCTACCATGTGATGCAGGTCAATCCAGCCAAATTTTCCAAGGTGAACGCCGATGGGGCCAAGGCCTTTGAAGATTTCATGCTCAGCCCGGCCACCCAGAAGGTGATCGCCGATTTTGGCAAGGACAAGTATGGCCAGCCGCTATATTACGCCGATGCCGGGAATATCGCAACGGGTGGTCAATAAGCATTCCGGGGCTGTTGGTAGCCATCGGTGAATCTCCACGAGATCTTGTAAACAGGATGTGTGCCAGCATTGTCCGTCATTGGCGATGGAATGATCCAGGCAGGCAGGTTGCTGATCAGCGGGGACCCGGAGGTACTGAGGATCACCTGGCGCACCCTGCAGATCACCGGCACGGCCACTCTGATCAGCGTGGTCATAGGCGTGCCGGTAGGCGTGACGCTGGCTTTAAGGAAAGTTTTCGGGCGCTGGCTAATGGTCAGCGCCGTCAATTTTGGAATGGGACTCCCCCCCGTAGTGGTGGGGCTGTTCGTCTGGCTCCTGTTGTTCCGGTATGGCCCGCTGGGCTTTCTGGACTTGCTCTACACACCCGGCGCCATGATCATCGCCGAGGTTATCATCGCTTTTCCGGTCGTAGCCGGGTTCACCCTGGCTGCCATTCAGGCGATCAATCCCAAAATGCGCTTTCAGATCCTCGCCCTGGGCGCCAATCGCTGGCAATTTCTGTGGCTGCTGTTGCGGGAGGCCAGGCTCGGCCTCCTCGCAGCGGTGATCGCCGGTTTTGGCAGTGCGATCTCCGAGGTTGGCGCTGCCATGATGGTGGGAGGCAATATCGAGGGGCTGACCAGGGTGCTCACCACGACGATCGACCAGGAGGTCTCCATGGGTGATTTTGTGCTGGCCATTGCCTTGAGTGTCATTCTCCTGCTCTTGACATTTTTCGTTACCGCAATTCTGACCTGGTACCAGCAGCACCGGAGACAACCCCAATGACAGACCGGAGCGGGATGGCCGTGACTGTGCAGACACTGCTGGAGGCGAAGAATCTGCGCCTCGTGTTGGATAAAAGAGAGGTCTTCAATGTTGCCCGGTTCGCACTCGGCGCCGGCGAGGTGGTGGCGCTGGTGGGACCCAACGGGGCCGGCAAGACCAGCCTGCTGCTGACACTGGCCCTGCTGCAGCGCCCCAGCGATGGTAGCGTTCGTTTCAACGGCAGCCTCTCCAGGCGGGAGAACACGCTGGAACTACGGCGCCAGATGGCCGTCGTCTTTCAGGAGCCGTTGCTGATGGAGGATACGGTGCTGGGCAATGTCCTGACCGGTCTGCGCATCCGGGGAGTAACTGCCCCGACCGCCAGGCAGCGGGCCGAAGAATGGCTGGAACGCCTGGGGATCGCTCGCCTGCGGGATCGCTCCGCCCTGAAGCTGTCAGGCGGTGAAGCCCAGCGGGTCAACCTGGCCCGTGCCTTCGCCCTGGACCCGCGCATCCTCTTCCTTGACGAGCCGTTCTCCGCCCTGGACTACCCGACCCGCCAGGCTCTGCTGGAGGAGATCGGGTCAATCCTCCACGAAACCAAAATTGCCACCCTGTTCGTCACCCACGATTACACCGAAGTCCCTTATTTTTCTCACAGCGTCCGGGTCATGCTCGGCGGGCGTATCATCAAGAGCGGCAGTGTTCCGGAGATTATGGGCAACATCACCGTTCCCCGCCGCATCCCGGCCCCCTGGGAAGAGGCATAGACCTCGCATCAAGCATATAGAGTTATGACCACATTATTGAACCACTTTCAATGTAACCCCAGCAGAATGAGCGAGACCTCGCTCCCGGCATCCACGGGCAGGTGTCCTGCCGGCAGATCGATCAGCGCATTACAGTCGATCAGAGACCTCAGCATGCTGGATTTCTGCCCCGGCAACACCAGCACGCGCCAGCCATCCTCGCTGCAGACCGCATATCCTCGCAGGAAGCGGCGTGATCCCCCTCTTCCGGAAAAGGAGTTGGTGCAGACAGCGGTTAGCCGCCGCGGTGACGGGCTCAAGCCCTGAAACACCCGCAGCACGGGTGCCGCCAGGACCTCGTAGCCGACCGAACAGGCCGCAGGGTTTCCGGACAGGGCAACCACCGGCTTGCCATCGCACATTCCCGCTCCACTGTGGCTGCCCGGCTTGATGCGGACACCCCAGAACAGCATCCCCGTACCCAGTTGGCGCAGGATGGGCAGGGCGCGGTCTCCGGACTCCTGCGCCGCGCCCCCGATCGTGAGCAGAAGGTCCGACTGGCTGAGCAGCCTGATCAGGCGCTCTCCGTCCTCTTCCCGGTCGTCATCACCCAGGATCTCCACCCCGGTAACCTCTCCGCCATCCCGGGCAACCAGCGCTGCCAGGAGCGGTCCGTTGCAGTCCCGGGTCTGGCCAGGGGCCGGAGTCTCCCGGGCCGGCGCCAATTCCCTCCCGAAGCTGACAATGGCCACCCTGGGGTGACGGTATACCGTCACCGGGCTCTGTCCCATAGCCGCCAGCACACCGACCAAACCAGGGGTGAGGCGTGTCCCGGGCCGGGCGATCACTTCCCCGTTTTGAAAATCCTCCCCTGTCTTCTTGAGGTTACTGCCAGGGGCAAGCTCGTAATGTAAGAACACCCGCTCGCCCTGGAGCCGTACCTGCTCCTCCGCAATGACGGCTGAAGCACAGGCCGGCACGGAGCCTCCCGTCACCACCCTCACGGTCTCCCCGGGCGCCAGCGGCGCCCCCTGCTCTTCGCCCGCCTTCAATACCTGGCGCACGAACAGCCCCTGCACGTCAGGGGCGTCCTCTACCGGCTCCAAGTCCTCTCCATGGATGGCATAGCCGTCGACGGCCGACTGGGTGCACGGTGGAAGTGACTGTGGCGCCACCAGGTCCAGGCCCAAAATCCGCCCGAAGGCCTGGTCAAGCGCCACCGGCTCGCAATTCATGGGAATGATGAGGCCCAGGAGCGCATCCTGAGCCTCTTTCAAGCCTACGTCAACCTGCAATACAATTCCTCCCCGGGATTCAACTGGGTCTTGGCTTCAGTGGTGATTGCTTTTCCCCCACTGAAGCTTATGCACTCCGCATTCTTCGGGCCAGACCAAAGGTCTGGATGCGGAGGAGCCAGTTAATACAGTGATGTACCCGCTCTTGTCCCACCGCTTCTCAAAGCGGGGGCATTAGAGCGGGTAGTCATCTGTGGGAAATGATCTTGCCCAGTTAGTGCTTGCCAAAGAAGCGTCGGGAAGGTTACGATCGCGCATTCCAAACAACGGCCTTCATAGCCCGGGGAACGATCTCCTCCCGTTGATCCGCTCTCCGGCTACGACGCCAGTTTCTCGACCTTGATGGCACAGACCTTGTACTCGCCGGTCCCGGTGGTCGGGTCCAGAATATGGCTGGTCACGGCGTTGGACGGGCTTGCGGTATAGTGGAAGGACATCCAGACCATGCCCTTGGGAACCCGGTCAGTGACCCTGACCTTGGATTCACACTCGCCGCGCCGCGATGAGACCCTGATCCTGTCGCCGGTTTCCACGCCCAGACCGCAGGCATCATCCGGGTTAACCCAGGCGTACTCCTCGTTCCACAGGGTCATTATACCAGCGGAATAAGGGGTTGTCACATTGTAGTGCTGCAGGATGCGCCCGGTATTGAGCAGGAACGGGTAGTCCTGGTCCGGCATCTCGCCTGGCGGCACGTGTTCGATCCCCTGAAACAGGCCCTTGCCCCGGGTAAACTGGGTGCCGTGCAGGATCGGCGTGCCCATGTGTTCTGTGTTCGGACATGGCCAGTGCAGACCGCACTGATCGATCCTGCCATAGTTGATGCCGGCGAAGGACGGGGCCAGGGAGGCCATCTCATCGTAGATCTCACCCGGGTGGCTGTAATTTGCCGGACACCCCATCCTAGTCATCATCTGGCAGATGGTCTGCCAGTTGGCCTGTCCGCACAGCGGTTCGATCGCCTTGCGGACCCGCTGGACGCGGCGCTCGGTGCTGGTGAAGGTGCCGTCGCACTCGGCAAAACTGGCGGCGGGCAGCACCACGTCGGCATAATCCCCGGTCTCAGTCAGGAACAGTTCCTGCACCACCAGGAACTCCAGCTTCTCCAGCCCGGAACGGATGTGGTTGCTGTTTGGGTCGGTGAGCACCGGGTTCTCGCCCAGGATGTACATCGCCTTGACAGTGCCATGGTTGGCCCCCTCGAACATCTCCGGGATCTTCAGCCCGACCTTGCCTGGCAGGGACGCACCCCAGGCCTGCTCGAACTTGGCCCGGACATTGTCGTCGTTCACATTCTGGTAGCCCTGGTAGACGTTAGGCAGGGCGCCCATGTCGCAGGCTCCCTGAACGTTGTTCTGGCCGCGCATCGGGTTGACCCCGGTGTTGGGCTTGCCCAGGTGCCCGGTCAGCATGGCGATGTTGGCGCAACTCATCACGTTCCTGGTGCCGCAGACGTGCTCGGTAATCCCCAGGGTATAGTAGAGACCGGCCTTCTTGGTGATGGCGTAGAGGCGGGCGACATCATAAAGCATGTCCACCGGCACCCCGGTGATCTCGGAGACGCGTTCCGGTGTGTAACTGGCCACCGTCTCCTTGAGAGCATCGAAATTCTCGGTGCGCTCCTCGATGAACTGCTTGTCCTGCAGGTCTTCCTTGATGATGATGTGCATCAGGCCATTGAGGAGGGCGATGTCGGTGCCGGACTTGAGCTGCAGCCAGTAGTCAGCCTCCTCGGCCAACTCGGTGCGCCGCGGGTCGATCACGATCAGTTTGGCGCCCCGGCGGTGGGCCTGTCTCATCTTGCATCCGATAACCGGGTGGGCCTCGGTGGCGTTCGTTCCGATCAGGAACAGGAGTTCCGAGCCGTCAACGTCACTGATGGGGTTGGTCATTGCTCCGCTGCCGAAAGAAGTGGCCAGACCGGCCACGGTCGGAGCGTGTCAGGTACGGGCACAATGGTCGACGTTGTTTGTGCCCATCACCACCCTCGTGAATTTTTGCACCAGGTAATTCTCCTCGTTGGTGCACCTGGCGGAACTTAGTGCCGCAAAGGAATCGGCGCCGTGCTTGTCCTTGATCTCCTTGAAGCGGGTGGTGATCAGACCGAGGGCTTCTCCCCAGGTGGCTTCCTCGAACTTGCCGTTCTTCTTGATCAGCGGCTTGGTGAGACGCTTGGGGTTGTGGACATAGTCCCAGCCGAATCGCCCCTTGACACAGAGGGCGCGCCCGTTGACGGGGCCGTTCGTGGAAGTCACGCCGACGATCTTGCCATCCGCAACATTGAGGTCGAAGTTGCAGCCGGTGCCGCAGAAGGGGCAGGTCGTCCTGACCCTCTTGAGCTCCCAGCGGCGGCCCTGGCCGCGCATCTGCTTCTCGGTCAGTGCCCCGGTCGGGCAGACAGAGACGCAGTTGCCGCAAAAGACGCAATCTGATTCGATATATGGGGTGTCGCCAAAGGGAACCACCTTGGTGCCAAACCCCCGGTAGGCGAAGTCCAGGATGTCCTTGCCGGTTATCTCGTTACACGCCCGGATACACTTGCCGCAGACGATACACTTGTTGAGGTCGCGGACGATGAAGGGATTGCTCTCCTCCAGTTCGTAGTGATGCTCATCGCCCACCAGGTTGCCCTTGGTGACGCCATAAAGATAACAGTACTCGGCCAGTTTGCACTCGCCCATCTTCTCGCAGGTCAGGCAGTCCATCGGGTGATTGGCAATCAGCAGTTCCAGGATCGTCTTCCTGGCATCCATCACCGCCGGCGTATCGGTACGCACCACCATCCCGGGGGTCACCCAGGTGACACACGATGCCGGCAGGTTGCGGATGCCTTCGATCTCCACCACGCAGATGCGGCAGGCTCCTACCGAACTAAGGCAGGGATCGTAACAGAGCCGGGGGATATGGATCCCGATGGACTCTGCGGCGTCCAGGACCGAGGTGCCGGCCGGAACCTCAACATCCTTCCCGTCGATAGTCAACTTGATCAGATCCACGCACATCACTCCTCCCAGAAATTCTTAACGCTCAGGTCATTGTCTCTTTCCTCAGCAAAAACTCTTTTTAAAAAAGGTGGGTTGCCCCTATCTTGCCCTTGAAAGGGGCAACCCGGGTGTGAGAAAAAGTGGCTTGAAACCCCAAATAAATGGGGACGCCAGCAAAAGAAAAACATCCGACCGCGGTTGGATGTTACATATCCCTGACTAACCAGGACCTGCCAAAAAAGAAAGGCCGGATCCCGGGTAGGCAGGACCAGGCCATCAAAGACGTTGATGTCTCATCAGACGCTGATGCAAGCTCCTTTCCAACCACGGGGGGCAAACCCGTTTCCAGGCTTACCGAATGGCCCTGCTGCCATAGCCTTCAGCCTTAGGCAGGCAGGACTCGGAGCTGTATTCACTTGTCTATAATGTATAATTCGTCAACAACTTGCTGTTTCCTGCATTTCAATCCACGCCCCCGTGCGGGGGGGGCGACAGCTATTTTTCCTTGCAGGCGCTCATTTAATGCCTGTCTCTCGATGTCGGAAGCTTGACTATCTTTTCCAACCGAACATCTAACCTCGTGCCTCGATTACGGCCACTGCAGGCCCTGGTCGTCTATCCTGGCATAGCTGAAGCCGGCGAACAGCGGGGCCAGCGAGGCCATCTCGGCGTAAATCTGCTCGGGATTCTGGTAGTTCATCGGGTAGCCGATCCTGGCGCTCAGCTCGGAGATCACCTGCCAGTTGGTCTTGCCCGCAAGCGGCTCGATCGCCTTGCGTACCCGCTGCACCCTGCGCCTGGTATTGGTGAAGGTGCCGTCCGTCTCTGCAAAGCTGGCGGCCGGGAGCACCACGTCGGCATACGCTGTGGTCTCCGACAGGAACATGTCTTGCACCACCAGGAACTCCAGCTTGGACAGGCCGGACCTGACCAGTTCACTGTCCAGGCCATCGCGCACCGGGTCATCGCCCAGGATGAACATCGCCCTAAGGGCACCGTCTTTGGCCCTGTCAAACATCTCCTGGATGGTCAGCCCGGGCGCCCCGGGCAAGGAGACTCCCCAGGCGCTCTCGAACTTGGAGCGGACCCCCTGGTCGCTGACTCGCTGATAGCCGGGGAGGGCATTAGCCAGGGCGCCCATGTCACTCGCTCCCTGGGTGTTGTTCTGGCAGCGCAACAGGGTGATATTGATGAACTCCTTGGAGAGCTCCTCGCAGGTCGGGTCCTCGCAGCCCCTGGCCGCATGGCAGGTACGGGCATAATGGTCGATGTTGTTGGTGCCCATCGCCGCCCTGGCGAGTTTCTGCAGCAGGTAGTTCTCCTCGTTGGTGAACCGGGCCGAGCTGATTGCCGCGAATGAATCAGGCCCGTTTACATCCCCGATCTCCTTGAGCCGATCCGCCACCAGGTCGAGCGCCTCGTCCCAGGAAGCCGGAACAAGCTGTCCGTCCTTCCTGATCAACGGTGTTGTCAGGCGCTGGTCGCTGTGGATGAAATCCCTGGTAGCGAACCGTCCCCTGATGCAGAGAGCATTACCGTTGACGGGGCTGTCCGCGTACGAGGTCACTCCGACGACCTTGCCGTCCTTGACGCAGAGGTTGAAATTGCAGCCGGCGCCGCAGAAGGTGCAGGTCGTCCTGACCTTCTTGAGCTCGAAGCGGCGGCCCGCTCTCCACATCTGCTTCTCGGTCAATGCCCCGACCGGGCAGAAGGAGACACAGTTGCCGCAGAAGATGCAGTCAGATTCGGCATAGCTGATATCCCCGAAGGGGGTCACCTTGGTGTTGAAGCCGCGGTAGGCAAAATCCAGGATGTTCTTGCCGGTCACTTCTGCGCACGCCCGGATGCACTTGCCGCAGACGATGCACTTGTTGAGGTCGCGGACGATAAAGGGGTTGTCGTCCTCGAGGTCGTAGCTGTGCTTGTCGCCCAGGAACGGGCTCCCCTTGATGCCATAAAGGTAGCAGTATTCGGCCAGTTTGCAGTCGCCCAGCTTCTCACAGGTCAGGCAGTCCAACGGGTGGTTGGCGATCAGCAGCTCGAGAATGGTCTTCCGGGCCTCGATCACCGCCGGGGTATTGGTGCGTACCACCATGCCGGGGGCTACCCAGGTGACACACGACGCCGGCAGGTTGCGGATGCCGTCGATCTCCACCACGCACAGGCGGCAAGCCCCTACCGAACTCAGGTCGGGGTCGTAGCAGAGGCGAGGGATACGGATACCGACCGCTTCAGCCGCATTTAAAACCGTGGCGCCGGCCGGAACCTGAACCTCTTTCCCGTCAATGGTCAATTTAACCAGTTCCACGCTCGCAAATCCCTCCCAACGTCTTAATCCCAATTTTTTAAACTGGAATCTCAAGATCAAAAAGTTGCAATTTTTAAGCTGTCATGTAACCGCTCAGCCTGCCTCAAGGAAAGATTCAAAAAGCACATCATCTTGGCTTGAGGGTAGCCTTGCTGGCTAGTTGATTCCGCTTGCTCCCCAAAGCAATAGGTCGCTCACTGGAATCAACTAGCCAACTACAATAGGTTTCATCTGCTATAAATTTTACGATGGACTAGCCTGAGCAGTTACGCTGTCATAGCCTCAAGCCTTTACGCGGGAGGGCACGGTACGTACTGATCCTTTAAGGATGATTCGGCCCCGTTCATGCTCTGGCTTCAGGCTATTTTTTCAATCCTTACCGCACATACCTTCAATTCAGGAATCTTGGACTTGGCATCCACTTTCGGATTCGTCAACTGGTTGATCGGCGTCTCAGAGAAGTGGAACGAGGTGAACACCAGTCCCTTGGGCACTGTCTCTGTAATTCGAACCGGGATCTCGATGGAGCCGCGCCGCGATGTCAACCTCACTTTATCGCCGTCGCAAACTTCCAGATCGCTTGCATCCAGGCAATTGATCTCCAACGTGTCCGAAGACATGTAATCCTCGATCATGGTCTTCCTGCTCATGGTGCCGGTGTGGTAATGGTACAGCCGGCGTCCGGTGTCCAGGAGCAGCGGGTATTCCGCACTCGGCATCTCGTCCGGAGGAACGTGTTCGGCGGGCTTGAACTTCCCGATCCCGCAGACAAACTCGTTGCAGTGCATGATCGGCGTGCCCGGATGCTCCTCGTTCGGACACGGCCACTGCAGTCCGCCCTTCTCCAGGCGCTGGTAGGAGATGCCCGCGTAGGACGGCGTCACCTTCCGCATCTCGTCAAAGATCTCATTGGACGAAGCGTAGCTCATCGGATAACCCATAGCAGTGGACACCCCGCAGATGATCTCCCAGTCCGGCCTGGCCATTCCCGGCGGCTCAACCGCCTTGCGCACCCGCTGGACGCGCCGCTCGGTGCTGGAGAAGGTGCCTTCCTTCTCGGCAAAGCAGGCGCCAGGCAGCACCACGTCGGCAAGCTGGGCGGTCTCGGTCATGAAGATGTCCTGCACCACCAAAAATTCCAGGTGCTCCAGCTCATGTACAACGTGGTTGGCATCCGGATCGCTGAGCACCGGGTTCTCGCCCATGATATACATCCCTTTAATCCGGCCCTCCCCTGCAGCAGTCATCATCTCACCGACGGCCAGGCCAGGTTTGTCGGAAATCTGGCAGTTCCAGAACGGCTCGAACTTCTGACGCACAGCTTCCACACCGACGTTCTGGTAGGCAGTCAACACGTTCGGCAGCGCCCCCATGTCGCAGGCGCCCTGCACGTTGTTCTGGCCTCGCAGCGGGTTGACTCCGGTCGATTCCCGCCCGATCATGCCGCAGAGCATGGACAGATTGGCAACGGACAGCACATTGTCGGTGCCGACGGTGTGCTGGGTGAGGCCCATGGTGTAAAGGATGGTGGACTTTCCTGCTCCTGCGTAGGCCCGGGCCACCTTCCTGATAGTCTCCGCGGGCACTCCCGTGATCGTCTCCACGTACTCGGGCGTGTATTTGGCGACCACCTGCTGCAGTTCCTCGAAGCCCAGGGTGCGTTCCTTGACAAATTTCTTGTCATAGATGTCCTCGGCGATGATCACATTCATCAGGCCGTTGAGCAGGGCGATGTCGGTGCCAGGCTGCAACCGCACGTGAATCGTCGCCAGCTGTGCCATGTCTGTCTCCCTGGGGTCGACGACGATCAGCTGGGCGCCCTTGCGTAGCGCCTCGTTAATTTTGTACCAGATGATCGGATGAGCCTCCATAGTGTTGGTGCCGCAGGCCAAGATCAGATCGGCATTGGCAATTTCACCGATCGAGTTCGTCATAGCACCGCTCCCGAAAGCTGTCGCCAGACCGACGACTGTAGGAGCGTGTCAGAGACGGGCGCAGTGATCGATATTGTTGGTACCGAGCACCGCGCGGGCAAACTTGCTCATCAGGTAGTTCTCCTCATTGGTGCAGCGAGCAGAGCTCAGCACCCCGAAGGAGTCGGAACCATGCTTATCTTTAATCTCTCTGAACTGGCTGGCGATCAGGTCGAAGGCCTCAGTCCAGGTCGCTTCCTTAAACTCCCCGTTTTTCTTGATCAGCGGCGTTTTCAGGCGGTCATCGCTGTGGATGAACTCGTAGCCGAACCGCCCCTTGACGCATAGGAAGCGCCCGTTGACGTCACCATCGGTGCCAGTGACGCCGACGACCTTGCCGTTTTTGACATTCAGGTCGAAAGTGCAGCCCGTGCCACAGTATGGACAGGTTGTTCTGACTTTTTCCAGTTCCCAGGTCCGGCCCTTGCCGACCATCTTCTTCTCTTCCAGGGCGCCGGTCGGGCAGACCGCAATGCAGCTGCCGCAGTAGACGCAGTCCGAATCCTTGATCGGGGTGTCCAAGAAGGGGCCGACCTTGGTGTTAAAACCGCGATTGGCAAAATCCAGCACGTTGCGGCCGACGATCTCCTCGCAGACCCTGATACAGCGTCCACAGAGAATGCACTTGTTCATATCCCGCAGGTAGAAAGGATTGTCATCGTCGATGTCATAGACGTGCTGGTCTCCCTGGAAGGGAGAGGATGACACTTCGTACTCGTAGCAATATTTCTGCAGCAGACACGTTCCGGTTTTCTCGCAGGTCATGCAATCGAGCGGGTGGTTGGCGATCAGAAGCTCCAGCATAGTCTTGCGGGCTTCCATGACCGCCGGGGTGCCGGTGCGCACCACCATTCCCTCGCTGCAGGCCGTTACACAGGAAGCAGGCAGATTGCGCACTCCGTCTATCTCTACTATGCACAAACGGCAGGCCCCGACGGGGGACAGGTCCGGGTCATAGCACAGGGCCGGGATCTCGATCCCGATGGACTGGGCAGCGTCCAATACCGATGTGCCGGCCGGCGCCTGCACCGTCTGGCCATCAATGGTGACGGTTACAAGAGCCACTTTTTCTCACACTCCTTTTTACTAACGGGCAGCCACTGCGATCGGGCTGCTTGTCGCACCATCAGCGTCTTTGCAGTCGCACCTCAGGCATCGCTCGGCTTCTGCCACTGCCTGCTCTTCGGTCAGGCCGAGATCGACCTCGTTGAAGTTATCCAGCCTGCGGTCAACTGGTATTTCTTTTTCATGGGGACGGAGCCCTTCAACGGCAAAAGCTCCTTCGATCTTGCGCACCACCGGGCCGGTGACATAGAGCTCGCCTTTGCCACCCAGATACTTGTCGATGGCCGAGGCCGCCTTCTTGCCGGCAGCAATGGCTGCAACCACTGTGTCGGGGCCGGTTACACAATCGCCGCCGGAAAAGATCCCGTCAACGTTGGTGGCCAGCGACCGCTTCTCGACATTGACAGTTCCTCTCCTGCTCTTGGACAGACCGGTCTCGCTGTCGATCTCGTCATACTCGGTCACCTGTCCGATCGCCGGGATGACCAGGTCAACCTTGAAGTTCAACTCTGATCCCTTTATCGGTACCGGACGCCGGCGGCCACTATCGTCATAGCCTCCCTGACGCATCTGCTGGCAGACCAGTTCGGTGACATGCCCCTTGCTGCCGGCAACTTTTAACGGCGCTGCCAGGTAAGTGAATTCGACCCCCTCGTGCTCGGCTGCCTCGATCTCCTCTATTGCGGCGGGCATATCCGAGCGCGGGCGGCGGTAGACAACCCGCACCTGCTTGGCGCCCAGCCTGAGGGAGGAGCGAGCAGCGTCCATGGCCACATTGCCGCCGCCGACCACGGCCACGACTTTGCCTTTTATGTCCGGCGCCTGACCCAGGTTGACCTGCCTCAGGAAAACGACGCCCGGAAGTACGCCTTCCAGGTCTTCTCCAGGCACCCCCATCGGCTGGTTGCCGTGGGAACCGATGGCCAGGAAGAGAGCGGCGTGTTGCTTCTTTAATTCAACAACCGTAACATCCTTACCGACCCGGACTCCGGTTTTAATGGTGACGCCCAACTGCTGAATCACGGAGATATCCTGATCGAGCACCTGTCTCGGCAGGCGGTAATCGGGAATGCCGACTGCCAGCATGCCTCCGGTAACAGGAAGGGCTTCGTAAATGGTCACGGCATAGCCGAGCCGGGCGAGGTAGTAGGCTGCCGACAGACCGGCAGGACCGGAACCGATAATTCCCACGCTCTGCTCCTTGGTCTGGGGCGGCGGTGTTACCTCAATCCCACCATGCTGGTAGACCCAATCGCTGGCAGAACGCTTCAGGACTCTGATGCAGATCGGCTCGTCCATTGTGCCGCGGCGGCATTTTTGCTCACAGGGGTGATTGCAGACCCGGCCGCAGACCGATGGCAGGGGATTGTCACGCATGATCAGCAGGTAGGCATCAGCGAAGCGTCTCTGTTTGATCAGGTCCACATAAAGCGGCACGTCGATACCCGCCGGGCAGGTGTTCTGGCATGGCGAGACCACCAGACCGCTGCAGACGGAGGCGAGGCAGTGCTTATCCAGGATATGGTCCTCGTATTCATCGCGGAAGTAGCGCAGGGTGGAGAGCACCGGGTTCGGGGCGGTGTTCCCCAGGCCGCAGAGAGCCGTGGCCTTGATCACCCGGCAGAGGCGCTCCAGGATATCGATATCTTCCGGCACGCCATTGCCGGCGCAGATCCGGGTCAGGATCTCCAACATCCGCTTCGTTCCTTCGCGGCAGGGAGTGCACTTGCCGCAGGACTCGGACTGGGTGAAGTTCAGGAAGAACTTGGCAAGGTCCACCATGCACGTGGTCTCGTCCATGACTACCATACCGCCGGATCCCATCATGGCGCCGGCGGCGATCAGGGATTCGTATTCGACCGGGGTGTCCAGCATCGAGGCGGGAATACAGCCGCCGGAGGGGCCGCCCATCTGGACGCCCTTATAAGCCTTGCCGTCGACGATGCCGCCGCCGATTTCAAAGATGATATCCCGCAGGCTGATGCCCATCGGGACTTCGACCAGACCAGTGTTGTTGACCTTGCCGACCAGGGCGAACACCTTGGTGCCCTTGCTCTTCTCGGTGCCCATGCTGGCAAACCAACTGCCGCCCCGCAGGATGATCTGGGCCACGTTGGCATAGGTTTCCACGTTGTTGATGTTCGAGGGCTTGTCCCAGAGGCCCTTGACGGCCGGGAACGGCGGGCGCACCCGGGGCATGCCGCGCTTGCCCTCGATCGAGGCCATCAGGGCGGTCTCCTCACCGCAGACAAACGCCCCGGCGCCCTCCTTGATGTGCAGGTGGAAGCTGAAGTCCGTACCGAGGATATTGTCTCCGAGCAACCCCATCTCCTCTGCCTGAGCGATGGCAATGTTCAAGCGCCTGATTGCCAGCGGGTACTCGGCCCGGCAGTAGACATAGCCTTCGCGGCAACCGATGGCATAGGCCGCAATGGCCATCCCTTCAAGGACGCTGTTTGGGTCGCCCTCGAGCACACTGCGGTCCATGAAAGCGCCGGGGTCGCCCTCGTCAGCGTTGCAGATCAGGTACTTCAGGTCTCCTGGCGACTTCCGGCAGAACTCCCACTTCATGCCGGTGGGGAAACCCCCGCCACCGCGCCCGCGCAGGCCTGAAAGCTTGATTTCATCTATTACCTGTTCCGGGGTCATTTCATAGAGCACTTTTGCCAGCGCCTGATAACCGCCCCGGGCAATGCTTTCCTCGATAACTTCGGGGTTGATCTCGCCGCAGTTCCGCAGGGCAACCCGGACCTGTCTCTTATAAAAGGGAATCTCGCTATAGGCCTGGACCTGCTCTCCCGTTACCGGGTCTTTATAAAGCAAGCGACTGACAATCTGCCCCTTGAGCAGGTGTTCCTCCACAATCTCCGGAACATCCTCAGGCGTCACCCTCACGTAGAATATCTCTCCGGGATAGACGGTCACAAGAGCGCCCATCTCGCAGAAACCATGACAACCGGTCTCGACAATCTTTACTTTCAGGTCGACCTTATTTTTTTCCAGTTCTACGGCAAATGCTTCCTGGACTTTCCTGGAACCGCTCGATATGCATCCCGTACCACCACAAACCAGCACCTCAAGGTTACCGTCTGCGCCGGTCGACACTCCTTCTCGCAACGCCACAAGTCCTTCTACCTCTTCATGCAGCCGCTGCAGATCTTCCCTGCTCTTCAGAACCATATTTTCCACCAGATCCTATTGTCGATGTTCGACTCCCTAGATAATTTGGAAGTTTGATCTTTGGTTTCAGGATGGCATTTAGCCAATTCCTTCTCCAATCGAAGCTTCGAACCTCGAGAATGGCTCTGGTGTCTCCACCTCCTTCCCCATGGGGAATAAGAACTCTTATGCTGATACCAGGAATCCGCTCTACTGGCATTCGTCTATGATCTCTTTCAATCCTTCTGGTTTGAGACGCCCGTGGGCCTCACCGTTAACATTGATCACAGGAGACAAACCGCAGCAGCCTAGGCAGGCAACCGTTTCCAGGGTGTAGCGCAGATCAGGCGTGGTTTCCCCGTTGTCGATCCCGAGCTCCTGCTTCATCCGCTCGAAGATCTGTGCTCCGCCCCTCACGTGGCAGGCTGTGCCGAGGCAAACCCGGACAATGTTGCGCCCCCTGGGACTCAGATGGAACTGGGCATAAAAAGTCGCCACTCCAAAAATCCGGCTGGACGGTAACTTGGTCTGCCGCGCGATTTTCAGCAGGATCTCCTTGGGCAGATACCCGTAGATCTCCTGGGCACCCTGGAGGATCGGGATCAGGGCGCCCTTCATGCCCCTCCACTTCTCGAACAGGGTGTCCAATGCCTTTTCTTTTTCCCTTGCCTCCTCATCCTCGACAGGTTGGATGCAACCGCAAGTAGACATGTAAATTTCCCCTCCCTTCTTGTTTACTAATTATCTTGACTTTGATTTTATAACCTGTTTCCGGCAATACCAGAAAACAGGAAGCCCGTTCACCTCCTGGTTGATTTGTTTCTTTACCATAAAATATAGGTCACTTATCCAACAAGCTTCTATTCGACAGTGACTTAGAAAAACCTTCTTGACCGGTGAAAATACTGCCTGGAAACTGGCCTCAAAAAACCATGTCCGATACGGCTCCCGTCAATCTAGCCGCGGGTTACACTTCTTCCCTGCAATTCCCAGTTGATCAATTATGTAAACCATGGCACAATTGCCACGCACAATTGTTATTGCCGGATTCGCACTCGTATTCCAAGCGAGTGCGGCACGGGGGAACCATTTTCGAGGTTCGAGTGAAGAAGGTTTTTGGCATCGAACATCGAGCAGGGGTGATCCCTGCCATTTGGCGTCCCATCCAGCATCCGTTCCGGCGTCCTGCCGGCAACTTCATGCAGCGCTTGCGGATGCCTGTCGCGATCAAGCTCTGAAAGAGGCGTCAGGGCGCTAATATGCGGGGTAGGGTCTTGCCTTTCTAAGTGGGGTAAAGCAATCCCCCCCCACTGGGGCCAAGAACCAGTTGAACAGAACCCGGCAGCCTACCCCGGAGACAGAGAAAGGGAGGGAAAAGTCTTGCGTCAAGTTCTGGGCATTGTTTGCGGCGTACTCTTCTTCTGCCTGGCCTTTACCGGGACAAGCTACGCCGCCACCTACACCGTACAGCCCGGCGACACCTTCTACCTGATCGCCCTGCAGTGCGGCATGAGCGCCGGCCAACTGATGGCAGCCAACGGAGATATCAGCAGCGACCTGTATCCCGGCCAGGTTCTGACCATTCCTGATCATGGGCCTGATAACCAGTATCCGGTTGTTGCCGGCGACACCCTGTTCCAGATCGCTCAAGAATACGGAACAACGCTGGACACCCTGGTCGCCCTGAACCACCTCACCCCGGACAGTCAGGGGAATGTGGACATCTATCCGGGGCAGGTGCTGCAACTGCCCGTCAGTCAGGGCGAAGCGCCCGCCGGATCCGGCGGTGCTGCCTGGAACCGGCAGTATACTGTCAGGCCCGGCGATACCCTGGAACAGATCGCCCGGCAATATGGTGTTAGCGCCGATGCCATCATCGCTGATAACCACCTGACGGATACGGTGATCTATCCCGGGCAGCAACTGCTGCTGCCGAGCCCGGAGGGTGCCCGGTCATCCAGCCCCCTGGCCTCCCGGGCCGGAATCACCGCCGGCGACACCTACCTGCTGGCCCAGTTGATCAATGCAGAGGCCGGAGGAGAGCCCTTCGAGGGACAGGTGGCAGTAGGGGCGGTAGTGCTCAACCGCCTGTTCGACCCGGATTTTCCCAAAACCATCAAGGACGTCATCTTCCAGTACGATAGTGATATCGGTACGTACCAGTTCGAACCAGCGCAGAACGGCACCATCAACGAACAACCCTGTCCTT
>Ga0224558_1000171_pt1 | contig 75276 bp, 47 predicted proteins | sample 714S32024metaG_FD_180682 | JGI IMG/M metagenome (GOLD analysis project Ga0224558, IMG submission 180682) | Peat soil microbial communities from Stordalen Mire, Sweden - 717 S3 20-24 | ecosystem: Environmental > Terrestrial > Soil > Wetlands > Peat | place: Sweden: Norrbotten County, Stordalen... | reverse complement strand
TAACGCAAGAGAAGCTGCAACCCGGCGAGCGGGTGATCGAAAGCCGCCGCGGCTCTACCGGCCACCAGGCGAATCCATGGTTTGCAATTCAGAGCGGCGAGGCCAGCGAGGAGCAGGGCGAGGTCTGGTTCGGCGCGCTGGCCTGGAGCGGTTCCTGGCGCATCACCATCGAGCAGGACCAGTTGGAAACCGTGCGCGTCACCGGCGGCTACAATCCCTTCGACTTCGGTTACGTACTGCACTCTGGCGAGCGGCTGGAGACACCGATCTTCTACGGCGGCTATGCGGCGCACGGGCTGGGCGAGGCATCGCGGCTGCTGCATCGCTTCGAGTTGGAGCACATTCTGCCGCGAACCGCGGCCACGGCCAGCCAGCCGCTGCCCAAGCCGAGGCCGGTGATCTACAACTCGTGGGAGGCAACCGAATTCAATGTCAACGAGGCCGGACAGATGGCGCTGGCGGAGAAGGCCGCGGCGCTGGGCATTGACCGGTTTGTGATGGACGACGGCTGGTTTGGCCAGCGCAAGGACGACCATGCCGGCCTGGGCGACTGGTATGTGAACCAGCAGAAGTTTCCTCACGGCCTGAAGCCGCTCATCGACCGGGTTCATCAACTGGGCATGGATTTTGGGCTTTGGGTGGAACCGGAGATGGTCAACCCCGACTCGGACCTCTATCGCCAGCATCCGGAGTGGGTGCTGAATTTTCCCGGCCGTCCGCGCTCGGAGGCGCGCAACCAATTGGTGCTGAACCTGGCCCGGCCGGATGTGCGCGCCTACGTTCTGAGCTTCCTGGACAAGCTGCTTACGGAAAACGATATTGCCTTTCTCAAGTGGGATTACAACCGCAACTGGAGCGAGCCGGGCTGGGATCAGCTTCCCGCAGCGGAACAGAAGCGCGTTTATGTCGAGTACACGCGGAACCTCTATGGGATTCTGAGCGAATTGCGGCACAGGCACCCGAATGTGGAGATCGAATCCTGCTCAGGCGGCGGCGGACGAGTGGACCTGGGAATTCTGCGCTACACCGACGAGGTTTGGCCCTCGGACAACACCGACCCATTTGACCGGCTGACGCAGCAGAATGGATTCACTTACGCCTACACGCCGCAGATCATGATGGCCTGGGTCACCGACTCGCCCCACTGGCTGAACCGGCGCAGCACCTCGCTCAGCTACCGGATGCTGAGTTCGATGCAGGGCTCGCTGGGAATCGGCGCCAACATCGCTAACTGGACTGCAGACGAAAACGCGCTGGCAAAACGATTGATCGCCGCTTACCACCAGGTGCAGCCGACGATTGTGCAGGGAGAGCTTTACCGGCTGATCTCGCCTATCAATGGCAGTGAGTTCTCGGCAACTCAGACGGTGAGCAAGGACAAGAGCCAGTCGGTGGTCTTCGTCTTCATCCACTCGACCCAGGAGGGGCATCTTTTCCCGCTGCTGAAGCTGAAGGGACTCGACCCGGCAGCCAATTACACGCTCAGTTCCATCGAGGGCAAGACCGGGCAAGGAGAGCCGCAGACGGCAAGCGGCGCCTGGTGGATGAACCACGGACTGGAGATGGACATGGGATTCCGGGGAGACTTTCAGGCGGCAGCCTTCCGCCTGGACCGGAAGTAGATAGCGTTCAAGTAGAATTCAGAACGCAAAACGCGAGGAGGGCTGATGCTCTCCTCGCGTTTTGTTTTGCGCGCCGAAGCGATTGCGTCAGGCTGCTTCAGGCGGGGTTGGGGTAATCTCGAACTCGACGTGCTGCGCGCCGAGATAGGGATGGTGTGCGGTGAGGCGCACCTTGCCGGGCTGCTCAGTGGCGCGAATCCAGACGGCGCCGTTGCCTCCGATGAGCGAGAAGGGATTGTCGCCGATGAGCTGGGCTGGGCCGGTGAGCTCGAAGCGGATGGCGTCGGCGGCGAAGGGGCGGATGGCGTCGAATTCGTCGGTGACACGCAGGACGACGCGGGTGGTGTCGGCTCCGTCTGCAATTAACGCGGTGTCATCGGGCAGCAGCGTGAATTTTTGATCGATTCCCTTCCCCGAGAAGCTGCGCGAGACGACCTGCTTGCCCTGGATGTATCCGTCGATGCGCAGATCACCCCAGTGTTTGAAGCTGTTGGTGAGATCGGCCGTGAAGGGCGCGTATTTTAGATGCGGGAATTGCTTGCGGTCGGGATCGGCCTCAGCCACCAGCTTGCCGGCGATGTAAAACTTGAGGTGATCGCAATTGGAGGAGACCAGGGCATTGGTGAAGCCGATGCTCTCATCGCCGCGCGCCCAGTGGAAGGCGGGAACGAGGACGATCTCCTCGTCTGGATCGCACTGAGAGCGATAGAAGCCTGCAGCGGGCTTGGGCTCACGGAAGATGTCGGTGACGCCGTGGTAGCAGATGCGGTCGCCGGAGCCGAAGTTGTCGTGGGTGTTGTAGTCGAAGGCGCACCAGGCGATGCCGCCGGCGTACTGCGGATCGGAGGCCAACTGATCGTGGACGCGCGCGTGGCGCACAGTGTGTTCGCGCAGGCGCTCGATGCTGTCGATGGTCTTGGTGGGGAAGGTATGGCCCACGAATTCGGTATTGAGATAGAGAGGATGATTGGGCGCCTTGAGCGGCCAGCCAAAGTCGTTTATGGTGAAGACGTCTTCCAGCAACTCGGAGTTATAAAGGTATCGAATGCCGCCGGTCTGGCGGGTGGCGTCGAGCTGGTGGGCCATGGCGTTGGTGCGGGTATAGAAGTCGTGGCTGTCGAGCGATTCGTTGATGCGCACGCCCCAAAGAATGATGGAGGGGTGGTTCCAGTCGCGGCGAATCATGCGGCTGACGTTATCGACGGAGATGTCCTGCCAAGGCAGATCGCCAATGTGCTGCCAGCCGGGAATCTCTTCGAGGACGAGAAGGCCGATATCATCGCAGGCATCGAGGAAGTGGCGCGACTGCGGATAGTGAGAGGTGCGGACGATGTTGCACTTGAGATTCTTGCGCAGGATGAGGGCATCCTGGCGCTGCACGCGGGCGGGCATGGCCTGGCCAACCCAGGGGAAGGTCTGATGGCGGTCGAGGCCGCGCAGCTTGACGACTGTGCCGTTGAGCGAGAAGCCTTGCGGCGTGAAACGCGCCTCGCGGAAGCCGATACGGCGAGAGTCGTTGTCGAGCACCGCCGTGCCGCGCAGCAGGCGCACTTCGACGCGGTAGAGCTTGGGGGAGCGCAAATTCCAGAGCTGAATGGCGCCGAGATTGTCGAGGTGAAGCGTGATGGGCGGGATTCCTTCGCCGTTGCTCGCGGGCAAATCCTGTACTGTTTTCGCCAATAATTTATCGCCGTCGTAGAGCGCTGCTTCCAGCGTCAATCCAGGTTCGAGGGATTTCTTAGAGCTTTCAAGGAAGCACTGCACGTCGAGCGTTGGCTTGCCTGATAGAACGTCTTTCGGCTGGGCGAAGATGTTCTCGATGAAGGTCTGCGGGACAATGCGCAGCGATACTTCGCGGTAGATGCCGCCGAAGGTGAGGTAATCGACCTCATAGCCGAAGGGCGGAATGTCGGGGCGCTCGGTGGAATCGACTTCCACTGCGAGAACGTTGTCGCGGTCGAAATCAATGTGCGGCGTAAGTTCAAAAGAGAAGGGCGTGAAGCCACCCTTGTATTCGCCCAGGCGCACGCCGTTCAGCCAGACGGTGGAGGCGGTCATCACGCCTTCAAAGTCGACGAAGACACGCTGGCCGCGCGCGGCGGCGGGCAGGCGGAAGCGGCGGCGATAGACGGAGACGAACTCGTAGGATTTTTCGTCGATGCTGTGCCAGGGTTCGCGTAGATTGGTGTGGGGCACGGTGACGCGTGCGAAGCTGGAGTCGTCAAAATCGCGGGCGCGGGCCGCGGGCGTGGCGGAGGGGCTATAGCGCCAATTGCGGTTGATGGGCAGCACCATGCGACCCTTTCCCGCAGGGGTTGATTCGGCGGCAAGGGCGGCAGCGGGCAGGCTGGAAGCAACCGTTGCGCCGGCCAGAGCAGTTCCACTGATCTTGAGAAAATCGCGACGATCCATGTGTCTCCTTAATCCGTAAAAAATGCGTGAACAGCGGCGGCGGCCCCATCAATGCCGTGCGGATGTGCCGGCCTTCTCTGTATAAACAAATTGCTGAACCTCCGCCCGTTCCTTGTCGATTTCGGCCAGGTGTTCCGCACGAAGTTTCTGATAGACCTCGAATTCCTTTTGCGCGCGGTCCTTTTGCCCGACGTGAACATAGTCGGTCCCCAAACGGTAATGCGCGTCGGAAATATTCGGGTCCAGTTCCAGCGCGCGCTCATACTCTGGAATGGACTTTTCATACTCATGCTGGTCGGCGTAGATGTTACCCAACTGCACGTAGGCCTCGGAGAGCTTGTCATCCAGCGCGATCGCCTTTTTCAGCAGTGACTCGACGGCCTGAAGGTCCAGGCTGGCGTCTCCCACGCGCTTTCCCTTCCACAAACTCAGCGCGTAATAATACTGGGCCATCGCGTCGTTGGGTTTCAGCTCGGCATAACGCTGGAATCTCTGGATTACCTCTCCAGCCTGGCCTGGAGAACTGTCATAGGCCTTGGAGAGATAGAGGTAACAGCGAGCGTCAGCGGGGTCCAAATCAGCAGCGGCTAGCAGAGCCTTGACCGCCTCGTCGTACTTTCCCCGCAGATCCAGTGCCATTCCCAAGCCGATCATCAGCCGGGGCGAATTCGGATAACGCCGGGTCGCTTCCTGGAAGACTTCGATGGCCGGTTCATAAGTGCGGTGGAGAAGCAGCTCGCTTCCCCAATCGAAGAGGTTGTCGTCGCTGGGGTCCAAGTGAGCGGCGGTCTCGAACTCGTTGACTGCCGCGATGAATTGTCCGTCTTTCTCTTCTATCTGGCCGAGCAGGTTGTGCAACTCGCCGGTGTTCTTGATTGGCAAGATGCTCTGCACAAGTTTCCGCGCATCGGCGAGACGCGCGGTGAGGAAATACGCCAGCGCCAGATCGTAGCCGTTGTTGTAAGAGGAAGGGTTGATGCGCTGCGCCTCTTCGAGCAGCGGGCAGGCCTGCGCAATCTTGCCGGACTGAATGTAGAACTCGCCCAGATTGTGATTGGCGTCGTAATCCTTGGGTTCCAGTTCGAGCGCCTTGCGAAACTGTTCGCCGGCCAACCTGGTCTTTCCCGCATGGAAGAGCGTCGCCGCAAGATTTTCCCGCGCGGCTCCCGAAGCGGGCTTGATGCGAACCGCCTCTTCCAGTTGTTCGATGGCCTTTTCATCCTGACCGAGCGCGGCGTAAACCTGTCCCAGCAGCTCATGCGTCGCAAAGCTCTTCGCCGCGTAGGGCAATAGGCTCTCCAGTTGGGCCGCTGCCTCCGCGTACCTGCCGGCCTCGTATTGCGCCACCGCGGACTTATATTCACGGTCGTGCTTCTGATTCTGGCTCTCGGGAACCTGGGCAAATGCCGGGCAGGCTTGAAAAAGACACGCGAGCAGAGCGCAAAGAATTGCAAATCGAAATCTGGACCTTTGGCTCACGGTTCTCCCGAAGACAGAAATATCGTTGTTTTGAGAGGGCACGACTTCAGTCGTGCCGTATGAGTACCTAATATGGATTCGGCTTTAGCCGCTGAGGGAAAGTACGTTGTTGAAAAAACCTTCCCTCAGGGGCTAAAGCCCAACTTTCGTTTGCTCGCTTTGCGGCACGACTGAAGTCGTGCCCTTTCAAAACCAGGTCATGAAACGTGTCCGCACAGAAAAAAGCCCCGGATAGGCGCCCGAAAGGCGCGCCTATCCGGGGCTTTTTCATTTTAACTCAGTAGTACAGCTTCAGAGCAAATTGAATCTGCCTCGGATCATAGGGAGCATCGCGAGTGGATCCAATTTCGCCGAAGGTGGAACTGTTGTACAACGTCGAGCCGCCAATCGACACGACGCCGTTGCCGCCGAATCCGGGAGCATTGAAGTTCGGGTGGTTGAGGACGTTGAAGAACTCCGCCCGGAATTGCATGGAGAAGCGGTCGCTCATTTGGAAGGCCTTGAACGCCGAGAAGTCCAGACGATGGAATCCAGGCCCTACGGTCTGCCCTGGCCTATTGCCCAAAGCGGCAAGACCGGTCTCCGCTGTGCATCCTGTTTCCGTTGGATTAGAAGCGAGGGTCCCAGAGATCGACACCAACTGACAGGGTTGCGTGAAGGCGGCGGGATTGCCAAACCAATTCAGAACTCCGGCCGAATCCTTATGCAGGCCAAGTTGCGGGCTCTGCCCCGCAACCTTCATGACATTGCAGCTCGATCCAGCGGATGTCCCGTCGTTGGGGCAGCCGAGATTGAGCGGTTGGCCGCCTTGAAGCGTAGCGATCCAGTTTACGCTCCACCCTCCAAGCACGGCATTGGTTACGGCCCCTTGGTTCAGCCAGGGCTTATCCTTGCCGAATGGGAGTTGATACCCGCCGCTGAAGTGGAGTACTTGCCGGATATCGAAATCGGCCGGACCCCAATCGAACATTGGGCCCGCGCCCGGTATGTCGGGCGCACGGAACGAGGCCGTGTTGGCCCCTCCCAAGCTGCCACCATTCAGCAAGTCGGCGGCATCCGACAACGTCTTGGACCAAGTGTAAGCGAGAAGGTAAGTCAACCCGCTCGAGAACTGCTGCTCGAGCTTGGTTTGCAAGCTGTGGTAGGTGCTCACTCCAATCGTTGACTGGTAACTGTTGCCTTGGGAGAAATCCGGCCATGGAACATAAGCCGAGGTGCTCGCATTGTATGGCAGGAGTTGGCTCACATTGTTGGTGCTCAGACCTACCTGCAGGTCTTCGCCGTGGGTATACACATACGCGGCCTGCAGGGACACGGTGCGGGTCAGCGAGTATTGGAGAGTGAGGTTACCGCTCAGCGTGCGGGGGGTTACCCAATTGAACTGCGCACCCTCCAAGTTGAGGCCCCTGGCATCCACCAAGAGAGGCGAAAATGACATGCAGGAGAGACCGGCGCCCATGGTCACGGTTCCTCCCGGACCCGCCGTTGGGCATGAGGAATACGGCGTACCCGCGCTCAAGGGCGAAACACCCTTGATGCCGAGGCTGCTTTGTGAATACTGGAACTTGTACGCGAAGGGATAATTCTCACCGATGTTGGGTGAATATCCCTGGTTCTCAAACGAGTTGTAGAAGATGCCAAAGCCGCCGCGGACGACGAGTTTGGGGGTGGCTTGATAGGCGAAGCCTACACGCGGAGCAAAATTGGTCCTTTGGTTTTGCACCAATCCCATCCCGTATTGGGGAGTCCTCTCCAGCGTAATTCCGTCGTGCGCCAACAGATCGCCGAAGCCCCAGCACCCGGACCCTGGGGAGCCAAAACAAGTACCTGCGTACGAGCCTGCAACGCCTGTGGGAATGCCCGTAGACAAGGCCCTCGGATACCTCCCGTTCTTGGGCATCAAGTACGTGGGAGTGCCGCCGTTGAGGGCGCTTGGAACGAAATTGGCCTGGCCGCCATTGGTCTCCTGAATCGGCCCGAAGTAATCCCAACGCAGGCCGAGATTGATGGTCAGCTTGGAATTTACCTTCCAGTCGTCCTGGACGTACGGGGCATAGTAGACCTTGTAATCGTTGGTGGTGGCGATGTTGGAGGCGTTCATGGAGTTGGCGCCGCCCGAATAGTTCTCGAAAGTGGCAGGAGCGGCAGCGTTAATGGAATTCGCTTCCGGTTTAATCAGGAATTGCGCCCGGCCCAGATTGCCAGCGGTTTGAGTCGGAACATCCACGAGGTCGCCATCAAAGCCAAAGTCGCCACGCGAGTATGGCGGCTGCAGCGTGTCGAACTTGATGAACTGCGCTTCAATGCCCAGCTTGAAGCTGTGCTTGCCCCAGATTTTCGTGAAGTCGTCGGTGAGCTGGAGAGTCTGGCTGATTTCGTCCGAAGGCAGGAAGCCGTTGCTGCCCAAGGTCGCCATTCCGCCAAAGTCGATTTCAGGAAGACCGCCGTTTTCAGTCGATTGCGGGATCCCCAGAATTCCGTAGGTCGCCGGAATGCCCATCACGCCGCCTTCTGGACCGAAGCGCGTAGTGTGGAGGTGGTTCAACCCCAAGCGCGCCACGTTGACTGTGGCGGGGTTGAATACGTGGGTCCAGGCCGCGGCAGTCTGGCTGGACTTCGCTGTCTGGATGCCCTGCTGGAAGCCGCCGCCGTCCGCTATGCCTCCGAAGATGCCCGGAATATATTGCGGGTCATCCACGTAGCTGAAGCGTAAGAATACCTGGTCTTTTTGGTTGGGGTTGAAGTCCGCCCGGACATCGAAGGCGTTGCGATGCTCGTACAGATTGGGACTCGAGCCGTAGTTTGAAAACAGGCTGGTCGTGTTGGTCGGCGCCGGGTAGAGACCCATCAGCCCGATGGCGACCGGGTCCAACCGTCCGGCAGGAATTATGTTCAGGTTGGGGCATGCGCCAACCGTAGGAGCCGTATTCGAGGCAGCGCATTGGAACGGATCGCGAACCCAACCTAGAACCGTGCCAGCGGGTACGGTCGGGGCGCAAGGTATTGTAATCCCGGAGGCAGTATCCGGCACGCCGCAGCCAACCGACCGCGTTGTGGCGGGATCCAGGACAGTGCCTTGCGCAAACGAACGGTTCAGGACGTCCTTCAGGGCAGCCGAGCTCGCCTGCGCGGCGATCAGGTCCTGGAAATTGGTGTAACCGCTGCCGCGCTCCGCCGCGCTCGGCACGGCGCCCGTCGCAACAGAGCCCTGCACGCGACGCAGACCTTCAAAATCGCCAAAGATGAATATCTTGTTCCGGAGGATCGGTCCGCCCGCGGAAACTCCGAATTGATTCATTTCCAGCGCGCCTCTGGGAATTTTCTGGAAGCCTTCAAACCAATCCGCGGCATCGAGTTTGCTGTTGCGGAAGAACTCCCAGGCCGTGCCATGGAGGCTGTTGGTGCCGGACTTGATGGTGGCGTTGAGAACCGCGCCCGCGGAACGGCCCAATTCCGCGCTGAAGTCGGCGGTCTGGACCTTGAATTCCTGGATGGCGTCCAACGGCGGCAGAACGACGAAGTTGGTTCCGTTCAGGAAGTCGACGGTGTCGGAGTTGTTGTCAATGCCGTCCAGCAGGTAGTTGTTTTGCGCCGGACGGAGTCCATTGGCGGAAAAAGCGCCGCTGGCAGCGTTGCCGCGCGTGTCGGCCTGCGGCGTTTGCATGCCGGCGCCAATCTGGGCAAGGAAGGTGAAGTTGCGCCCGTTGAGAGGCAGGCTATTCACGCTCTCCTGGCTGACGACCTGACCGACCGAAGCTTCCTCGGTCTGCATCATCGGCGGCGCGCTGGTCACCGTAATGGTTTCCGTCTCGGCGCCTAGCTTCAGTTGAATGTTGACCATCAGGGTCTGCGCAATGGCCACTTCCAGGTTCTGCTGGGTGGTCTTGGCGAAACCTTTCGCAGAGGCGGACACCGTGTAGTGCCCGATTCTGACCGGCGAGAAAGTATATCCGCCGCTGCTGTTCGTTCTGGTCTGCTGGGTTATGCCCTGGTCCGTATTCACGAGGGTCACTAGCGCGTTGGGAATAACCGCGCCGGTGGCATCCAGAACCGTACCGGTAATCGATCCTTCGTCCACCTGGCCAAATGCATAGCGATTTGGGACCAGGAGGAGACATAGAGCCGCGAGAATCAAGCACGCATATGCTCGAACCCACTTGATAATGTTGCGTTCAAGGGCCATCCGAATATCCTCCATATACATCTGTGATTGTTCGGTATTCTCTGGGGAACTTCCGCCCACTGGAATGATCCGGGGGAATCCATTCCCATTGAGCCGCCGAGGAAGCGATTACAAGGCACTGTAAACGGTTACATTGGCGACGCAAGAACAATAGAACATTCGTAGAATTTTTGTCAACCTAAAGTTGTAGATAGTTTTTTGGAGGCTTGGCGAAGGGCGGCGGAACGGGGATGGAAGGTCAGGACATCGCTCCATTTAATTTGCATAAGTCTTTATAAATAAATATGTTATAACGACATTTCCGCAAAGACTGTGGGACTTCGTTGATAATCTCCAAGGCGAGGAATATAATCCGCCCAGCCTAGGCCGGAGCGTTTTTTGGAGCTTCGGGCAAGTCGGCCAAGGGATTTCTCCCTTTTGAGGTTGCCCATGGAAACCGAAGTCTGCCCAGGCGCGGAAACCGGTTTTGGACTGGTTGCCGATCCGGGATTGCCGACGGACTTCTCCAAGCGGGCGTTCCTGCGCGCGGCGGGCCTGCTGGCCGCTGGCCTGCTTCTGCCCCAGGTGCGGGCGGAGGAAACCGCGCACACCGTGGCAGGTTCGGGCCGCAAGGTGATCTTGGTGGTCGTGGGCGGCATGCGCCGCGACGAGAGTTTTTCGCCCGACGGGCAAGTGAACATTCCTCACCTCTCGGCCGACCTGCTGCCGCAGTCGCTATTTTTTCGTCATGCGCGCAACGAGGGCGTGACCGCGCACTTCAACGCCATCTCCAGCATGTTGACCGGCAACTGGCAGCACGTGGACGACTGGGGCAAGCAGGCCCCTACCACTCCCACGCTGTTTGAGCAGTTCCGCAAGGGACTGGGCGCGGACCAGAGCAATACTTGGGTGGTGGCCAGCAACAAGGCGCTGACCAGCCTGATCGGCGCCAGTTCGGATTCCAATTTCGGCCCGGCTTATGGCGCCAACGTGGTCTTTCCCAAGCAACTGATGCTCACCGCAGTGGTGGACGCACTGCGCAGCGGACGCACCGCCAACATGGCGGACCGGAGCAAGGTGGAAACCGAATTGGAGAGCGCCATGGCTGGGAGCAACTATGAGGGCCTGGGCTGGAACGTCTTCGACGCCGCCAACCAGCTCGATCCCCGTGTGCGCAGCACGATCCAGAGCGCCATTGCCAGTTTTGTGCGCGGCGGCGGACCGACCTCCGGGGACGAACTCACGTTTTTCATGAGCCGCGAGGTGATGCGCAAGTTTGCCCCGCAGGTGCTGGTGGTGGTTTTTTCCGACGTGGAGGTTGCGCACTTCGGCTCTTATGCCATGCACATGGGGGGCATCCGCACGGTCGACCGGCTTGCCTATCAACTGTGGCAGGAGGTGGAAGCCAACCCGGAGTACAAGGGGAAGACGACCATGGCGATCCTGCCGGAGTTCGGGCGCGACCCCGACGGCTCATCGACCAACGGATTCTTCAATCACCGCGCCAACTCGGATTCAACCCGTGACACATGGATGATGGCGCTGGGGGCGGGCATCGACAAGCCTCAGATCATCGAGCGCCCGATTCATCACATTGATCTGTGTCCCACGCTGGCTGGCCTGCTCGGCTGTCCGCGGATGGAGGAGCAAGGCCGCGCGATTGCCGAAATTCGCGGTTAACGCAATAAGCCCGCGACAGACGGGATCATAGGAAGGAAGTATGCGGGACAATGACAGGCTGCCGGAGAATCTTCAGACTGCTTTGAGCAATGGCCTGCTCAAGCGCCTGCCAATCACCTTTCTTCCTTTCGTCAATCAGCAGCTCAACCAATGGGATCATCTTTTTCCCAACGAGCGGCAGTCGATCGAGAGGCTTCTGCTTTATGTTGCAGGCTTGAGCCCGGAGCAATCCGCCAGCCTCTTCCGCGACGTGGTTGAAATCGAAGAGAAGATGGGGGTGCGCCAGTGGGAGTTCTCGACCACTGAGCAGACAATCCTGAACTCCTCGCAATTGGCCCGTTCGCCGTACTTTCAGGATTGGCGTCGGGCGGTGCAGGCGGTCTACGATGCTGCCGACAGTCATGCGCTGAAAACCAGCGGCGCGGCGGTCAAGCCGGGAAATCGCTTGGTCCTGCTCGACATTCCTCTGCCTCTGCCCGCCGATGCAGCCAGCGTTTGGCGCCGTTGGCAGGGAATCGGCCGGCCAATGAAACTCGATCTCGGGCTATCCAGCGGAAAAGCGAGTGCGCTGGAACTGCTTCTTACCGGCATCCCCAACGCGGACGGCGGGCGTTCCGGCGGATTGCTGGATGCTGCCCGGAGCCGCTCCGATGCTTCCTCCGCTGACGTTTGGGTAATCGATGCGGGAAGAAGCCTGGTCGATGCCGCGCTTGGGCAGGAGTCTTCCACCACGAACGCGGCAAAAGCGATCCTGTTGAGCAATGCGAGGCTGGACCTCTACCGGCAGAGCTTTTCGCACGAGATGAATACCATGCAAAAAGACCTGGCCGACGCGGACGCAGTCTTCGACCGCCTGCGCAAAGTCGATGTCACGCCATGGTGCCCTGCGGAAGTGGCCGAGGAACCAGCTGTGCGGGAGTTCTTGCGGTCGCTGTATCTGACCGGCAACGGAGCCGTGATCTATGGCAACTCCTTCGTGGAATGGGCGGCCTCGGAGGCATTCCACCGCGCCCGGCCCTCTTTTCTGGCAGCGCAATTCGGAGTGCGCAGCAAGCCCAAGCCCTTTACCGGCGTGGCCGTCTTCGACAATCCCGACCAGGTGAACCCCTTGCCGGCCGTCGACGATTTGCCGGGCAGCGCCGTGGACGCACAAATGCTGGCGCTCTATGTGTGGTTGGCCGCCTATCGTTACCAGGAGTACCAGAGTTCAACCACCTGCGTCTGTTTAGCCGAGAGCCTCTCTCAAGCCTATGTGGTCGCGCCGCGCGAGTTTACTCTCTGGCAGGAAACGGAACCGGTCACTCTCGACCGGCTTCACCACGCACTGCGCGCTTGGATTACATAGCCGGATGCGCGGATTGATCGACAATTTGAAACAAATCTGGCCCGGATGCTATTCTGCGGACACTTCGCCGGGGATATGGAACTTATCAGAATGACGCATCACAACAATCACCAATGCCTTTCCCGGCGGTCCCTACTCAAGAGCATGGGGCTAGCGCCGTTGTTATTTCGCCCGGCGCCCTTTTATGGATACTCGTTTCTCTTCGGCGCTCCGAATACCTTTCCGGCTCTCGATTCCGCGTTCCCTTTCTCCGATCCGCGGCTGACTCCCCACTATCCGGAAAAATCTCCTTTGGCTGATGTGCTCCGTCTGGTAGCGCCAGGTTCGGATGAGTACATTACCGAAAAGTATGCCGCTGAAATCGAGTCCCTCCTCAAGGAATGGAGCCAGGCTCTCAAGTCGCCGGCTCACGATGTTTCAATCTTGTCGAAGTTCCTGGATCCTGCAATCGAAGCCTCTCCGCTTGCTCCCGTTAAGGAAACCCCGCTGCGCTCTGGATTCGGAATCGATGCCGTGCGAAGGCAATTTCCCAGTGTTGTGGTTTCAGGCCGCGAGCGATTTCTTCAGGAAATCCAGGGTTGGCTGGGGCAAATCACGCGAGTCGAGTCCGCCGAATTTGAAATCTATAGCATCGAAGTGATCGCTTCCGCTCCGTTGACGGTTCGACTGGAAATCCGCTATGACCTGGTGGCCAGCGGGAATGATGAGCTGCATGAGGAGCGGGTCGGAAGCTGGCGCACCGAGTGGTCCCGCGATGAAGCGCAAGAATGGAAAGCGCGCAAGTGGGAAGCTGGCGAAGAAACTCTCAGCGTCATGCACGGGCCGGCGTTCATTGATGTAACTTCTCGGGCTCTTGGCGGAACGGCATCCTATAACAAGCAACTGCTGCGCGGCGTCGATCATTGGCGCACGGTCCTGGACGGCGCAATCGGCACGGACGTTTACTCCAACAACGGCGTGGCCGTAGGCGACTTCGACAATGACGGCTTCGACGATTTCTATGTATGCCAGCCGGCCGGCCTTCCCAACCGGCTCTATCGCAATCGCGGCGATGGAACTTTTGAAGACGTAACGGAGAAAGCCGGCGTCGGCGTGCTGGACAATACCGCGTGCGCTCTCTTCGCCGACTTTCAAAACAAGGGACTCCAGGACCTGCTCGTGGTTTGCGGCACTGGTCCTCTGCTCTTTCTGAATCAAGGCAACGGAACCTTCTCGCTCAAACGCGACGCCTTCAAGTTTGCGCGTTCTCCTCAGGGAACATTCACCCATGCGGCAATAGCCGATTATGATCGTGATGGTCGCCTCGATATTTACTTCTGCATGTATATGTACTATCTGGGCCTAGACCAATACCATTATCCAATTCCCTATTACGATGCTCGCAACGGTCCGCCTAACTGTCTGTTTCATAACCAGGGAGATGGAATCTTTGTCGAGACGACTGAAGCAGCGGGCTTGAATGTCGATAACGACCGCTATAGTTTCTCTTGCGCGTGGGGTGACGCTAACTCCAACGGCCTGCCCGATCTTTTTGTGGTTAACGATTTTGGCAGTTCGCAGTTATATCGCAACAACGGTAACGGAACCTTCACCGTTGTCTCGCATGAAGCTCAGGTGGAGGGCGTGGGCGCCGGAATGAGCTGCGCCTGGTGTGATTTCGATAACGACGGACACCAGGATGTCTATGTGCCCAGTATGTGGGAGGCGGCCGGCCAAAGAGTTTCCGAACAAAAGCAGTTTCACGAGAAGGCTCCGCAGAATATCCGCGAACTCTATCAGCGGCACGCGCGCGGTAATGCGCTTTATCGCAATCTGGGAGACGGAACGTTTCAAAACGTTGGGCGGCATGCTGGCGTGGAAATGGGCCGCTGGTCCTGGTCGTCGGATTTCTGGGACTTTGATCACGACGGTCACTCTGACTTATATGTCTCCAATGGGTATCTTTCCGGATTGGATCGCAACGATCTGGCCAGCTTTTTCTGGCGGCAGGTGGTAGCCAAATCCTCAGAGGACGCTACCGGCGCGCTGGCTTACGAGCGGGGATGGAATGCCATCAACGAATTGGTCCGCTCGGACTCGACCTGGCACGGCTATGCGAGAAACGTGATGTTCTCCAATAACCGCGACGGAACCTTCTCCGAGGTTTCCGGTCCGGTTGGACTCGATTTCATCGAGGACAGCCGCACCTTTGTTCTCGCTGATCTCGACCACGATGGACGGCTGGAAGTTATCCTCAAGAATCGCAATGCTCCGCAGTTGCGGATATTGCATAACTCAATGAAGGATATTGGCAGTTCGATCGCATTCCGCTTGCGCGGGCATACAAGCAATCGTGATGCGATCGGAACCGCTATCACCGTGGAAGCTGGCACTCTCCGTCAGACAAAGTATCTGCAGGCAGGTTCCGGTTTTCTGGCCCAGCACTCCAAAGAGCTGTTCTTTGGCCTCGGAAATCCGCAAGACGCTATCCGGGCAGTTATTCGCTGGCCTAGCGGGATAACTCAGGAATTCAGCAATTTGCCAGCAAATCACCGCATCGAAATCGAGGAGGGCTCTACTGAATTTGCGGCCACACCCTTCGCTGCAACAGTCGCTGCCTATACGCAGGCAGGTTCTTCGCCGATGGTGGAACCGCTGCCTTCACAGGTTGGCACTTGGCTTATCGAACCCTTGAAAGCGCCCGCGTTTTCCCTGCCCGATCTTGCCGGCAACCTACGGGAACTTCGCTCCTTTCAAGGCGGTTTCGTGCTGCTCAACTTTTGGGAAACAGCGGCGCCATTCTCCCTTGATCAGTTGCGGCTACTCAATCGCCGCCGTCAGGCGCTTGCCACGGGACAGATTGAAGTCCTGGCTGTAAACGTTAACCAGCCCAGCGACGTTCAAGCCGCGCGGTTATTCGCGACCAAGGAAGAGCTTTCCTTTCCGGTTCTATTTGCCACCGAAGATGTAGCCGGAATTTATAACATCATCTATCACCATCTCTTCGACCGTCGCAGAAATCTGGGAATCCCAACCTCATTCCTGCTGGACAGGGAGGGCAGGATCGTCAAGGTCTATCAGGGAACAATCGATCCTGAGCATCTGCTGGAAGACGTGAAGTCGATCCCGAACACGGCTGCTGATCGCATGAAGAAGGCGCTTCCCTTCAACGGAAAACTCTATCTGAACGCGTTTTCGCGCAATGACTTTACTTACGGCGTAGCGTTCTTCCAGCACGGTTATCTGGAGCAGGCTTCCGAGTCCTTTCTGGAAGCCGTTACCTCCAAGCCGGACGATCCAGATGCATATTACAACCTGGGTACGCTCAGCCTGCGTAGAAACAAGTTCGTTGAGGCGCACAACTATCTGGAGCAGGCTTTGAAGCTGCGCCCGAATTATCCCGAGGCGTGGAACAATCTGGGCATGATGGCCGCACAAGAGGGTCATCCGGATGAAGCGATTCAGAACTTTCAGCAATCGCTGCGGCTGCGGCCAGGATACGCCATCGCACTGCTGAACCTGGGCAATGTCTATAGGCGGCAGCGGGATTTTGATAAAGCTGAGGAATCTCTGAACCATGCGCTCGATATTCAACCCGACGACCCTGAAATCTACTACAGCCTCGGTATGCTCTACGCCCAGCAAGACCGGATGCAACGCGCGTCGGAGTATTTGCAAAAAGCCATTGAACTGCGTCCGGACTATCCCGAGGCATTGAATAACCTCGGCGTTCTATTCGTCCGCGGTCAGGATTACTCCAAGGCGGAGCAAACATTCAAGACCGGCATACGCGTCGCGCCGGACTACGATCAGTCCTATTTTAATCTTGCCCGCCTGTATGCGATGCAAGACAACAAGGATAAAGCAAAGGCTGTGTTACTGGAACTGCTGCGCATCCATCCACAGGATGAGGGCGCGAGAAAGGTATTGGATACTCTGCAATGACTGCATCAATGCGCGCTTCAATCGACGCCGAAAGAATACGCGGCCGTGCTGTGCCAAATCCTATGATCGGAATCGTATATGCATGGTCGAGGGCAGGAAGCATTCTCTCCTTGTTAGCTATGCTATTGGTTTTTCAGGCACGCGCGGTCCAGCAGCAATCCTCAAAGACTCCCGCCAAATTCCCGCAAGTGGAAGTAATGATGCAGCAAGGCCATCTTGATGAGGCCAAGGCCGCAATGCTCAAGGAACTACAGCAGAACCCTTCCAGCGTTGACGGTTACAACTTGCTGGGAATTATCGAAAGCGACCAGCAGGATTACACGAATGCCATCGATGCATTCCAGAAAGCCCTGCATCTTGCTCCTAACTCTACCAAGACACACAACAATTTGGGAAACCTTTTTGCGGAAGAGAAGAAACTCGACCTCGCGGAAAAGGAATTCCGGACTGTTTTGCGTCTTGAGCCGGCGAATCGTGACGCCAATTACAACCTGGGTGTGCTTCTGATGGCCAATGGCTCTCCTGCCCAGGCCATTGCGCTCTTTCAACGTGTGCATCCAGCCAATCTTGCCACTAGCCTCCATCTAATTAACGCTTACTTCCAGTCTAAACGCACAGCTCAAGCGTTGCAGTTGGCTACACTCATTTCCGCGCAATACAAGAACGACGTCCAGGCGCATTTCACGCTCAGCGCTCTGCTAGCATCGGAAAAGCAGTATAAAGTCGCGCAACTCGAACTGGAAAAGGCTGATGCCCTGCAGCCTGGAACCTTTGAGATTCTATATAACTTAGGCTTGACGTATTTACTCAACGCCAATAACTCCAAAGCGGAACTCGCATTGACCAGGGCGCTAACGCTGAAGCCTGAATCGCCCGATACTCTTTACTTGCTTGCAGAGACCTACAAAAACGAGTCGCGTCCTCTTGATGCCCTTGATTTGCTGCTTCGCGCTCATAAGATAGCTCCGGAGAATACGGACATTATCCTCCTCATGGCCCAGATCAGTATGTCACAAAACTATTTCGAGGATGCAATACCGCTGCTGGAATCGGGGCTTCAGATCGCGCCGCTGCGGTCTGATCTCCGTGCCGCCCTGGGCAAGAGTTATTTAATGGCCGGCAAATTCGATCAGGCGATTGAGGAGTTCAAGAAATTGCTCGAGATTGATAACTCGGCAAGCTCTTACGCATATCTGGGTCTATCTTACCGCTATCTAGGGCGATTTGATGAGGCGAAACAGTATTTTCAGCAAGGGATCAAACTGGATCCAGATAGCACTCTGTGTTTGTTTAGCCTGGGTTTTATAGCGGAGCGCCAGGGAGATTCTACCGAAGCCGAAGCCAAGTTCAAAGACACGCTGCGCACCAATCCAGACTATCCGGACGCGCTATTGGAACTGGCCAACCTCCGCATCGCCGCCGGAAAGTTTTCCGAGGCGGAGGTACTGCTGCGTAAATACGTTCGAGTTAGCCACAACCCGGCTACTGGATACTACAAACTCGCGAAGGTCGAGAGAAGTCTGCATGAGACAGCTGCATCCGAACGGGATTTGAGCGTATTTCAGACTCTATCCAATAACGCTTCAGCCGGCCCCTATCCCTTCGAGCATCTATTTGACTATCTCGACAATCGTTCCAAACTCGCTCCAGAAGCCCGTGAACAACTTGACTTGAAGAAACTTTCCGATCAGGTCAATAAGCATCCCGATCAACCGGAAGATTTATACATGCTGGCCGAGGCTTATCTGAAATCAGGAAAGATAGACGAAGCCAGGAGCACTATCGAGCAACTCGATAAGATTAGTGCCAGCGATTACCGGACCTTGACTGGGATCGGCGTATTGCTTGCCCGCTATCATTTTTACGACGGCGCAATCCAGCACTTTCAGCAAGCGCTGATTGCAAATCCCGGCTCGGACGAGGTGATATTCGACCTTGCGAACGCTTATTTCCGGAAACGCAGTTATTCGCTGGCATTGGATGCCGCCGGGCAAGTTTCGACGGACGGACGAAAAGACGAGGCCTACCTTGCTTTACTCGGAGATATCTATGCCCACTTGGGCGACACTGCCCATGCCTCGGAGATTTTCCGCGATGCCATTAGCCGCAATCCGGACGACGATCAGAACTATCTCGCTCTTGGCTTGCTGGAGTTCCGCGAGAACCACGTCGCAGATGCAAAACAGACACTTTTGAAAGGTCAATCCCGCATCCCCGGCTCTGGAAAACTTCTTTGGGGTTTGGGGCTCGCCTCAGTTCTGGAAGGGAAGACCTCAGAAGCTGCCGGGCAGTTCGAGCGAGCAGTGGATTTGCTGCCGGAGTGGCCTGGAAGCTATTCAATCCTAGGCGTTTTCTATTTTCAAACGGGACAGATCGCCAAGGCCAAAGAGGTACTGAGCCGTTTCAAGAACAGCAGCGCAAGCGGCAGCTTGGATGTGAACCGGATTGAGCAGGTTTTAGCGCAATCTCCTGATACCACCCCATCTGGCGATGAGCCCATGCCGATGGCGGACAGAATGCGGTTGCTTCAACTGGCGTTCTCGCTTGCGGACAGGACTTTATGAGAACCTCATTTCACGTTCTTACCAGATTCCTGTTCAACGCGGCTTTTGTGCTGGTAGCTTTCATCAGCGTATTTTGTCATCGATTGGTTCGCGCTCAACAGCATGCCAATACGCCGGCCCCTTCTATTCCAGTGCGCTTCACGGACATTCGCAAGGCGGCAGGTATCACCTTTATTCAGGACTCCACGCAAACCGACGAGAAATACTATTTAGAGACCATGGGCACCGGCGTCGCATGGATCGACTACGATCAAGATGGACTAATGGACCTATACTTCGTCCAATCCGGAGCCACCGACGCATATACGCCGGCCAAGCCATTGCGCTCGGCTCTCTATCATAACAACGGCGACGGAACGTTTACCGATGTTACTGCAAAGGCAGGCGTGGGAGGCGAGGGGCATTACGGCCAAGGAGTCGCCGTGGGAGACTACGACAATGACGGCTACCCCGATCTATATGTAACCGGTTACGGACGAGCAATTCTCTACCACAATAACGGAGACGGGACATTCACCGATGTAACAGCCAAAGCGGGAGTTGGAGACGAGGGAAATTGGTCGACAAGCGCCGGATGGTTCGACTATGACAAAGATGGATGGCTGGACCTTGTGGTTACCAATTACCTTGATTGGAATCCTAAGAACAATTTGTGGTGCGGAGAACGCACTCCTGGCTATCGTGAATATTGCAATCCGAATAACTACAAGGGACAGAAGACCAAGCTCTATCACAACAATCATGACGGTACATTTACCGATGTTAGCGATAAGTCGGGCATTGGACTGCCTGAATCCAAAGGGATGGGATTGGTTTTGGCCGACTTTAATAACGACGGCTGGACGGATATTGCCATCGCCAACGACACTTGGACCAATTTCTTATTTCTGAACAATCACGACGGAACTTTCCGAGACGTCTCCCTGATTTCCGGGCTGGCCGCAAGCGAAGATGGACGCTATGAGGCGGGGATGGGCATTGACGCGGCAGATGTGGATGGTGACGGCTTGCTGGACGTGTACATCACCCATCTCGATATGGAATTGGATCGCCTCTACCACAACAATGGAGACGAGACATTTACGGATGTTACTTATAGCTCGGGAATCGGCAGCAAGGCAATGCTAATGAGCGGAGTGGCCACCAAGTTTATCGATTACGATAACGACGGCTGGCCGGACATCGTGCAAGCTAATGGAGCCATGGTTGACAACGTGAATTTGTATCATAGCCAGATCACCTACAAGGAGCCGCTTCTGATGTTCCATAATCTTGGCAATGGCCATTTTGAAATGTCGTCAGACTCTCTCGGTCCAGACTTTCTCCGTCCTGTAGCGGGACGCGGGCTTGCCACGGCTGATTTCTTTAACAGCGGAGGCGTAGGCATAGCCGTCAATTGCCGCGGCGATTATCCCGAGCTTTTGCGCAACGATGGCGGCAACGCAAATCATTGGCTTGAGGTTCTGTTGATTGGTACAAAGTCCAACCGCGACGGCATCGGTTCCGTTCTGAAGCTGACTGCGAATGGATTTGTGCGGGTCGACCAGGCGAAGGGCGGAACTAGCTATATGTCGGCAAGCGACCCACGCATTCATTTTGGCCTAGGCAAGCGAACAAAGATCGACTCGCTTGTTATTACCTGGCCTAGCGGGCAAGTGGATAAGTTGACCAATGTGCCGGTGGATAAGATCATCGCCGTCAAAGAAGGGGTGGGAATAGTTTCCCATCCATTTCCGAAAGTTACAGTAAAATGAGGCCGTGCGCAATCAAAGCATCGGTCAGATCGGATTGCCGAAAGGTCTTCTCAACAGCGATCTTTGACGGCTATAATGACATTCTATGAATATTCCGCGACGTCGCTTTCTTGGCTCATCGCTCTTTCTGCTCGGCAGCACGCTGACCGACGCTCTGGCGACACCTCTTTGGAAGTGGAAGAGTCCGCTCATTGTGGAAGCCGGAGTATCGGGTTCCGCCACGTCGCCGGTCAAGTTTGTCGACGTGGCGCAGCAGGCCGGACTGACTATTCCCAACGTGTGGGGCGGCATAGACACTAAACGTGTCATCATTGAAACCAAGGGAAGCGGGCTGGCGTTTTTCGATTACGACAACGATGGCTGGCTGGATATCTACTTGACCAATGGAAGCCGGTTCAATGCGCATTGGGCGCCGGGAAAAGAACCAACCACTCATCTGTACAAGAACAACCGCGACGGCACATTTACCGATGTTACAGATAAGTCGGGACTGGGACGCGCTGGCTGGCAAACCGGCGTTTGCGTTGGCGATTACGACAACGATGGATGGGACGATCTGTTCTGCGCATTTTGGGGGCATAACATTCTGTTTCATAACAACGGAAACGGAACCTTTACCGATGTTACCCAGAAGGCCGGCCTTGCGCAGGAAAAGGGCCGCTGGGGCACAGGCTGCACATTTCTCGATTACGACCGCGACGGATTTCTAGATCTTTTTGTGTGCAACTTCGTCAAGCTGGATCCTGATAAGCCGCTTTCCAGCAGCGACATGAGCTTCTGCCAGTGGAAGGGCGTGCCCACCATGTGCGGTCCGCGCGGTCTGCCGGGTGACACGGACATTCTCTACCATAACAACGGAGATGGAACTTTTACCGATGTTTCAGAGAAGGCGGGCATTCTGAAGCCCGGCCCAAGATACTCGATTTCAGCCACCTCGTACGATTTCGATAACGACGGATGGCCTGACATTTATGTAGCCGTGGATTCAGAACCTAGCATGATGTTCAAGAACAATCACGACGGCACTTTTACAGATGTCGCGGTGATCGCCGGTTGCGCCTACAACGATAACGGTCACGAACAGGCCGGCATGGGACTTGGAGTGGCCGACTACGACTGCGACGGCTGGTTTGATATCTTCAAGACGAACTTCGCGGACGACACCTCCGACCTCTACCATAACAACGGCGATGGAACTTTCAGCGACCTGTCGTTCAATTCCGGCATTGGAATCAACAACAGTTATGTAGCGTGGGGCTGCGGCTTCATCGACTACGATAACGACGGCTGGGCGGACATTGTTCAAGTCAATGGACACGTTTATCCGGAGATCGACAAATATAACTTCGGAGAAAGTTTCAAGAATCCGCGCCTGGTTTACAAGAATCTTGGCAATGGACGTTTCAAGGATGTTTCCGCGGAGATGGGTCCCGGCATCAGCGCGCGTTTCTCCAGCCGCGGCGCGGCATTTGGCGACTATGACAACGACGGCGGCATGGATATTCTGATTCTGAATATGAACGACCTACCCTCACTGCTTCACAATGTCGGAGGAAACAAACAGAACTGGATCAAAATCAAACTGGTGGGAACCAAGTGCAATCGCACGGCTATCGGCGCTCGGGCGCGGGTTGCAACGGGCAAACATATTCAGATGGATGAAGTTCATGGCGGCACAAGCGTCATGTCGCAAAGCGACCTCCGCCTGCACTTTGGCCTGGGGAAAGTGGAGACCGTGGATTGGATCGAGATCAAATGGCCGACTACGCAGAAAATCGAACGATTTACACAGGTAAAGGCGAATCAGATACTCACGATTCGCGAAGGCGACGGCATAGTTTCAACCTACAAACCTAAGTCGATGTAGCGCATGTTCCGCAATGCGCTGCGTCGCGCGAAAGATGGAACGCAGCCCTCTTCAGCGCGCCTCAGGATAAGTTGGCTGGCCGCCGACCAGAAATTGCTTGACTTCCTTCCGCTGGCGCTCGACCGCGGCGGCCTGCCGCTTCTTGATGTCATCGTGCAGTTGGAATTCCTGCCTGGCTTTCTCGTGTTCTCCGGTTCGATCATAGGCCACCGCTAGCCGATAATATGCGTCGGCTAACTCCGGGTTCGCTTCGATTGCCTTGGTGTAAAAGCCAATGGCTTTCTCAAAATCGCGCTGCGAATAATGAAGAATGCCAAGTTGCAGATAAGCATCGGCGCATTTTGCGTCGAGAGTTACTGCTTTTGTCAGTAACGATTCCACCTGTTGCAAGGACTGCTGGCCTGCTGACTGAGCCTTCCAGATGGCCATTGCGTAAAAATAATTCGCGAGCGGATTTTCAGGCTGTGACTCGGCAAAGCGCGCCAGCTTCGGCTCAACGCAAGGCAACGGGTTAGGCGCCGCCATCTCAATTTTGCCCATGAAGATGTAAGGCTCGGGGTCTGCCGGATTCAAGTCGGAAGCCTGGCAGAGCCGCAGCGCCGCCTCATCATAGTGAGCAGCGGCAAAGAGTGCCGTACCCAGCGCCGTCAGCATCCTGGCCGATTTCGGATAAGCCTCCGCGCCTTTTTGGAAGACCACTTGCGCCTGCAAAACGGCCCGATGAAGCAGTAACTCGGAACCCCACTCGAAATAGTTTTGCTCGCTGGGATCCAGGCGGACGGCTTGTTCATATTCGTGGACAGCGGCCAAGGGATCGCCCCGTTTCTCAGCAAGTTCGCCTGCCCGCCGATGCGCGACCGCTTCGTTCGCGCCACTCGTATCGCCTGCTGAATTTGCCGCGCTGCTTCCATCACCCACTGGTTTCAGCGTAAGCGTTTCCCGCGTGAGAGCTTCACTGGTTCGCAAGCTGGAATCCGATCCATGGCCGCCCGCCGCGGTCCAATCCGTAACACCCGCCACCGTAAACGCGGGCTTATCGGCAAATTCCATCGTCTGAGTGGGAGAATCGCCGGAATTCGCCGGCGCCACAAAACACTCTCCCGAAACAGCAAGAACTAGATTTATCTGCTTTATCTCTCCCGAAGGCGCAACCACGACCGTGGCTCGGCCGCACAGTCCTGATTTCTTCGCGATAAGTGAATAGCTGCCACTCTCAAGCGCGGAAAATGCAAAGGCGCCCGCGGCATCAGTCATCGTCTCCAGGCCGCCTGGAACCCCCTCTTGTTCCATCCGAACCCGGGCATCGCTGACCGGGCTACCGGACGAGGCAATAACTCTTCCCTGGATGCGAATTACTCCGGATTGCAGCCGAGCCGCCTCCTGCGCGGCAGCCGCTGAAATGGATGCACCGAGCAGCACCGCAAGTATTCCGAGAGCCGCAAGAAGAGACCGGCAGATCACGGCTGCATAGAAGGAGCGCATTTCGTGTAACTCGCTCGCAATGGAACCCAAAGCATCCACCTCGGAACTCTGTTTCAGCTGTACGATCATTTCCATGCCCGCAACTGCCTCATCCCCGGATAAACCGTCTGCTCGGCGATGAGAACAGACTCATTCTATCCGAACAAGCAGGAATACCGCTTTATCCGCAACTGCTCAACCGGGCGCACACCGCGGTGCCACGGTGTACCTGAAGACCAACGGCATGCGCATGCGTCAGGATGTGCTGGCCAGTGGCAGCTATGTTTCATCGAACAACCGCAGGCCTCACTTCGGGTTATTGATTCGGTCCCTAATAAGAAACAAGATTGCCATTCAAGTTAAATTTGAACGATTTATGAGAGAACGTGGCGAGGATTGTGGGAATAAATTCAGCAAGTTAGCGTCCGCTGCGCGGACACAAGCAAGTTAGCAAGTTAGCGACGGCCTGGATAAACGATGGTTTCATGCGCAGTGGGTCGGCGAAGCCGGTGGACGACTAAATAGGAGACAAGTACCCGAGCCTCTTGCAAAATAACCAAGAAACCGGCATTACCTATTCAGTCACTCCTTCGGGGCTTTTGTATGTTCCGACAGCAAAGCTGGAGCTGTACGGCCCCTACCCCCACCCGTACTTTGGACGCAAAGTCGTTGTTTTCTTGATGTTACAGACAGGGTTGCGCTGTAAAGTCGTCAAAACAAAGGAGTTATTTGCAAAGTCGTCCAGGATAAGGAGTTAGCGGCACATTTGGAGGACGATTGGAGAAAAAGCACCTGAGTATTATCGTGCCACGAAGTGCCGAAATTATCTGCAAACCCTGACACTACTTGCACTCCTCTTTGAATTTTGCAAGTGGCTCTGTAGTCCGAATTTTATTGGTTTCCCACCCATTCCGCAGAAAAACGCGGAATGGATGGGGCACAGAGGTCTATGGTAAAAACCAAAATGCTCATGACTTGTTTGGGTTTACAACTGCCGCACAATTCACTAAACAGGAGACAAGCACCCTATTTGCAATCAATTGCAATTAAAGACAAAGACTCATCTGGCAGCGAATCAACGGCCGTTATCAGGCTAATCGAAGTGCTGACTCTCAACCTGTCCGACTTCTGCTACCGGCTGAAGATCACATACTGGCGCCCGGCATAGAGCCGGAATCCGCCGGCCGGGTCGGCCACAATCTGCAACGGCAAGGGCCGCTTGAGTCCCGCATCCTCGCTTGCGTTCACCGAGAGCACGTCTTGGGAGCCCACGTCGGTGATCAGGAATTTGTCCCCGACGAATCCCGCGCCGTAGATGCCCGCGGCAAGGCTCTGCCCGCCCAACTTGATGGGAATCTCGACGATGAAGTAAGCCTGGTACTTCGACGCCACAGCGGTCGAGTAGCCGGAGGTGTCCACCAAGGTCGCCAGCACGTAATGCCCGTCGGCAAACTTCACGCCGCCCGAGTTGCGTATCTGCGTGGTTGCCGACTGCCCGCAGTAGTACACGCTGGCCGGCAGCAGTTTCTGTGTATCCTCTGGCTTCAGAATCGTCGCGCCGCCCTGCTGCGCCTTCATCAAGCACGGTGTCGCCATCATCGTCACGGCCAGCGCACTGGCCGCAGCCATCTTCAAAATTACGTGGTTACGCATCGTAAACCTCCTTTTTCTACTACGTACAGGAGTATATCGCACCATGAACGAACAAGGGGGACGAACAAGGGGAACGAACAAGGCTTGAACGGGCAATGTTATTGGCTGGGGGTTTACGCTTCGGGGCTCAGGCTTCGATGGCTCCCCGGAGAGCGGCGACGACTTCTTCCTGCTGGCCGGAGTCGATGCGATTGAAGAAGGGCAGGGCGAGTGTGCGGCGGGCGATGGATTCGGTGATGGGCAGCGTGGCCGCGCCTGCGCTGGAGTGGCTGCGCCAGGCCGGTTGCAGATGGATGGGGGCAAAGTAGCGTCCGGTGGCGATGCCGTGCCGGGCGAGAGAGGCCTGCACACGGTCGCGGTCAACCTGTTCCGGCAGACGGAGTACGTAAACGAACCAACTGATGATGCGGTTGGGGAGGGTGAGCGGCGGGAGTTCCAAGCCTGGGATTGAGTTGAGCAGCGCATCATAGCGCTGGGCTGCGGCCTGGCGCAGGGCGAGCATTTCGCCGATGCGGCTCAACTGGACGCGGCCCAGCGCACAGGCCAGCTCGGAGAGACGGTAGTTGTAGCCCGGCTCGGCGTGGTCAAGCCAATCGCCGCTCTCGGAACGGCCTTGATTACGCAAGCTGCGCAGACGGGCGGCATGGCCGGGATCGCAAGCCAGCACGGCGCCGCCTTCGCCCGTGGTGAGCTGCTTGTTGGGATAAAAGCCGAGGACGGCCAGGTCACCGAAGCTGCCGGCGCGCTTGCCTTGGAACTGTGCGCCGATGGCCTCGCTGGCGTCCTCGATCAAGGCCAGGTTGTGGCGGCGGGCGATGGCTTGCAGCGCGTCCATCTCCGCCGGAATGCCGAAGGTGTGGACGACCAGCAGGGCGCGGGTGCGCGGCGTGACAGCCCGCTCGACGCTGGCCGGGTCAAGGTTGAGGGTGACGGGATCGATCTCCGCAAAGACCGGCGTGGCGCGCACCTGGAGGACCGCGTTGGCTACGGCGACGAAAGCGAAAGAGGGTACGATGACTTCGTCGCCCTCGCCGATGCCCAGGGTGAGCAGAGCGAGGTGCAGGCCCGCGGTGCCGGAGCTGATGCAGACGGCATGGGACACGGAGTGGTAGGCGGCCAGTGCTGCCTCAAACGCCGCCAGTTCGGGACCCATGCTGAGGTGCGGCGTGCGCAGAACGGCGGTGACGGCATCGATCTCGGCCTGGGTGATGTCCGGCGAGGAGAGCGGGATGCGCGCGGTCATGGATGCTCCAGGGCGTTTTCGCCTGGGCCGGCGGAATCTGGATGGCCTCCACGCTGATTTTCCGAAAAAGATTCCTCCGGGGCTAAAGCCCCCGCCGTTTCTGTTGGATTGATGTACGGGCTGAAGCCCGTACCCTTCAAAGTTGCGAGGCTTTCGGCAGATTCAGGGTTAGCGTCTTTGGGCAGCGGGATGGGCTGCTTGATGAGAAGGCCGTCGAGCGGGACCGTGGCGAGGATGCGGGCGATGGTGGCAGCGGCGGTTCCATCGCCATAGGGGTTGACCATGCCGCACAGACTTTTTCGGAATTCTGGACGGAGGGCTTGCGTGATGGCGGCAAGGATTGCGGCTGTTTCGGGCGGCGCGTCGATCACGTTGCGAGCACGCTCGCGGCCCTGCTGGCGCATCCCGACGTTGACTGTGGGCAGAGCGAAGGAGGCAGCTTCCATGATGCCGCTGGACGAGTTGCCGATTATCGCGTCTACCTGGCCCAAAAGACTCCAATAAGTGACAGCGTCGAGGTTGACGAAGATGTGCGTGTGCGGCATCGTGCTCGCCAAAGCCTTCGTGCGTTCGATGAGCGCGAGGCTGCCGGCGTCGGCGTTGGGATAGACGAAAATGAGCTGGCCGGGCGCCTGAGCGAGGGCGGCGAAGAAGGCATCGGCCTCGGCGTTGGTGTCGTGCAGGATGGTGACCGGATGCCAGGCGACGAGCAGCGTGGGCGGCGTGAGTGTGAGGCCGAGCTTTGCTTCGAGGGCTTGACGGCTCAGCAGGGTTGAGCGGCGGAGGTGGTCGAGCGAGGGCGCTCCGGCGTGGGTCACGCGCCAAGGCTCCTCACCCATGGCAATCACGCGGAGGCGGGCGGTTTCAGTGGAGGTGAAGTGGATGTGAGCCAGCTTGGTGAGAGCGTTGCGGACCTGATCGTCGATAGCTCCCTGCGAGACTTCGCCACCTTCGATGTGGGCGATGGGAATGCGCAGGGCCAGCGCAACGGAAGCGGGCGCCATCATCTCATAGCGGTCGGCGATGAGCAGCAACAGGTCTGGACGCCAGGCGGTGAGCGCGTCAGCCAGGCCGAGGATGGCGATGCCGATGGTCTTGGCCATGCCGGTGTCGGTGTCGGAGCTGAGCAGGCACTCGATGCGCGCCTTTATCGGAAATCCGTCGCTTTCGATTTCTCTGATGGCGCTGCCGAATTCCGGCGACAGATGCGCGCCCAGCGTGAAGAGGCCGAGCTCCACGTCAGGGTGGCGGGCGAGCTCGCGCAGCGGCCAGTAGAGGTGGCTATAGTCGGCGCGCGAGGTGGTGACGACGCCGATGCGGCGCTTGCGGTCTTTGGTGGGCGGAGTCACAGTTGCAGTATAAATTGGAGTGCTGCTGTGCCTGTGTGGGTTCCTGAGCAGTGCGCGGCTCAACCGGAGCGCCATGCGGGCCGCGCGGCGCTCGCTTACACTGGATGGTGCGGCACATGCTGAAGCTTCGGACGCTTCCGCCGTTTGGAGATGAAGTTGAGAAAGAGACTGATTGGGCTGATGGGGCTGATGATTCTTGTTGCGGCGCCGGCGGGCGCGCAGGCGCGCTATGACGCCGAAGCAGTGCGGATAAACAACCGCGGCGTAGCGCAGATGGGCCAGCAGTTTACCGAGCGTGCGGCGTCGTCGTTTGCCGAGGCCTTTCAGAAGGACCCTAAGATAGCGCAGGCGGCGACCAATGAGGGCATTGCGCTGATGGCGCTGCAAAAGCTGGAAGAGGCCAATAAGGTGCTGCAACAGGCCATCGCGCTAGAGCCGAACAACGCGCAGGCGTGGTACAACCTTGGTCTTGCGCAGCACGCGGGCAATGAGCTGGAGCCGGCGCTGGCCAGCTTTCAAAATGCGGTGAAGCTCGATCCGAGGGACGCGGACTCCATTTATTTTGAGGGCGTTTGCTACCAGGAGATGAAGCAGTTCGACAAGGCCATTGCGATTTTCCAGAAAGCGCTGGAGATCAACCCGCTCCACGCTTCGGCAGAGTTTCAGTTGGCGCGCGCGTTGCAGCGCTCCGGCCGCACCACAGAGGCGAAGGACCACTTCAAACGCTTCCAGCATTTGACCAGCACCAAAATTGGAGCGCCCATCGGGCTGTCTTACGGCGAGCAGGGCCACTACTCCACCGTCACGCCCGTCGAGGAGCCGGAAGCGGGCAGGAAGGAGATGATCCCGGTGAAGCTGGCGGCGCAGCCGATGCTTTCCCAGGTCCGAAACTCCGGATCTGGGGCACCCAAATTTGATGTGAAGAGTGCGGAGTGGACGACGACTGGCGGCGCCTGCATGATGGACGTGACTGGCGATGGCCGGATGGATTTAGTACTGATGCAATTAGGCGCGCAGGCTATTCGAGTGATGCACAACAAGGGCGACGGCAGCTTTGAAGAGTGGAACGCCGAGGCCGCGGGGCTGAAGGCATCGGGTCGTGCCGTGGCATGCGCGGTGGGCGATTTCGACGGCGACGGGTTGAATGATCTGGCCGTTGCGCTGGACGATGCGGTGTTGCTATTCCGCAACCTGGGCCATGGGCAGTTCAAGGACGTGACCGTGGAGGCTGGGCTGGGGCCTCGCAACCGGCCTTCGGGGATTACGGTTGTGGATTATGACCACGACGGCAATCTGGATTTGCTGCTGACCGGCTCGCCTATCAAACCAGGCGATGAATCGAATATCTTATGGCGCAATAACGGCAACGGAACTTTTGCCGAGCGGACTGAGTCAACCGGGTTAGGCGGGAGCGGGAGGACGTCTGCCGCGATTCTTACCGACTTCAACAACGATCGCGCGGTGGACATTGCTGTGACCGGCGATGGCCCTGCGCCGCTGATTTATGTGAATCCTCGCGAAGGGAAGTATCCGACGCAGCCTCTTTATGAAAACGAGAAGTTGTCACCGGCCGTGGGCATCGCCGTACTCGACTACAACAAGGACGGCTGGATGGATATTGCTGTGACCCATGCCGGCGAGCCTGGATTGACGCTGTGGCGCAATGTTGCTGGACCGGAAAACATTGGCCGGCGGTTTGAAAGAGTGGAACTGCCTCTCAAAGGCGCGCTGCGCGGATGGGGCGTCACTCCAATCGACATCGACAACGACGGCTGGATCGACTTGGCGGCGATTGTGGAGACCAAGACGGGGCCGCGGGTGCGCGTTTTTCGCAATCGTGGAGACGGCACCTTTGAAGACGTGAGCGTGGCGCTCGGTCTGGACAAGGTCAAGCTCACCGCGCCGCGCGGTCTGATTGCCGGCGATTTCACGGGCGACGGCGCAGCGGATTTGATTGTGACGCAATTGAATGCGCCGCCGGTACTGTTGCGCAACGAGGGCGGCAACAAGAACCACTCGGTGCGCCTGGACCTGACCGGCTTTGCCGATAACAAAACGGCGATTGGCGCGAAGGTGGAAGTCTTCGCCAACGGGCTTTGGCAAAAGTGGGAGCTAGCCGGCGCAGTGGGCTACCAGACGCAGGCGCCACCGCAGATTCTTGTGGGGCTTGGCGATGCGGAAGGGATTGACCTGCTGCGGATTCTGTGGCCGACGGGCGTGTTGCAAGACGAGATTGACTTGCCGCATACTCCGGTGATCGCGATGAAGGAGGCGGACCGCCGCGGCAGTTCGTGCCCAGTGCTGTTCGCGTGGAACGGGCACAAATACAAGCTGGTCACCGACGTAATTGGCGCGGCGGTGGTGGGCCACTGGTTCACGCCCACGCGACGCAATACGCCCAACCCCGGCGAATGGATCAAGGTGGAAGGCGGCGCACTTGCGCCGGCGAACGGCAAGTTGAGCCTGCGCTTCATGGAGCCGATGGAAGAAGTCAACTATATCGACCAGTTGCGGTTGGTCGCGGTCGATCATCCGGAGAATGTCGAGGTGAATCCCGACGAGCGATTCCTGGACGATCCGCCGTTTGCCTCGGGCCGCGTGATGGCTTCGGCGGACGCGCGGTTGCCGGCGGGCGCGTGGGATGGGGAAGGTCGCGATGTGCTGGATCAGGTGAGCCGCCGCGATCACAAATTCGCCAGTGGATTTACCGCATTGCCCTGGGATGGATTCGCCAACCTGCACGCGCTCACGCTCGATCTGGGCGAGATCAGGCAGGGCGCGCCAGTGAGATTGCTGATGACCGGCTACGTAAACTACTTCAGCGCGACCTCGCTTTATGACGCGTGGCAGGCGGGGATCAAGCCGATTTCGCCTTATGTTGAGGCACAGTTACCGGATGGCGAATGGAAGCGGATCGCGGACGATGTGGGTTTTCCCGCGGGCCTGGAGCGCACTATTGTGGTGGATTTGACCGGCAAGCTGCCCACGGGCGCGCAACGCATTCGGCTGGTGACGAATCTGGAGATTTATTGGGACCAGGTGCTCATCGACAATCATGCCGAGGCGGAAGCACGCACCGCGGAGGTTCCGCTGACTCTAGCCACGCTGCATTTCCGCGGCTACCCCAAGCAGACCGAGGGCGCAAGCCCCGGCGATCTCGATTACGACTATGACCGCGTAAGTTTAACCGGGCCGTTCCAGCGGCAACGGGGAAGTTATACGCGCATGGGCGAGGTGACCGCGCTGGTCAGCGGCATCGACGATCATTATGCCATCTTCGGCAGCGGCGAAGAGATCGCCGCGGAGTTCGACGCGACCAAGCTGCCTGCGCTGCCTGAACACTGGAAGCGCGACTACTTCTTCTATGCCAACGGATTTGTGAAGGATATGGATTGGTGGGATGCATCACCCTTTACCGTGGCGCAACTGCCGTTCCATAAGATGAGCGCGTATCCGTACCCGGCGAGCGAAAAGTTTCCAGACGATGCGGATGCGTTCGATTACCAGTTGAATTGGAACGATCGCTGGGACTCCGGCGAGCCGGTGCGGTCGTATCGCTTCGACTATCGACTAATGCCTTCAACTCCTGAGGGCGATCGAGCGCCTGCACCGGCCACAGCGGCGCGGCCATGACCACCTGCGGTGGGGCAGACGCCGCTTGCGCGGCAGTGGGGCGACACGTCCATGAACGATCTTGTATTGCAGTCAGCGACGCGGCAACTGGAGCTACTGCTCTCCGGCGAGATTTCTGTGGTCGAACTGGCCGAGGCGCACATCCAGCAGATTGAGCGGCTGAATCCGCAATTGAATGTATTCGCCGACTTCGATGCGGAGCGTGTGCGCGAGAGGGCGCGGAAGCACGATGCGTGGCGTGGCAGCCGATCCCGCAGGCCGTTGTTCGGATTGCCGGTGACCGTGAAGTCATCGATCGCGACGCGAGGGTTCAAGTGCGAAATTGGAAGCCTGCTGCACGAGGGCGATGTGCCGCACGAGGATGCAGTCGTTGTTGCGCGGCTGCGCGCGGCGGGAGCATTGATTCTGGGCACCACCAATTGCCCGGAGTTTCTGATGGCCTACGAGACTGCTAATCTGCTGCACGGACGCACGAATAATCCGTGGGACCTGGAGCGCACGCCGGGCGGATCGAGCGGTGGCGAGTCGGCGGCCATCGCGGCAGGGCTTTCGGCGGCCGGCCTGGGCAGCGATAGCGGCGGATCGGTGCGCGTACCGGCGCACTTCACCGGCATCTGCTCGCTCAAGCCGACGCCGGGGCGAATTCCGGGACGCGGCCATCTGCCGCCGTGCGTGGGTCCATTCTCGATTCTCGGAGCGATTGGGCCGATGGCGCGCACGATGAGCGATGTGGCGCTGATGTTCCGCACGCTGAGTGGGCAAGACCCAAACGATCCAGCAAGTCCGCCGGTTGCTTTGCGGGAGCTGGCGCTCGACGAACTGCGGACAAACACGATTGGATTTTTTGAGGACGACGGCCTCGTTCCAGTGACGCCGGAGACGCGCGCCGCGGTGAACGCCGCGGCGACGGCGCTGCGCGAGGCGGGCTTTCGCGTGGAGCCCTTCCGGCCACGCACGCTGGAGTTGCTGCGGAAGTTGTGGTGGAAGTTCTTTGTGCAATGCGGCGCCATGTTCTATGAGCCGGAGATTCACGGACGGGAGCATCAACTGAGCCCGATCTTCAGCGAGTTTCTCAGCTTCTCCGCTGCTATGTCGCCGCTTACGGCCGCCGAACTTCTCAATGCATGGGCTGAGCTGGACCTGATTCGCTCGAAGACGTTGGAGGAGATGTGCGAGTATCCGGTGCTCCTGTGCCCGGTGGCCAGCATTCCCGCCTTTCGCCACGGCGAGAGGGAGTGGATCATCGAGGGGCAAGCCGTGGAGTATCTTGACGCGGTGCGACCTACGCAGTGGTTCAACACGCTGGCCGCGCCGGCTGCGGTGGTTCCCGTCGGACGCTCGCCGGAAGGGCTGCCGATTGGCGTGCAGGTGGTTGCGCGCCCCTTTCATGACGAGACCGCGCTGGGCGTCGCGGACCTTGTGGATGCAGCTTTTGGCTACCGTCCACCGCCCATCGCACAGTAGTTCCATTCACCCCGGAAAGCGCGCACGTCCTCCCATTTGCGTGCAATACACGGTTTTTGTGCCTTTCACTCGCGTAGAAGCATGAAAAAAGGAAAGTTACAGCTGGAGAATTCGAGCTAGAATAAGGTCGCTTTTTGTGCCCTGTCTCCACCTTTAGGTTGAGGCGCGACATGCACAGGCGCGGTAGTCTTACTCTTCCCCGGATTGGAGCGCGAAAGGTGCATGAAAACTGGCACAAACAGTTTGCCGAGACGCCTGATGTCCTGAAGATCGCGCAGCGCCAGCAAACTATTGTGCCGGTGCTGGATTTCGGGATCGGCGGCGGTGACTTCATCATCATGGCGGGGCCGTGCTCGGTAGAGACCGAGGCCCAACTGATGGCCACCGCCAATCACGTTCGCCGCGGCGGCGCGCGCATTCTGCGCGGCGGCGCTTTCAAGCCGCGCAGTTCCCCTTACGCATTTCAAGGTCTCGGCCTGGAAGGGCTGAAGATGCTCTCGCGCGCGCGGGAAGAAAGTGGCCTGGCTATCGTCACTGAAGTCATGTCGGAAGACGACGTTCCCTTGGTGGCCGAGTACGCTGACATTCTGCAGATCGGCTCGCGCAGCATGGAGAACTACTCGCTGCTGGAGGCGGCGGCGCGTTCCAGCCGGCCGGTGCTGCTGAAGCGCGGCATGGTGGCTACGATTGCCGACCTGCTGCGCTCCGCGCAAGTGATCCTGGACAACGGCAACCCGAACGTTATCCTCTGCGAGCGCGGCATCCGCACCTTTGAAACAGCAACGCGCAACACCTTCGACGTGACGGCCATCGCGCTGCTCAAGCAGATTTCGCATCTTCCGGTGATCGCCGACCCCAGCCACGCGGCGGGGCATCGCGATCTGGTTCCCGCGCTGGCGCGCATTGCGGTTGCCGCCGGCGCGGATGGCTTGCTGGTCGAGGTGCATCCCAATCCAGACAAGGCATGGAGCGACGGCGAGCAGTCGCTGGACTTTGACGGATTCGACGAGATGATGGCTTCGCTTGATCCGTATCTGGCGTTGCGTCGGCAGGGAATTGTGCTGCGTGAGCGCGAGACTCGGTTGCGCGAGGCGCTCCCTGCGCGAGTCATGGAGGCCGTTGGATGAGATTCCCGGCCAGATTCCTGGCGGTTGCCGCGTCGATTGCCTTACTGCTTCCGGCTTGCGGGTTCTTGACCGAAGCTGCGCAGGCTCCATCCGCGGACTTCATCGTCACCGCCGCTCCCGTTTACGAGCCGCTGGCCGCTTTGCGCGGAGGGGAGCGTTTTCCCAGGGGCGCGCAGCTCTTGTTGGTTCATGCAGGCAAGGCAGAGCCGCTGGTGACGGGCTTTGCGGCTACCGCTGACGCCAACGTATCCTTTGACGGCAAGACGGTGCTGTTCGCGGGCAAGAAAGAGGCGGACGATACCTGGCAGATATGGGAATTGACGCTGGCGGATCTCTCCATTCGTAAAGTGATTTCAACCGCAGCCGACGCCGAGCGCCCGTTCTATCTACCGGGCGGGCGAATGGTTTGGGCACAGCGCGAGCCGTGGGGATTTCAACTGGAGTCCGCTGAAGACGGTCATCTGCCGGGATACACGTTCTTGAATCCGACGGCCGGACCGGGAGTGTTGCCGCTTACCTACACGCAGGCCAGCGCCTTCCCCGCGGATGTGCTTGCCGATGGGCGCATTCTCTTTGAAGCCGGCTTCCCCCTCGGGTCAGGATCGACGCCCGAGTTGTTTCTGGTATACGCCGATGGCTCGGGTGTGGAGTCGTACCGCTGCGATCACGGCCGGGCGCGTTGGGGAGGAAGGCAATTGGCCTCGGGCGATGTGGTCTTCACGCACGGAGCAACGCTAGCGCGCTTCACTTCGCCGCTGGCAACTGAGACTCCCGTTGTTGCGCCGCACACGGAATACGCGGGCGCGATTGCCGAGACGGCCTCGGGCGCATGGCTGGTGAGCGCGCGCGCCGCGGCCAACACGCATTACGCAATCAAATTGTGGAAGCAGGGTTCGCCTGCATTGCAAACCGTGCTGACCTTGACCGGCAAAAATCTTGTCGAGCCGGTCCTGGTTGCGCCGCGCACAACGCCCAAGCGTCATCCCTCCGGGCTGCACGACTGGAGCTACGCCAATATGATGGCGCTCGATGCGCGCCTCTCGCGCGAGGGCGACCTTAAATCTGCGCCCGCATCGGTGCGGTTGGAGATGCTGGACGCTCAAGGCCACGTGGTTGTTACGGGCACGGCGCCAATTGAGTTGGACGGTTCATTTTTTGTGAAGACTCCTGCCGACAAGCCGATTCGTTTTGCGCTGTTGAATGCCAAGGGCGCGGTGGTGCGGCAGGAACGCGGATGGTTCTGGATCCGCAGCGGCGAACAGCGCATCTGCGTGGGCTGCCATGTGGGACCGGAGCGCGCGTCGGAGAATCGTGTGCCAGCCGTGCTGCTGCGCTCCACCACGCCGGCTGATCTGACCGGAGCGAAGGATGCAAGCGCGGCGCAGCAAGGCAAGCCGGGAGGCAATTGAGATGAATTATCGCTTTCTTTTTTTATTCGGCGCTGTTTCCTTGGCCGCAGCGCCACCTGCGGTGGGGCAGACGCCGCTTACGCGGCAGGAGAATGTCACAGCGCAGACATTGCCCGCAACGCAGGCACCCGCGCCGCACGATCCGGTGATTCGCTTTGAAGACGCCAGCGATAAAGCGGGCATCAACTTTACGCACAGCTTCGGGTCGCGGCAATTGGGCTCGCTGCTTGAGGGCACCGGCGCGGGCTGCATCTGGTTCGATTACAACAACTCCGGACTGGAGTCGCTCTACGTGGTCAACGGGAGGCCGCTCGACGACTCCATGCATCCGTACCCACTCAAGGAGAAGCCCGCAACGCCGCCGCACAATCATCTTTATCGCAACAACGGCAACGGCACCTTTACCGACGTGACGGAGAAATCGGGCCTCAATCCGGACATGTATGGGATAGCCGTGATGGCGGCGGATTATGACAACGACGGATATATCGATCTGCTGGTGACCGGCTACGGCAAGACGATTCTCTACCACAACGACGGCAACGGGCACTTTACCGATGTGACCGCGAAGGCCGGCATCAAGGTGGACGGCTGGGCCATCAGCTCCACCTGGCTGGACTACAACAAGGATGGATGCGTCGATCTGTTCGTGGGCCGCTACGTGAAGTTCGATCCCAAGTATCGCGCCTATTACGCGGCCGACAACTACCCTGGGCCGCTGGACTACGAGGGCGAAACCAACAAGCTCTATCACAACAACTGCGACGGCACCTTTACGGATGTTACCGATAAGTCGGGCATCGGCGCCTACGTGGGGCGCACCATGGGCGTGACTGCGGCGGATTTCGACAACGACGGCTGGGATGACATTTACGTTGCCAACGACCGCACGGAAAATTTTCTCTTCCACAATAAACACGATGGAACTTTTGAAGAAATTGCCAACGAGACAGGCACGGCCTACGGGCAGAATGGCGAATCGACTTCGTCGATGGGCCCGGTCTTCGCCGATCTCGAAGGCCGAGGCGTACTCGACCTTTGGGTGACTGACGGACACTATAACCGCCTGTTGCACAACACCGGCAAGATGAGCTTTGAGGACATCGGCGCGGAGACCGGCGTCTCGCAGACCAACGCGCAGTACGTGAGTTGGGGCACGGGCGTCTACGACTACGACAACAGCGGGCAGCTCGACATTCTCATCTTTCACGGCGGATTGATTCACCTGTATCCGCAGGAGCACACGCTGTTTCGCGGGCTTGGGCAGGGGAAGTTCGCCGACGTTTCGCGCGAGGCTGGGCCGGTGCTGAGCGTCAAGAGCACCGCGCGCGGCGCCTGCTTCGCGGACTACGAAAACAACGGCAAGATGGATGCGTTTGTGGTGAACCTGGGCGACAAGGGCGTGCTGCTGCACAACGTCTCCACGGATACCGGCCACTGGATCGAGATCAAGCTGGTGGGGGCTATGACTAAGTTCGATGGTGTCGGGCCCAAGGTCGATCTCAAGGGAACCATGAGTAATCGCGACGGCATCGGCGCGCGTGTTGAAGTCTTCGCCGCGGGCAAGCACCACACGGCGGAGCGCGTGGCCGGCACCGGCTATCTCTCGCAGGACGATGCGCGGCTTCATTTCGGATTGGGCACTGCGACAACAATCGACAAGCTGATCGTGCATTGGCCCAGCGGGCGCGAACAAACACTGGAAAAACTCAGCGTGGACCGCGTGCTGACAGTGCAAGAGCTGAAATCAGGAGAAGCGAAGTGAGCCGGCGCATACAAACCGCGGCGGGCACGGGGTTGGCGGCGGTGGCCGTGACGTCACTCGCGGTCGCCTTCATCCTCGCCGGTTCTGCGCAGGTTCCACAGGCCTCACAAAACACGGTTCCGACGCCTGAGCCACGCACCTTTCCCGCACCCACAAACCTGAACGTGCTTCCCAAGAACCTTACTGGACAGCAGGTCCACAACATCATGGAACAGTGGGAAGCTTCGCTGGGCGCCCAGTGCAACTCCTGTCACACTGAGGATCCCAACAATATCGGCCCTAAAGGCCGGCCGCGTCTCAACTTTGCCGACGATTCCAAACCGATGAAGGCGGCGGCTCGCGCCATGTATTCGATGACCGAGAGGATCAACAAAGATTACTTGGCCAAGATCAATAGCTCGGGTGATCCGGTGACCTGCGGCACCTGCCATCGCGGCAGCCTTAATATCAAGCCATTCGTCCCCCCCTCCGATGCGGCGTTACCAATAACACAGAAGTTACCGGGATCACGGGAACAGCCGCTCCCGCAAGCGAACGCCGGCGATGCCGTAGACTACGCTTCACCGCTTGAGCTTCTGTTCTCGCCCGATGGATTGCGGCTGTACGTGCTTTGCCAGCAGAGCGAAGAGGTTCGCGTGCTCAACGCCGCCACTTACGCGGTCATCAAGAACATCGCCGTGGGCCGCGTGCCGCGCGGCATCTCGCTCTCTCCCTCGGGCGACCGTTTGTTTGTGACTAACACCTGGGACGACACGCTCTCGGTGATCGACACGCGGACGCTGGCCGTGACGGCCACGTGGCCGGTGGGCGCGGAGCCTTCAGGCGTGGTGGAAGATCGTACCGGCAAGCACCTGTTCGTTGCCAATCGCATCAGCAATGATGTGGCCGTGCTGGATGCAGCGACGGGCGAGGAAGAAAAGCGGCTGCTGGCAGGGCGCGGCGCAAGCTATCTTGCGCTCTCGCCCGACGGCAACAAGCTTTATGTCACGCACGTCTATCCCAATCTGTCGCCCCATCGTACCGCGCCCGAATCCGAGATCACCGTAATCGATACCGCGCGCGCCGTGGTCCTTGATCGCATGCCCTTACATGGAGTCGCCGGAGTATTTCATCTCGCCTTCTCTGCGGACGGCCGCATCGGCGTCGTCGCCGAATATCACCCCAAGAATCTCGTGCCGCTGGCGCATCTCGAACACGGCGGCTACTTCGTCGATACGCTCACGCTCTTCGGCGCGGATGTGGGCAAGCCCATCGAAGTACCGCTCGATGAGCTGGAGCGCTATGCATCGCGGCCCTTCGGCGTAGCGATTGCGCCGGACAAGTCGCGCATCTACATCACCTGCGAAGGCTCCGAGATGGTCACCGTAATCGATGTGCCGAGACTCTTGCATTTCATCCACGCGCGGCCACGCCCCGCATCCGGCTCCTTTGCCTATGACCTTGCCGCCAGCGCCAACTACGTGATTGCCAGCATCCCCGTGGGGCACGATCCGCGCGGGATGACGCTGAACCGCAGCGGCAGCAAGCTGTTCGTAGCCAATCGCCTGGAAGACACCATCAGCATAATCGATACGCGCAGCAATCGTGTGGCCGCGACGATTGTCCTCGCCGGGCCGAAGACCGTATCCGCGATTCGCCACGGCGAGCAGACTTTCTACACCTCCCGCTACGGCTTTCAAGGGCAGATCGGCTGCGCCAACTGCCATATCGATTCCACCTTCGACGGCATCACCTGGAACCTGGAGCCCGACGGCTTTGGCCGCAACATTGTGGACAACAAAATGCTCGAAGGCATCAAGGGCACAGAGCCTTACAAGTGGAACGGCGGCAATCCCAACATACCGACGGAGTGCGGCCCGCGCACGGAAAAGTATTTCTGGCGCTCGGAACAGTATGACGACCTTACGCTTGCCGACTTGGCGATCTACATTCGCAATCTGCCTACCAGGCCAAACCGCTGGAAGATGCCGGGCCGCGAGATGACGCCGGCGCAGGAACGCGGACAGGCGTTGTTCACGCGCGACACGGACAAGTTCGGAAAGCCGATTTCGGAATACAACCGCTGCTCCTATTGCCACAGCGGCCCCAAGGGCACCAACCAGAAGTTGTTCGATGTGGGAACGCATAAGCCCAACGACAATGGCACCCTGCTGAAGTCGGCGCCGTTAACGGAGATTGCGCTCACCGCGCCCTACTTGCACGATGGCTCGGCGCGGACGCTGGAAGAAATCTGGACTGTCTACAACCCTGAAGACAAGCATGGCCGCACCAACGATCTGACCAAGGACGAACTCAACGATTTGATTGAGTACTTGAGGACGCGATGAAAAAGTTTGCATTCAACACGTTCGCAACGCACACGATCTTGCCGATCGCAGTGCTTTTGGCCGCGATAGCGTCATCTTCCGCACAGCAGGCGCCCGCATCTGGAACGCAAATATCTCATGCCGCGCAAGCGGCGTCTGCCGCGCCGCCGCAGATGCCGCGCTTCCGCTTTGAGAACTTCACCACCGCCAACGGCCTGCCCGACAATCATGTTTTCTCCGTGCTGGTGGACGGGAGTCGCATCTGGGCGGGTACGGAAAACGGCCTGGCCGTTTACGAGAACCATGCGTGGAAGACCTACACCACTAAGGACGGCTTGGCGCATCGCGCCGTGCTCTCGCTGGCGTTAGATAAGCGCACCGGCGATGTGTGGGCCGGGACCATGGGCGGGCTGAGTCGCATCTCAGGCGGACGCATTGACAGCTTCACGCAGTTGACATCGGGGCTGAGCAACGACGTGGTCTACGGCGTCTCGGTGGAAGGCGAGAACGTGTGGGTAGCCACGGCGGCCGGCGGGTGCAAGCTGAATACCCGCACCGGCCAATGGACGCTCTACAACGAGCGCAACACGCCCATGAACGAGATCTGGGTTTACGGCGTCTCCGCCGCGCCCGACAAGGTTTATTACGCGGTGTGGGGCAGCGGGCTTCTCGAATACACGCAGAAGACCGGACGCTGGGACAAGTACGACGATCCCGACGGCGAAAACGAGATTGTGCTCTTCAAGGATCAGGGGCTGATCCACGAGATTGTCACCTCTGTGAGTTATGTGGACAACATCGTGTGGGCGGCGACTTACTTTGGCGGCAGCCGCTACGACGGCCGCTACTGGCACAACTTTCTCACCAAAGACAGCGGGTTGCCCTCAAACTTCATCAATTCTCTCAAGGGCGTGGACGCGAATCGCGCCTGGTTCTGCACCGACAAGGGACTGGCTTACTACGACGGCGTCAACTGGGCCGTCTATCGCCCCTCGCTCAAAGACGGCAAGCCGGAGATGACGGTGCGCGACGCGGCGGGCAAGGTAACGCCTGTAGCGGTCGCCACCGCGCCGGCCCACAACTATGTTCTCGGCATCGACTTTCAAGGCGACGACATCTGGGTCGCCACCGCCAAGGGGTTGAGCCATGGAATTCGACAAAAACAGTAAGTAAAAAAGGAGATAACACAATCATGAATGCATTTGCGGATATTCTGGAAGCCATCGCGCACGCGCCCATTCAAAAGCGGGCCATGACCAATCACGGAGTACTCAACGAAGCCTTCCACTACGCCAAGCCGAGTTCGTTCTCGCGCGGCATGAGGATCGACATTGGCGGAGTTTGCATCCTGCTGATCTCCGGCACCGCTTCCATTGACGAGAACGGCGTGAGCGTCCATATCGGCGACTTCCACGCCCAGTTGCGGCGGACCTTCGACAACATCACCGGGTTGCTGAAGAGCGAAGGCTGCACCTGGCACGACATCGTGCGCACCAGTTGCTACCTGCGCGACATCGATCGCGATTACGACGTATTCAATGCCGGACGCACGGCCTTCTTCAAGGAACAGGGACTCGACCCGCTGCCCGCATCCACCGGCATTCAGGCGCATCTGTGCCGGCCGGAACTGCTGATCGAGATCGAGGCCATCGCAATGTTCCGCACGGATAAGGGCGCGAACAACAAGGAGTAGTTCTCATGCGCAAAGGATGGTTGTTGGCTGCGGCCCTCATGGGGGCCGCAGGCTCGGGGACAAATGGAATTGCGCAGTATGCGAGCCAGGACACAAACCAGGCTGCAAGCCCGGCGACGGTCACGGGCAAGGGAACGTGCGAGTGCGGCGCGCATCCTCCGGGACCGCCGCGGGATCGCGCTGTTACGCCTTATGCGGGCGAGCCGGCGGACCTGAGCCCGTACTCCAAATTCGCGGCGCCTTACGACCTCAACTACGTTCATCCCAACATTTATTCCGGCGCGGCTCGGGAAATTCCTGAACCGAAAGATATCACCGAAGTGCGCATCGGCTTCTTCGGCCCCGTCGAGCCCAATCCGGAGTCGATCTTCGGCTTGCGCATGTTGCACGGCGCGCAACTTGCCGTGGAGGATGCCAATGCCCATGGCGGATACGGCGGCAAGCCCTTCAAATTGATGCCGCACAACGACTACGACAACTGGCAGGCCAAGGCGGTTTATGGCGAAGACCGCCCCACCGATCCCGCCATCTGGGGTTCTGCCTCCAATGAAGTGGTCAAGATGGTCTACGACGACCGCGACTGGGCGATCTTCGGATCCATCAGTTCCGAATCCACGCATATCGCTCTGCGCGTCGCCTTGCGCGCGGAGATTCCCATCGTCAACTCCGCCTCCACCGATCCCACCATTCCCGAGACCTACATTCCGTGGTACTTCACCGACCTGCAGGATGACCGTGTGCAGTGCCTCACGCTGGCTCGCCGCATCTTCACCGAACTAGGCCTGAAGCGGGTGGCGATTCTCAGGGTGAACAGCCGCTACGGACGCTTCGGCGTCGGCAAACTCCGCGATGCCTCGCGCAGGCTCGGACACCCGATTGTGATCGAACAGAAGTATCTTCCCGGCGATACCGATTTCAGCAAGCAACTGAATGTCATCCGCTCATCGCGCGCTGACGCGATTGTGTTGTGGACCGACGAGACGCAAGCGGCTATGATCTTGAAGCAGATGCGTGCTGCCGGGATGAAACAGCGAGTCTTTGGCGCGTATCGAACCCTGGGCGACACTTTGCTGAAAGAGGCCGGCGACGCCGCCGAGGGCTTCGAGGCTGTTTTTCCCTACGATCCCACGCGCAATGATCCAAAGTGGCTCGACTTCAATCGCCGCTTCGAGGATCGCTTTCACGAGAAGCCGGAGCAGTTTGCCTCGCTGGCCTATGATGCGATGAACGCGCTGCTGGATTCCATCTGCAAGGCGGGACTGAACCGCGCGCGGATTCACGATGCGCTGGCCGGCATTGAAGAATACGACGGCGTAACCGGGCACATGGTCTTCGACCCAAATCAGAAGAATGTCGCCCCCATGTACCTAGGCACGGTGCATAACGGTGCGATCACTTATCGCGTTGCGACAATGGAGAAACCACCTGCGGTGGGGCAGACGCCGCTTGCGCGGCAGGAGCCTTCTGCATCCCTCTTGCAGCCTTATGCGCGCGTGGGCGAGGATGGCGCGGATTATGCTGGTCCGCATCGCAGCAACGTTCCGCCGGGGCCGGTGCGCGTGGTGCTCTTCGGGCCAAAGGCGGTCGAGATTGCGCAGTTGCCGGAGGTGCGGGCGGAGTTGGCGTCCGCCGCGTTAAAGGGGCGCGAATGGAAGCTCGAGCCGGTGGCCAGCGATCAGAATTGGGGCGTGGCTTCAACTCAACTTGTTCATGCGCTGATGGAGGACCATGCTCTCGCAATCGTGGCGCTGGATCGCGACGCCGCTCATCTGGCCGAGCAACTGGCGCTCAAGGCATTTGTGCCGGTGGTTGCCCTGAGCAGCGACAAGAAGCTGACCTCGACGAACGTTCCGTGGATCTTCCGCCTGCCGCCCGAAACCACTCCGGCAGCGGCGTTGCGCCTGCTCGAAGCGGCCGCCGTCCGCAGCGGACCTAATCCGGAACGGCTCAGAGACGTGCTGGCTTCGGGTAGCAGTATCTTCGGAGTTGCCTTTCTGCCGACCGGAGAGCCGCGCAGGCAAGATTGATCTCTGCGGTTACTCCTCGCCTAACTCGTAGGAAATGCCAAAGCGCCCAATCTGAATCAACGCCTTGTCGGCGGGAGGCCAGATGTGCAGGCTCTCCACGCGGCTCGTCCCCGCAATGCGATGCGCAACTGCAGTGCCCACCTGCGCGCCCGTCGCAGCCTGGTGAAAATGAACGTTTAGCGCATCCCCTGCCTGTGCCCGCGTCCATCCAAAAACATATTCTCCGGGCTTGAGCGCGACTCCACCGATGCGCACCGGAGTCTGCACAATCAGATAGTGCGAATACTTTCCCTCCGCGGAATATCCGGCCGTCAGCAGCACCACTCCGGCGATGAAGTGGCCGTGGCTGCTCACGATGCCGGAGGCTGTGCGCATCTCGGTTTCGATGTGTTCCTTTTCCACCGGCGCTCGTGCCGGCAACAGCGAAGCAAGCTCAGCATCCGAGGCTTGCCGCCACGATGTTTTCTGCGCCTTTGAAAGCGGGCAAATCAACAGGAAAACAACCGTGAAAAGAATGATTTTCTTCATGGCTTCGGCTTTCTCAAGGATTCGAGCGGAACAATCCCGCGCTGGATAGCGGCCGTAGCAGCCTGCGTCCGGTCTGTCACGCCCAGCTTGCTGAGCAGGTTGTTGATGTGGGTCTTCACTGTGGCCTCTGAAATCTCCAACTCGGTCGCGATCTCCTTGTTGCTCTTGCCATGCACAATCTGCTCAAGCACGTCGAACTCGCGAGGCGTCAGTTCCTCGGTGCTCATGCGCTCGGCCAGCTTCTGCGCAATCGCCGGCGGAATGTGCGATTTTCCCTCGTGAACCGTGCGGATCGTCGCGATCAACTCTTCTGAGGTCATGCCTTTGAGCAGGTAGGCGCGCGCGCCGGCCTGCAGGGCGCGATAGATGTCCTCGTCGCCGTCGTAGGTGGTGAGCACAATGAAGCGCGCCTGCGGAGTCTCCATGCGGACGCGCTCAATGACCTCCACGCCGCTCAGCCGCGGTAGCCGCAGATCGACCAGCGTGATATCCGGCTGGCACTTGCGAAATTGCGCGATAGCCTCCACGCCGTCCGCGGCTTCGCCCACTACATCCAGGCCATCCGCCACGTTCAACAGCGCAACCAGTCCCTGGCGCACCACGTGGTGGTCTTCGACAACCAGCACGCGAATCGATTCCTTCGTCACGGTTACTCCTTAAGTGTCTTCCATAAATTAAGTGTCTTCCATAAATTCTGGGCGCCCCATCCTTCCGAGCATTTTGCGGAAGGGTGGGGCACCACAAAATCTAACTGCTTCTCGTCTCTCTCGGCGCCGCCGCCCTAAGCCGGACCGTGGTTCCAGCCCCTGGCTCGCTGCTCACCTCAAGCGTCCCTCCAATGGCCGCCGCCCGCTCTTTCATTCCCGTCAGTCCATAGTGGCCTGATGGAGACTCCAGCTCTTCGCCTGCGGCAAACCCACGCCCATCGTCCCGCACGTCCAGCGCAATCTCCTCCGGCCCATACTCCAACTGAACAAATAAATGCGGCGCCCCGGCGTGCTTCTTCACATTATGAATGGCTTCCTGGGCAATGCGCAGAAACTCCTGCTCCGTCTCCGGCGGCATGGACCGGTAAGCGCCGAAGAGACTGAATCTAGTCTCCACCCCGTAACCGCCTTCTGCCTCCACCAAACGGTTGAGACGGACCGGCAGCGTGGTCTCGCCTGAATCCTGCGAGCGCAACGCCCAGATCGATTGCCGCGCGTCGGCCAGGCCCTCGCGAACGTAGCCGCGGGTCAAATCCAGATGCTTCGCCGCCGCCTCCGGCTTGTTCATGCGTAGCAACTCGGAGAGAACCTCCAACTGAACCGAGATGCCCACGTAGCCCTGAGCCAGCGTGTCGTGAATCTCGCGCGCGATGCGGTTGCGCTCGCCCAGCACGGCGCGGAACTCGCCTTCTGCCCGGCGTAGCCGCAACCGCAAAAATAGCACCACCAGGCCCGCCACGGCCGCCATCAGCAGCGCATAAAACCAGGCTGTCTGGTAGAAGTGCGGCCGCAGTTCAAAGGTAAGAGCAGCGCCTTCGGTATTCCACAGCCCGTCGTTGTTGGCTGCCTGCACGCGAAAGGTGTAGCGGCCCGGCTTGATGTTCGTGTAGTATGCGGAGCGCCGCGTACCGGCCTCGGTCCAGCCGCGGTCGAAACCCTCCAGCATAAAGCGGTAGCGCACCTTCTGTGGCGCGGTAAAGCTCAGTCCCGCGTAATCAAATTGGAAGTGTACGTGTCCTGCCTCAACGCGCAACGAAGAGCCTGCCGCATGGAGTGGCTGGGGCACATCGTCCACGGCAAATCGCTCCAGCTCGACCGGCGGCGGAACGGTGTTCACCGGGAAGTGCGCCGGGTCAATCTCCACCAGGCCTTTGGGCGTGGCAAACCAAAGGCGCCCATCGCGGGAGCGCCAGGCAGATGGGTGGCTGTTGGTGGCCGTCTCCCGGCTTCGCAACCCATCGGCAGCGCCGAACTCGATGCATGGCGGTCGGTCACCTCCTGTCTCATCGTCGCAACGCGCAATGCCCGTCCCAGTGGCGAACCACAGGTGACCGTGTTCATCGTCGAGGATCGCGCGGATGCTGGCATGATCCATGCCGGATGGGAAAACTTGCCCGGAGCGAAGGTTCAACGTATCTCCCACGCCCCCAAAAAACTGTTCTCCATCCCACAAGTCCCACCCGCTGTCCTGAGTACCGATCAGCAAGGTCTCATCACCGATCGGCGTTGTTGCCTTCTTGCGCGTGGCGAGAGCTGTAATCACATTGCTCGAGAGGCCATTCGCGGTGGTGTAATTGACGATCTTGCCGCTGCTCTGGCGTGAGAGACCGACCAGTGTGGCTACCCACAGGTCGCCCTTCGCGTCCCGCGCCATGGCGCCCACTAGATCGCTGCCCAGACCGCTCGCCTGCGTATAGGTCTCCATCCGCGCGCTGGAAGGCGCTCCGGCCTTCAATCCCATCCAATGCGTCAGCCCGCGCCGCGTGCCAATCCAGAGAGAGCCATCGGCATCGGCCAGCAGCGAACGGATAAAATCGTCCGGCAGCCCGTCCGCCGATGTAAAAGCATCGATCTTGCCGCCGCGAATCCGGTTCAGTCCGTCCGGCGTGCCCACCCATAAATCGCCGTTGGGCGCGGCGGCCAATGACAGAATCACATCGCTCAGCAGGCCGTCGCGCACCGTGTAGGAGCGAACTGTACTGCTCCCATCTCCACTCCTGCGAAGGGCATTCAGCCCGCCTCCGCTGGTTCCCACCCACAGCGTGCCCGCGTTGTCCTCGACGACGGTGGTCGTGGCGTCAGAACTCAGACCCTCCCGCGCGCCGATGGTGCGAAATCGCTGATCGCGCAGAATGTGCAGGCCGCCGGTTTCGGTCCCTACCCACAGATTGCCCTCGTGGTCCTCCATCAGCGCCAGGATCGAGGCTGAGGCCAGCGGATCGGTTACCGGCAGCCGTTGCAGCTTGCCTTCGTCCCACCGTGCCAGCCCGCCATTGGTACCGATCCACAGGCTGCCCTCACGGTCGGCTAAGACGACTTGGATTCGACTCCCGGGAAGCTCTTTGCCAACGTTGAGTTTCGTATTTGTGCGCGTTGCCTGCGTCGTGATCCACAGACTGCTCCTGCCTCCATAGGCGATGTCGCCGCCGGGCAAATCCGCGAAGAACTCGAAGGCGTCAATGGGGAGCCCTGCAACCGGGGAAGGTTGTTTCCAGTCGTTCCCGGCATTCAGCCCTTGATCCAGCCATGAACGATTATGTCCGTCTTTCGAAATGGCCGTGACTGGCGCTCCAGGCCGCCAGAAGCTTTTCACTTGAAAGTGATCCTGGGTTTGCCGCGCCAGTCCTCCCTCTGTATAAGCCCATACTGCGCCGTCGCTCCCCTCAGTCAGCCCACGAATCCCATTTCCCGGCAACCCTTCCTTTGCAGTGAAGGCCGTTACCACCCCATCCTTCCAGCGCGCCAGCCCCTCGCTGGTTCCGATCCACAGCGCCCCGTCCTTCGTCTCCAGCAGGCAGCGCACATCGTTTCCCGGCAGCGCTGGCGACGAATTCTTGTCGAAAACCGCAAAACTGTTGCCGTCAAAGCGAACCAGTCCCGCCTCGGTTCCCAGCCATATAAATCCATTCTTCGTCTGCGCCAGCGCCTGCACGGTATTCTGCGGCAGGCCGTTCTCCATCCCCCACGCCTGGCGGCTGTAGTTGGCCAGTGGCGTAGTCGGCTCCAGCGCATGGCCGGGAAGCCCGCAGCCCAGAAGCAATGCTGCCAGAAGGCCGCGCAGCGCAGTCGCGCCATACGTTCCGCCAGACAAGGACAGGCGTCGGGCGGCAACTCCTGCTGCATCCATCGAGTTGGCGTGATTGTGGGACACGGGACCTGGTGGAAGTTACCTCAAGCAGACGTCAACCTGCGACAAACCGCTCAACTCCACAGTAATTGGACAGGCGCGGGATTGCACAGGAGCAAATGAGGATTTTTGCAAGAAAAGCTGGCGTCCGTCTCCACCTATTGATGGACTCCAGACTCACTCGAATATCTCAAGACAAGGCTCATAGTTGCCAGTAGCCTGTGAATGTCTCCTGAATATCACTTCCAAGTGTGACTTTCCGGCGGCTGCCTTCTCATGGGTAGCTGCCGGATTCTTTTATAGGGGCCAGTTCAGGGTTTGCTCGCCTTTGCCGCCGGAGCCTCCACCGCGCATGGATTGCCGCCGCACAGAGCGCTGATGATGCCCTGGCCCTCGGTGATAGTGTAAATCCGGTCCACTGCGGGCAGCTTCACCGTCTCTTTGGCGCCGGAGGGCCAGTGAATCTCCGCGGTCCCGGCATCGGTGGCGTCGCCCAGCCCGAAGTGAACCCGCATGTCGTTGGAGGAAAGATAGCTGCCGCCGCTCAGGACATCTCCGCGCTGACGAATCTCGTCCGCCGTCAGATAGACCGTTGCTCCGACCGCGTCGCGCGGGCTTTTCGGCCCCCCAATCAGCTTGAGTTCCACCCAATGGTGGTGGTCGGGATTCACGTTGCGAAGCAGCACCGGAACGCCATCCATGTTGTTGATGACCACGCCGATCTTGCCGTCGTTGAAGATGTCCCCGAATGCGGCGCCGCGGCCCACGCTGACCACCGCAAGCCCGGTGCCCTCGACCGCCGGAACCAGCTCGAACTTGCCGTTCTTCAGGTTGTGATACAGCAGCGGGCGCTCGGCATAGCTGCTTCCCCATTCCGGGTGCTGATCCACCTCCGGATAGACGTGGCCATTGATGATGAGCAGATCCTTCCACCCGTCATTGTCGTAATCGAGGAATCCGTCGGCGAACTTGACAAAGGGGATGGAGGACTCCGTTATGCCGGCCTGATAGCTGACATCGGTGAAAAACCCTTTTCCGTCATTCTGGAATAGGACGGGGTAGTCGTCGGAAAAGGTGGTACTCACGATGGAAAGATGGCCGTTGTTCTCGTAGTCTCCTGCCGCAATGCCCATGTTGGCTACCTCGCGGCCACTCTCATTGAGCGCATAACCGCTTTCGTAACTCTGATCTTCGAAGGTTCCATCTCCCTTGTTCATGTACAGATAATTAGGCGTGGAATCATTGGCTACCAGCAGGTCCGGCTTGCCATCCCCGTTCACGTCCACAAACAATGCCCCGAGGCCGTAGTATCCGTTGGGATTGTCCACCCCCAGCTTTTTGCTGACATCCGTAAAGGTTCCGTCTCCCGTGTTGTGAAAAAGATGGTCGCGCTCGCCCTTCAGGCCGCGCGGACCGCACATCACCTGCACGCCGCGGAATTGGCAGGAAGAGAAGTTGACGGCCTTTGTTCCGGCAATAGGAGGATTGGACAAGTCCATTTGAAGATAGCTGGCCACGAAGAGGTCCAGCCGCCCGTCGCCGTCGTAGTCGCCGAAGGTTGCTCCCGTGGACCACGTGCCGATAGCGACGCCGGCTTTTTCCGCGACATCCGAAAAGGTGCCGTCATGGTTATTGTGGTAAAGGCGGTTCTTCCCATAATTGGTTACATACAGGTCAGGCCAGCCGTCGTTGTCGTAATCGCCCACCGCACATCCGTATCCCCAACGGTCGTTGGCAACGCCGGCCTTTTCCGTCACGTCGGTGAAGGTGCCATCGTGGTTGTTGTGAAACAGAGCCGCGTGCGGCGGTGTGGTTTTGCCCGCAAGCGCATCGTAAGTCGAGCCGTTCACCAGATAAATGTCAAGCCAACCGTCATTGTCATAGTCCAGAAGGCAAACGCCAGGGCCTTTGGCCTCCAGGATGAGGCGCTTTTCAGGGGTGCCCGCCTTGTGATGCCAGCGCGTAAGCCCAGCAGCCTCGGCAATATCCTGGAAGACAATTGGGCCGATTTTTACAAAGCCGCCGGCAGTGATCGGACGGTGCTGGCTGTCGAACTCCGCCTTCTGCGGACCGGCATTGGCCATTCCACCTTGGGATTGTTGCATTCCTTCCTGCTGCCCAGACTGTGCAGCCAATGCACCCCAGGCCGCACCGAGCATCAGAGGAGTGGCGATCAGGCCGCCGAAAAACAAACTGCGAACAGGCAACAAAGAGAGTCCCCCACAGTTTGGAGTGTATCGCAATCGGCGCTTCCTCAGTTGGCCTGACCATGCTCGATGTACTGCAATGCCGGGGTCATGCTGGAAATGGTGGACTATAAGGTCCTGCACGGCAAGTACGTTGCGCGCAATCAACCAGCGGCCATCGCCGAAGGGTGCCGTAAATGCAACCAATGAATGCAGGGCCTTATGGCTTGCGAAAAAAGCAAACGGAGTAGCAAGACGCGTCAGGGCATGACTTCAGCTCGCAAGGGCGGCCTTGTGTCCTGTAGCGTAGATTTGCCCGTTGTCATGCATCCGCCCGTTGTCATGCAAAAACCGTCCATGGGGACAGATTGGGCGGAAAATGCGGACAACGCGGATGAGGCGCAGATCGTCCAACTTGCCTATTTTCTGTGATTTGCCAATTGAATGAATGAGATGCAATAGTCTATGGCGGAGAGAGTGGGATTCGAACCCACGTTAGAGTTTCCCCTAAACACGCTTTCCAAGCGTGCGCCTTCAGCCACTCGGCCATCTCTCCACAAGGAGCGTCTCGTCTGGTATCTATCATACCTCAGCGTGTGTCGGATGGTTTTGGGCCTGAATAGATCTCGAGCAGCGTGCGCGCAGCTCGAAACGATGTAGTGCGTCCTTCCAGCACGTCTTGCTCGAGCGCCTCCAGGCGCCTGCGAATAGCTGGATGAGACTCGAATCGCTGTCTCAACCCCTGTTCGATGATCTCGCGCATCCATCTCCGTGTCTGATTTTGCCGGTTCACACTAAACCAGCCGTTGGCTTTGGTCAGATCGATGTGTTCCAGCACGCAGTTCCAAAGCTCTGCGATGCCCTTGCCGGTTTGCGCCGAGCAGGTGAGCGCACGCGGCGTCCATCCATTCGCCGGCCTGGGAAAGTAGTGCAATGCGTTCTCAGCCTCGTGGCGGGCTCTTTCCGCGGCGGCCTGATTCGCGCCGTCCGCTTTATTCACCGCGATAAGATCCGCCAACTCCATCACGCCGCGCTTCATGCCTTGCAGTTCGTCGCCCGCGCCCGTCAGCGTGATGAGCAGGAAAAAGTCAACCATCTCGTGAACCGCGGTCTCCGACTGCCCAACTCCGACCGTCTCGACGAGGATGTTGCGGTATCCCGCGGCCTCGCACAGCAGCATCGCCTCGCGGGTACGTTGCGCCACGCCGCCCAGAGAGCCGCGGGATGGAGAGGGCCGGATGAACGCCATCTCGCTCGATGCCAGAGACTGCATGCGCGTCTTGTCGCCCAGGATGCTTCCGCCGGAGAGCTGGCTACTCGGGTCGATGGCCAGCACGGCGACCTTCTGCTCGCCTTCGCCTGTAAGAAATGCTCCCAGCTTTTCGATCACACTGCTCTTGCCCGCGCCCGGAACGCCCGTGATGCCCACGCGAATGGAATTGCCGCTATGGGAAAGGCACTCTTCGATGATTTGCTCGGCCAGTTCCCGGTCCGCTGCGCGCGAGCTTTCGATCAGGGTAATGGCTTGCGCCAGAACAGCACGGTCGCCGCGCAGAATACCATCGACGATTTGCTGATGCGAAAGAGTGCGGCGGCGGGAGTGGCGCGCAATCAAGTCCTTCGGCGCCTCCGGAGTTACGCATCCGGGGCGAACAAACAACGCGCTCTCATCGGGGTCCGCCAATCAGGAACTTCCTCCCGACACACTGCCGTTCAGGATCTTTAGAATTCGCTGCGCCGCCACCGGAATCACCGTGCCCGGCCCGAAAATCCCGACTGCGCCGGCCTGGTACAAAAATTCGTAATCCTGCGGCGGAATCACTCCGCCCACAACCACCAGAATGTCATCCCGGTCGAGTTTGCGCAACTCATCAATCAGTTGCGGGACCAAAGTCTTGTGGCCGGCAGCCAGCGAGGAGACGCCGACGACATGCACATCGTTCTCCACCGCATGACGCGCAACCTCACGCGGAGTTTGGAACAAGGGGCCGATATCGACATCAAAGCCGATATCCGCAAAGGCCGTGGCAATCACCTTTGAGCCGCGATCATGGCCATCCTGCCCCATCTTCGCCACCAGAATACGGGGGCGGCGGCCTTCGGCTTGCTCAAACTCCGCGACCATCCGCTGCGCCTGCTTGAATTCTTCGTCATTCATGCTCTCGGCAGAGTATACGCCGGAAATGATGTGCGTAGTGGCCTCGTAACGTCCCAAGACTTTTTCCAGAGCCGAGGAAATTTCTCCCAGAGTGGCGCGCCGGCGCGCTGCATCCACCGCGCACTCCAGCAGATTTCCCTCGCCCCCGGAGGCGCATTGCTCCAACCGTTCCAGCGATTGGCGCACGGCATCCGGGTCGCGTACGCTCCTCAATTGAGCAAGCCGCTTAAGCTGCGATTCACGTACCGCCGCATTGTCGATATCGAGGACGGGAATCAGCGGTTCTTCGGGCGCGGGATATGCGTTGACGCCCACGATCACATCGCTTCCTGAGTCAATGCGGGCCTGTTTGCGCGCTGCCGCTTCTTCAATCCGCATCTTGGGAACGCCGGTTTCAATGGCCTTGGCCATGCCGCCCAGGCTCTCCACCTCTTCGATCAGCGCCCACGCCCCGTGCATCAACTCGTGCGTCAGCCGCTCGACATAGTAGGAACCGGCCCAGGGGTCAACGATGCGCGTGATGTCGGCCTCTTCCTGCAAGTAGAGCTGCGTGTTGCGCGCAATGCGCGCTGAAAAATCCGTAGGCAGCGCCAGGGCTTCATCCAGCGCATTGGTGTGCAGAGACTGCGTGTGCCCGAATGCCGCGGCCATCGCCTCAACACACGTGCGCACCACGTTGTTGTACGGGTCCTGCGCCGTGAGGCTCCAGCCTGAAGTCTGGCAATGCGTCCTCAAGGCCAGCGATTTCGTATTTTTCGGATTGAAGGTTTTGACCAGCTTGGCCCATAACACGCGCGCGGCGCGCATCTTGGCAATCTCCATGAAGTGGTTCATGCCAATGCCCCAGAAAAAAGAGATGCGGGGCGCAAACTCGTCAACGTCGAGCCCCGCCTTCACCCCTGTGCGCAAGTACTCCAGGCCGTCGGCCAGCGTGTAAGCCAGCTCGATGTCCGCAGTGGCGCCGGCTTCCTGCATATGGTATCCGCTCACGCTGATGCAGTTGAACTTCGGCATTTTCGCCGCGCAATAGCGAAAAATATCGCCGATGATGCGCATGGAGCCTTCGGGTGGATAAATATAAGTATTGCGAACCATGAATTCTTTTAGAATGTCATTTTGAATTGTCCCGCTCAATTGCTGGGGTGTAACGCCCTGCTCTTCCGCGGCAACGATATAGAACGCCATGATGGGTAGCACGGCGCCGTTCATGGTCATGGACACCGACATCTGGCCGAGAGGAATCTGATCGAACAGAATCTTCATGTCAAGGATCGAGTCAATCGCCACTCCGGCCTTGCCTACATCTCCCGTGACGCGCTCGTGATCGGAGTCGTATCCCCGGTGCGTGGCGAGATCAAAGGCGACCGAGAGGCCTTTCTGTCCCGCAGCCAGATTCCGGCGATAAAACGCGTTGGACTCTTCGGCGGTGGAGAATCCGGCGTATTGCCGAATCGTCCATGGCCGCAGGACATACATCGTGCTGTACGGCCCGCGCAGGAAGGGTGGTATCCCCGCCGCATAATCAAGATGCTCAAGTCCCTGGAGATTCTCGCGTGTATAAAAACTCTTGACAGAAATGTGCTCAGGGGAGACCCATGCACTGCTCTCTCCCGCTTTAGCTCGATCCACCGCGGGCTTTAAGTCTATCTTTGAAAAGTCTGGACGCATGATTAGTCCTTGACCCCCAGTCGCTGCTGCCATTTTGCAAGAAATTCGATAGGTTTGCTTCGCAGATGAACTAAGTCCGCGACGCCGGCGGCTTGCAATTGCTCGATGGAATCGGGATAGCCCGCGACGATCACCGGGGTCTCGCGCTTAAGCGCCTTCAACCTGGCTATAACATCCGTAGCCAGCGCAAGGTACTCCGCATCGGAGCTGCACAGCACAATCAAATCGGCGTCGCTCGCGGCGATCCTGTCGGCGCTGGTAAATCGCTTGGCAACAAGATCGAAGCCAGCGCAGGCAAAAAAGTTGGCCGCGAAGTTGGAACGCGCCGAGCGCATCTTTGCGTCTCCGATTTCGGCCATCAGCACACGCGGGTTCTTGCCGCCCTGGGCAACGTGGCGTTCCGTGCGCAGTCGAAGTTGCTCATACAGCCGCGTGCCGCGCCTTCCAGCAGAGACGCGCGAAAAATCAATGCGATCCAATACTTTCTCGGAAAAAATGGCGTGCTGGCTGGTCCCGGTAAAAATACGGCGGCGTGACGAAACCGCTTCTTCCCTGGCGGCCAGCGATTTTTCCAGCGCCTGCGCAATGAGTCCATCCTTCACAGCCTTCTGGTAGCCGCCGGCGGCTTCGATTCCCTGCATTACTTTCCAACCCTCGCGGGAAATAAAATCGGTGATAACTTCCAGGCAGTATGACCCGGCGCCGGGGTCGGCAACGCGAGACAACAGCGCCTCTTGTTTGAGAATGATTTGCGTGTTCCGCGCCATCCGCCGGCTGGTTTCATCCGGCGTCTTGTAACACTCGTCGTATGGCGCAACAGTGATGGAATCCGCTCCGCCAAAAACCGCTGACATCGCCTCGGTGGTTCCGCGCAGAATGTTGGCGCGGGAAGCGTAGATCGTCTCATTCCAGCGCGAGGTGCGGGCGTGAATGTGCGCCTTCGCGCTTTCACGCCTTCCGCCAAAGCTCTCCGCGGCTTGCGCCCACATCATGCGAAATGCGCGCAGCTTGGCAATCTGGAAGAAAAAGTTGGCCCCAATTGAAAATGAAAAATAAATTGAAGCCGCTGCGCGATCGGCGTCCACGTTGCGCTCTTGCATCCCGGCCATGAAATCGATCGCAGCCGCCAATGTGAATCCAACTTCCTCGACGGCGGTCGCTCCCGACTCTTCAAATTCTTCGCCACGTAGAGTGAATGGCAAAAGCGCGGAAGGCGCGGTCGCAATCACTTCTGCCGCAAAGTCCAGGTTGGAAAGCGGATTCCAGCCGGTCGAAACCGGAGAAAGTCTTTGTTGCGAGTTCAGCCGTTCGACTAAAAGACGAAGTTGCGGCTCGCCGGCATTTTCAAAATGCACCGGAATCTCTTCAAGTTTGGCTAGAAGCATTTCCAGGTCAGTAGCATTTTCGAAATGAGCATTGCTGAAGGCAATCTCCTCGGCTCCAGCAAGCACCGCGCTGTGCGCTGCCCGATTAGCCTCTTCAGGATCCGCCGCATCGATCTCTTCCCGGATGCGCCAGTCGCCGGTCGCGCGATCACTGCGCGCATAAGGAAAAGCGCCTGGGGATGCATCGTTAAATTCCAAACCCGCAATGTCTTCTGCCCTGTAGTAGGGCCTGACAGCGAGTCCCTCCGCTGTTTGCCAAATCAGTTTTTTAGCGTAATCTGCGCCCTTCAGGTCTTTGCGGATAACTTCCTCCCACGACTCAGTGCTGACGGGAGGAAACTCCTGAAGAAGATGATCGCTGGCCATATCTTTCACTTGCTTTCAGGGTCTTCGACAATTTCGATGAGGAACCCGAATGGATTGTCTGTTCTCGACTTGGGATGAACAAAGAAGACCGTTGTTCCTCGCGAGCCTATGCGCGGCGCCTTGTCGATAAGTTGAAACCCGCTTGCCTTCATCGCGTCGAAGGCCTGCTGCGCGCTTTCCACGCGGAAAGCGAGATGAGCCAGCCCGCCGCGCCCGCCGTTTCTGTCGATCAGTTTTTGCACCGGAGAATCCGCGGTCAAAGGCTCAATCAACTGAATCAGGTTGGGACCGTCGCCGACGCGCAGCAACGCTTCGCGCACTTGATCTACTCCCAGCACTTCTTCCCGATGCACTTCATGAAAGCCCAGCAACTTGTAGGCCTCAACCTGGCGGTCCAGTTCGCCCTGCTTCACGGCGATGGCCACGTGGTCTATGAACTTGATTCCGGGAATAAGTTTTAAATCTTCATCAACGCCGCTCATGAATTCCTTTTCGATGGGGATGGCGAACGCTCTGAGGGGGAAGCTATCATTCAAATTCAACGACAACTTGATTCAACTTCACCGAACCGCCCTCCGCCACCCGCACGTTCTTCACTGTTCCGGCGTTGGGCGCCGTAACATTAGTTTCCATCTTCATGGCTTCGAGCACCATGATCAGATCGTTGGCCTGAATTGCATGACCCGGCGCAACATTCACTTTGATTACGACGCCCGTCACGGGGCTGCGGCACAGTTTATCTTCGCCGGCGCTTTCCCTTGTTTCCGCAAGCGGAGTTTGCACGCTGGCAACCGGCGATGGCTGAACCGTCGCATGAAGTGGCTGGTACTGCCCATAACTCGGCTGGCGCGGCATCGCGTCATCTTCCAAGACTTCAACTTCAGTCTCGTAGGTCTTTCCGTCAATTGAAATCTGAAGTTTCAAGTTAACCCGTTCCTTCCTTCTACAAACTTTCGCACATCAGCCCCTGATCCGCGGATGATGAGAGGCCTGAACGATCGCGCGCCCCTGTTGCGACCATGAATTCACAACATCGCGAGGCGTTTGCAGCAACTTTGCCGAGCGGATGCGGACCTTCTTGCCCAAATACGCGGTTACAGCCGCGGTAATCACCACCAGAATTTCAGGCGTAACTACTTCCTTCGCCGCTGCATTCACTCCTGCCGCCGGAGTCGCCGCCGCCGCGGGCTGGCTGAGTTCGGCCACGCGAGCCTGCAATGCCTTGACTGCGCCGGCAACTTCGCCCAGTTGGCGTTCCATCGCCAATTGCCGCTCAGACAAATCCCGAACTAAATCTGCTGATTTCACTGCCACGCGTGGCTCCTCGTTATAGCGGAATCAATCCATGTTTCTTTGGAGGCCGCAACTCACGCTTGGAGTGCAGCGATTCAAGAGCATCCACCAGATACTTTCTGGTCTCGGACGGGTCGATAATGTCATCCACCAGCCGCCGGCCTGCCGCGACAAAGGGGTTGGAAAACGTTTCGCGATACTCGTCCACCAATTCCTGGCGCCGCCCAGCCTTGTCCTCGGCAGCATCGATCTCGCGCCGGAAGACGATCTCCGCCGCGCCTTCCGCGCCCATCACCGCAATCTCCGCCGTGGGCCAGGCCACAACCCGGTCAGCGCCCAGGTCCTTGCAGCACATGGCAATATACGCGCCGCCATAAGCCTTGCGAAGCACCACCGTGATCTTCGGAACCGTCGCGGCGGAGTATGCAAACAGCAGCTTGGCGCCGTGACGGATGATGCCGCCGCGTTCCTGCTCCACTCCGGGAAGAAAGCCCGGCACATCCACAAACGTAATCAACGGAATGTTGAAGGCATTGCAGAAGCGGACAAAGCGCGCTGACTTATCGGAGGCATTGATGTCCAGCACGCCGGCCAGGTGATTCGGCTGGCTGGCAATGATGCCCACCGGCCGGCCTTGCAGCCGCCCGAAGCCGATCACGATGTTAGGAGCGAATCCCGGCTGAATCTCAAAAAAATCCTGATAGTCCAAAACGCGCGTAATAACTTCCCGCACGTCATAAGCAGCCTTGTTGTCCACCGGAACAATTCCGTTCAACTCCGGATCAAATTCGATAGGCAGATTGAAGGCCGCGCGTGGCGCATCTTCTAAGTTGTTGGATGGCAGGAAGCTGAGCAGCCGCCGGCAAAGATGAGCCGCTTCGTCGTCGTTCTGGGCAATTAGGTGAATCACTCCCGAGTGATTCATGTGCGCCTGAGGGCCGCCCAGTTCCTCATCACTGACCACTTCGCCGGTCACCTGCTTGATGACCAGCGGTCCGGTGATGAACATCCGCGCCTGCCGGGTTTGAATCACGAAGTCGGTAAGCGCGGGGCTGTAAACAGCGCCTCCCGCGCACGGTCCGCAAATCAGCGAAATCTGCGGCACCACTCCCGAGAGCAGAACATTGTGATAAAACACGCGGCCATATCCGGCCAGGCTGTCTATGCCCTCCTGAACGCGCGCGCCGCCCGAGTCGTTGATGAAGACGAAAGGGCTGCCCGTCTTGAGGGATAGGCGCATCATGTCCACAACCTTGTCGTTGTGCGTCTCGCCGGCTGATCCGCCCCCCACGGTGAAATCCTGGCTGGCCAAATGCACCTGGCGTCCGTCGATCTGCGCGCATCCGGTCACTACTCCATCGGCGGGCATCTCTTTTCCCGCCATCCCGAAATAGGTCGAGCGGTGCAGGGCAAATAATCCGATCTCCTGGAAGCTGCCTTGGTCCACCAGCCGGGCAATCCGTTCCCGCGCCGTCAATTTTCCGGCCGCGTGCTGTTTATCGATGCGCGCCTGGCCGCCGCCTTGTTCGAGCTTCACGCGCTTTGCGCTCAGGTCGGTCAGCTTCTCGGCCATGGTTTTTATTGCACTCTTTGCTTGCTTCGCCATCCCTACTCCTGAATTCGTCTACTGGATTCGTCGGCATGAATACTTTTATTTTTCCGGAGCCACGGTAACCCGGTGCTCTTTGCCATTCATCGTAATCACATAGTTCACTTTTGCGCCCAAGGCCGGTTTGCCGCCCGCCGCCGCGGGTGCTTTCTGATCCGCTGCTTTCGACTCTGGCGCGCTGCCCGACGGATCCTTGCCCACATTCTTCCGGCCCTGCGCGCGGCTCTCGAAGAAACCGGGCGCAATCTTGGGAAACATCGCATAGGTCAGCACGTCTTCATCGCTGCCGTTTGATCCCTTCAAGGCATTCGCGGTGGCGCTCAATTTCTCCCACTCCGGCTTGAGCAAGTCGGCGGGACGAACCGTAATCGCCTGCTTCTTCGCTTGGGCCTCGGCCTGTTTCAGCACCTCGGGATCTTTTTTGCCTAGGGTACTCCCGTAGTAGCCCAGTATCAGGTCGGCAAACTCTCCGGTCAGCACTTTGTACTTGCCCATTAGGACATTAAAAACCGCCTGCGAGCCGACAATCTGGCTCGTAGGCGTCACCAGCGGCGGATAGCCGGAATCCTTGCGAACCCTCGGAACCTCCTCCAGCACTTCCTTCAGCCTGTCGCCCGCGCCCTGTCCTCTTAGTTGGCTCTCCATGTTGGAGATCATTCCGCCCGGAATCTGACTCTTGAAGATCTCCGTATCCACACCGATATTCTCGCTGAAGAACTCCTTGTAGCGCGGGCGGATTTGAGCAAAGTGGTTCGACACGCGCTGCACGCGTTCCAGATCGATGCGGGTCTCATACCCTGTTCCTTCCAGCAATTCGACCAGGCTTTCCGTGGGGTTATGACCCGGCCCCAGCGACAGGGAGCTGACCGCGGTATCCACGATGTCGCACCCAGCCTCAATGGCCTTCATCAGAGAGACCATGGTGACTCCGGTAGTCGCATGCGTATGAACATGAACCAGCGTCTCATTGCCGCACCTGCGCTTGATGGCCTTCACCAGATCGTATGCGGGCTGCGGCCTCAGCAGAGCGGCCATGTCCTTGATGCAGATGGAGTCGCATCCCATCTCCTTCAATTGTTCGGACCTCTCCGCATAAGCCTCAACGGTGTGCAGGGGGCTGACGGTATAGCAAATCGCGCCTTGCGCATGCTTGCCGGTCTTCTTCACCGCATCGATGCTGGTCTTGAGGTTGCGGATGTCATTGAGCGCATCAAAAATCCGGAACACGTCGATTCCGTTGGCGGCGGCCTTCTCCACAAAGCGCTCCACCACCCCGTCTTCATAGTGCCGATAACCCAGCAGGTTCTGGCCGCGCAGCAACATCTGCAAGCGGCTCTTGGGCATCAGCTTGCGCAGCGTGCGCAGCCGTTCCCATGGATCCTCATTCAGAAAACGGATGCAGGAATCGAAGGTTGCCCCACCCCAGCATTCCACCGACCAGTAACCGGCGTTGTCGATGTCTTCGCAGGCTGGAATCATGTCATCCAAAGACATGCGGGTGGCAAGCAAACTCTGATGCGCATCTCGAAGCGCCAGTTCAGTAATCTCAATGATTCGGGACATTCAGGACTCCATGAATACTATATCAACGCTAGCAATCCATCTTCTAATGGTAAATGGTCTAATTGACTGTCGAGAGGCTGTTTCATAACCTGGTTTTGAAAGGGCACGGCTTTAGCCGTGCCGCTGACAGAGCATAAAAATCGCGGGCTTTAGCCCCTGAGGGAAAGCTCAAAGACGGCCAGCATTCGATTATGAAACAGCTTCTAGTCTATCCCCAATAGTAATCTGGCCCCGTGGGAGTGTCCGTGAGCTAGCGCACAAATCGACCTTTCTCAGTGCTAAAGCCTGAGCCGCGGGGCCGTTCGCAGAGAAGAATCACTAAACTTCAGCGTCCCATGTTCCGCCGGAGGGCGCTTACTGGGCCTTGCGGAAGTTGATTGTCTCGCCGTCCAGCCGGTACTCGGCCGAACACAAGTCGCCGCCGCAGATCAGCGTCTCAACTCCACAGATTTGGCGGCGCGTGATCAGTCCGAGGGTCCCGCAGCGCGGGCAAGACATGACGGCTACGTACGGATCATGGGCGTAACCCAGCTTCGCCTGGTTTTCCAGTACGAAAATTGTTCCTGGGTCCATTTTTTCGGGTATCCATTCTTCCAGAAACTGCAAATCGGCTGACATAGCGCCCTCCGGTTGGTTGAGGTAACAGCGCCGTGTCCAATGGATCAGGCCGGCCCTGTTTTTACAACAACAGCAGGCTGCGAATGGCGTCTCAGAGGCTTGGACTCCTCCAGACAGAATCAGTGTGAATGCAAGGGGCCGTTGAAGTCAACAGGAATCGAAGGCGGGAAGCCTTGAACTTGAATTTGTAATGGCAGGAATGTAGCGTCGGCCTAAAGTAGCGCCGGCCTCCCTGCCGGCTGTAGCGCGGGCGTCCGCGCCCGCGCTTGTCCAGGCACAATGACTAAATCACACGGTCCTAGCAATAGGTAGGAAATTTCAATCGGTGTTGTTCATGAAGAACCGCCTATTGTCCCGTTCCCCCAGCCGCCTTTCCCTGAGAGCCGGCATACGCGTCGATTGCCTTGTACGTTTCCAGATTGCGCAGGATGATCTCGACATACTCGCGTGTCTCGGTGAAGGGGATCGATTCGACGAACTCGTCCATGCCTTGGTAAGGACCAGCGTCCTGCCATTCGAGTACCCGGTCGTCCCCGGCGTCGTAGGCAGCCAGTGCGTACTCTGTCACTCCGCCGAATTTGTTCAGCGTCTTGCGCAAATAACGGGTTCCGAGACGGATGTTGGTGACCGGATCGTAGAGTTGGAAGGTCTGGAAGTGTTCCATGCCCTCCTCGCGCGCCATCGACTTGCCGGTGGAGGGCAGCAACTGCATCAGTCCGTAGGCGTTGGCGGGGGAGATGGCCGAGGGGTTGAACTCCGACTCCTGGCGAATCAGCGCGGCCACCAGGTACGGATCAAGATTGTTTTTTGCCGACTCGGTCTTGATCGTCTCCCAATAAGGCTCCGGGAAGAGAATCCGCCAGTAGGCCAGCGGGATGGATTGGATGGACGCCTTGGCGGCCGAGGGCAAAGCTCTCTTCATCACGCGCATGGCGCGAAAGTTTTCGCCATAAGAAGCATAGATTTGCGCCTCGGCCAGCGCGCTCCAGGAGGAAGAGTCGGGGTCGGCGGCAATTTCCCGCGAGATGTATTCGTTCAAGCCCGCGTTGGCCAGCAGGCGCGCCTTGGCCAGATGCGGGCTGTCGGCGGGAAAACTCTCCTCCAGCGGCGGCACAGGCGGAGCCTGAAAACTTTCCAGTTGCGGCTGTGCAACTGGCTGGGCATTGCCCAGCGCGGACAGCCGTCGCCGGGCCAACTGTGCATAAAAGTAGTGCTGGTAAGCTCGGATCAAAGTGCGGTAGTTGGACGCGGCCAGGTCTGGCTTCTGCTCCACCGTCTCATACAAACGCCCCCGCCAGTAAAGCGCCGATGCCGTCTCGATTGCGCCTGGATAGAGCCGGATCTGCTCGTCGAACAGGCGCGCCGCATCTGCGTAAAGTCCCTGCCGGTAACTCAGCCAGCCAGCCCGCCAGTGCGCCGTCGCGGCGTACTGGCTCGAGGGAAAATGCGTGGCCAGTGTGCTGTAATACCCGGCTGCCGTAGCATACTCGCGCCGCAGCAGATACAGATTGCCGCTGGAGTAAAGCGCCTCGGCCAGCCACTGACTCTTCGGGAAGCGGGACTCCAGCTCTGCCACGATGCGCTTCTGTTCGTCCAGATCACTGCGATTCCGCGCCAGTTCCATCAGCAAGTACAGCCGCCGAGCGCCGTTCTCATCCTGAGAGTCGGGCAGTGCTTCAGCCTGGGCCTTGGTGAGCCGCTTCAGCTTAAGGTCGCAGGCCGCGGCGGCCACGGCAAAGCCCGCGCGGCTCTCTGCGTCGAGATTCGACTGCCGCGCCAGCGCATGGTATTGCGCGCTCGCGTCGGCGTAATGGCCGGCGTTGTAGTAGGCATCGCCCAGGCTGCGCAGTTCGGCCGTGGTCAGGCTGGTCTCCGCGCCCATTTCAGTTAGCTTTGCCCGCGCAATCTCCGCCTCCTGGCTCAACGGATGGGCCAGCAGCAGCCGCTTGAAGAGGCTCGCTGCCTGCTGCGTCTCTCCCAGCGCGAAGGCAACCTGCCCTTGTGCCAGTTGGTAGCCGGGACGATTCGCTGCGGCTGTGCCCGCGGCTGCCGTCAGCACCCGCTGCGCGCCGGCATCGTCCTTCAATGCCAACAAGGTTTCGGCTTCAAGTTCCGGCGCCTCGGCAACAAAAATGCTCTCCGGATAGCGCACTGTGAATCCGTGCAGCAGCGCTTCGGCTGTCTCCTCGTTGCCTACATTGTGGTTGGCGCGCGCGTCCAGGAAGTCTGCATAGTCGGCCAACTCCGCGCCCGCCTGCCGGGCAAGGCGAAAGTTGGCAATCGCCTCCCCGTAGCGATTGTCCAGCAGATCCGCGTGACCCAGCGCAAGATAAGCCGCCGCTGCTGCCTCGCCCGTATGCTGATGCGCATATTTGGTCACGCCCGCATAAGCCGCCGGCGTGCGCATCGTGGCCAGTTGCTGGGCCATGGGCCGCAACTCGGTCGAAGCCACAAAGGCCAGCTTGATGCGCGCCGTTCGCGCGCGTCTGGACGCTTTGACAGCAGGGCTGGCGGCCTTCTTGGTTGCCGTCTTGCCGGTCTGACCTGCGGGCTTCACGGCCTTTGCGCCTGATTTGGCCGGCTTCTTTGTCTTTTGCGCCGGCTTTTTCTTCGCCGTGGAGGACGCCTGTCCGGCCGGCTTGGTCGTCGAGCCGCCATTTGTCGAGCCGCTGGTCGATTGCCCCGCAACCGGCAGCAACACCATCAAAAAGGAAAGCAACCCAGCCATGCAGCGGGAAGCCAGAAGCGAAATGGAAGTTGGGGAAGATGCAACCCTCATCTCTTCACTTTAAATTGCTTTTGCGCTGGGTGCGTCTGCCGTGAACCACTGGCGCTACCGCAATCGTCGCAAAGTGGGACGGCAACGCCGAATTGGACCTTCGCCAAGCCTTGTGCTTCCCGTTTGGTTCCCTGCCCCGCCATCCGGTACACTTGTCTACGGACCCCAAAGAGTAATTCGCAGCCCGTCTTGCGGTTTTTGCAACCAATGCCCATGCCGACCATCCAATCGATTGCAGGACAACTCGAGCCGCATCCAGACGTAGCCCTGGTCGCGAGGGTGCGCGAGGGCGATGTCTCGGCCTACGATACCCTGGTCCGCAAGTACGAGCGCCAGCTCTTTCGCATCGCCCAGCACATCACCCAGAATCGCGAGGATGCCGAGGACGTCATGCAGGACGCCTTCCTGAAGGCGTACGAAAAGCTCGAACAATTTCAGGGCAATTCAAAGTTTTACACCTGGCTGGTGCGAATTGCGGTCAATGAAAGCCTGATGCGGCTGCGCAAGCGGCGCACCGGCAAAATGGTTTCGATTGACGAGGACATCGAGACTGAAGAGGGCAGCGTGCCCCGCGACCTGGCCGATTGGGCGCCCGATCCGGAGCAGAACTACAACCAGTCCGAGTTGGCCGAGATTTTGCGCAAGACCATTCAAGGACTGCCGCAGGGGTTTCGCATCGTGTTTGTGCTGAGGGATGTGGAAGGGCTTTCGACCGAGGAGACGGCGGAGACGCTGGGGCTGAGCATTCCCGCCGTCAAGTCACGCCTGTTGCGCGCCCGGCTGCAACTGCGCGAGCGCCTGAGCCGATACTTCCACAAGAAGAAGGGGCTCAGCGAATCGAGGAGTGTAAAGTGACCTGCAAAGAGTTTCTCGCCCTTCTCGACGACCTGATCGACGACACGGTGACCCCCGAGATGCGCGCCGAATTGCAAACCCACCTTGGCCGCTGCGGACACTGCGAGGTCATTCTCAACACCACCCGCAAGACCATCGAAATCTATCGCTCTCACGAGATCTATGACCTGCCCTCCGGCCTGCGCGAGCGCCTCCACTCCGCCATCATGGCCCGCTGCAAAAAGGGCTGCTGACCACCTGCGGTGGGGCCAATCGCTCGCTTTTCGCTCGCATGAGGTTCGTGGATTTCAATGTATCCGGCCTGACTGACCTCCGTGCCCCATCCGTTCGACGTTCCTTGTCGAACGGGTGGGAAGCCACGAACCACAAAATCCTGTCTCACCCAGAAAAGTTTGCCCCGCGCCGTTTTTCTGGCGCGGACAAGCCGAAGGCAGTTGGCCCCACCGCAGGTGGATGATTTACCCTCAGAGTTGGTATGAAACTTCAGCAAACACTTCTCCTTCCCGCTCTAGCCGCGGCCTTTGCCACCTCGGCGCTTGCCCAAACCTCTTCAAACGACCTTCCGGATGCGCCCCAGGCCACCGCCGCCGCCCTCACCCATCCCAACGGACCCACCGTGGTCATGGACACCTCCATGGGCCGCATCACCTGCCAGTTCTTTCAGCGTCAGGCGCCCAAAACAGTGGCCAACTTCATTGCCTTGGCTGAGGGTACGAAGGACTGGATCGACCCCGCGACCGGCAAAAAACAGCACAATAAGCCTCTCTACAACGGCACCATCTTTCATCGCGTTATGCCCGAGTTCATGATTCAGGGTGGCGACCCCGCAGGCACCGGCATGGGCGATCCCGGCTATCAATTTGAAGATGAGTTCGATCCCAATCTTGGTTTCGATGTGCCCGGCCGTCTGGCCATGGCCAATTCCGGACCCAACACCAACGGCAGCCAGTTCTTCATCACCGAGGTGCCCACCGAACACCTCAACCACATTCACACCATCTTCGGCCAGTGCGACGCCTCCAGCCTGGATGTAGTCAAGGCCATCGCACGCGTCCAGGCCGACGGCGAGAACAAGCCGCTCACGCCCGTGGTGCTGAAGAAAGTGACCATCGTGCGCGAGGGCCAGCCCTTGCCGCCCGTCCCGGGAGCCGCCGCGCCCGTGGCTGAATTGCCCAAACGCATCGTCATCTCACCGGGCGTCATGCAAGCCTTCCTTGACCATAAAACGGCCCCCACCTATCCCATCGAGGCCAAAAAAGCCGGCATAGAAGGAACGGTTGAGTTGGATGCGATCATCGGCACCGATGGTCTGGTAAAAGATTTGAAGGTCATCGTGGGACCTGCTCTGTTACAACAGGCCGCCCTCGATGCCGTCAAGACCTGGCGCTACCGGCCGTATTTGCTGAATGGGCAGCCGGTCGAAGTCCGCACAATGATGAATGTCGTCTTTTCTTTGGGCAAGTAATCAGTCATCCTAACCCATCCAAACGAGGAAAATCATGTCCCTAGCAGCAGGAACCTACGCCGTCTTCACCACCACCGAAGGCAAGATCACTGTCCGGCTCTTCGAGTCCGACGCGCCCATCACCGTCAAGAACTTCATCGAGCTGGCCGAAGGCGCCAAGGAGTGGACCCACCCCACCACCCGCGCCAAATCCAAGGACAAGCTCTTCGACGGCACCATCTTCCACCGCGTCATTCCCGACTTTATGATCCAGGGCGGCGACCCCACAGGCACCGGCATGGGCGGGCCCGGCTACCGCTTCGGGGACGAGACCAAAGGCTCGCCTCACAAATTCGACAAGCCCGGCAAGCTGGCCATGGCCAACTCCGGACCCGGAACCAATGGCTGCCAGTTCTTCATCACCACGGCCGCCACGCCCTGGCTCACCGGCAACCACACCATCTTCGGCGAAGTCGTCGAGGGCTATGAGATCGCGGAAAAAATCTCCAAAGTTGCGCGCGGCTCTCAAGACAAGCCCAAGAATCCCGTCGTTCTCGAATCCGTCGTCATTGAGCGCGTCAGCTAACCTTGGTATTCACCCACAAACACTGAACCCTCAGCCTCGGTTGGGGATTCAGTGTTCACTGGATTCCAACGAGGATCAATGAAACTGAACCTTGCAGCCCGTATCCTCCGTGCCGCAACAATGCTGCAGATTGCATTTCTACTGTTCACCGGCGCGTCTCTTGCACAAAGCACTCATCCAGTCGCGCCGCCAGCCAAAGTAACCATCCCCGCACTCCTACTAAGCGACATTCACTTCGAACCGTTCTGGGACCCGGCCAAGGCTCCGCAACTCGCAGCCGCGCCGGCGAGCCAGTGGAAGGCCATTCTCGCCGCCGCGCCTTCGCCCGAACAGCAGCAGCGTTTCGCCGCCTTGCAACAAAGCTGCCATGCTCGTGGCGCAGACACCTCCTTTGCGCTCTTTGACTCCAGCTTGAAGGCCATGCGCGCTCACGCTGCTGGCGTAAAGTTTGTCACTGTGAGCGGCGATCTCATCTCCCATTCATTTCAATGCAAATTCACCACGCTCTTTCCTAAATCCTCGCCTGCCGACTCTAGAGCGTTCGTCGAAAAAACGATGGACTATGTGATGGGAGAGTTATACGGCTCCTTTCCCAACGTGCCTGTTTATGTAGCTCTGGGTAACAATGATTCCGACTGCGGCGACTACCGTCTCGATGCTCATAGCGAGTTTTTGGCGATTACAGGCAAGGAAGTAACCAAGAATTTTCCCGCATCCGAACGTCAAGGCGCTGAAGAGAGCTTCGCGGTTGGCGGCTATTACAGCGTCTCCATGCCTGCGCCCATCGAAAATGCCCGCCTGCTGGTTCTGAACAATATTTTTATGTCAAAGAACTACACTACTTGCGCGGGCAAACCCGACCCAAGTGCAGCCGACGCACAGCTCGCCTGGCTTCGACAGCAACTCACCGAGGCCCGCGCCAAAAAGCAGAAGGTCTGGGTCATGGGCCACATTCCGCCGGGAGTCGATTTGTACGCAACAGCGTCCAGGTTTATCGACGTATGCGGCGGTCAAGCGCCCATAATGTATCTATCTTCGGAAAAGATGGCGGATGAGTTAGTTGAATTCAGCGATGTTGTCGAGTTGGCCATCTTCGGTCACAATCACATGGACGAGACGCGCCTCCTGAAAGGCGACGGTAAGACTCCGGCTTCCAGCAAGAGTGTCGCGGTCAAGGTCGTTTCATCGATCTCGCCCATCAACGGAAATCATCCATCTTTTACAGTCGCCCAGATCGATCCCTCTTCCGCGGCGCTCAAGGACTACAAGGTCTTCGTCGCGTCGAACCTGACCGGCAATGATGCTGACTGGACAGCAGAATACGATTTTGCGCGCAGCTACCACACGGCGGAATTTACGTCGTCTTCTGTAAGCAATCTCATTGCCGGATTTGCCGCGGACCCCGGCGCGAAGACTCAGGCCAGTCAGAATTACATCGCAGATTTTTCTGTCGGCTACGTGACGCCCCTGCTCCGCCTGGCTTGGCCGCAGTATGTTTGCACCTTGTCGAATCACACTCAGCAATCATTCAAAGCGTGCGTCTGTCCAGCGGCGCAATGAGTAAATCTCGCATGGAAGAATAGAGGCTGTTTCATAACCTGGTTTTGAAAGGGCACGACTTTAGTCGTGCCATAAAGGCAGCATAATGAACGCGGGCTTTAGCCCCTGAGGGAAATCTCAAAGATGGTCAGGTTATGAAGCAGGTTCTATGCTTACTTCGCCGCGCCGCACAATCCCAGAATCGCCCCGCCAAAGCGTTCCACCTTGGCGGGGCCCATCCCGTTGATCTCCAGCAACTGCCGCAGGTCGGCCGGACGCGCCTGTGCGATAGCCGTGAGTGTTCGCTCGGTCAACACCATCCATGCCGGAACCCCAAGCTGTTTAGCCTCAGCCGCGCGCCATTCCTTCAGCCGAGTAGCCAGAGCTTCTCCTGCCGTAGTCAGTTTGATTGGCTCAGCTTCCACGGCCTTCGTGCTTGTTGATTTGAGTGAACCTGCCTTTGAAGTTGTGTTCGTTTTCTTCGACCGTGCCGGCGCTTGCCCCCGCCCGCCAAACTCCTCCGCTACACCGTCACTGATGAGCAGCTCAACCGGCGTGGATGCACGCAACTCCAAACCGGCTTCTGTCAGCCGCACCTTGCGGAACCGTATGACTTTCCCGTTCTTTTCAAACTCGGCCTCTTCGATCTCAATCAGCCTGGCCCGCACCATGGCATCCAGCAGGTTGTCGAATTCGTTCCTGCTCATTCTGCCTGCTGGGTCCAGATTCCTTTGCAGCGTTCCCGTAGCCTTGTAGTCCACCGTCCGCAACTCGCCGGCAATCGCCTGCACCATCGCCCGCTCGACCGCTGTCGGCCGCCGGAAGAGCCGCAGCACCGCTCCTGCCGGATCGCAGACATCGCAGATTCCGCAGGTCCGGCGCGCATCTTCCACGTCGCCAAAGTGCCGCACCAGGGCCGCCATCCTGCACTCGGACGAAGTTGTAAAGCGCAGCACCTTTTCGAACTGCTCGGCGCGATACTGCGCCTGAATCGTATACGTCTTCTTCCAACCCGTGCCGCCCGCCGTTACGGAACCGCCAAAGTCCACCCGAGCGCCACCGTGAATCTCCAGCTTTTCCAGTGCCTTGTCGAACTCCTCTTCGCCTAGCTTCGACGCCGCGCGCAATTCCTCCACGGGTTGAGGGTTTTCTCCGAGAGCCCGAAAAACCTGTTGCAAATGATCAGCCGGCGGATAGTCGCGATTCAGAAAGAAGTCGTGTGTTCGCTGGTCGGCATAGCTGTGCATCAGGTAGGTGCGGCTCATCGCTCCGTCGCGCCCCGCGCGGCCAATCTCCTGGTAGTAGCCTTCAAGCGTCGCCGGCAGCCCGGCGTGAATCACCGTGCGGATGTCGGCCTTGTCGATGCCCATGCCGAAGGCGATGGTGGCCACCACCACCTCCAGTTCTCCAGCCTGAAATGCGGTATGCACTCGTTCCCGCGTCGCCGCATCGAGCCCCGCATGGTAAGCCGCGGCGGGAATTCTGAGCGCAAGCTCCTCGGCCAACTGCTCCGACATTTTGCGCGATGTCGCATAAACAATCGCCGGACGGCGCTCGGCGCTGGCCAGCAGGCCGCAGATCGCCCCCGGCCGCTCCGGCATGGAAAGCTCCACCACCTCGATGGCCAGATTGTCGCGCCGGAAGCCGTGAATGAACTTCGCGGGCTTGACCATTCCCAGTTGCTCCACAATGTCGGCCTGCACCGTTGGCGTGGCCGTAGCCGTCAGCGCCAACACCGGAGCCGGACGCAGCGCGGGCAAGTACTGGCCGAGCATCCGGTAATCGGGACGGAAGTCGTGGCCCCATTGCGAGATGCAATGCGCCTCGTCAATGGCGATCAGCGCCGGCTTGCGCTTGGCCAGCATCTCGCCGAAGCCCGGAACCCGCAGCCGCTCCGGCGCAATGAAGAGGAATTGCAGCGTTCCCGCGAGGTAATCCACGCAGGCTTGCCGCGCTTGCGACCGATCGAGGCCGGAGTGAATCCTTGCAACGCGCAGTCCCAGCGCCGTGAGCTTGGCTGCCTGGTCTTCCATCAGAGCGATCAGCGGCGAGATGACCAGCGCCGTTCCTCCCAGCGCAATCGCCGGCAATTGGTAGCAGAGCGACTTGCCAAAGCCAGTCGGCATGATCAGAATCAGATCGCGCCCGTCAATGGCAGCGCGGCAGACTGCCTCCTGATTGGCGCGGAAGCGCGCAAAGCCGAAGATCGAGCGCAGCAACTCGTGAAGCTCAACTGGCTTGGCCAGCGCATCCGGATTGGTTGGAGTCGTCAATGAGAGAAGGCCGAAGCGCAAAAAATGCGGCGCAAAAAGCGCAAAGCACCTTATTTCAACTTTACAGGAGCGGAATCCCGCTTATCGCTGAAGGCGAAAAAGCGCATGTTGCGGAGTTTTTCGGATGCACAAGGGAAACTCTGATTAAGTCGAAATTTTGAAGGGTACGGGCTTTAGCCCGTACATAAATCCAGCAAAAATCAACGTGGGCTTTAGCCCCTGAGGGAATGCAAGCTCAATAGAAGCACTTGATCAGAGGTTCCCAAGAGGGTTTTCCAGAGGAATTGTCTTTTGACAGCATTGATTCCAGGAAGGTTCATAATGATCTGCAAGAACTGACCGGGTACACTTTCCTTATGGCACTCCGCCTCTATGCCGCCACCACCAACCAGGGCAAGTTGCGCGACTTCCGCACCGCCGCGGAGGCGCACGGCCTGATGATTGAACCGCTTCCGGAACTGGAAACAATCCCCGCGCCGGAGGAGAATGGCCTGACCTTCGCCTCGAACGCCACGCTCAAGGCGGTCTACTACTCTCGTTTTGCACCCGGTGAGTTAGTTCTGGCCGACGACTCCGGCCTGGAGGTGGACGCGCTCGACGGCGCGCCCGGCGTGCGCTCGGCCCGCTTTGCCGCCGACTCCGGCCTGACCGACTCGACCAGCTACACCGACGCGCAAAACAATCTGGTTCTTTTACAGCGGCTGGCCGGCGTTCCCCCGGCGCGACGCACGGCGCGCTATCGTTGTGTGCTCGTCGTCGCCCGCGACGGCGTGGCCCTCTACACCGCCGAGGGCGCGGTTGAGGGTCTGATTCTGGAATCGCCGCGCGGGACGGGAGGATTCGGCTACGACCCGCTCTTCTACCTGCCCGCGCTGGGCTTGACCATGGCCGAAATCGACCTGGAAACCAAGCACACCCTCAGCCATCGCGGACGTGCCATTGCGGCGCTGCTGGCGTTGCTGGGCGTCTGACCTTCCACATTTCTTGTCCAAAACGCCAAAGGGCGTGGAACGCCTTGACGGGTGTGATGTAGAACACTAATAATGAATGAAAATCAGGCCACGCTTCCCCGTCCCTCAATCCGAAACCGCCGAATCACGGAATCTTGCCCGGAAACTGACCTGAAGCCGTAAGGAGTTGATACCGCTATGGCAACTGCTCAAAACCCTGCCGCGCCAACCGTTCGTCGCGGCGTTCAGCCGTTGCGCGCTGCGACGGGATCGTCCTTTCTCTGGCACAAGCTGCATTCGCTGCTGGGCATCATTCCCCTGGGCGCCTTCCTGCTGGAGCATCTGCTGTCGAACTTCGAGGCGCTCAAAGGCCCGGTCGCCTACGGGGCGCAGGTCAAGTTCCTCAACAGCCTGCCGATGGTGCGCGTGCTGGAGTGGGTCTTCATCTTTCTGCCTCTCCTCTATCACGCCTGCTACGGCGTCTGGATTTGGCTGCGCGGCAAGTCGAATATCGTTTACTATCCCTGGGCGGGCAACTGGCTTTACGTCGCCCAGCGCTACACCGGCCTGATCGCCTTCGCCTACATCGCGCAACACGTCATCCGCCAGCGCTTCATGGGCGTCATGCTTCCCGAGCATCCGTACGCAGCCTTCGCCAAGGTGCAGCATGAGTTAGCCAATCCCTGGATGCTGGCCGTCTATATTGTGGCCATGATCGCCATCTGCTGGCACTTTTCTTATGGCGTCTGGCTCTTCGCGGCCAAGTGGGGCATCACCCCCGGCACGCGCGCTCGCAAACGCTTCGGCTTTGTCTGTGTGGCCTTCGGGCTGGCGCTGGTCGTCATGGGGCTCTGGAGCATCTGGGCGTTCGTGGGGGACCCGAAGTACAAGAACACGCCCGAGAACCCGGCTGTCTCCCTGGTGGTTGCTTCGGCGTCCACTGGAATTGTTTTGATTTAGCGCCGTCGCTTCAGGTTGAAAGGAAATTACTTTATGGCAACACCCAGAATCATCGTGGTTGGCGGAGGATTGGCGGGACTTTCAGCGGTCATCAAGATCGCCGAGGCCGGCGGGACCGTCGATTTGTTTTCCATCGTCCCGGTCAAGCGTTCGCACTCGGTGTGCGCGCAGGGCGGCATCAACGCCGCGAAAAATCTCAAGGGCGAAGGCGACACCACTTACAAGCATTTCGACGACACCATCTACGGCGGAGACTTTTTGGCCAACCAGACGCCGGTGAAGGCGATGTGCGAGGCCGCTCCGGCGATTATCGATCTGCTGGATCGCATGGGCGTGCCCTTCAATCGCACTCCCGAGGGACTGCTGGACTTTCGCCGCTTTGGAGGCACGCTCTACAACCGCACCGCGTTTGCCGGCGCGACGACCGGGCAGCAGTTGCTCTACGCGCTCGACGAGCAGGTGCGCCGCTACGAGTCCGAAGGCAAGGTGACGAAGTACGAGGGCTGGGAATTTCTCTCCGCGGTCCTCGATTCCAAAGGCGTAGCCCGCGGCATCACGGCGCTCGACCTGCGCACGATGGAGCTGCGTTCTTTCGCGGCAGATGCAATTATTCTGGCGACGGGCGGCATCGGGGCCATCTTCGGCAAGAGCACCAACTCCGTGGTCTGCACCGGCTCGGCGCAATCGGCGGTCTTTCAGCAGGGTGTCACGTACGCCAACGGCGAATTCATTCAGGTTCATCCCACCTGCATTCCCGGCGAAGACAAGCTGCGGCTGATGTCGGAGTCGGCGCGCGGCGAGGGCGGGCGCGTGTGGGTGCCGCGCAACCCCAGCGACAAGCGCGCGGGCAAGCAGATTCCCGAGGCCGAGCGATTTTATTTTCTTGAGGAGTGGTATCCCAAGTACGGCAACCTGGTGCCGCGCGATATTGCCACGCGCGCCATTCACAAGGTGGTCTACGAAAATCATCTGGGCATCGACGGCCAGCCGATGGTCTATCTCGACCTGACGCACATTGACCGCGCCACGCTGGACCGCAAGCTCGGCGGCATTCTGGACATTTACGAGAAGTTCGTCGGCGACGATCCTCACGATGTGCCCATGAAGATCTTTCCCGGCGTTCACTACACCATGGGCGGCCTGTGGGTGGACTTCAACCAGATGACCAACATTCCCGGCCTCTTCGCCATCGGCGAATGTGAGTACCAGTACCACGGCGCCAATCGCCTAGGCGCTAACTCGCTGCTTAGTTGCATCTATGCCGGATTCATCTCCGGACCGAATGCATTGAGTTACTCCAAGAACGCGGCAGCGCAGGATGGCGACGGAGGCCACGCGGCTGAAGTCACTCGCCAAGCCGCGATCAACGCCAAGCTGCTCAAGAACGAAGGCGCGGAGAATCCCTTCAAGCTATGGCGCGAGCTGGGCGATACGATGACCAAGCACGCCACGGTGATCCGTTATAACAAGGGACTGAAGCAAGCCGACGAAAAGATCGTGGAGCTGCTCGACCGTTACAAGAACGTGAGCCTCGCCGACCGCAGCCAGTGGGCCAACACCAGCTTCGCCTTCGCGCGGCAGTTGAAGAACATGCTGGAACTGGCGCGGGTGATTGCGCAGGGAGCAACTCTGCGCGACGAGTCGCGCGGCGCGCACTACAAGCCCGACTTCCCCGAGCGCAACGACGAGCGGTTCCTGAAAACCACCAAGGCCAGCTTCACGGATTCAGGTCCGCGCTTCGAGTACGAAGAGGTTGACACGCAATTCATCAAGCCGCGCCCGCGCCGCTATGACGCAGCCAATTAGCCGAGGGAGACTGACCATGGCAAACAAGACCGTGCAATTCGAAATCAAGCGCCAATCCAGCCCCGATGCGCCGGCTGTGTGGGAGAGCTACGAGCTGGAATGGCGTCCCGGCATGAACGTCACCACCGCGATGATGGACATCGCCGCCAATCCGGTGACCGCCAGCGGCAAACCCACGACTCCGGTTACTTATGATTCCAATTGTCTGGAGGAGATCTGCGGTTCCTGCGCCATGCGCATCAACGGCAAGGCACGCATGGCTTGTTCCGCGCTGGTGGACAATCTGGAGCAGCCTATCCGCGTCGAGCCGCTCTCGAAGTTTCCGCTGGTTCGCGATTTGCAGGTGGATAGGTCGGTTTTATTTGAAAATCTCAAGGCGGTCAAGGCCTGGATTCCAATCGACGGGACTTATGACTTAGGCGCAGGTCCGCGCGTCACGCCGCAGCAGCAGGAGGTTAACTATCCGCTGTCGAATTGCATCTCCTGCACCTGTTGCATGGAGGTCTGCCCGCAGTTCAACGAGAAGACGGGCTTCGTCGGCGCGGCCACCATCGCCCAGGTCAAGCTCTTCAACAACCATCCCACAGGCAAGGTTCTGAAGGAAGAACGCCTGAGGGCACTGGCCGGCGACGGCGGCATTCAGGAGTGCGGCTTCGCGCAAAACTGCGTTGAGGTCTGCCCCAAAAAACTTCCGCTCACTAACGCCATCTCCGATATCAGCCGCGACGTTTTGCTTCAGGCAGCCAGGGACTTCCTTGGCCGCTGACGCTCCGAACTAGACGGCCCTGGGATGAGGCAGTATGCCTAGAGGCTGTTTCATAACCTGGTTTTGAAAGGGCACGGCTTTAGCCGTGCCGCAAAGGTGATTAAGTCGATGTTTTGAAAGGGCACGGCTTTAGCCGTGCCGCAAAGGTGATTAAGTCGATGTTTTGAAAGG
>Ga0224558_1000170_pt1 | contig 75423 bp, 66 predicted proteins | sample 714S32024metaG_FD_180682 | JGI IMG/M metagenome (GOLD analysis project Ga0224558, IMG submission 180682) | Peat soil microbial communities from Stordalen Mire, Sweden - 717 S3 20-24 | ecosystem: Environmental > Terrestrial > Soil > Wetlands > Peat | place: Sweden: Norrbotten County, Stordalen... | reverse complement strand
CTACGGGCCATGGTGGTCTGCTCCGAGGAGCCGGACGCCGCTGGAGGCCGACGGGCCGCCGAAGCCTCCACCGCGGAGCGGCCCGACCGGCCCGCGCTCCCCATCATCCCCTTCGGCGAGCTAACCGCCGGCCTCGCCGAGACGACGACCCTTCCCGAGGTGGACATCGCACCTGACGACGACGCCACCATCTTCTACACCTCCGGCACCACAGGGAGCCCGAAGGGGGCCGTCGGCACCCATCGCAACAGTGCGTCCAACCTGATGAACCTGTTCTTCGTGTCGACGGTCGGCACCATGCGTCGGAGCGGGTCGGTGGCCGACGTTAGCAGCGGCGGCCAGAACGCCAACCTGCTGTCGGTCCCCCTCTTCCACGCCACCGGCTGCCATGCCGTGCTGGTGACCAACTCGGCAGCGGGCGGCAAGCTGGTGATGATGCACCACTTCGACCCCGAGCGGGCACTCGAGCTGATCGAGCGGGAGCGCATCACCATCTTCGGCGGGGTGCCTGCCATGGTCATGCAGGTGATCGACTCACCGAACTTCGGGAGGCGGGACACCTCGTCGGTGCGCTCGATCTCCTACGGCGGGGCCCCGTGCCCGCCGGACCTGGTGCGGCGGATCAAGGAGCACTTCCCCGGCGGGGCACCCGGCAACGGCTACGGACTGACCGAGACGTCGGCAATGACCACCATGAACTCCGGCGACGACTACGTCCGCAAGCCTGACAGTGTGGGGCCACCGGCCCCGGTGTGCGACGTGGCCGTCGTGCCCGAGGAGTACGACGGCGAGGAGCCGCCAGCCGACCAGGCGCCCGACCCCGGGCGGACCGGTGAGCTCTGGATCAAGGGCCCCAACGTCGTGCGGGGCTATTGGAACCGTCCCGAGGAGACGGCGGCGACCTTCACCCGGGGCTGGCTCCACACCGGTGACGTGGCCCGCATCGACGAGGAGGGATTCGTCCACATCGTCGACCGGGCCAAGGACATGATCATCCGTGGCGGTGAGAACGTCTACTGCGTGGAGGTCGAGGCGGCGCTCCACGAGCATCCCGGCGTCGCCGACTGCGCGGTGATCGGGGTGCCCCACCCCGTGCTCGGCGAGGAGGTCGGGGCCGTCGTGGTGCTCCGCCCGGGCGAGGACGTCGGTGCCGACGAACTGGGCCGCTTCGTGGGGGAGCGGCTCGCCGCGTTCAACGTCCCCTCCCGCTTCTGGTTCCGGGCCGAACCACTCCCCCGCAACCCCGCCGGAAAGATACTCAAGCGCCAGCTGCGAACCGAGCTCCTCGGGGACGCACCCACCATCTGAGCTCACGCTCCCACGGACGGGTCCCGGGCCAGGCGGGTCAGCCGGGGGACGACAGGGCGGCGCGGGCGGCGGCCACGTCACGCCCCATCTGGGCGACGAGTGCATCCGAGGACCCGAAGGCGAGCTCGTCACGCAGGTGGGTGACGAACGACACCCGGGCATCCTCCCCATAGAGGTTGCCGGCGAAGTCGATGAGGAAGGCCTCGACCAGCAGCTCGCCGTCGGGCCCGTAGAAGGTGGGCCTCCGGCCCACCGAGATCGCCGTCTGGAAGGTCGACCCGTCGGGCCGCTCGTACCAGCCGGCGTAGATGCCAATGGCCGGGAGGCAGATGCCGGGCGGGACGGCCACGTTGGCCGTGGGGAACCCGAGCTCGGCCCCGCCCCGACGGTCGCCGGCGACGACCGGGCCCCGTACCTGGTGGGACCGCCCGAGCAGGGCAGCCGCCTCTTCGACCCGGCCGGCGCCGACCAGGGTGCGCACCCGGGTGGAGGAGATCGCCTGGCCCACGGAGCCGGTGCCGCCGTCGGACCTGAGGGACACGCCGTCCACCTCGAATCCCGCGGTCGCCCCTATCTCCCGCAGCAGGGCTACGTTGCCCTTGCGCCCGTGCCCGAAGTGGAAGTCCTCCCCCACCACCACCAGCCGGGCGTCCAGGCCCTCGACCAGGATGCTGTCGACGAAGTCCTCGGCTGTCTCGTTGGCCCGCTCCGCGTCGAAGGGGACCACGACCGTGCGGTCCACGCCGGCGGCCTCCAGGAGCTCGAGCCTCTGGTCGAGGTCACAGAGCAGGCAGGGAGCCGACTCGGGGCGCACCACCGTCGCCGGGTGGCGGTCGAACGTCACCACCGCGGTGGTCAGCCCGCCGGCCTGCGCCCGCTCCCGCAGCTCGGAAAGGAGCGCGCGGTGACCCAGATGCACGCCGTCGTACGCTCCGATCGTCACCGCGCTCCCCCCAACCGGAGGCACACAGGTCGACGGGTCGGTCACGATGTCCATCACCGTGGAAGATTACCGTCGGGCACCGGGCGCCCGGAGCGGCACCCCGATGGAGCGGGCGGCGGCGAGGCGTTCATCCGGCTGCCTCGAGCACGACCGCCGGACGGATCCGGTCTGTCTCGGTGGCCTCGTACACGGCGAGCAAGTGGTGGCCCTCGTCGACCAGGCCCCACGGGCCGTCGCCAGTGACCCCGAGGGGAACGCGGTCGAGGGCCAGGCCCCGGGCCACGTGGCGCTGCACGTCGGGCGTGACCACCACCTGGTCGAGATCACGGAGGGCCTGCGCCGGCGTCAGCACGACGGCGGGCGTCAGCTCGTCGACAAGCCGGGCGTCCTCGACGGAAAAGGAGCCGATCCGGGTGCGCCGCAAGTTCCGGAGATGGGCGCCGCCGCCCAGGGCGATGCCGAGGTCGGCGGCCAGCACCCGGACGTAGGTGCCCGAGGAGCACTCCACCTCGATCCGGAACGCACCGGGGGCCAGGCTCGGGAGCACCTCGAATCGGTGGACGGTCACCGGTCGGGGCTCCCGCTCGACCTCGAGCCCTTCGCGGGCCATGGCATGAAGCCGCCGCCCTCCCACCTTCACGGCCGAGACCATCGGTGGGACCTGGTCGATCGGCCCGGTCAGGGTCGTCGCCGCCTGTCGGACCTCGGCCAGGCTCACACCGTCCATGTCCCAGGTGCCGGTCACCTCCCCCGAAGCGTCGAGGGTGGTGGTGGCCGTGCCCAAGACCACCTCCGCCTCGTAGGTCTTGGGCAGAGCGGTGAGGAACCGCATCAGGCGGGTGGCCCGGCCCAATCCCACCAGGAGCACGCCGGTGGCATCGGGGTCCAACGTGCCGGCGTGCCCGACCCGTCGCTGACCGAAGATCCGCCGGCACCGCGCCACGACGTCATGGGAGGTCCAGCCGGCCTCCTTGTCCACCACCACCAGTCCGGTGACCTGGTCGGCGCCGACCGGTCCCATCACTCCGGCGTCGGCCGCTCACCGGCGGCGTCGGGGCGGTCGTCCCGGTCACGGATCCGTCGGAGCACGTCCTCCACCCGGCCACCGGCCACGACCGCCGGGTCGACGGCGAACGCGAGCAGCGGGGTCCGCTTCATCCGTACCTGGCGACCGAGTGCCCGCTGCAGCTGAGGCCTCCGGTCCTCCAGCGCCTCAGAGGCCTCGACGCCCAGCGAACTGAGATAGACGGTGGCGTGCCTCAGGTCGGGCGCCGTGTCGACCGCGGTCACCGTGACCAGTCGGAGCCGCTCGTCGGCGTCGGCCAGACGCTCCAGCTCCTCGGCCAGCACCTGGCGGACCACCTGGTTGACCCGGAGGGACCTCGGGTACGGCGCCACCCCTCGATTGTCCTGTCGACGACCTGACACCGCTCCTCCGTTCCCACCTCCGGGACCGGCCGTCCGCCACGGGACGGCGGTCGCCACTAGGTGCGAGGGATCTCCCGCTCGTCGAACGTCTCGATGATGTCTCCCTCTTTGAGGTCCTGGTAGTCGGAGAGCCCGATGCCGCACTCGAAGCCGGCCTGCACCTCGCGGGCGTCGTCCTTGAACCGCCGGAGCGAGGTAATGGCTCCCTTCCAGATGACCACGCCGTCGCGGAGGAAGCGGACCTTCGATCCGCGGGTTATGACGCCCTCCCGGACGTAGCACCCGGCGATGGCGCCGATGCGGGGGACCCGGAACACCTGGCGGACCTCGGCCTCGCCGGTGACGATCTCCTCGTAGACCGGCGACAGCAGGCCGAGCATGGCCGCCTCGAGGTCTTCGAGCAGCTTGTAGATGATCTCGTAGGTGCGGATCTCCACGTCGGCCTCGGCCGCCATCTCACGCGAGCGACGGTCGGGACGGACGTTGAAGCCGATGATGGTGGCGTTGGACGCCTGGGCCAGCTCGACGTCCGACTCGGTGATCCCGCCGACCCCCCGGCGGACGAAACTGAGCTTGACGTCCTCCCGCTCGAGCTTGCGCAGGCTCTCGGTGACCGCCTCGAGTGAACCGCGCACGTCGGCCTTGAGGATCAGGTTGAGAGTAGCCGTCTCGCCCCGCTGGATCTGCTCGAAGAGGTCCTCGAGCCTGGCCCCGCCAAGGGCCGAGGTGGCCGCCGGCACATGGCCGGCGACACGGTAGCGATGGGCTCGGGCCTCGCCGATGGTGCGGGCCTGGGCCAGCTCGGGAGCCACCCGGAACTCGTCGCCCGCCTCGGGCGGCTCGGAGAAGCCGAGCACCTGCACCGGGGTGGAGGGCGGCGCCTCCTTGATCTGCTCGCCGTGGTCGTCGACCAGGGCCTTCACCTTCCCCCACGCCGCACCGGCGACGATGGGGTCGCCCACCCGCAGCGTTCCCCGCTCCACGATGACCGAAGCCACCGGGCCGCGGCCGATCTCCAGCTCCGCCTCGAGCACCACCCCCCGGGCACGCCCTTCGGGCGTGGCCACGAGCTCCTCCACCTCGGCGACGAGAACGATCTGCTCGAGCAGGTCCTCGATGCCCAGGTTCTGAAGGGCGGAGATCTCCACGGCGATGGTGTCGCCGCCCCACGCCTCGGGGACCAGACCGTGCTCGGACAGTTGCTGGAGCACCCGGTTGGGGTCCGCCTCCTCGCGGTCGATCTTGTTCACGGCGACGATGATCGGCACATCGGCCGCCTTGGCGTGGTCGATGGCCTCGACGGTCTGGGGCATCACCCCGTCGTCGGCCGCCACGACCAGCACCACGATGTCGGTGACCTCGGCGCCGCGGGCCCGCATGGCGGTGAACGCCTCGTGGCCCGGCGTGTCGATGAAGGTGATCGGATGCCCGGTCCACTCCACCTGGTAGGCCCCGATGTGCTGGGTGATCCCACCGGCCTCGCCGGCCGCCACGTTGGCCGAGCGGATCCGGTCGAGCAGGAGGGTCTTGCCGTGGTCGACGTGGCCCATGACGGTGACCACCGGTGGGCGGGGGCGTAGATCGGCCTCGTCCTCCTCTTCATCGTCCTCGTCGAAGAACTTGGCCAGCAGCTCGGCCTCGCGCTCCTCGCCGGGGTCGACCAGACGCACCTCGGCCCCCAGCTCGGCCGCGAACAGCTCGATCATGTCGTCGGTCAGCGACTGGGTGGCGGTGACCATCTCCCCCTGGAGGAGCAGGAAGCGGATCACGTCGCCGGCCGAACGGTTCAACTTGGGCCCGAGGTCGCGGGCCGTCGAGCCGCGCTCCACGATGACCTCGGTGTCCGGCACCGGGGCAGTCGACGGCGCGTAAGCGGTGAGCTGGGTCGGCTCGAGCTCCTCGAGGTTGCGGCGACGGCGACGCGGCCGGCGCTGGTTCGGACGGCCTCGACCCACGCCGGGCCCACCCCGACCGCCGGGCCCGCCGGGGCCGCCGCCGGGACCGCCGCCGGGTCGGCCGCCATAGCCGCCGCCGGTACCGGCACCGGGGCGGCCACTGAAGCCAGCGCTGCTTGGCGGACCGCCGGTGCGGGGGGGACCGCCGGTGCGGGCACCCCCGGCACCGGGGCCGCCGGGCCGACCGCTGAAACCGCTGGAGCCGCCGGGCCGCGAACCGGACGGTGGCGTCCGGCGGCCGCCTGCACCCGGTGGCGGGGGGATGGGCTTTCCGGTGACCGAACGCGGCGGTCCACCCGGAGGGGGTGGGATCGAACGGCCGGAGGCGCTGGTGGGAGGCCGTGCCGGGGCGGACGGCGGCGCGCCGGGTGCGACCGAGCTCTGCACCGGTGCCGGGGACTCCAGCCCGGGTGCAACCGGTGCGGACGGCGCCGGTGCCGGTGCCAAAGGTGGTCCAGCAATGGTCGGAGCCCCGCTCGGAGCCCGGGCTGCCGCCGGGGCCGGGACCGACGCCGGTGCGAGGGCCGCTGGGACGGTCGGAGCCGGAGCTGCGGTCGGAGCCGGAGCTGCGGTCGGAGCCGGAGCTGCGGTCGGAGCCGGAGCTGCGGTCGGAGCCGGAGCTGCGGAGGACACCCGCGTCAGGGGCGGCGCAGGCGCCGGGGCACTCGGAGCCGGGGCCCGGGCCGGCATCGGAGCGCCGGGCTGCTCGGACGCCGGACGGCTGGTGATCAACCTGGCCCCCGTGCGCTTCACGGGCGGCATCGACGGCTCCGGGGCGCCGGCCGACGCGCCGTCACCGGTGGGACCGACGTCGGGGGTGGCCGACTCGAGGCCGGGACCCGCCTCGTCATCTGCTGCAGGAGTGGCCGCGACCTTCTGGGCCGCGGCCTTCTTCGTGGCGGCGGCCTTCTTCGCCGGAGGAGCCGGCTCCTCCGGCTGCACCGGGCGGCGTAGGCCCTCCCGGTCGGCCTTCCGGCGAGCGCGGTCGGCCTGCGCGTCCTCGATGGACGACGAATGGCTCTTGACGCCCATCCCCAGGGACAGACACAGGTCAAGTGCCTCTTTGTTGGTCAGTCCGAGCTCATGTGCGAGCTCGTAGACGCGGATCTTCTTCGGCAACGGCTGTTACTGCCCTTCCTTCACGGCGTAGGTGCCGATACGCACATACGACCCTCTATCCTCGCACATCACAGGACCGAACCCTCCGAGCCCGGCCCAACCTCCACTTCGCCCGGGGATCCGAGTGCGGCCCGGATCCGGTCGAGCTCGCTGCCCGGCAACCGGCAGCGGAGCGCCCGGTCGAACGCCCTGCGCCTCACTGCCTCCTCGAGGCAGGCCGGAGAGTCCCGACAGAGCCAGGCTCCCCGCCCCGGCTGGCCCCGGCCCACGACCAGGCGACCCTCCACACGGGCCACCCGGTCCAGCTGGTCGGACGAGCAGGTCCGCCGGCACCCGACGCAGGTACGTTCCGGGGCTATGCCGGAGCCTCCCCGGCGAGCGCCCCGGGGGTGCCGCCGACCGACTCGACGGTCGGGGCCCCGGCGCCGGCGTCGTCAGAGGCTGGGGTGACCGCGTCGTCGGCCGGAGCCACCACGTCCTCGGTGGCCGCTTGGTCGACCGGTACCTCGTCGGCACCGGTCGCCCCTTCGGCCCCGTCGGCACCCTGTGACCACTCGCTGGCCGACACCGCGGTGCCCCCCTCGGCCGGCTGCCAGACCATTTCGCCGGCGTCGTTCTGCACCCACTCACCCTCGGCCCACTCTTCTCCGGCGTACCCCGACTCCTCCTCAGCCAGCTGGGTCTCGCTCTTGATGTCGATCCGCCAGCCGGTCAGTCGGGCGGCCAACCGGGCGTTCTGGCCTTCCTTGCCGATGGCCAGCGACAGCTGGTAGTCGCTCACGATCACCGTGGCCGTGCCCGTGTCGTCGTCCAGCCGCACCTCGCGCACCCGCGCCGGGGCCAGCGCCGACTGGATCAGCTCCACCGGGTCGTCGGAGAAGGGGACCACGTCGACCCGCTCGCCGCGCAGCTCGTTGGTGACCATCCGTACCCTCGAACCCCGGGCTCCGACACAGGCACCCACCGGATCCACGTTGGGGTCGTTCGACCAGACCGCGATCTTCGTGCGGTGGCCGGGCTCGCGCGCCGCGGCCTTGATCTCGACGGCGCCGGAGGAGATCTCGGGGACCTCGAGCTCGAACAGGCGCTTGATCAGCCCTGGGTGGCTCCGGCTCACCACGATCTGGGGGCCCTTGGTGGTCTTGCGGACCTCGACGATGTACGCCTTCAGCCGGGCGCCGTGCTCGTACCGCTCATAGGAGACCTGCTCCGCCTGGGGAAGCAAGGCCTCCACCTTGCCCAGGTCGAGCAGGGTGTACCGGTTGTCGGTCTGCTGCACGATGCCGGTCACGATGTCGCCTTCGCGTCCTGCGTACTCCTCGTACTTGAGGTCTCGCTCCACCTCGCGGATCCGTTGCAGGATGACCTGCTTCGCCGTCTGCGCGGCAATGCGCCCGAAGTCGTCGGGGGTGTCGTCCCACTCGCGGGTCACGTTCCCGTCCTCGTCGAGCTCCTGACCGTAGACCCGGATCTCGCCCGACTCGGGGTCGATGGTGACCACTGCCTCCTCGGCGGCGTCGGGACGGCGCTTGTAGGCGGCCACCAAGGCGTTGGCCAGGGCATCGAGGAGGGTCTCGACGGAAATACCCTTGTCGCGGGCGATCTGGCTGAGCGCATCGAGGAACTCGAAGTTGGGCTTGCTCATGGGGTGACGACCTGCTTCCTCTTCTCCGCCGTCTTGTGCGTGCCGATCTGGCCCTTCGGGGAGGCCGCAGTCTTCGATCGACTCCCCGGGCGTGGTTCGGGCCCCCAGACGAAGACCGTGCGGGCCCGGTCGATGTCGGAGTAGGCGAGCCGGATCGTTCCCCCGGCCGAGCCCTCGACCGCCAGTTCGAGACCGTCACCGTCGGCGGCCAGCAACTCGCCCCGGAGGCGCCGCTCCCCGGGGACCTGGGGACGGGTCTTGACGGTCACCGTCTCACCCACCGCCCGGGCGAAGTGGTCCGGCGTGCGCAACGTGCGCTCGACCCCCGGGCTCGAGATCTCGAGGGTGTACCTGCCCGGGATGGGGTCGAGCTCGTCGAGGAGGGCCGACACCGCCCGGTTGGCGTCGGTGAGCGCCTCGAGGTCCACCCCACCGGGCCGGTCCACCGTGACCACCAGGACGCCCGACCGCAACTCGACGTCGACCAGCTCGAGACGGGCGGTTTCCAGCACCGGCCGGATCGTGGCGAAGAGCTCGTCGGTCATGTGCGCTGCCTCCTCCCTGGTGGCGGTCGTGCCGCTGATGGTGAACATCGTGTGTCTTCCCTGCAACTGCCACCTGGCAGCTACTACCTGTCCTGTGCCTTCGCCGGAAGCGTCCTGGGCCAAAACAAAAGCGTGGGCTGTCCGCCCACGCTCCATCAGCGCCACTTCACTCCAACCGAACGGCAGGTCTGCCAGTATAGCAGTGACCGCTCCGAGCTGTAAACGGCTTGACGTGCGGATTCTCCCGGTTTCCCCTGTGGACAACCCGGTTGTGGGTGGGTCCGCACCGACGGTCTCCGGGCCGGCGCCGGCAGGTCGCCGGGTAGGGGCGAGCCACCCTCCTCAGCCCGTCCGGAGGCCCTCCACCACTCGGTCGAGCTCGAGCTCGCGCTCCTCACCCGTGGAACGTGACCGCCACTCGACGACTCCCCGGGCCAGCCCCTTGGCCCCCACCACCAGCCGCACCGGGACGCCGATGAGGTCGGCATCGGCGAACTTGACCCCCGGTGAGACGTCACGGTCGTCGTAGAGGACGTCGACACCGGCCGCCACCAGCCGCCCGTAGAGCTCGTCGGCCGCCGCCGCCACCTCGGCCGACCGTCCGGCGCCGAGGGCGGCCAGGTGGACCTCGAAGGGGGCCACCGACGCGGGCCAGGACAGCCCTCGGTCGTCGTGGTGCTCCTCGGCCACCACCGCCAACAGGCGGCTCACCCCCATCCCGTAGCAGCCCATCGAGAAGACGGCTTCGTCCCCGTCCTCGGACACGAAGCTCGCCCCGCTCATCACCTCGGAGTACTTATGCCCCAGTTGGAAGGTGTGGGCGGCCTCCACCGACCGGACCAGCTCCACCGGCCCGCCGCACCGGGGGCAGGGGTCGCCCGTCTCGACCTGGGCGAACGATCCCCACTCGTCGACCTGGAAGTCGCGGTCGAGCACCACCCCGGAGCGATGGTGGTCGAGCTGGTTTCCACCCACGATCCAGGGGCCCGGACGGCGCACGCCCAGGTCGCCGACCACCCGGATCCCGTGCTCCTGCTGGCCCACAGGGCCGATGAAGCCCTTCACCAACGAGGGCGACGAGGCGAAGTCGGCATCCTCGAAGAGCCGCCAGCCGGCGGGGAGCCGAGCCTCCCGGTCGCCTGGCACCAACACCAGGGTTGGCCGGTCCTCGACGTCGAAGGCCGCCAGGCTCTTGAGCACGTCGGCCGCGGTGATGTCGGGGTCGGCGAAGAACTCGACGACGTCGGAAACCCCGGGTCGGTCCGGCGTGTGGTGTTCGACGACCGGACCGTGGCCTCCGTCCTCGGCACCCCCGCCCCGGTCAGGACCGGACTCGCCTCGGGTGGCAGCCTCGACGTTGGCGGCGTACCCGCAGCCGGAGCAGGAGACGAAGTGGTCCTCACCGACCGCCGAGGGCACCATGAACTCGTGGTTGACGTCACCGCCGATGGCGCCCGACTCCGCCTCCACCGGGACGGCGTCGAGTCCGAGACGGGAGAAGATCCGCAGGTAGGCGTCGAACACCGTCCGGTAGGAGGACTGCATGGCCGCCTTGTCGACGTCGAACGAGTACGCGTCGGCCATGATCAGCTCGCGGGTCCGCAGCAGGCCGAAACGAGGGCGGGCCTCGTCCCGGAACTTGATCTGGATCTGGTAGACGGTGAGCGGAAGCTGCCGGTAGGAGTCGACCTCGGCCCCCACGGTCACCGTGACCACCTCCTCGTGGGTCGGCCCGAGCACGAACGTGCCGCCTCGTCCCTGGACGATCATGGCCGGGAGGGCGTCGCTCTCGAACAGGGCGGCCCGACCCGATTGTTCCCACAGCTCGATCGGGTGGAGTGCCGGAAGCAGGACCTCCTGGCATCCGGCGGCGTCGAGCTCCTCACGGATGATCCGCTCCACCCGGTGGAGGACCCGCAGCCCGAGGGGCAGGAAGGAGTAGACACCCGAAGCCAACCGCCGGATATAGCCGGCACGGACCAGCAGCTGGTGGCTGGCCACCTCGGCGTCGGCCGGCGCCTCTCGCAGGGTGCGGACCAGGAGCCGGGACATGCGCATGGTCGGCGATCCTACCGGTCACTGCCCCACCGCCCGCGAAGGCACTCCGTGGGGAACGACGGCGTGCTCCCCGGAGGTTCTGACGCCAGACGACGGGAGTTCGCCGCCGGGCTGGGCCGCTAGGACGCCTCGTGGCCCGTGCCGTACTTCTTCCGGATCAGCTCCACCTTGGACTCCGATGCGTTGGCGTCCGCACCCCTGTCGCCGAGGAGGGCCTCCCGATCGGCCTCGGCCTCGGCCTCGGCACCGGAGTCGGCAGCGGCCAGCCGGGCCTCGACGCCCTCGGCCACCAGCTTCTCGGCCTCGGCCACCAGCGCCTCGACCATCTCGTCCTCCGGGACCACCCGGACGATCTTCCCCTTGATGAACAGGTGCCCGCGCCGGCGGCCGGCGGCAATGCCCAGGTCGGCCTCACGGGCCTCGCCGGGGCCATTGACCACGCAGCCCATGACCGCGACCTGGATGGGCAGGTTCCGGTCCTCCAGCGCGGCCTGCGCAGCCCGGGCCACGGCGATCACGTCGATCTCCGCCCGGCCGCAGCTGGGACAGGCGATCAGATCGAGGTTCTTGCGCTCCCGCAGGCCCAGGGCCTCGAGGAGCTGGCGACCAGCTCGGGCCTCCTCGACCGGGTCGGCGGTCAGCGAGTAGCGGATGGTGTCGCCGATTCCCTCGGCCAGCAGGGTGGCGATGCCGGCGGTGCCCTTCAGTAGCCCGGCCGGCGGCGGGCCGGCCTCGGTCACCCCGAGATGCAGCGGATGGTCGAACGTCTCCGACGCCAGCCGGTACGACTCGATCATCAGGGGCACCGACGACGCCTTGACCGAGATCTTCACGTCGTCGAACCCCACCTCGGCGAAGTAGGCGAGCTCCATCCGGGCCGACTCGACCAGCGCCTCGGGGGTGGCACCTCCGAACCGCTTGTAGAGGTCGGGGTGGAGGGAGCCGGCGTTGACCCCGATCCGGATGGGCACCCCCCGGTCCTTCGCCTCGGCCGCCACCTGCTTGATCTCCGCCGCCTTCCGCAGGTTGCCGGGGTTGAGCCGGAGACCCTGCACGCCCGCCTCGAGGGCGGCCAGCGCCATCTCATGGTGGAAGTGGATATCGGCGATGATCGGAACCGGTGAGCGGGGGACGATCCGGGCCAGCCCCTCGGCCGCGGCCTCCTCGTTGCAGGTGCAACGCACCAGGTCCGCGCCGGCGGCCGCCAGGGCGTAGATCTGGGCGAGGGTGGCCTCGGCATCGGCCGTCTTGGTGGTCGTCATCGATTGCACGGTCACCGGGGCCCCGCCGCCGACGGCGACGCCGCCGACGTGGATCTGACGGGTGGGCCTCCGCTCGGTGATGGTCCAGGCCGTACGTCCCATGGCTCCATGCTACCTGGAGGTCCTCCGTCCCCTTCGCCGGGCGACCCTCAGCCGAACGGGTTGGCCATCGGGTGAAGGATGTCAGTGAGGAGGGCCGGCACGATGAGGATCGCCAGGAACATGAGGAACAGCCAGGTGAACGGCATCAGTTTGGCGACGTCGGCGTGGTACATCGCCCTACGGCGGCCGGTGCGGATCTTCTCGTAGACGGCAATGGCCACATGGCCACCGTCGAGCGGCAGCATGGGGAAGAGGTTGAAGACCCCGAAGAAGATGTTGATCACGATGAGAATGCCCAGGAACTGGCCAGCCCCCGCGTGGGCGGCGTCGGTCGCGGTCTGCACGATCCCGACAATCGACTGGGCGCGTGTGCCGTCGGCTGCGGCTCGGTTGGCTGCCTTCGCGCTGGTCACTTGGTCGAACCGCTGGCTGACCCCGCTGGGTGAGAAGAGATGGCCCACGCCGGTGATCGACGCCCAGGCGAAGTGCCCGAGCTCAGCTCCAGTGGAGACAACAGCGCCGAGCGGCGACCTCGTCTCGGTGGGCGAGCCCAGGCTCACGCCGATGAGCCCGTAGGGCGCCGAACCAGCTGGCGGCGTCGAATTCCTCTCGTGGACTGACCGGCCATTGGCAGGAACCACCGTCAGCGTCTCCTGTCGGGCCCCGCGGGTCACCACCATGGTCACTGGCAGATCGGGACGGTCTCGGATGGCGGATGTCAGTGCGTCCACGCTCCCTCCGACGGTCTTCCCATCCACCGACACCACCACGTCGCCGGCGTGCACGCCCCCCACCGCCGCCGGGCCGGGCCTGCCATCCACCGGATTCAGCCCTTGGATCTGCACCTGGCTCGCGTCGGGCACGCCGACGAAGGTCAACAGCGCCCACAACAACACGAAGGCCATCAGGAAGTGCATGGCCGAACCAGCCACTGCGACCAGCAGCCGCGAGTGGAACGGCTTCTCTCGATAGAGGCGAGCCTCGTCGGCCGGGTCCACCTCCTCGAGGTTGGTCATCCCCGGGATCTTCACGTACCCCCCGAAGGGAAGTGCCTTGATCCCGTACTCGGTCTCCCCCCACCGGAACGACCACAGGCGCGGTCCGAAGCCGACGAAGTACTCGGTGACCTTCATCCCGCTGCGCTTGGCGGCGAGAAAGTGGCCGAGTTCGTGGACCATGACGATCACGATGATGGACGCGATGACGATCAGCAGATCCACGTATCCCGTGGTCACCGCCAACGCCACGATGGCCACGATGGCCACGATCAGTTCGCCGGCCAACCGCCTCGGCGACTTCGCCCGCTCTCGGGGTGTCCCGTCATTGTCGGTTCCGGCCGGTTCGTCGGTCGGCCGCTTGGTTTCGACGATGCTCACGCCGCCGCCTCCCGCCCGGCAACGACCAGGTCGGCCACCCGTCGGGCGGCGGCGTCGGCCTCGAGGACGTCGCCCACCGATCGCCGCCCCGCCTGCCCGGCGGTGCCGGTGGCGACCGGTGGGTCGTACCGGTCCAGCGTCCCGGCCACGACCTCGGCGATGGCCGTCCAGGCGATCCGACCGTCCAGGAACGCCGCCACCGCCACCTCGTTGGCCGCATTCAGCCAGGCCGGCGCCAGGTCACCGGTCCGTCCGGCCCGGTAGGCGAGGTCCAGGCAGGGGAAGAGCACCCGGTCGGGCTCCTCGAACTCCAGCATCGACAGCGTCGTCCAGTCGATGGCCCCGAACGGCACGGGCAGGCGCCCCGGGTAGGCCAGCGCATACCCGATGGGCAGGCGCATGTCGGGCAGGGAGAGCTGCGCCACGGCCGCCCCGTCGGCGAACTCCACCATGGAGTGGACGACCGACTGGGGATGGACCACGACGTCGATGGCGTCGTAGGGGACGCCGAAGAGCTCGTGGGCCTCGATGACCTCGAGCCCCTTGTTCATGAGGGTGGACGAGTCCACGGTGATCTTCGGACCCATCGACCATGTCGGATGGGCGAGGGCGGCGGCGACGTCCACGGTGGCCAGCTCGTCGCGACTGGCGCCCCGAAAGGGCCCGCCCGAGGCGGTCAGGAGCAGGCGGGCCACGTCGGTGACCTCGCCGGCCCGAAGGCACTGGTGGACCGCGCAGTGCTCGGAGTCGACCGGGATGATCTCGGCACCGGGGGTCCTGCGGGCCCGCTGGACCACCGGCGCCCCGGCGATGATCGACTCCTTGTTGGCCAGGGCCAGCCGGCGTCCGGCCCCCAGCGCGGCCAGCGTCACGGGCAGACCGGCGAACCCCACCACGCCGTTGACCGCCACCTCGGCCAGGACGGCGATGGAGGCCAGGCCTTCGGTGCCCACCACCAGCTCCACTCCGGCGGGGAGCAGGCCCGCCAGGCGGGACGCCGAGGCCGGGTCGCCGATTGCCACCACCTCTGGACGGAGCCGCTGGGCCTGCTCGGCCAGGAGCTCGACCGACCGGTGGGCCCCGAGCGCCACCACCCGGAACCGATCCGGGCAGCGCTCGACCACTTCGATGGCCTGGGTCCCGATCGATCCAGTGGAGCCGACCAGGCTCACCGTGACCGGACCGTCCGGGGTCGGGCCCGGGGCCTCGGTGCCCGTCGGGGCGGCGGTGCCGGCGGCGGCGCTCGACGTGGACATGCCCCTAGCCTGCCCGAACCTCAGGCGATATTGAGGGCGCGGACCAGGTAGTAGGTGGCAGGGAGCACGAAGAGCAGCGCATCGACCCGGTCGAGCACCCCCCCATGGCCCGGGAGAAGAGTGCCCATGTCCTTCAGCCGCAGGTCGCGCTTGAGCAGCGACTCGCACAGGTCGCCCACCGGGGCGACGACGGCCACCACCACGCCGAGGAGGGCAGCGTTGGCGGCGCTCCACGGGTGGATGGCCCCGACCACCACGGTGGATACGAGAACCGAGAAGACCGCACCGCCGAACAAGCCCTCCCAGGTCTTGTTGGGGCTGATCGACGGGGCCAGCGGCCGGCTGCCCAGCCATCTGCCGATCACCAGCGCTCCGACGTCGTTGGCCACGGTGGCGATGATCGCTCCGAGGAGGAAGGCGATCCCGTGCCGGTCCGGGAAAGCGGACGGTGAGAGCAGCAGGCCAGCGTACGAGCCGAGCAGCGAGACCCAGCCCACGGTCAGCAGCGTGGCTGCGGTGCCCGCCACCGGCGAGCCACGCTCGATACCGAACAGGTACCAGACGAGGGTGAACACGGTGATCAAGACCAGCACCAGGGGGAGCGCGGCGATCCCCTTGGCATAGGCGCCCACCATCAGCGAGATGGTCCCGACCAGGCCGAGCAGCGTGGCCGGGTGGTAGCCGGCCCGCCGGAGGACGCCGAAGCACTCGCCGGCGGCGAACGTGACCACGATCACGGTGAGCACCAGCGAGGGCACCGTGCCCAGTTTGAAGGCGAGCAGCGCGACGACCGCCACCGCCACTCCGGTTCCGACCCGGAGACCGATCGACGACCCGTCCTCGTGGTGGGCGGTGGACCCTCCGGCGGGCTCGGCCGGCCTGCGGTTCCTGCGGGGGGTCGGCGGTCCGCCACCGGTCGGCGCCCCGGCGACGGTGTCGACTCCCGGCGACCCGGGGCCGGCCCCACCCGACCGGCGCCCGATCCGACGGCGGGGGACTGCCGCTGCCGTCGTCGTCGCTTCGGCCGCGACGTCGCCGTCCGCCTGGTCCGGGGCCGGCCCGTCGTCCTCGGCCGGGGTCCCCTCACGCTCGGCGGTGCGGTCGGCGGCGGCCAGGCCGGCCAGTCCACCCCGCCGGCGGCCGGCACCGGGAACGTCGGTGACCGAAGCTCCCGGTGGCTCCGCGGCCAGCGGCGTATCGGTGAGGGCGTCGACGTCGTCGGGGCGCTTGGCCCGCAGGCGCGCCGGCCGCAGCCCGTTCCGGCGGGCACGGCCCACGCGTGGTGAACCGGTGGGACGCAGCTTGTCGGCGAAGAGGTCCTCCTCCGGCGGTGCGTCCTGCGCCAGGTCGTCGGGTTCCTCGGGAAGCAGCTCCGAACGGCCAGAGGCGGTGCCCGATGTCCCCACGGCGGTGACCGGAGCCGCACCCGGCTCGGGCTCCGGGGTCGCCGCCCGCACCGGCTCGACGCTCGCCCGATGGGATCCGGTCTGGTCCTCGGTGCCACCGATCGGTGCCACTACCTGCACCGGTTCGGTGATGTGGTCCTCGGTTACCAGCGGGGTCCCGGCCGTCCCGAGGTCGAACTCCCACGGACGACGATCGACGTCCGAGCGGTCGGACTCGTCGAGTGAGCCGAGGGCCACCTCGTCGTCGCCGAGCATGGACGGCTCGAACTCCTCGTCGTGGGCGACCCAGTCGGCGTCGTCCTCGCGCCAGCTCGGCCCCGCGATGCCCGACCCGGCACCCTCGTCACCGGAGTCGCGTGACAGGACGGCGGGGACCTGGCCGGTCGGGGGCTCGGTCCAGTGCGGCAGCTCGGTGGCAGGGCCGGTGCCGGTCGGCACCGCGGTCTGGCCCGGCACGACGGGATCGACCGTCTGGGCCTCGCCCGGGTCGCCCGGCTCGTCGGTCAGGCGGACCGACGGAAGACCAGGGCTGGAGTCGGCGGCGTCGTCGGACAGGTGGGGGTGTGTCGTGCCGGGCAGGCCACCCGGCTCGGCGGACCCCTCCTCCGGACCGACGTCAGCGGTGACGGCCGGCAGCTCGGAGGTGACCTCCCCGGCGGGCTCGGCGCCGACGATCCGGACCCGGTCGGTGGCCGGGCCGGCCGACTCGGGACGCGTCACGGGCAGGTCGGTACGGGTCACTTCGTCCTCTCGCCGGTCTGGGGCGTCGTCCACGTGGTTGTTTCCTCTCAGCAGCCGGGGCCGTGCCGGCCCGGCCGGGTGTCAGATCTCGAGGAGCTCCTGCTCCTTGTGGGCGAGCAGCTTGTCGATGGCTGCAACGTGGTCCTGGGTGACCTTGTCGAGGTCCCGCTCGACCCGTTCGAGCTCGTCGCTCGAGAGGTCACCGTCCTTCTGCATGGCCTCGAGATCGTGGCGGGCCGAGCGGCGGACGTTCCGGACGGTGACCCGCCCATCCTCTGCCTTCTGCTTGACCACCTTGACCAGCTCCTTCCTGCGCTGCTCGGTCGGGACCGGAAACGACAGGCGGATGACGGTACCGTCGTTGGAGGGGGTGATGCCCAGCTCCGAGCTCTGGAGCGCCTTCTCGATGGCCGGCAGTGATCCCTTGTCGTACGGGGACACCACGAGGAGGCGGGCCTCGGGAACGCTGAACCCGGCCATCTGGCGCAGCTCGGTCTCGGCTCCGTAGTAGTCGACCTTCAGGTGCTCGACCAGGGCGGGCGTGGCCCGCCCGGTGCGGATCGAGCCGAACTCGGCCTGGGTGTGGTCCACCGCCTTGGCCATGTGCTCCCGGGCCTCGGACACCACCAGCGCGATCAGGTCGTCATCCATTAGCGATCCAGCGTAGTCAGCAGGGTCGGACCCCACCCGGACGAGTGCTCGACCTGGGACTTCATCGGACGAGGGTCCCGATGGGGTCGCCACCGAGCGCCTTGCGGATGTTCCCCGGCTCCATCAGGTCGAACACCCGGATGGGCAGTCCGTTGTCCATGCAGAAGGTGATGGCGGTCAGGTCCATCACCCGGAGGTCCTTGGACACCACGTCCATGAAAGAGACCTCGTCGTAGCGGGTGGCGGACGGGTCCAGCCGGGGGTCGGCGGTGTAGACGCCGTCGACTCCCCCGTGTGTGCCCTTGCACAGCAGCTCCGCCTCGATCTCGGCGCCGCGGAGGGCGGCGGAGGTGTCCGTCGTGAAGTAGGGGTTGCCCATGCCGGCGGCGAACACCACGACCCGGCCCTTCTCGAGGTGCCGGATGGCCCGGCGGCGGATGTAGGGCTCGGCCACCTCGGCCATCTGCACGGCAGAGAGCACCCGGGTGGGCTGTCCATGGTGCTCGAGCGCGTCCTGCAGGGCCAGGGCATTGATCACCGTGCCGAGCATGCCCATGGTGTCCGACGTGGCCCGGTCCATGCCTGCCCCGGCGCCGGTCGTGCCCCGCCAGATGTTGCCTCCGCCGACCATGACCGCCAGCTCGAGGTCGAGCTCGGAGCGGGTGTCGGCGATCTCCATGGCCAGGCGTTCGACCACCGAGGCGTCGATCGTCTCGTCCGAGGCCGACGAGGCCAGGGCCTCCCCGGACATCTTCAGGACGATGCGCTGTCGATCACCCACCGTTGCCTCAGTCGCCGATGACGACCTGGGCGAATCGCGTCACCTTGGCCGGTCCGAGGAGCTTGGCGATGGTCTGCTTCTCGTCCTTCACGTAGGCCTGGTCGAGGAGCACCCGCTCCTTGTACCAGCCCCCCAGTCGGCCCTCGACGATCTTCGGAAGGGCCGCATCGGGCTTGCCCTCATTGCGGGCGATCTTCTCGACGGTCTCGCGTTCGGCGGCCACCTCGTCCTCGGGCACCTCGCCGCGCGAGATGTAGGTGGGCCGGGCGAAGGCGATGTGAGCGGCGATGTCGTGGGCGAGCCCTGCGGTTCCCCCTTCCAGGGCGACGATCACGGCATTGACGCCGCGTCCGGCCTGGAGGTGCAGGTAGGAGTCGACCACTCCGTCGGCCGGGGCCTCGATGCGGACCACGCTGCCCACCGAGATGTTCTCCTTGAGGGTGACCTTGAGGTTGTCGATCTCCGCGCTGCGCTTCGAGACGGCGTCCTCGCCCTCGGCCGCGACGAGGTTGGCCAGGTCCGTCACCAGGGCGACGAACTCCTCGGACTTGGCCACGAAGTCGGTCTCTGACCGGAGTTGGACGATCGAGGCTGCCGAGCCGGCACGGCCGATGGCCACGGCTCCCTCGGCGGCCTCGCGGTCGGCGCGCTTGGCCTGGCTGGCCAGCCCCTGCTCACGGAGCCAGGTCACCGCCCTGTCCATGTCACCTTCGTTCTCCTCGAGGCCACGCTTGGCGTCGAGCATGCCCACGCCGGTGAGCTGGCGGAGCTTCTGGACGTCCTTGGCGGAAAAGGCGGGCACGTCTAGACCTCCCCGGTCGGCGTTGTCGTGGTGGCCGGGACCTCGGGAGCGGCCGGCTCGGCGGTGGGGCCCGCGTCCGACACGGCAGCAGCCTCGGCGGTGTTGCTGGGTGCCGTCGCAGTCGGCTCGGCGGGGGCCTCGGGAGCAGCCGTGGGTGCTGCGGCGGCAGGCGCAGTGGCGGACCCGGCCGGAGCGGACTCGGCCGGAGCAGTCGCGGCCGGACCTGGCGCGGCCGGAGCGGACTCGGTCGGAGCAGTCGCTGCCGGAGCTGGCGCGGCCGGAGCCGCAGGCGGGGCTGGGGGAGCAGTCGGGGCAACGGGCGGCGCCGCAGCAGCGGCAGCAGCAGCCGCAGCAGCGGCGGCCGCGGCCGCGGGGCGCTGCTGGGCGATGAACCGGCCCTCGACCACCGCGTCGGCCACCACCCGGCACAGGAGTGCGCCCGCACGGATGGCGTCGTCGTTCCCCGGGATCACATGGGTGATCACGTCGGGGTCGCAGTTGGTGTCGACCACCGCCACCACCGGCAGGCCGAGCTTGTTCGCCTCGGTCACGGCGATGTGCTCCTTCTTCGTGTCGATGACGAAGATGGCGTCGGGCAGCTTGTCGAGGCCACGGATGCCGCCCAGGTTCCGCTGGAGCTTCTCGAGCTCGCGGGTGTGGCGCAGCGCCTCCTTCTTCGGCATTGCCTCGAAGTCGCCGGCCTTCTGCATGGCCTCGAATTCCTTCATCCGCTTCACCCGGGTCGAGACCGTCTGGAAGTTGGTCAGCATGCCGCCCAGCCACCGCTCGTTCACGTACGGCATCCCGCAGGCGTCGGCGTAGGTGGCCACCGGCCCCTGGGTCTGCTTCTTCGTGCCGACGAAGAGGATCGTCCCACCGGCGGCGACCAGGTCGCGGATGTAGCCGTACGACTCCTCGATCCCCTTCATCGTCTGGCGGAGATCGATCAGATAGATCCCGTTGCGCTCCCCGAGGATGAATCGGCGCATCTTGGGGTTCCACCGGCGGGTCTGGTGCCCGAAGTGGACGCCCGCGCCCAACAGTTGCTTCATCGTGACGACGGCCATGTGACTGCTCCTTGTGACGGTTGGTTTATCCCCGGCCACAGCACCCCTCAATCAGGGGCGACCGTGGACGCGGCCGGGTCTGCGATCGATACCGCTGCTCCACCGAGCCGGACGGCACGGCCGTTCCATGCTACTGCCCCGGTCTCGGATCCTCCACTCGGGAGGACCGGCCCCGGGAGGTCCTCAGCCTGCGGTGGAGGTCGGCACCCGCTTGGCGGACACCCCGGCTCCCGCCTTCGGCGGGTCGGGTCGCCGGTCCGCCGCCTCCGGCCGGTCCGCCAGCTTGGCTCGCAGTTGCAATACAGCCTTGGTGTGGATCTGGCACACCCGGCTCTCGGTCACCCCGAGGATGTCGCCGATCTCCGCCAGGGTGAGCCCCTCGTAGTAGTACAGCGTCAGCACGGTCTTCTCGCGCTCCGCCATCTGGCTCACCGCCTGGATGAGCGCCTCCTTGGTCTCTTTGACCTCGAAGGTGTCCATCGGTCCGGCCGTGCTGTCGGGGAGGGTCTCCCCGAGGGTGGAGCGGTCCGAGCGGTCGCCGCCCCGGAAGACCTCGTCCAGAGCGACCACACCGACGAAGCTGATCTTGCGGAGTGCCGTCTGGAACTCCGCGTCGGTCATCTCCAGGTCGGCCGCCACCTCGGCGTCGGTGGGCGTCCGGTGGAGCGTCGCTTCCAGCTTCGAGTAGGACTGCTCCACGGCGCGGGCCTTCGCCCGGACCGAGCGGGGGACCCAGTCGATCGAGCGGAGCTCGTCGATGATCGCCCCCTTGATCCGGGGGATGGCGTACGTCTCGAACTTGATCCGCCGTTCCGGCTCGAACCGCTCGATGGCGTCGATCAGGCCGATGATCCCGTAGCTGGCCAGGTCGGCCTCGTCGACGTGCCGGGGCAGGCCCACCGAGACCCGGCCGGCGACGTACTTCACCACCGGCGCGTAGTGGACGATCAGTTGATCCCGCAGCGCGCGGTTGCCCGTCTTCTTGTAGTCGGCCCACAGCCCGTCTATCCCGTGTCCCGCCGATTCCAATTTCGTAGGCAATTGTCCCCTTAGGCCCGTGGGTGGGTTCCCGAGTACACCGTGAGCAGGCGCTCCTTGCTCACATGAGTGTAGACCTGCGTGGTCTGCAAGCTGGCGTGACCCAACAGTTCCTGCACGACACGGAGATCGGCGCCGCCATCCAGCAGGTGGGTGGCGAAGCTGTGCCGCAGGGCGTGGGGGTGGGTGGGCACCGGTGAGCGGCGGTCGAGCAGTCGACGGACGTCGCGTGGCCCAAGTCGGTTCCCCCGGCGATTGAAGAACAGGGCCTGAACTGGGCTTTCGTTTCTCTCCATGGCCCGGCGCGGCCCGTCCAGCCACGCTCGAACGGCTGCCGCGCACCGGGCGTGGATGAGCACCTGACGCTGCTTCGAGCCCTTGCCGGTCACGGTGACCACGTGCCGGGCCAGGTCGACGTCGCCGACGTCGAGCCCGCACAGTTCCGCCACCCGGAGTCCGCTCCCGTAGAGCAGCTCCAGCACGGCGTCGTCCCGTCGGTCCACGTCCCCGGAGTGGGCCGGCCCGTCCGTCGCCGGAGACTCCAGCAGCTGGTCGATCTCGGCGTGGCCCAGGACCCGGGGCAGCCGTGAGTCGGGTGAGGGTGCCGACAGCCGCATCGAGGGGTCGTCGCGCACTAGGCCTCGCTTGGCGCACCACTGGAAGTAGGAGCGCAGGGACGCCGCGGTCCGGGCGATGGTTGCCCGGGCGTACCGACGGGTGGAGAGGTAGGCCAGGTAGCGGCGGAGCACGATCCGGTCCACATCGGCCGGCCCGGTGGCACCCCCGCGCCCGGCCCACTCGGCGAACCGCTCGGCGTCGGACGAATAGGCTCGCACCGAAGCCGGCGACAGGCCGCCCACGGAACGCCGGAACGCCTCGATCTCCCAGGCCACGCCTGAACAGTACCGGTCCTTGACCTCCTGGTCGGGCACCTCGCCCCGGACCGGCCAAGGCGGCCGCGGGAGACCCCGCATCGCTACAACGGGAGGACTATCGTCAAGACGTCACGCGTCGCCGGCCGTTTCGTCCGGTGGGGCACAGGCGTCCACAGAGCTGTGACGCGAGGCCGACGGCACATGATCGTCCCGCTCGCCGTCCAAAGGGGGATCATGTCCGACCGAATCGACCGACGCTCGTTCCTGGCCCGGGGAGCCGTGGCCGGAGCCGGCATTGCCGTCGTGGGTACCTCCGGTGGCCTTCTGGCCGCCTGCAGCTCGGGGTCGGGCTCGTCGAGCACGACGGGCACCGGAACTCATCCCGACGGGGTCTCGTCTGCCGCACCGAAGCAGGGTGGCCAGCTCGTGTTCGGTGTCGATGCCGAGGAGAAGGGCTTCTCCCCGACACAGGGAACGTTCGACGAGGTCGGCATCCTCTACGCCCGCACGGTGTTCGACCCCCTGATGATCCTCAGCGCCAGCGGCACCCCCGAGCCCTACCTGGCCCAGTCGGTCACCCCGAACTCCGACTACACGGTGTGGACCATCACCTTGCGGCCCAACCTGGTCTTCCACAACGGCTCCCCGTGCGACGGCGCCGCGGTGGCCGCCAACTTCGCCGCCCACAAGGCGTCGGCCCTCACCGGCCCGACCCTCACCGCCGTCGACTCGGTGATGGTGACCAGCCCCCTGGTGGTCACCATCACCATGAAGTCGCCCTGGGTGCCCTTCGACTTCTACCTGACCGGTGGCATCGGCGGTCAGTTCGCCTACGTCGCCGAGCCCACCTGGCTCAACAGCAACAGCCAGACCAACCCCGTCGGCACCGGCCCGTTCGTCTTCCAGGAGTGGACCCCGAACGACCACTTCACCGCCACCAAGAACCCGCACTACTGGCGGACCGGCTACCCCTACCTGGACTCCATCACCTACAAGCCGATCCCCGACTCGGACCAGCTGCTGAGCAGCCTCACCTCCGGGTCGGTCGACATCATGCACACGCCCACACCAGCTGTCATCAGCACCCTCCGGGCCGACACGTCCCTTGCCTACATCGACGACTCGAAGAACGTGGCCGGCGAGCCGGACATGGACTGCCTGCAGCTCAACCTGGACAAGCCTCCCTTCAACAACCTGAAAGTGCGTCAGGCCACGGCCTACGCCGTCAGCTCGGCCCAGTACGTCGAGGTGATCGACCGGGGGGTCAACAGCCCCTCGAACGGCCCCTTCCCCAGCACCTCGCCCTACTACCTGGCCGACAACGGCTATCCCGTCTACAACGTGTCCAAGGCCAAGGCGCTGGTCCAGCAGGTGCAGCAGGAGACGGGGCAGCCGGTGGCCGTGACCATCGACCACCTCCCCGACGCCAGCACCACCCGGATCGCCGAGTACCTCCAGCAGCAGCTCCAGACGGTCGGGATGCAGGTCACCCTTAACCCCATCCAGCAGGCCCAGGAGATCAACGTGGCCCTGCTGGGCTCGTTCGAGGCCATCGTGTGGCGCCAGTTCGGTGCGGTCGACCCGGACATGAACTACATCTTCTGGAGTCCGACCAACGCCAACACCCCCGGGTTCTCGATCAACATGGCCCGCAACACCGACCCGGCCATGGAGACGGCACTCCTCAAGGGCCGACAGTCGCCGAACCAGACGGACCGGATCGCGGCCTACCAGGAGGTCAACAAGCTGATGGGGTCGGACCTCCCGTACATCTGGAACGACCGGACCCTGTGGTCCGTGGCGGCCCAGCCCAAGGTGCAGAACTTCAACAACCCCACCACGCCGGCCGGCGGCAAGGCCTTCGGGATGATCGGCGGCGCCGTCTGGCCCACCCAGATCTGGCTGACATCCTGATCGACGCCGACCACCCCGCTTCCGGCGGGTGGGCCGGTCGTGCCATGATCGGGCGATGAGTCGCATCCTGGTCGTCGAGGACGACGAACGGATCCGGTCATCGATGCGGCTGGCCCTCGAGGACGAGGGATACGTGGTCGACGACGTGGCCAGCGGCGAGGAAGCGGTGACCAGCTTCGCCGCCGAGCCGTCCGAGCTGGTGCTCATCGACCTGATGCTCCCCGGAATGGACGGCTTCGAGGCGTGCCGGGCCCTGCGGCGCCACAGCACCGTGCCGATCATCATGGTCACCGCTCGGTCCGACACCCACGACGTGGTGGCCGGGCTCGAGGCCGGGGCCGACGACTACGTCACCAAGCCGTTCGTGGCCAAGGAGCTCGCTGCCCGCATCCGGGCCCTGCTGCGTCGGTCCCGGCCCGACGACGTGGGTGGCTCGGTGCTCGGTTTCGGGGACGTTGAGATCGAACCGGACGCCGGGGTCGTCCGCCGCAACGGCGAGGAGGTTCACTGCACCCGCACCGAGTTCCGCCTCCTGTGCGAGCTGGCCGACCATCCGGGCAAGGTGCTGAGCCGCGAGCACCTGCTCGAGCGGGTATGGGGCTACGACTACTTCGGCGACGGGCGCCTGGTCGATGTCCACGTGCGTCGCCTCCGCACCAAGGTCGAGCCCGATCCGGCCAACCCGCAGTTCATCCTCACGGTCCGGGGCATGGGCTACAAGCTGGCGGTCTGACCCGTGGACCGGGCCCCGGCATCCGACCCACCGGACCCCGGGGGCGCCGAGCACCCGGGCAGCCACCGACTGGCCCTCCCGACCTCACGGGGTCGGAGCCGCCACACCCGCCTGTCGGGGGGGCTCGGCCTGCGGGCCCGGGTCACCGTGACCTTCGCCATCGGCGCGTTGGCCCTGTCGACCATCATGGCCGGCATCACCTACTTCACCGCCCGCCAGGTGCTCCTGAACGAGCGGCAGAGCGCCGACCAGCGGCAGGCCTTCGTCAACGCGTCGCTGATCGAGAACTCGCTCCGGGCACCGGGCACCCAGCCCGACCAGTTGATCGGATCGGTCGACACCCTGCCCGGATCGCTGTCCGTGCTCCAAACCGGCGGCCAGTGGTACGCCACGTCGATCTCGGTGGGGCAGAGCGCGATCCCTGTGGAGCTGCGCGACCTGGTGCTGGACGGAACGCCGGCATCGCAGATCTTCTCCATCGGCGGCACTCCTCAGCAGGTCATCGGCGTCCCCCTGCCTGCCGTCCACGCCGCCTATTTCGAGGTCTTCTCCCTCGACGAATTGGCCGGGACCCTGCGCACACTGGCCATCGCCCTGGCTGCCGCGGCGCTCGTCACCACGGTGGCCGGCGCCATACTCGGCCGTTGGGCCAGCGGGCGGGCCCTCCGGCCCCTGTCGGGGGTGACCGAGGCAGCCGTCGCCATCGCCGGAGGCGAGCTCGACACCCGGGTGGAGGCCGGGGACGACGTCGACCTTCAGGAGCTGGCGTCGGCCTTCAACCGGATGACCGCCAACCTGCAGGAGCGAATCGAGCGCGAGGCCCGGTTCACCTCGGACGTGAGCCACGAGCTCCGCTCACCACTGACGACCCTGACGGCCACAGTGGGGGTCCTCGAGGGCCACCGAAACGAATTGGATCCACGGGCCCGGAGCGCCCTCGACCTGCTCGACGGGGACCTCAGGCGGTTCACCCGGATGGTGGACGACCTGCTGGAGATCTCCCGATTCGACGCCGGCTCCGCCGAGCTGTCGCTCGACGAGGTGGATCCTGGCGAACTGGTCCGCCGGGCCGTCGCCGCCTCCGCCCCGGTCGGCGAGGACGGGCTGCGCTCGGCAGCGGCGTTCCCGGTCGAGGTCGCGACAGGGGTGGACGGGCTCCGGCTCCGAGTGGACAAGCGCCGATTCGAGCGGGTGATGGCCAACCTGGTGGACAACGCCTCGCTCTACGCCGGCGGCGTCACCCGGGTGGTCGTGGCCCGCCATCCCCCAGTGGACGGCGCCCACCACCCGGCCAGGAGCATCCGGGTCATCGTCGAGGACCACGGGCCGGGGATCCCCGTCGACGAGCGCCACCATCTCTTCGAGCGCTTCTACCGGGGCAGTCGGGCCGGCCAGCGGGCCGCCAGCGACGGGACCGGGCTGGGGCTGTCCCTGGTGGCCGAGCACGTGCGTCTGCACGGCGGCGCGGTCTGGGTCGAAGACGCGCCCGTGCACGGCTCGCGGTTCATCGTCGAGCTGCCACTCCCTTCCGGCGACGGCGGGTGGGACCCGTTATGAGGTGCCCGCACCGACCGGGTGCGGCCGGCTGGGTGATGGTCGTGGTCCTGTTGGCCACGACGGCGTGTGGCATCCCGACCGGTGGGTCCCCGACGGCCATCGCCAAGGCGAACGTGCCGTTCCACCTCCTCAAGCCGGCCAATCCCCCCACCTCGAGTTCCACCGTCCCGACGGCGGTCACCGTGCCGGAGCCAATCTTTCTCGTTGCCCCGAACCAGCACGTCATCGCCGTGCTCCGGGACGTGGCCAATCCGGCGAGCCTGAGCGAGATCCTGGGCTCCCTGCTGGAGGGCCCGACGGCGGCGGAGTCCGCTGCCGGGCTGCAGACGTTCCTGACCGGGACGGCGAACGAGGTCTCGGCCACCGTGGTCGGCGGGGTGGCCACCGTCGACTTCACCGCCAACCCGGTGCAGGTCGTCGGGCCCGACCAGACGCTGGCCATCGCCCAGGTGGTGTTCACCGCGACCCAGCAGGCCGGCGTCACCGGGGTGCTCTTCCAGATCGGCGGCAAGCCGATCGAGGTGCCGACGGCCAGCGGCGCCCAGGTGCCCGGCCCGGTGGACCGGACCTCCTATCTGCCGCAGGCGCCGACCGCCTGATCCGGGTCGGCACCGACCCGGGCGGGCGTGGTCAGGAGGTGGCGGGCGATGCAAGCACGGCCCAGGGCATCCGGGGGGCATCTGTCCACAGATGCTCCAGGTCGTAGAACTCCCGCGCCTCGTCGAGGAAGACGTGCACCAGAAAGTCCCCGTAGTCCATCAACACCCAGCGCGCGTCGGCGAGGCCCTCGACCCGGATCGGACCGCGACCACTCGCCTCCTTCACCTGCTGTTCGACCTCGTCGACGATCGTCTTCACCTGGCGGGTGTTGTGCCCGCTGGTGATGACAAAGGCGTCGGTGAGCCCGAGCAACTCGCCCATCGCCAGGATGGCGGTGTCCTCCCCCGACTTCGAGTCGGCGGCCCGGGCAGCCACCAGGCTCTCCTCGGGAACGGACGGCTCGTCGTACCCGACGACCGGTGCGGCACTGAGTGATGTCAACGGTGGACTCCTTCTGGCGCCATGGCGCCTGGCGTGTCGGTGGGGGGGATGGCGGGGTCGGACAGATGAGGACGGGGTCGGGCCGGAGAGCCCAGCGCCAGCGGCGCCAATGACTGGGGCCCGGCGGAGCGATCTCGGGCCAGTCCCACGATCAGGATAGTGAGGGCCAGACACAGAGCGACCAGGACCGCGCAGGCCACGCTCAGCTGCCTCCTCTGGTGACGGGCGACCCGCTGGGCACGGCGACCGTCGGGCTCCGGCGGCGGACCGGGCAGGTAGGTGTCCGAGGACCCGTTGGCGGGCGGCGACCCTTCCGGGACGCTCACCGGCGAAGGCGCGAGCGGCTCCGCAACCGGAGCCGGGCCGGCGAGCGGGCCGACCGTCGGTGGTGGGAGCGGAACGATCGACGGCGTGAGGGACCCTGACCCGGTTGGCGTCGTCCGCACTGTCATCTCCCCGTAGCGTACAGACCGCGTTGCTCGATGCAACGGATCACCGCTCCGGGCACCAGGCCTTCCACCGGCCAACCTGCCTCGAGGCGCCGACGGAGCTCGGTGCTCGAGACGTCGAACGGGGCCACGGGAACCGACACCGCCCGCCAGCCGGGGGGAGGGTCCACCGCCGGAGCGCCTGGCCTGCCCACCACCGCCAGGGTGACCTCGTCACGGAGCATGTGCTCGTCCCTCCAGCTGGTGAGTCCGGCGACCACGTCCGAGCCCACCACGACGGTCAGCTCCACCCCCGGCTGGTCCTGCTTGAGCTGGCGCACGGTGTCGATGGTGTACGACGGTCCGCCCCGGTCGATCTCGATCCGGCTGGGCTCCAGTCCGGGCCATCCGGCGGCGGCGGCCTGCACCATGGCGTACCGGTCCTCGGCCGGGGTGACCGGGCGCTCGCCCTCCTTCTGCCACGGCTGGTTGGCCACCACCAGCAGCATGCGATCGAGCCCCAGCGAGCGCCGGACCGCCTCGGCGACCTCGAGGTGGGCGGTGTGGATGGGGTCGAACGTGCCACCGAAGATCCCGACGCGGGCGGCTACAGGGCCCACCGCTACGTTCCGGTGAGGGCGGCCACCACCGGAGCGAACGCCTCCATCTCCGCCTCGTGGACGACGATGTACGAGAAGCCGAAGAGCTCCCTTCGCTGGCGGAGGCTCTCGATGATCTGGTCGGTCGTCCCGATCAGGGCGATGGGCGTCCCGTCGATCTGCTCAGGCATGACCGACATCACCGTGGCCAGCCGGGCGATCGCCTCGTCGCGGTCGGGAACGATCTGGACGAGGAAGGTGAGGCACTGGAGCTCGAGCGTGTCGAACCGGTCCCCCGCCGCCTGCCGGATCCAGGCGATCCGCTGGTGGTAGTAGTCGGCGGTCGTCGTCTCCAGGACCTCGGGACCGATGTAGCCGGCGGCCAGGCTCGGATTGACCCCGACGATGTCCGCCTGACGAGCAGCGATGCCGAGCACCCGCTGGCCACCCCCGCCGATGATGACGGGCGGGTATGGCCTCTGGACCGGGGTCGGTGCACCCAGTGCACCGGTGACCTGGTAGTGCTCGCCCTGGTAGGTGGCCTCTCCCGTGGCCCAGAGGGATTTCATGACCGCCAAGCTCTCGGCCATCCGGCTGATGCGGATGCCGGCCGGGTCGGCGGCGATCCCGGACTGCTCGTAGTCGGCGGTCATCCAGCCGGCGCCCAGGCCGAACTCCACCCGGCCCTCGGAGAACAGGTCGAGGGTGGCGATCTCCTTGGCCAGCACCACCGGGTGGCGGTAGTCGTTGCCGAAGACCAGGGACCCCACCCGCAGGGTGGTGGTGGCCTCAGCGGCCACGGTGAGGGCGACCAGGGGGCCGAACTGGTCCTCGAAGTGATCGGGGATGAACAGGGTCGAGTAGCCGAGATCCTCGATCTTGCGAGCCGTATCCCGCCAAGCGGCGCCCGAGGCGGTCTTCGAGAGCTGGACGCCGAATCGAAACGTGGGCATGGCCCGAGCCTAGAGCCAGAGGCCTTACGCTGTGGAGGTGGCACAGCACCCCCAGCCGACCCCGTGGTCCCCCGACTCGTGGCGGGCCAAGCCTGCCGCCCAGCAGCCCGTTTGGCCGGACGAGGCCGAGCTCAAGCGGGTCCATGCCCGGTTGTCGGGGCTGCCTCCCCTGGTCTTCGCCGGCGAGGCCCGCCACCTCACCCGTGCCCTCGGGGATGCGGCCGAGGGCCGGGCCTTCGTCCTGCAGGCGGGAGACTGCGCCGAGTCATTCACCGAGTTCAGCGCCGACGCCATCAGGGACAAGCTCAAGGTCATCCTCCAGATGGCGGTCGTCCTCACCTACGGCGCCGGCGTGCCGGTGGTCAAGCTGGGTCGCATCGCCGGGCAGTTCGCCAAGCCGCGCAGCTCGCCCACCGAGCAGGTCGGCGACCAGGTGCTCGACTCGTTCCGCGGTCACATGGTCAACGACGACATCCCGGAGCGGAGTGCCCGGGTGCCCGACCCCGGCCGTCTGGTCACCGCCTACCAGCAGTCGGTCTCGACCCTCAACCTGCTCCGGGCGTTCACCAAGGGCGGTTTCGCCGACCTCAGCCAGATCCACGCCTGGAACCAGGAGTTCGTGGCCTCCTCCACCGAGGGGCAGCAGTTCGAGGACATCGCCGAGGGCATCGACCGGGCCCTCCGGTTCATGGCTGCGTGCGGCATCAACCTGACGGCCGAGGACACGCTGCACGAGGTCGACTTCTGGACGAGCCACGAGGCGCTGATCCTCGACTACGAAGAGGCGCTGACCCGCCGGGACTCGCTGACCGACGAGTGGTACGACTGCTCGGCCCACATGTTGTGGGTGGGCGAGCGCACCCGCCAGCTCGACGGGGCCCACTGCGAGTTCCTCTCGGGTATCCAGAACCCGGTGGGCTCGAAGGTGGGGCCGTCGGCCACCGCCGACGACGTCATCGGGATCTGCGAGCGGCTCAACCCCGGTCGCGTGCCGGGTCGGCTCACGCTGATCACCCGGCTCGGAGCCGGAGCCATCGATGACGCGCTGCCCCCGCTGCTGCGGGCGGTGCAGGACGAGGGCCACCCTGTCGTGTGGGTGTGCGACCCGATGCACGGCAACACCTTCACCGCCGAGGGCGGCCAGAAGACCAGGAGGTTCGACGACATCATCGGAGAGCTCACCGGGTTCTTCCGCGCCCACCGCGAGGTAGGCACCTGGCCCGGCGGCGTGCACGTGGAGCTGACCGGGGACGACGTGACCGAGTGCCTCGGAGGGGTCGAGGACATCGCTGAGAGCCAGCTGCACCAGCGGTACACCACCACCTGCGACCCGCGGCTCAACGGCCGGCAATCCCTCGATCTGGCCTTCGGCGTGGCCGAGCTCCTGCGAAGCTGACCGGTCCGGTGCGGCGTCGGCGACTGCGGGCCGACCGGCAGAATCCCCTGGCCCGGGGGGAATCCGGGGGGGCCATTGACCATCCCGGGATCAGCGGGGAGACTGGGCGGGTCCCGGAACAGCCGGCAGTCGTGCCGCCACAGGCCACGGACAGCTTTGGCCCCGGCTCGGACCGCCGCCCACCAGACCCCTTGGAGTCGTTGTCGATCATGCCCTTCGTGCGTCCAGTTCGTCAGTCCCCCGCTCGTCCCGGATCGAAGAGGAGCCGGAGCTCTGGACGGGCGGTCGGGACGGCTTTGGCCGGAGTCCTGTGCCTGCTCGGATCGCTGGCACTGCCGGCGGCCACGGTGACGTCGGCCACCGCTGCCACGGCACAGTCGTCCTCTGGAGTGTCCGCCTACTGGCTGGTCGCCTCCGACGGGGGCATCTTTTCGTTCGGCGGTGCGCAGTTCTACGGCTCGACCGGGAGCATGGTCCTCAACAAGCCGATCGTGGGGATGGCCGCCACACCCGACAGTCACGGCTACTGGCTGGTGGCCAGTGACGGCGGGGTGTTCGCCTTCGGCGACGCCGGCTTCCATGGCTCCACCGGGAGCATGGTCCTCAACAAGCCGATCGTGGGGATGGCGGCCACCCACGACGGCGGCGGGTACTGGCTGGCGGCCTCCGACGGTGGGGTGTTCGCCTTCGGGGACGCCCCGTTCTACGGGTCGATGGGCGGTACTCCCCTCAATCAGCCGATCGTGGGTATGGCCGCCACGCCGGACGGTGGCGGCTACTGGATGGTGGCGGCTGACGGAGGCGTGTTCTCCTTCGGGGACGCCCAGTTCTACGGGTCGACCGGCAGCATCCATCTCAACAAGCCGATCGTGGGAATGACCGCGGCGCCGAACGGCAAGGGCTACTGGTTCACCGCCTCCGACGGTGGGGTCTTCGCATTCGGGGACGTCTCGTTCTACGGATCCCTGGGCAGCACTCCCGAGAGCCGGCCCATCGTGGCCGTCACCAGCACCGCCGACGGCGGTGGCTACTGGTTCACCAACAACAACGGAGCAGTCAGCGAATTTGGTGATGCCTACTACTGGGGCTCGGCGCCCCAAGTGCTGAACCAGCCCATCGTGGGCATGGCCGAAGCAACGGGAACTGGGCAGGACACCGCCTCGGCGTACGTATCAGGCTCCTATGGCTACGACATCTCCCGGTGGCAGTACCCCAATTATCCTCCCCCACCGCATGAAATCGGAATCGTTCAGGCAGCCGCGGGCTCCGGAGCAACCCTCTATCCGAATCCCTATCTGCCCTCCGAGGCACTTTGGGCTGGCGCCGGACTCAATCTCTACATCTTTCTCGACTACGCGACGGCGTCGTCAAGCGCCGATCCCGCGTGCCAATCTCTCGAGTCTCCTGGAGCGTGCAACTACGGATTCGATACCGCCGTGGCCTCCTATGACTACGCCCAATCGACCGGGACGAATACGGCAGTTGCGTGGTGGCTCGACGTGGAGCCGGACTCGGCGTCGCCATGGTCCGGAGACCTGGCAGCAAATGCAGCCGTCGTCCAAGGTGCGATCCAGGGCCTGCAGTCGAAGGGCGTGAACAGCGTCGGGATCTACTCCCAGCAGTCCCACTGGTCGGGAATAGTCGGAAGCTACTCACCCGAGAATCCTGAGTGGGTGGCCAACTGGGGGTCCAACTCTCCGCCGTTCAATCCGAGCCAGTACTGCTCGGGCTGGAACTTCGGATCCGGCCCCGTCACGATGGTCCAGTACACCGACGGCGCCAACACCAACGGTTTCGACAGCGACTACGCCTGCTGATCCGGCTGGCGTGCCCTCGCCGCTACCGACCGGTCTGGCCGTCGATCAGCTCACGGATCACGTCGGCATGGCCGGCGTGCCGGGCTGTCTCCTCGAGCAGGTGCATCAGCACCCACCGGAGGTTCACCTGCGCCTCGTCGCCGACGTCTCGGCAGGGTTGGTCGAGGCTGGGAGCAGCCTCCACGATCGAGTCGATCCGCGGCCAGACGCCTCGATAGGTGGCGATGGCGGCGGCCAGCGTGTCCTCGGGACCGACGGCGTCGTCTGCGATCAGCTCCTCCAGCCCGGCAAACCGGTGCAGGATCCAGAGCGCCTCGGCCCGCGCCATGTGTTTCGTCAGCCAGAGGAGCGTCGTACCGCTGGTGACATACGCCCGGCGGGCGGCGCCCTCGTCGACTCCGGCCACCTTCCGCACCAGCGACTCCCGCTGGAACTGGAGGAGCGCCTGCAACGTCTCCCGTTCGTCCGCAACCAGTCGGGGCGGCTTCCGGTCGGTCACGCCCGGAGTCTACGGCCCGAGCACTCACGGTCACCGGTGCGGGACCCGTGCACCTGACCAGCCGCCACCGGGCCCGCCGTTGACCGGGAGGAACGACGCGAGAGGCCCGGGGCCGGGCGACCCCTACGACCTGAAGCGCTTCGTCGCCGCCCAGGACGACGGGGGTACCTTCGATCGCGCCGTCGAGGAGCTCCGTCGTGGACGGAAGACGACCCACTGGATGTGGTTCGTCTTCCCGCAGATCGCCGGGCTCGGCCAGAGCGAACTGTCGCAGAGGTTCGCCATCTCGTCATTGGCGGAGGCCGAGGCCTACTTGCATCACCACGTACTCGGACCTCGACTGCTCGAATGCACCCGCCTCGTCGCCCAGGCCCAGGCTCCTGGACCGCAGCAGATCTTCGGTCCCGTCGACGCCCGGAAGTTGCACTCGTCGATCACGCTGTTCCTGCGGGCCGCTCCCGGCGAGCCCCTGTTCGGTCGCGTGCTGGACCGGTACTTCGACGGTGTTCCTGACGCTGCGACCGACCGGCGCATCTGAGCCCCGGGGGGGCGACCGGGTATACCGGGGGCATGCCCAGTGACACCGTCGTCCTCGCCGACCGCCCGGTGCGCCGGATGGGGTTCGGCGCCATGCAGCTTCCGGGCCCCGGCGTGTCCGGACCGCCCACGGACCGCGACCAGGCGCTGGCGGTGCTCCCCCGGGTGGTCGACGCCGGCGTGAACCACATCGACACCGCCCAGTTCTACGGCCCCGATGTGGCCAACGGACTGATCCGGAAGGCCCTGCACCCCTACCCCGACGACCTGGTCCTGGTGTCCAAGGTCGGGGCGGTGCGAGATGACCGGGGCCAGTGGCTGGGGGCACAGCGCCCGGGAGGAGGTGCGGACCGGGGTCGGGGCCAACCTGGCGTCACTGGGGGTGGACCTGGTCCCGGTGGTCAACCTCCGCCGCCATCCCGAGAGCGACGTGCCGTTCGACGAGCAGCTCGAGCTCATGAACTCGCTGCGTGACGAGGGAATCGTCGGGAGCGTAAGTGTGAGCAACGTCGACCTGGAGCAGTACCGGGTCGCCCGATCACTGACCGACCTGGCCTGGGTCCAGAACGCGTTCAACCTGGCCGATCGCACCGGCCAGGACGTCTTCGAAGCCTGCCGAGCCGACGGGGTGCCCTTCGTGCCGTTCTTTCCACTCGGATCGGCCTTCCACCCCGAGAACCCCGTGCTCGGCGCTCCCGCCGTCCAGGACACGGCTCACCGCCTCGATGCCACGCCGGCCCAGGTGTCACTGGCGTGGCTGTTGCACCGCGCGGCGACGGTGCTCCTCGTCCCGGGCACCTCGTCGGTGGAGCACCTGGAGGAGAACCTGGCATCGGCCGGACTGGTGCTCGACGGCGAGGCGCGCGAGGCGCTCCCGTAGCGGTCCGGCCCTGCGTCGGCTGCATGCCGGACACCACCGGGGACCTCAGCCGGAGCCTGGTCCTCGTGCGCCCGGGTGCGTCCTCGGCACGCACCCGGGCGAGCGGGTGGCGCGGTCAGGCGTCCTTGTTCTAGTTGGCGCCGTCCTGTCCCCGGCCGCCCTGGGCGATCTCGGCCGCGTACCCGTCGGGGTCGAACGCGCTCATGACCCGCTCCCACCGCGCGTCGCCCGGAGGCTCGTGGAACGCCATGCCCCGGGCCGTGGGCTCCGCGTCGAGGGTGTCGAGGCCGTCGGTGCTGAACTCCACGTGGATGGCCCGCCGCCGGGCCGGCGACATGTCCTCGGCCCCTTCCTTGCGTGCCTCCTCCACCGGCAGCAGCTCGAGGTCTCCCCCGACCTTGATCATGGCGAACGCCGGCTTCGAGACGTACCCGACCTCGAGCCCCAGGAGGCCGGAGCAGTACTCCACCGACCGGGAGTCGCTCGCAACGCCGAGCGTGAGTCCTTCCAAGCGAAGCCTGTCCGGCATAGCTGAACCTCCAGGAATGAGCAGACCACGGCCGCCTCCGGCGGACGTGCGACGAAAGGCGCCGCCCTCCCTGATCGGCGGAGCCAGTCAACCCCGGGCGGTGCTCTGCGGAGCATCTCGACATCCAGGGGGTCCCTACACGGCCCGGGCGACCGCCACCTGGTGGGCGGCGTCGTTGTAGCCGATGAGGCGCCACCGGCCGTCGTCGATCTCCCAGGTGGTCATCGACGCGTGCTGGGTGCGCAACTGGAGGCGGGCCCCCTCCAGCCCCCCGGCCACCGGCACCTTGGACAGGAGCGAGGCCTCGACCACCCCGGCGTGACAGGCCACCACCACCTGGTGTCCCCCATGGTCGGCCACGATCCTGTCGAGGCTCTCGGCGACCCGGTTGACGAAGTCGGTCCAACTCTCGCCGCCGGGAGCGATCGGCTGCCCGGGGTCGACGTCCCAGTCCAGCGTCCCGAACCGCTCGGTGAATTCGGCCCAGCTGAGCCCGTCAGCCTCCCCGGGGTGGAGCTCGCACAGCCCGCACTCGGTCACCGGCTCGAGGACAGGCCCCGGTGCCGACCTGCCCCCGGCACCCACCAGCGCGGGGGCGATGAGCCGGGCGGTCTCGATGGCCCGGGGCAGCACGCTGGCGTAGAGGGCATCGGTGCCGATCAGCTCACCGGTGACCAGCAGCCGGTCGCGGAGCGCCTCCACCTGGCGGCGTCCGAGCTCGGTCAGTCCCTCGCACCCGGCCGGTCCCCCGCATACCCCCGTCACATTGCAGACTGCCTCCCCGTGGCGCACCAGCACCAGGCGAGTGGCGGATGGCGACCGCGGTGGAACGGTGCGGATCCCGGCCGGCGGGGCCTGGGCCCCGCCCGAGTCGCCCTCGTGGCCAGTACCGGCCAGACCGTCGAAGCCGCCCGATGCGGTCACGCCAGGCCGCCGACGAACTGCTCGAGTTGGCGGAGGGTCCGGCACTCGACCACCTCGTCGCAGTGGTTGGCGTACTCGCCGACAATGGAGTCACCCGAGTCCCAGTAGGCGCGGGGCTCCGGATTGAGCCAGTAGACGTGGCGGGCCCGAGCCCGAAGCTCCTTGACCACCCAGGCCTGGGAGGCGTGGTAGTTGTTGCGGGCGTCTCCCAGGAGGAGCACGCTGCTGCGCGGGGTGATCTCCTCGCCCCACCGTTCCCAGAAGACGGTGAAGGCGTGGCCGTAGTCCGAGTGCCCGTCGACCCAGATCACGTCGGCCTCGGTGTTGATGCGGTGCACCGCCTCGGCAGGGTCGTCCACTCCCTCGAAGAAGCTGCTCACCTCGTCGATGCCGTCGATGAACACGAAGCTCCGGACCTTGGAGAACTGGGAGCTGATGGCGTGGACCAGGTGGAGGGTGAACCGGGCGAACGAGGCCACCGAACCGGAGATGTCGGCGATGACCACGATCTCGGGCTTGGACGGCCGTGGGTAGCGGAACTTGGGCTCGAGCGGCACCCCGCCGGTGGACAGCGAGTGGCGGACGGTCGACCGGAAGTCGAGCGGGCCCTTGCGCCCGTGCCGTCGCTTGCGGGCCAGCCGCACCGCTAGCTTGCGCGAGAGAGGCTGGAGCGACTTGCGCAGCGCCACCAGTTCGTCACGGCTGGCGTGCATCACGTCGATGTCCTCGGGCAGGGGCTTGCGCAGCGACTTGGCCAGCGCCTCGCTGCCCCGGTCCGCCACCAACCGGCGGCGGATCTCGTCCTCGATCTCCTTGCGGAGCTGGTCGACACGGGACTGGTACTCGTCCCGCAGCAGCCGCTCCTCGAGCGCGGTCAGGCCCGGAGGGCCCTCGTCATCGGTGGCACCCCCCTCGAGCGAGGAAGTGCTGGACCGGGCCTGCTCCACCAGCCGATCCAGCACCCCGTCGAGGTCGAGGTTCCGCAACGTCCGGTAGAGGTAGTAGGTCCCGCCCACCGGCCGGCCCGCCTCCATGCCGGCGTACCGGGTCACCGCCTGGCGGGCCACCGCCGCCACCATCCCGGTATTGGAGCTGAGCAGGGCCTTGTAGAGCAGGTCGGCGAGCTCCTCGGGCGTCATCCCCTCGCTGTTGCCGCTGCCCCCTCCCCTTCCTTGTCCCCGTCGGTCGCCCTGCCCGCTCAGCTGGGCGGCGTCGTCGGACTCGGATCCGTCGTCGGCCCTCTCGTCCCCCTCGATCCGGTAGTCGGGGCCGCGCATCGAGAAGTAGATCTCGAAGGCCGTCTCGTAGGCGCGCCAGTGCGACGAGGACTTCACCAGGCTGGCCCCGAGGGTGTACTTGATGGCCTCCCGGTCCTCCAGCGGGACGTGGCGCAGGGTCTCGGCCGCGTCGAGGTGCTCGGTGAGGGACACCGGAATACCGGCGGCGCGCAATTCGGCCACGAAGCCGGTGAGGAGGTCGAGCACGGCCGGCTGCCCTGGGCTCAGTCCGGCTCGTCGACCCCGGCCAACTCCTTGGCTGTCCGGTCGATGTCCGATTGGTACTTCAGGAGGATGTGGAGCGTGTCCCGGGCCTGCTCCACGTCGATGGACTCCACGCCCAGGACGACCAGGGTTCGGGCCCAGTCGAGGGTCTCGGACACCGACGGGTCCTTCTTGAGGTCGAGGGTCCGGATCGAGCGCACGATGCGGGCCACCTGGTCGGCGAGGGCCTGGCTGATGCCCGGCACCCGCGTCTCGATGATGGCCCGCTCACGCTCGAGCTGGGGATAGTCGATGTGCAGGTAGAGACAGCGCCGCTTGAGCGCCTCGGACAGCTCGCGGGTGTTGTTGGAGGTCAGGAAGACCAACGGGATCTGGGTGGCCCGGACCGTGCCCAGCTCGGGGATGGAGACCTGGTACTCGGAGAGGATTTCGAGCAGAAGGGCCTCGGTCTCCAGCTCGACCCGGTCCACCTCGTCCACCAGCAGGACCACCGGCTCGGGCGAACGGATGGCCTCCAGCAGCGGGCGGGCCAGCAGGAACTCCTCGGAGAAGATGTCCTCCTCGAGCTGCTGCCATGCCTGCCCGCTGTCGGCCTGGATGCGTAGCAACTGCTTCTTGTAGTTCCACTCGTAGAGGGCCTTCGACTCGTCCAGGCCCTCGTAGCACTGGAGCCGGATCAGCCGGCTGCCGGTCAGTCGGGCCACCGACTTGGCCAGCTCGGTCTTGCCGGTCCCGGCCGGTCCCTCCACCAGCACCGGCTTGGCCAGCCGGTCGGCGAGGAAGACCACGCCGGCGATCCCGTCATCGGCCAGGTAGTCGACGTCGGCCAACCCCTGGCGGACCCCGTCGATGGAGTCGAAGCGGGGGGCGCCGGCCACGGGAAACCCCGAGGTGAAGGCGTCGGAGGGCCTGGCTCCCTCGGCCGGTCCGACCACGCCGGTCACGACCGCACCTGCCCGCTCCCGGTCACCACGTACTTGACCGAGGTGAGCTCCCGGAGGCCCATCGGGCCCCGGGCGTGGAGCTTCTGGGTGGAGATGCCGATCTCCGCGCCCAGACCGAGCTCCTCGCCGTCGATGAAGCGGGTGGACGCGTTGACCAGCACGGCGGCCGCGTCCACGTCGGCGGTGAACCGGTTGGCGGCGGCCAGGTCGCCGGTCACGATGGCCTCGGAGTGGCCCGAGCCGTACCGGGCGATGTGGTCGATGGCCCCGTCGAGGTCGTCGACCACCGCCACCGACAGGGTGAGGCCCAGGTACTCGGTGGCGAAGTCCTCCTCGCTGGCCTCGCCGATCCCGGCCAGCACCCGACGGGTCGCCGGGTCGCCGAGCAGGGTCACCCCGGACAGGGCGGTCGCCACCCGGGGCAGGAACTCCCCGGCCACGTCGGCATGGACGAGCAACGTCTCGGCGCTGTTGCACACCCCCGGTCGCTGGGTCTTGGCGTTGACGACGATCGACTCGGCCATGGACAGGTCGGCCCCCCGGTCCACGTAGACGTGGCAGTTTCCGGCCCCGTCGAGGACGAAAGGCACGGTGGCGTGCTTCCGGACCGAGGCCAGCAGGGACGGGCCGCCCCGGGGGATCAGGCAGTCGATGAGACCGTCGAGCTGCATGAACTCCACCGCCGAGGCACGGCTGGTGTCGGCCACCACGCCGACGGCGTCGACCGGGAGCCCCGCCTTGTCCGCGCCGTCCCGCAGCACGGCGGCGATGGCGGTGTTGGAGGCGATGGCGGCCGACGAGCCTCGGAGGAGCACCGCGTTGCCGGACTTGAGGCAGAGACCGGCGGCGTCGCTGGTCACGTTGGGCCGGTTCTCGTAGATGATCCCGACCACGCCGAGGGGGACCCGCACCCGCTCGACCCGTAGGCCGTTGGGTCGCACCCAGCCGTCGACCACCTCCCCCACCGGGTCGGGCTGGGCCGCCACGTTGCGCAGGCCGCCGGCCATCGCCACCACCCGGTGGCGGTCGAGACGGAGCCGGTCCACCGTGGTGGCGTCGGCGTCAGACTCCCGGGCCCGGGCCATGTCGAGCTCGTTGGCATCGAGGATCCCGGCGGCACCGTCCTCGAGCAGGTCGGCGGCGCGGAGGAGGGCCTCGTTGCGGGCGGCCGACGACGCGGACGCCAGCATGCGTCCGGCCGCCTTGGCCCGGCGCCCGAGGTCGACCAGGGTGGAGGGGGCACTGATTGGCACCGTGTCAGCGTAGTGGCCCCACCGGGCACCCCGGTGACCGGCGGGCGGCCCGCTAGTCCAGCACCACCAGGTCGTCCCGGTGCACCACCTCGGGCGGGACGTCGTCGGGGAGTTCGTCCGATCGCCGGCCCGCCCACTCGGCCACTACGGCCGAGGCCTGGCGGACCAGGCCCTTGGCGAACACCTCACCGTCCGGGCCGGCGATCTCCACGGCGTCGTCCGCCCCGTAGTCGCCGCGGGTGGCCAGCACCCCGGCCGGCAGGAGCGAGCGGCCGCGCTCGACCAGGGCCCGGCGGGCGCCGGCGTCGACAGCGATGGTTCCCGAGGCCCCGATGGCGAAGGCGATCCACAGTTTCCGGGCCGGCAGCCGCCGGTCGCGGGGCCGGAAGCGGGTCCCCACCCCGGGGGCCGAGGCGGCCACCGCGGCCAGCACCCCCGGGCGCGAGGCGTCGGCGATGACCGCCTCCACCCCCGACCAGACGGCGATCTTGGCCGCGGCCAGCTTGGAGCCCATGCCCCCGCTCCCCACCACCGACCCGGGGCCGCCGGCGATCCGCTCGAGCTCGTGGTCGATCTCGACCACCTCTTCGATCAGCGATCCCCCGCCGGTGTGGCGGGGGTCCTCGGTCAGGAGCCCGGCTGTGTCGGTCAGCAGTACCAGCAGGTCGGCTCCGACGAGGTGGGCGACCAGGGCGGCGAGCCGGTCGTTGTCGCCGAAGCGGATCTCCTCGTCGGCCACCGCGTCGTTCTCGTTGACCACCGGCACCACCCCCAGCTCGAGCAGCCGGTTCAGGGTCTGGCGGGCGTGGAGGTACTGGCTCCGGTGCACGAAGTCGAGGGGGGCGAGCAGGACCTGGCCGGCGGGGAGTCCGTAGCCCTCGAGGGCGTCGCTCCACACCCGCATGAGCCGGTGCTGGCCCACCGCTGACACCGCCTGGAGGGTGGCCGGGTCCGAGGGGCGGGGTTGGCCGGGAGCGAGGCTGGCCCACCCGGCGGTGATCGCCCCGGAGGTGACCACCACCACCCGGGTGCCGGCCGAACGGGCCCCGGCCACCTCGGCGGCCAGCTTGTCGATGGCCCCGTCGTCGACCCGGCCGGCGGCCGTGGTCACCGAGGACGACCCGATCTTGACGACCAGGGTGCGGGTCGCGGTGGTCGCCGCCCCGAGGGTTCCGATCACCACGGCCGTCGGCGCCTGGACCCGGGGTCGCCGGTGAACTCGGGCTGGTCGCGGTACCAGACGAAGGACAGGTCGCCGATGTGGACCAGGTCCCCATCACGTGCCCCGGCCCGGGCCAGGGCCCGGTCCACGCCGATGCGGCGCAGCCGGCCCTGCACGTAGTCGGCGGCCTCGTCGGTGGTCACGTCGTTGAGGGCGACGGCCCGCTCGACGACCTTGCCCTCGACCCGGAACACCCCCTCACCGATCCGCTCGACGGCGAAGCCCTCGGGGAGGGGGCGGTGGATCACGATGGTCCCCTCGGCCTCCGGCTGCTCCGAACGGGCCTCGGCCACCAACTGGGACAGCTTTCCGACGAGCTCCTTGATGCCCTGCCCGGTCACCGCAGAGATGACCAGGTCCGGTCGGAACGGGCCGTCGGCCGCCGCGGTGCCGGGCATATCGGCCTTGGACCCCACCACCAGGCGCGGCCGGTCCACGAGGTCCGGCTGGTAGCGCTCCAGCTCGGCCAGGAGGACTCGCTCCTGCTCCTCGGGGGTCACCCCGGTGACCGGGTCCAGCTCGACCAGCACCACCAGCACCCGCGACCGGGTGATGTGCCGCAGGAACCGGTGGCCCAGCCCCTTGCCCTCGGCGGCCCCCTCCACCAGTCCGGGGATGTCGGCCACCGTGAAGTTCGACTCGTCGTCGGTGCGCACCACCCCGAGGTGGGGCTCGAGGGTGGTGAACGGGTAGTCGGCGATCTTGGGCTTGGCCGCGGAGATGCGGGAGATGAGCGTGCTCTTGCCCACGTTGGGGAAGCCCACCAGCGCCACGTCGGCCACCAGGGCCAGTTCGAGGTCGTACCACTGCTCGTGACCCTTCTCACCCTGCTCGGCGAAGGACGGCGCCCGGCGCCGGTTGGAGAGGAAGCTGGCGTTTCCCTTCCCGCCCCGGCCCCCCTCGCCGGCCAGCCAGCGGTCCCCGGCGGTGACCAGGTCGACGAGCAGGGAGCCGTCGGGGGCCCTGGCCCGGGTGCCCACCGGAACCGGCACTTCGAGGTCGGTGCCCCGGGCCCCGTGCTTCTTCTTGCCGCCGCCGTGCCCGCCGTCCCCGGCCCGCCGGTGGGGGTGGTCCCGGAACCCGAGCAGTGAGGACTGGTTGGTCGTGGCCACCAGCCAGACGTTGCCCCCCCGGCCGCCGTCCCCTCCGTCGGGGCCACCCCGGTCCACGTGGGCCTCACGTCGGAACGCGACCGCGCCGGCACCCCCGTCACCGGCTTTCACATGGAGTTGCGCCTCGTCGACGAAGCCGGACATGGCCCGATCCTACCGATCGACGCTCCCCGCCCTCCGGACGACGAGCAGTTCAGGCGTCGCCGAGTACGTGGTCACGCAGTTGCTCGACCGACCCGGTCACGCCCAGCGACCCCGCCAACGCGTCGTAGCTCCCGTATCTGGCACGCAGCGAGGCCAGGAACTCCTCCATGGTCTCCGGGAGGACCTGGAGGATGGCCGGCGCATACCGCTCGACCTGGTCCACCGAGTCGGGGTACTCCGCTTTCAGCCGGTCGAGGAGATCCCCCATGGCCGCGGCACTGAGGGCGTAGTCCTCGACGATCGTCTCGTCGGGCACGCCGAGGAAGGCCAGGATGAGCGCGGAGAGGACGCCGGTCCGATCTTTGCCGGCGCTGCAGTGGAAGACCGCGGGCAGCGACCCCGACGACCCCAGGACCTCGAAGGCCCCGGACAGTGCGGGCGCCCCCTGCGCCACCATGTCGGCGTAGCGCGAGGCCACGTAGGAGGCCTGGCTCCATTCGGGCAGCTCCTCGGTGGCGGGGAGCACGTCGGTCAGCGGCAGGTCCACGTACCGGACCGGCACCCGGTCAACCGGAAACCGCCCCCGATGCTCGGCCTCGTCCGCCGTCCGCAGGTCGATGACCGTGGCCACCCCGAGCTCGATCAGCTGGGCCTGGTCGGCGTCGGTCAGCTTGTTGAGACCGTCGGCGCGGAACAGGCGGCGCCACCTGGTCCGGCGGCCGTCCCGTGTGGGGTAGCCGCCGAGGTCGCGGAAATTGACGCACCCGTCGAAGTCGAGGGCCCGGGCCGTCGGCACCGCGTCGTTCATCGGCACCGCGTCCGCTCCCGACATGATCGGGAGCGTACCGTGCGTCCGGGAGAAGGCTCCAGCGGACTGTTCGAGCCCATCGGGACCTACGGCCCCGTCACCCGGGACGAAGCCGTCTACGCTCCGGCGACGACGTCGACCAGCTTGCGACCCTTGCGGCTGGTGAACTGCACGGTCCCGTCGGCGAGGGCGAACAGTGTGTCGTCGCTCCCCAGTCCCACGTTGAGGCCCGGGTGGAACCTGGTCCCACGCTGGCGCACCAGAATGGCGCCCGCCTGCACCGTGGTCCCACCGAAGGTCTTGACCCCCAACCGCTGCGCGTTCGAGTCCCGCCCGTTGCGGGTGGACCCGCCTCCTTTGGTCTTGGACATCCGACGACTCCCTGTCTGTCTCTCGTGCTCTAGCCGGCGGCGCTGATGGCCGTGATGGCGATCGTCGAGTACCGCTGGCGGTGTCCCCACCGGGTGCTCTGGTTCGACTTGTTCTTGTAGGTGAAACCCCGGACCTTGGGCCCGAGCTCCTCACCCACCACCGTGGCGATGACCGTCGAGCCGGCCAACTGGCCCGGCGTGGCCAGGACGGTGTCACCGTCGACCACCAGCACCGGGACGAAGGTCACCTCGGACCCCGGGGCCTCCCCCAGCAGTTCGACACGGAGCGTCTGGCCCTCGGCCACCCGCTCCTGCTTGCCTCCGGTTTTGATCACGGCGTACATAGGGATGCGACTCTACTACAGCCGGCTCCGTGCCCGACTACAGCTCCGGGTCCTCGAAGACGATCCCCCGACCCCCGCACATCTCACAGGTGGTGGACATCGACTCGATCAGGCCCTCGGAAACCCGCTTCCGGGTCATCTCGACCAGGCCCAGCTCCGAGATGTCGAAGACCTGGGTGCGGGTCTTGTCCCGGGCCAGCGCCGACCGGAGGGCGCTGCCCACCTTGTCGCGGTTCTCCCGGATCTCCATGTCGATGAAGTCGATGACGATGATCCCCCCGATGTCCCGCAGCCGGAGCTGGCGGGCCACCTCCTCGGCCGCCTCGAGGTTGTTCCGGTAGACCGTCTCCTCCAGGTTGGTGGTGCCGACGTTCTTACCCGTGTTCACGTCGATCACCGTGAGCGCCTCGGTCCGGTCGATCACCAGCGAGCCACCCGACGGAAGGTACACCTTGCGGTCGAGTGCCTTGTGCAGCTGCTCGTGGACGTGGTAGCGCTCGAACACCGGGAGCACCTCGGCCTCGGTGTCGAAATACTCCACCCGGTCGGCCAGCTCGGGATTGACCGCCCCCACGTAGTCCCGTACCTGCTCGTAGAGGGCCAGGTCGTCGATGACCACGCCGCGGTACTCGCGGTTGAGCTCCTCCCGGATGACCCGGACGGCGATGGCCGGCTCGCGGTAGAGCAATGCTGCGCCCTGTCCCTTGACCGACTCGGCGGCGATGGTCTCCCACTGGGCCACCAGGCGCTCGACGTCTGCACCCAGCTCCTCAGCGCTGGCACCGGCGGCGGCGGTGCGCACGATCAGTCCGTGCCCCTTCGGCCGGATGGCGTCCACGATGCGACGGAGGCGCTTGCGCTCGCCGTCCTCGAGCCGCTTGGAGATCCCGTAGGCCGTGCTGTTCGGGACCAGTACCACGAACCGCCCGGGGAGCGAAACCTCCTGGGTGAGGCGGGCACCCTTGGCCCCGATGGGGTTCTTGGTGACCTGGCAGAGGATCGTCTGGCCCGGGCGGAGCAGATGCTCGATCCGGGGCTGGCCGGAGCCGTTCCCTCCCTCGACGTCGTCGACGTCGTAGCGGACGTCCCCGTGGTAGAGGACGGCGTTCTTCGGTGTGCCGATGTCGATGAACGCCGCCTCCATGCCCGGCAGCACGTTCTGCACCCGGCCCCGGTAGATGTTGCCGTCGATCTGGGTGGCGTCGTCCGCCGCCCGGGAGATGTAGTGCTCGACCAGTGTGCGCCCCTCGAGGAGGGCGATCTGGGTCATCTCCGGGCGAACGTGTACGCAGATCATGTACCGCCCGACGGCCTTGCCCCGTCGCTCGCGCCCCCCCCGACGGCCTTCGGTCTTGGGGCCGGAGTCGGCCCGGGTCACCGCCGCCTTGGGCCCGGCCTCGGACGGCACCGTGCCCGTCACGTTCCTGGCCGGGGCCGACGGCCTCGCCCCGGGACCGCCGGACCCACCATCGCGCTGCCGGCCACGTCCGCCGCCCCCGGTACGGCTCTGGCCGCGTCCGGACGAGGCGGATCCTGGGCTCTTGCCACCGTTGGCCCCTGCGCCGCCGGCCACCGCTCCGGGCGCGCCGGGGACCGGCGGGCGGGCGGGCCGGGTGTCTCCGATCTTGGGCCGCTCCGCAGGCACCTGGGACGGTGCCCCCACCGGGGGCGGAACGGTGCCCGGCGCGTCGGCGGTCGCCCGCGGCGGGGCTGCGGCCAGGGTGGCCGACGCCGGAGCGCCGCCCTCGCCGTCCGGCGTCACCGTGGCACCTGTTCGAGGCCGGCCCCGACCGCCGCGTGAGCCGCGGCGGCGACGGCCGGCGCCCTCGCCGCCGGACTGACCGGCCGGCGGCCCTGCGGTGCGGGCGCTCAGCCCCTCAGCGGCAGTTCCATCCGCGGTGCTCGGAGCGCCGGCCCCCGAGGGGGTGCGGGATGTTGACTTCTCTGGGGTGACGGTCGGTGGCCCCGGCGATTCCGCCGGCGCATCCATCGGTCGCCCGGTTGCTGCGTCTGACATCGAATTCCCTTCTGAGACTGCTCATGAGGCACGCTCCAGGGCGTGCATGGCGCGGTCGGCGTCGGCCGGATCTCCCCGGCGTCCGAGGGGCTCCTCCCGGATGCCGTCGCGCTCGATCCATTGTTGCGTTCTGCATGCCCGGTCGAGGACCGGGATCCCAGCGCGGCCGGTCGTACCGGCATCCGCCGGCAAGGCCCCGTCCGCTCCGTGGCCCGACACGGCGATGAGGCCCCGAACCAGTTCGATCGGGCGGACGCCGCGGGGCTGGGTGGCCAGTTCGGCCACCACGCCGATCGACGGCCCCACCTCCGCCTCCGCGCCGAGGTCGGCGACCACCGGCTCGTCGGACACCGACAAGGCCAGCACCGACGGACGGAGGTCGTCGTGCTCCTCCCGGCCCTTGCGCTCCCGCACGATGGGCACCGTGGGCGCCGCCAGCAGCGCCGCCACCTGGCCCTCGAGCTGTCCCCGCGACACCCCGGTGAACCCCATCGTCCACGAGCACGAGGTCACCTGCTGCTGGAGGGAGCCGGTGCGCCGCTCGACCAGTGCGGCCTCTTCGACCTCGATGCCGGCCGGCAGCAGCCCGGTCAGCAGCGAGGGGAGCACGGCCACCTCCACGACGGCCGTCTCGGGGCGGCCGTCGTCGAGGACCACGTCGAGGTACTCGGCGAGCGACTCGCAGCCCGTCGGGAGGGCGAGGCCGAAGCTCAGCTGCGGCCGGGGGGAGAATCCCTCGGTGTAGGCCAGCGGCAGGGTGGCCCGGCGCAGGGCCCGCTCCCACATGCGGGCCACGTCCCGCTGGCTGGTGAAGCGGACCCTGCCGAGCTTGGTGAAGCGAAGACGGATGCGCATCTCAGCCCCTCCCCTCCCCGGCCCGAACCGACGGACGCTCCTCCGACCCGGGGGCCGGACCGGCGCCGGACGGCGCCGTGGTGAGGAATCGTACCGGCACCTGGCCTCCCGTTGAGAGATCCTGGCCGGTGCCCTGGCTGCCTCCGGCTGGGGGAACGGCCGAGGCCACCACGTGCTCGACCCCGAAACCGGTGCAGGCACCGCAGTCGTAGCACGGGGTCCACCGGCAGTCTTCCAGGCCGTGGTTGGCCAGTGCGTCGACCCAGTCCTGCCAGAGGAAGTCGCGGTGGAGGCCGGCCGAGAGGTGGTCCCAGGGCAGTACCTCGTGCTCGGTCCGGTGCCGGTACACCGTGTCCTCGAGGGACATCCCGTGGTCGGCCAGCGCCTCGGTCCACAGCTCCAGGTCGAAGTACTCGGACCACTCCTGGAAGGTGCCCCCGTTGCGCCAGACCTGCTCGATCACCGCCCCCATTCGGCGGTCGCCGCGGCTGACGACGCCCTCGGCCGCGGTGGCCTTGGGGTCGTGCCAGCGGATGGTGAGGCCCCGGACCGGGCGGGCGGCGTCGCGCAGCAGGTGGACCTTGCGGGTGAGCTCCTCGATGGTGTTCTGCCCGAACCACTGGAACGGTGTCTGGACCTTGGGGACGAATCCCCCGACCGAGGCGGTGACGGTCACTCCCTTGTGGTAGCGGCGGCCGATGGCCACGCACTGCTTGGCCAGGGCCACGACGCCGAGGGTGTCCTCGTCGGTCTCGGTCGGCAGGCCGATCAGGAAGTAGAGCTTGACCCGCTTCCACCCCTGACTGAAGGCAGCGTCGACCGCGGCGTAGAGGTCCTCCTCCCGGATGAGCTTGTTGATGACCTGGCGCATCCGCCAGGTGCCGCCCTCCGGGGCGAAGGTGAGGCCGGTGCGGCGCACCCGCTGTATCTGCGCCGCGGTGCCCACGGTGAAGGCGTCGACGCGCAGGCTGGGCAGGCTCACCGACACCTGTCCCGAGCAGGACGGGTCCTCGATGATCGAGGTGACGGTGTCCTCGATGCCCGAGTAGTCGGCGCTGGACAGCGAGGTCAGGGCCACCTCGTCATAGCCGGTACGGGCCAGGCCGCCCATCACCATGGTCCGCACCTGCTCTGCCGGGCGCTCGCGTACCGGGCGGGTGATCATCCCCGCCTGGCAGAAGCGGCAACCCCGGGTGCACCCGCGGAAGAGCTCGACGTTGAGACGGTCGTGGACGACCTCGATGAGCGGGACCAGCTGCTGCTTGGGGTAGGGCCACTCGGCCAGGTCGGCGATGGTCCGCTTCTCCACCCGCCCGGGGGTGTCGGGGAACCGGGGGGTGGTGGCGGTCAGGCGGGGCGCCGACCGGTGGGCCGGGGCCCCGTCGTCGGGCCCGACCACGTGCTCGTGCGGGCCGTAGGCGGCCTCGTAGCAGGCGGGGACATAGACCCCGGACAGCTGGGAGAGGGCCCGCAGCAGCGACTCCCTCGACCCGGCTCCGGCCCCGGCAGTGCCGTCGGCCGGTCGGCGGCGGTGGGCGGCGATCACCTCGTTGATCTCGCCGACCGCCTCCTCGCCGTCGCCGAGCACGAAGCAGTCGATGAAGTCGGCCAGCGGCTCAGGGTTGAAGGCGCAGTGGCCCCCGGCCACCACCACCGGGTCGGAGGGGGTCCGGTCCGCGCCGTGGAGTGGCACCTGAGCCAGGTCGATGAGGTTGAGCACATTCGTGTAGACCAGTTCGGCCGACAGGTTGAAGGCCAACACGTCGAACGCCCGGGCCGGAAGCGTGCCCTCGAGCGAGAAGAGGGGGATCCCCTCCGAGCGCATGGCCGCCTCCATGTCCACCCACGGGGCGTACGCCCGTTCGGCCACCGCGTCGTCCCGCTCGTTGAGGATCTCGTACAGGATCTGAAGCCCCTGATTGGGCAGGCCGATCTCGTAGGTGTCGGGATACACGAGCAGCCAGGCCACCGATCCGTCGGCGTGCTCGGGCGACTGGGCCCCGAGCTCGCCGCCGATGTAGCGGGCCGGCTTCGTGACCTGGGACAGGAGGGACTCAACCCGTGGCCAGAGGGACTGCATCTTCCCGTTCATCCTAGGGCCAGCGGGTGACGGTCCCGGACCGGGTCGTGGCCGGTCGGCTCACCCGTGTCCGGTGGCCCCGGCCGTGGCGGCGGTCGTCACGGACGAGCCCGGCTTCGTCGTCGTGGTGGGCGACGGCAGAGCGATGGGGTTGGTGTTCTGGATGACCTGCTGACCTGGGGGAATGGCCGCCGGAGTGACCGGGTGGGTGGCCAGGTAGTTGAAGACGTCCCCCACCACCGGGGCAGACGCGGTGGCCCCGTAGCCGGCCTGGTCGATGACGCACACCACCACGTACTGGGGATCGGCGGTCGGGCCGAAGCCCACGAACCAGGCGGTCGGCTCCTTGCCGAGCTCGGTGTCGGCGGTGCCGGTCTTGCCGGCCACCCCGCCGGGGAAGGAGACGAGCCCGGGCACCCCGTAGGCGGTCCCGCGGGGGCTGTTGACCGCGCCGGTGAAGCCGGTCATGAGGGCCTGGTAGGTGGCGGGCGGGATGCTGACGTGCCCGGTGACCTGGGGGGAGAACTTCTTGACCACCTTGCCCGACGGGGAGACGATGGCCGCGGCCACCTGGGGGGCGTAGCGGGTGCCGCCGTTGGCGAAGGTCGAGTAGGCGACCGCCTGCTCGATGGGGGTGATCACCGTCGACCCCTGGCCGAAGGCCATCTCCACGTTGTCGGCGGCATACCAGGTGGTAGTGGGGAATCCCTTGGGGGCCTCGGCGTGGAGCTTGAGCCGTTCGGCCTGGCTGTCGACCCGGCCCTGGGTCTCGCCGGGGAGGTCGATCCCGGTGAGCTCACCCAGGCCGTACTGGTTGGCCTGGTCCTGGATCGGGGTCGGCCCGAACTTGGCAGCCTGGTCGTAGAACATGGCCCCCAGGTTGTAGAAGAAGTCGTCGCTGGAGACGGTGAGTGCGGTGGTGATGTCGATGGACCCGAAACCGCCGTCCCCCTCGCTGTTGTGGAAGTTGCAGGTGCTGCTCTGGTACTGGCAGCCGGGAACCTTGAAGGTGCCGGAGTCGTCGTAGTACTCGCTCGGGGTCCACAGCCCCAGGTCGAGGGCGGCTGTGGCCGTGTTGAGCTTGAAGGTCGACCCCGGGGTGTAGAGGCCGTTGATGGTGCGGTTGAGCAGGGGCTCGTTGCTGGCCGGGTTGCTCAAGTTCTGGTACTGGGCGGCGGTGATCCCTCCCACCCAGATCGACGGGTTGTAGGTGGGGTACGACGAGAGGGCGTAGACCGCCCCGGTCTGGGGGCTCATCACCACCACCGCGCCGCTGGTGGCGGGCGGGTTGCACCCGGAGCCGTTGTTGCACGTCTTGTCGTCGGACCTGCGCAGGGCCAGGATCTGGGTGGCCAGGGCGCTGTCAGCAACCTGCTGGAGATTGGTGTCGATGTTGGTCACCACGTTGTCGCCGGGCGTGGCCGGGGTCGACTTGAGGGTGCCGGCCACCCGGCCCTGCGAGTCCACCTCGAGCTGCTGCTGGCCGGGAGTGCCCCGCAGCTCCGTCTCGTACTGGTACTCGAGACCGGACTGCCCGAAGGCGTCCCCGGCCTGGTACCCCTGAGAGGTGCGGGAGGTGAGCTCGGCGGCGTTGATCGTCCCGACGAACCCGAGCGTCTGGGTGGCCGGGTACCCCTGTTGGGCCGGGCCCGGCAGCTCCTGTTGGGGGTAGTTGCGCTCGGTGGTCTGGACCGAGGACACGCCGGGGAAGTCGTCCTGGTGCTCCTTGATGTAGAGGATGTCCGCCAGCGGGGCGTTGGTGAGCACCGGCACCGGCTTGTACAGGCTGAACCTGGGGTCGGCGATGGTGGCCTGGATCTGCTGGGAGGTCTCGCCGATGAGGGCGGCCAGGCGGCCCACCACCGCCGGATCCTGCTGGGCGGTCAACCGGGCCAGAGTGATCTGCTCGACCGGGACGTTGTCCACCAGCGGGTTCCCGTAGCGGTCGAGGATGAGCCCCCGGGTCGGCTCGACCTGCACGACACGGATCTGGTTGGCCGTCACCACCTTCGCCGCCGCCGGGGCCTGGAGGACCTGCAGGGTCCACAGACGCAGGCCGAGCAGGGCGAAGAGCCCGATCACGATGAGCCCGGTGATGCGTAGCCGCAGCCCGGGCCGCGAGGCGCTTGTGTCCGGCGCATCCAGCATCGCTTCCATCGAGAAGCGGCTCTGCCGCAGCTTCGGCTGCCTGGTCTTCTTGCGCCGGGGGGTTCGCTCGCGCTGGGGACGGAGGTAGTGGCGGGAGCCCTTGAAGGGGTGGCGGAGTGATCGGTTCACTGCGGCACAGTCTCCCAGTCGGGAGCGGGGCCGCGTACGCGGCCCGGGGCCGCCCTCACCGCAGGCCGCCCAGGGAGGCAGTGGAGGTGGGCACACCCTCGGTGGAGGCCTCGGGGGTGGCCCAGACCATCAGCCGGAGGGCCGGCAGGGCCAGCAGCGCGTTGACCACCGACACCAGCAGGACGATCCGGAGCAGGTCCACGTGGAGCATCTGGGGCTGGCCCAGCACCGCCCCGAGCGCGGCATAGGTCATCTCGTAGACCGCGCTTGCGACCAGGGCGGCCAGCGGGGGCAGCCACCGTGCGGTCCGGTCCAGTGCCAGGGTGGTCACCCCGACCGCGAACCCGAGCAGGCACCCGACCAGAGCGGACAGGCCGAACGGGGTGGGCAGGAAGAGGTCGGCCACCAGACCGGCCCCGAAGCCCATCGACGCCCCCCGGCCCGGGCCGCCGGCGATCCCGGCCACGATGGGCAGGAGCACCATGATGTCGGGATGGACCCCGCCGATCCGGAGGTCGAGGACGAGCGTCTGCTGGACGACCACGAAGAGGGCGACGACGAGGGTGACCCGGGCCACGTCCCGGAAGTTGGTGGAGCTCACGACGAAGGGCCCCACAGCACGACCGACACGTAGCGCAGATGGGCCAGGTCGGCCAGCGGCTCCAGGCGCACCGACTCCTGGGACGCGGTGGCCCCGTTCCCCGACGCGGTGACCCGGGCCACCGGGATCCCGGGCGGGAAGATCGCCCCCTGCAACCCGCTGGTGGTGAACACCTCGCCGTCGGTGAGAGGCGTGTTGCTCGGCACCAGATCGGCGGCGAGCGGCTGGCCCGAGCCCTCGCCGGTGAGCACGGCCAGGGACCCGGGAGCGGGCCCGTACCGCACGCCCACCGCCGACTGGCCGTCGGTGATCAGGCGCACGGTTGCCGTGCTGTGATTGGCCTGGACGACCTGTCCGACCAGGCCGCCGGCCCCCACCACCGGCATGTCGAGCTGCACGCCGTCGTCGCGCCCGACGCTGATGTCCACGGTGGCCGCGAAGTCACTCGTCCCGTAGTTGGTCACCTCGGCGGGGACCATCTGCAGACTGTCGATGAAGGGGAGGTGGAGCAGGGCGCTGAGCTGCTTCATGGCCTGGTCGGTGTCGGCCTGGGCGGCCTGCTGCTGTCTGAGCTGGTCGATCTCCGCCTGGAGCTTCTGGTTCTGCTGGCGCACCGCTCCGTAGTGGACCGATCCGGCCAGGAAGCTGCCGATCGGCTCGATGACGTCGTCGACACCGGAGCGCACCGGGGCGAAGGCGTCGGCCGCCACCGACCTCACCCCCGAGGTGATCCGGTGGAAGCCGCCTCGTGCGTCGAGGGTGATGATGGTGATCGAGGCCAGCACCAACAGGAGCAGCGTGGTGCGGGGGCGGCGGGACCGCCGCGGCGTCGCCACTGGAGACGAGCCCTCCGGACGTTCAGCGAGCCGAGGAGGTGATGAGGACCTGCTTGAGCGCCTCGAACTCCTCGAGGCACTGCCCACTACCGATGGCCACGCAATTCAGCGGATCGCGCGCCACCACGATGGGCATTCCCGTCTCCTGGGTCAGCCGGCTGTCCAGCCCGTGCAGGAGGGCGCCGCCGCCGGTCAGGACAATGCCCTGTTCCATGATGTCGGCGGCCAGTTCCGGTGGGGTCCGGTCGAGGGTCACCTTCACCGCGTCGACGATGGCGGAGACCGGCTCGTCGATGGCCTTGCGAATCTCCTGGGTGGAGATGACCACCGTCTTGGGCAGCCCGGTCACCAGGTCGCGGCCGCGGATCTCCGCGTGCAGCTCCTCCTCGAGCTCGTAGGCGGACCCCAGGGCGATCTTGATCTCCTCCGCGGTGCGCTCGCCGAGGGCCAGGCTGTACTCCTTCTTCACGAATGACACGATGGCCTCGTCCAGCTCGTCGCCCCCGATGCGGATGGACTGGCTGGTCACGATGCCGCCCAGCGAGATGACGGCGACCTCGGTGGTGCCGCCCCCGATGTCGACGACCATGTTGCCGGTGGGCTCGTGCACCGGCAGCCCGGCGCCGATGGCGGCGGCCATGGGCTCCTCGATGATATAGGCCTTGCGGGCCCCGGCGTACTCGGCGGCCTCCATGACCGCACGCTGCTCGACGCCGGTGATGCCCGACGGGACGCAGATCACCATCCGGGGCTTGGCGAAGCGGCGCTGGTGCACCCGATGGATGAAGTAGCGCAGCATCTTCTCGCAGATCTCGAAGTCGGCGATCACCCCGTCCTTCAACGGACGGATGGCCTGGATGTGGCTCGGCGTGCGGCCGATCATCCGCTTGGCCTCCGCCCCGACCGCCAGGGGGCGGCCGTCTTTGACGTTGACGGCCACCACCGACGGCTCGTTCAGCACGATCCCTCGGCCGCGCACGTACACCAGGGTGTTGGCGGTTCCGAGGTCGACGGCCATGTCACGGCCGAGAAGAGAGAAACTGTTGTCGCGCATCAGAGATGCACTCCTCCGTCAGTAATCGGTCGGGCCGCCACAGGGGCGTGGGACCACACCTCGGCTCCGCTGCAGTAGTGCGTCGTTGCAGGCGGCATGTGACCACAAGGGTACGGGAATCGGGAGGAGGGCACAAGGGCGCCCACCGTTCCGGCGCTCGGGTCACCGGGAGGATGCCCTGGCCAGAGGGCCCGGGGGTGTCAGCCCAGGCCGGGGAAGAAGATCTCGATCTCGCGTGCCGCAGACTCGGGCGAGTCGGATCCGTGGATGAGGTTCTCGCCCATCTCCGTGGCCAAATCGCCGCGGATGGTGCCGGGGGCGGCATCCACGGGGTTGGTGGCGCCCATGAGCGTGCGCACGATCTTGTAGGTCTCGTCGGGACCCTCCACCACCATCACCACCACCGGCGACCGGGTGATGAACACCACCAGGTCGTCGAAGAACGGCTTCCCCTGGTGCTCGGCGTAGTGGGTGCCCGCCACCTCGGCGGTGATCGTCCGGAGCTCGGCCGCCGCCAGGCGGAGGCCCTTGCCCTCGATCCGACCGATGATCTCGCCCACCAGGCCGCGCTCGACGGCATCGGGCTTGCAGATGACAAGTGTTCGTCCCACGAGCGAGGCAGGCTAGCCGACCGGTCGACCGCTGTCAGACGGCGTCGTGGGCCAACAGCCCCCGGGCGTCGGCCACCACGTAGAGCGAGCCGCACACGACGACGCGGTCGTCGGGCTTGGCCCGGGCCATGGCCAGGGTCACCGCGTCGCCGGGCGTGGCGGCCACCGCCACCGCCATGCCCAGGCCCGCCGCGGCCTCGGCCACCACATCGGCCGGCATGGCCCGCGGGGAGTCGGGGGCGCACGCCACCACCGAGCGGATCCCGGCGGTGAGCAGCACCTCGAGCATGGCCACCGGGTCACGGCCCGACAGCATGCCCACCACGGCCTGGGCGTCACCATCGACCGCGAACTCCTCCACCAGTGCCCGCGCCAGCGCGTTCATCCCGGCCACGTTGTGAGCACCGTCGACCACCACCAGCGGGCGGCGGCCTACCACCTCGAGCCGGCCCGGCACGCGAACCGAAGCGAACGCCTCCTCGACGGTCTGCTCGGAGAGTGGGGTACCGAACAACGCCTCCGCCGCGGTCAGCGCGCACGCCGCGTTGTCGCCCTGATGAGCCCCGTGGAGCGGGACCAGAAGCTCGCCGTAGGCGCTCCCCGGGGTGCGCACGTCGATCAGCCGACCCCCGACGGCCAGGCGGTTGGCCACGCAGGCGAATTGGCGGCCACGGATCCAGACCTCGGCAGCCCCGGCATCGTGGGCGGCCCGACTCAGCAGGTCGACCAGCACCGGATCGGTCTCGCCGATCACCACCCGGCTACCCTCCTTGAAGATGCCGGACTTGTCGCGCGCGATGTCCTCCAGGGTCGGGCCCAGGACCTCGGTGTGATCGAAGCTGATGTTGGTGAGGACGGCCACGTCGCCGTCGACGACGTTGGTGCAGTCCCACCGGCCACCGAGGCCCACCTCCACCACGGCCACGTCCACCGCCTCGTCGGCGAACCAGGCCAGGGCGGCGGCGGTGAGGAGCTCGAACCGGGTCGGTCGCTCCTCCATGAGCCGCTCCAGCCGGGCCAACGACTCGAGGACCTCGAGGAAGGCACCGTCGTCGATGGGCTCGCCGTTGCGGGAGATCCGCTCGTTGACCCGACTGAGGTTGGGGCTGGTGTAGGTCCCGACCGTCAGCCCCTGGGCACCCAGCAGGGCGGTGATCATCGCCGCGGTCGACCCCTTCCCGTTGGTGCCCGTGATGTGCACCGCCGGATAGGCCTCTTGCGGGTCGCCCAGCAGGGTCACCAGGGCGCGCATCCGTTCGAGCGTGGGCAGCGCGCGCCTCGAAGGCATGGCCGACTCGAAGTCGATGTGCCCGTCCAGCCAGGCCAGGGCGTCGGGGAGGTCGTCGAACGTCACGACGGCGGTCAGGCGGCCCTGCTCGGGGTCGGCCTCGAGGCGGGTGGAGGTGCGGCGGTCCTCAGGAGGCGGCCCTGCGGCTCCGGGCCGACTTGGCCGGAGGTGCGTTGAGCGGCACGAGGGTGGGGTGCACCTTGTCGAGCACCACGGCCCGGTCCACCACGCACTTGGAGATGTCGGTCCGGCTGGGCAGGTCGTACATCACCTCGAGGAGAACCTCTTCGAGGATCGCCCGCAGCCCACGGGCCCCGGTGCCCCGCAGGAGGGCCTGCTCGGCCACGGCCTCGAGGGCGTCGTCGGTCAGCTCCAGCTCGACGTGGTCGAGCTCGAAGGTCCGCTTGTACTGCCGGGTCAGCGCGTTCTTCGGCTCGACCAGAATGCGGATCAGTGCCTCCTTGTACAGATGGGAGACCGCGCTCACCACTGGCAGCCGGCCGATGAACTCGGGGATCAGCCCGAACTTCATGAGGTCCTCGGGGAGCACGTGGCGGAGGAGCTCGGAGTCGTCGCGCTCGGATGCCTTGCGCACCTCGGCCCGGAACCCCATGCCCTTGCGCCCGATGCGGTTCTCGATGATCGTGTCGATCCCGGCGAAGGCGCCGCCGCAGATGAACAGGATGTTGGTGGTGTCGATCTGGATGAATTCCTGATGGGGGTGCTTCCGGCCCCCCTGGGGCGGCACCGAGGCCGTGGTGCCCTCGAGGATCTTCAGCAGCGCCTGTTGGACGCCCTCACCCGACACGTCCCGGGTGATCGAGGGGTTCTCCGACTTCCGTGCGATCTTGTCGATCTCGTCGATGTAGATGATGCCGGTCTCTGCCCGCTTCACGTCGTAGTCGGCGGCCTGGATGAGCTTGAGAAGGATGTTCTCGACGTCCTCGCCGACGTAGCCCGCCTCGGTCAGGGCGGTGGCGTCGGCAATGGCGAACGGCACGTTGAGCATGCGGGCCAGCGTTTGGGCCAACAGGGTCTTGCCGCACCCGGTCGGCCCGAGCAGCAGGATGTTGGACTTGGAGAGCTCGACGTCGTTGTCGTGGGTGCCGTTGCTGCCGGCCTGGACCCGCTTGTAGTGGTTGTAGACGGCGACCGAAAGGATCTTCTTGGCGTACTCCTGCCCGATCACGTAGTCGTTGAGGAACTCGTAGATCTCCTTGGGCTTCGGCAGCTCTTCGAAGGAGAGCTCGGTGGTGTCGGCCAGCTCCTCGGCAATGATGTCGTTGCAGAGCTCGATGCACTCGTCGCAGATGTACACCCCGGGCCCGGCGATCAGCTTCTTCACCTGCTTCTGCGACTTCCCGCAGAAGCTGCACTTCACCAGATCGCCACCGTCTCCGAACTTCGCCACGTCGGTTCCTCGTGTCCTTCTGTTCAGTGGTCCCTGTTGCTCATCCGTGCGAGCTGCCCGGTCTGCCCTGCCGGGTCCCAACCCTAGCGGCTGGCCCGGTGCCGACCGGACCTACCCGTCGGATCAGGCCGCGCCCACGGCCTCGATGGCCAGGGAGTCCCGGGCGGTGATCACCTCGTCGATGAGGCCGTAGGCCACCGCCTCCTCGGCGGTCATGATGAAGTCCCGGTCGGTGTCCTTCGAGACCCGCTCGACGGTCTGGCCGGTGTCGTCGGCCAGCATCCCGTTCAGTAGGTCGCGCATGCGCAGGATCTCCTTGGCCTGGAGCTCGATGTCACTGGCCTGGCCCTCGACCCCTCCGAACGGCTGGTGCAGGAGGATGCGGGCATGGGGGAGGGCGAACCGCTTCCCGTGGGTGCCGGCGCCGAGTAGCACGGCGGCGGCCGAGGCCGCCTGGCCGAAGCAGAACGTGGACATGTCCGGCTTGATGTACTTCATCGTGTCGTAGATGGCGAACAGCGCGGTGATGTCCCCGCCCGGCGAGTTGATGTAGAGGTGGATGTCCTTGTCCGCCTCCTCCGACTCGAGAAAGAGCAACTGGGCGCAGACCAGGTTGGCCACGGTGTCGTTGATCGGCGTCCCGAGGAAGATGATCCGCTCCCGCAGGAGTCGCGAGTAGAGGTCGTAGTTGCGCTCGCCCCGGCTGGTCGACTCGACCACCCACGGCACGCTGTAGGCCTGTGCGCCCATGTCCGTGATTCCCTCCGTGAAGCTCACTCCGGGTCCTCCTCGTCCTGGTTCACCAGCAGTTCGTCCCGTGACACGGGCTTCCCTTCCTCGTCGACCAATTCGACCGTGTCGATCAGCCAGCGCATGGCCTTGGCCTTGCGTCGGTCCGAGCGTACCGCCGCAAGCCGCCCGGCCCGTTCCAGCTGGTCACGCACCTCGTCGGCGCCCATGTCGAGGCGCTCGCCCATCGCCGTCAGCTCCTCGTCGAGCTCCTCGTCGGTGACCTCGATGGCCTCCTCATCGACCAGCGCCCGTAGGGCGAGGTCGACCTTCACGCTCTGCAGCGCCCCCTCGCGGAGCTCGTCGATGAACTCCTGCTCGTCACGGCCGGTCGCCCCGAGGAACTGGCCGAGGCTCATCCCCTGGCTGTCGAGCCGGTGGTTGAGGTCGTGGATCCGCTCGCGAAGTTCCTCCACCACCAGCTGCTCGGGGATCTCCTCGGTCACCAGCTCGACCAGTGCGGAGGCTGCGTTCTGCTGGAGAGCCATCTGGGCCTGCACGATGTGGCGTTGGCGCAGCCGCTCGGTGATGTCGGCGGTCAACTCCTCCACCGTGTCGAACTCGGACGCCTCGGACGCCCACTCGTCGGTGACCTCCGGCAGGACCAGCTCCTTCACGTCCTTCACCAGCACCCGGAACGACACGGTCTGGCTAAGCGCGTCGAGGGTCGAGTCGAACGAGAAGATGTCACCGGGCTTGGCCCCGCGCAGCTGGTCGTCGAGTTCGGGGACCACACTGCCGCTCCCCACCTCGTAGAGGAAGTCCTCGGCGTCGAGGTCGCTGTCGTCCCCCACCGCCTGGTCCCCCCTCGAACCGTGGATGTCGATGGTCAGCTGGTCGCCGTTCTGCGCCGGACGCCCGACCTCGACCAGCTCGCCGGCGGTGGCCCGGAGGCGGTCGATCTGGGCGGCCACCTCCTCGTCGGTGACCTCGAGGCCGGGAAGGGTCACCACCAGGCCCCGGTAGCCCGGAATGGCCACGGTGGGCCGCACAAGCACGACGGCGTCGAAGGAGACCGCCCCCGACTCGTCCCCCGAGGTGATGTCGATCTCCGGCTGGTCGATGGGGTCGACCTCGGTGTCGGTCACTGCCTGCGCGTAGAACCCGGGGAGGGCCTCACGGAGCGCCTCGCCCCGCAGGGCCGCCGCCCCGCCCATGCGGGCCTCGATGACCCGACGCGGGACCTTGCCGGGCCGGAAGCCCGGCACCCGCACCTCGCGGGACAGCCGGCGCAGCACCTCGTCGAGGGCCTCGTCGATCTCTGCCTCGTCGACCTCGACGGACAGCCGGACCTTGTTGCCCTCCTCGGGCGCTGCTGTGGCTCGCATACGAATAGGTGAGTGTACTGGCACCCGGGCGCCGGACTTTCCGCGTCGGCCGGCGGCCCCGGGCGCCTCGGCCGGGGGCTCAGGTCATGAAGTCCATGGCGGCGAGCACCTCGTTGCCGGTGGCGACGTCCCCGACGACCCGGACCTGGCCGGTGGCCACTACCGTCGCCGGACCCACCCGGCCGAAGGCGAGCCGCCAGAACGTCTCCTGGTCCATGTCCAGGGTGACCCGGGGCGGCTCCGCCGGTGGGAGCGGGCCCGGAGCAGCGCGGCCTCCCTCGACCACGACCAGGACGTGGCGGCCCATGACGCCGGTCACCACGAACAGCACCGACGTGCCGTCCGGAGGGGCGACCCGCTTCCCCACCACGTAGGGCATGGTCTGCTCGCACCGGTCGAGGACCGTGGCCTCCCCGGCGCCGTTGCGCCCCCCCGGCCGGTCGAGGGCACGGCGCATGTCCTGCTCGTGGGCCCAGCTGTCCAAGATGCGGGTGGTCATGAACTCGCGGTAGGGAACCTCCCCGATCGGGCTCCACCCAACCCGGTCGAACTCGGCCACCGGCAGTCCCCGCAGGGCGTCGAGGCGTCGACCGGTGGTCTCCACGAACTCGGCCAGCACGTCGTGGCCCGGAACGGGGCGACGCGCCTCGACCCAAGCCTCGTTGAGGGCGCCGAAGGGATTCCTGACGTGGGCCGGGACCTCGGCGAGGCCCGGTGGGGACGGGTCCCCGAGGAGCATGCGCTCGATCCCGATGAGATGGGACAGCTGGTCCTTGACGGTCCACCCCGGGCAGTCCGTCGGCCGGTCCCAGTGGTCCGCCCGCAACTGCTCGCACGCGCCGGCCACCGACGCCCAAACCTCGGCGAGCTGCCCGACCACCTGCTCGTTGTTCGCTGCTGCACCCGCCATGAGTCCCCCCTCGGGGTCGGGATCGGGCCACGGAAGCGCCGGTCGAGTGGACCGGCTCAGCCGGGCAGGACCGCCTCGATGGCGTCGATGACCTCTGGCGCCTCAGGGTCCACCATCGGCCGGAAGCGCCGTACGACCTCGCCGGAGGGCGACACCAGGAACTTCTCGAAGTTCCACTGGATGTCCCCGGCCTCACCGTCGGCGTCGGCCACGGTCGCCAGCTCCTCGTAGACCGGGTGGCGACCGTCACCGTTGACGTCGACCTTCTCGAAGAGGGGGAACGTGACCCCGTAGGTCGCCGAGCAGAAGGTGGCGATCTCCTCCGACGAGCCGGGCTCCTGGCCCCCGAACTGGTTGCACGGGAACCCGAGGACGGTGAACCCCCTGTCGCCGTAGCTCTTCTGGAGCCGCTCGAGGCCCTCGTACTGGGGGGTGAGCCCGCACTTGGATGCCACGTTGACCACCAGCAGGGCCTTACCGCGGTAGTCGCCGACCGAGGCCGGCTCGCCCTCGAGAGAGTGCAATTTCGGATCGTAGATACTCATGATCCCAGCGTAGCGGCACGTTCGGCAGCCAGCTCGCCCGGCCGGCGAGGACCCGAACGAGGTAAAGGTGGGGCCGCCGCTGGTCGAAGCTAGAGACAAGGGAAACGCAGGGTGGAGGTGCCGACGGCGCCGAGGGGTTGAATGACGAACGATGACCGTCGAGGTTGAGCACTCCGGGCACCGCGCCGGGGACCACCACGCGGTGTCGGGCACCGTGGTCGGCGCACTCATCGGCACTGTCAACGCCCACAGCGGTGAGGTCGGTGTGGCCCAGGCCCTGGCGCTGGCCGGCGACCGGCGGACGTTCGCCGCCCTGGCCGACCGGGATGCGTGGAGCTCGCTGGACGAGACGGTGGCGTTGTTCAACGCGGCCGCCCTGGTCACCGGTGACGGCGCCGTCGGCGTCCATGTCGGCGAGGCACTCCTCCACCCGCCGGAGCGTTCTGAATTCGTGGACCGGCTCCGTGCCCTCGGATCCACCGACACAGTGCTGAAGCACATCGGCCCGTTGGTCGACCAGTTCGAGGACACCTCGGAGGCGGTGGCCCTCGAGGTGGCGACCGACCACGCGCTGATCCGGATCACCCCTCGCCACGGACCCTTCCGCCACGCCCACCTGTGCGAGCTCACTCGGGGACTGCTCACCTCGGTCCCCACCCTGTTCGGCCTGGGGCCCGCCCTGGTCACCGAGCACGAATGCAGCGCGCGGGGTGGCCGGCACTGCCTCTACGCCCTCAGCTGGGACGGTCCCGACAGCGCCTCGACCGCCGTGGCGACGCCGGGCGACGCCGGCGACCGGACCCCCTACGAGGCACCGGCACCTGGCGAGCCATCGCCCCCGTCGGGCGAGCGGCGCCGGCCCGGCGGGTTCGGTCCCAGGTCCGGGCGCCGGGCCTGGGACCGCCAGGGGCCCCTCGGTACGGCCGAGGAGCTCCGGTCCGAGCTCGATCGCATGGAGGTCCTGGTCGAAGGGACCACCGCCACCGCGCTCGAGCTACTGGGCGACGACCTCGAGTCGCTCCTCTCGCAGATAGCGTCGCGGGCCGACGCGGTGGTCACCTCACTCACCTTCCTCCTGATGGTGAGGGTCCGGCCCGGTACAGCGATCCAGCTCCACTACCGGGGGCTCGTCCCGGACGAGGCCCAGGCCCTGGCGGCCGAGCTCTGGGCGCAGGAGCCCGACGATGCAGCAGGGTCGCGCCTGATCGTCGACATCGCGTCGCCCCGCCGCCACTACGGTCGGTTGGTCGAGTTCCTCCCGCCGGGAGCCGCCCCGCCTCGCTCCGAGTCGCGGGTCCTCCACCACTACGCTCAGTACGCGGCCACCGCGCTCGACGTCTTCGGGGTCCTGGCCGACGCCAAGCGGAGCGATGCCACGGCGCGCACGCTCCTCTCCTTCTCCGAGTCGCTGTCACGGGTGACCGCCCTGCCCGAGCTGGTCCAGCTGCTGGCCGACACCGTCCCGGCGGTCACCGGCTGCGACCAGTCCACGGTCTACCTGTGGGACGGCGACGCCGGAGCACTCGTCCCGAGCGCCACCACCGTCGGCCTGGAGCCGCCCGATGCCCCGCTCGGCCCCATCGTCCCCGAGCGGGGTAGGGGGCACGGGCAGCCCGGGGGCGCGGACCGGTCGTTCGTCGACCCCGAAGGGGTCAGCGGCCACCGGCCGGCATCCCCGGGGCCGGCCGGTGGGCCGGAGGACGACGCCGCGGACGGGCCCGGGGCCGGCAGGGCCGAGCCGGTCGTGGTCCGCGCCGACGCCCCTCTGGTGTCCCGGATGATCGAGGAGCACGGGGTCATGGTGCTCGACGAGTCGACCGAGGACCCCTTCCTGCGCAACCTCCTCGAGCGTACGGCGACCGCTGCGTCGGTGGTCGCCCCCCTGTTCGCCGCCGGCGAGTTCCTCGGGGTCATCGCCGCCAACTACCGGGCCGACGCGTCGACGGCGTCGATCCGCGACCCCGACCTCCACGAGCGCCTGTGCGGGCTCTCCGACCAGGCGGCGACCGCGCTGCAGAACCTCAGCCTTCTCGAGAAGGTGTCGCACATGGCCTGGCACGACGCGTTGACCGGGCTGCCCAACCGTCGCCTCTTCGAGGACCGGGTCGAGCAGGAACTGGTCCGCTCGCGCCGGGTGGGCGAACCGGTCTGCATGTTCTTCGTCGACCTCGACCACTTCAAGTCGGTCAACGACACGCTCGGTCACGCTGCCGGTGACGACCTCATCAAACAGGTGGCACGTCGCCTGGTGGACACGGTGCGGCGCCAGGACACGGTGGCACGCGTGGGCGGCGACGAGTTCGCCATCCTCCTGCCCGGGCTCTCCGACCAGCTCTCCATCGATCAACTCGCCCAGCGCTCGCTCGAGGCGATGAACACCCCGTTCGTGGTCTTCGGCGAGGAGGTGGAGACGTCGGCCTCCATCGGCATCGCCATGGCACCCGACCATGGTGACTCGTACGACGAGCTGCTGAGCCGGGCCGACGAGGCGATGTACCGGGCCAAGGCCCGGGGTCGCAATGACTTCCAGATGTACTCGGGGCCGTCCGGCGCCGGTCCCGGCGACGGAGGTCCCGCCGCCGACGACCGCTCGCTCGCCGCCGATCTCGTCCACGCCTTGGAGCACGACGAGTTCTTCGTGCTCTACCAGCCCTACATCGACCTCCGCACCTCCCAGGTGGTCGGCGTCGAGGCGTTGGTGCGCTGGCGCCACCCTTCGCTCGGCGTGCTCGAACCGTCGGCCTTCATCTCGTTGGCGGAGCGGAACGAGGTCATCGTGGCCCTCGACACCTGGGTCCTCGAGGAGACCTGCCGGCAGGCCCGGACCTGGCTCGACCAGGGGCTGCGACCACTGCGGCTGTCGGTCAACCTGGCGTCGCGCGACTTCTCCAACCCCGACCTGTTCGACAACACCGAGCGGGCGCTCGCCGCCTCCGGCCTCGATCCGTCTCTCCTCGAACTGGAGATCACCGAACGGGTGGTCCTCGAGCGGGCGGGACCGGCCCGGCACAACATCGACCGGCTTCGGCGCCTCGGCGTGCGGTTCACCATCGACGATTTCGGCACGGGCAACTCCTCGCTGAGCCGCATCGGCTCGTTCCCGGTCAGCACGCTCAAGATCGACCACTCCTTCGTGCAGGTCCTGGCCCCCGACGGCGAGAACGACGCCCTGGTGTCGGCGATCATCTCCATGGCCCAGCGGCTGGGGCTCGACTGCGTGGCCGAGGGCGTCGAGACCTCGCTCCAGAGCCGGGTCCTCCTCCAGCGCGGCTGCACCACCGCCCAGGGCTACTTCTTCAGCCCGCCCCTTCCCCCCGGGGAGATCGCGGCGCTGATGGCCGCCGTCGTCGCGGCAGATGGTCCGGGCGCCCTCGGGGACGGTCTCGAGTGAGGAACCGGTGCGAGGTAGGCGGCGCACCCACTGCTAACTACAGCAAGCAGACGGTGGCGCCATCCCCCCCTCCCCCGGTCAGGGCCGGTACGTTCGGTCCAACCGATCACCGGGTGCTCGGCATCCGAATCATGAGGAGGAGCCATGGCGTCGTATGAGGGTTACTGCGTGAAGTGCCGTGAGAAGCGGCAGTTCGACGGCGAAGAGGTGGAGATGGCCAACGGCCGCCGGTCGGCCAAGGGGAAGTGCCCGGTGTGCGGGACGGGGATGAACCGGATCCTCGGGAAGAAGGCCTGACCGGCGCCGGCCGGCTCCGGTCAGAGTGAGAGGGCGCCGATCACGGCGCCCTCTCGGAGTCCCCACTCGCTGACCACCAGGCGCTGCAACCCCAGCCGCTCCACCAGGGTGGACAGCACCACCGCCCCGATCGGCAGGAGTGGCGCCCGGCGGCTCTGGATCCCGGGGAGTGCGAGTCGGGCATCGAGGTCCAGCGTCGCCAACTGGTCGGCCAGCTCGTGGAGCTGGCCAGCGGGCAGCTCGACCTGGTTGACCGGGAGCGACGACGACCGGCCCGACGCCCCGAGCGGACGGTAGAGGCCGAGGGCCAGGCGGGCCAGGGCCCGGACCGTCCCCCCGCTGGCGATGACCCGGGTCGCGGCCGTCGGGTTCCGTTCCAGCATGGCCCGGATCGGCTCCGACCGGGCCAGCGCCAGCTCGGTCACCGCCGCACGGTCGGCGGGCGTGAGCACTTCGCCGGTACCGAGCTCGCCGCGGAGCCGGGCGGTCCCCAGGGCCACACTGGCCACCGCGGTCACCTCGTCAGCGGTGCCGATCCCCGCCTCCAGGCTCCCGCCACCCAGGTCGAGCCCGAGCACTGGTTCCTGTCCCACCCAGACACCGGCCCGCTGGCCGAGGAAGCACAGGCGGGCCTCCTCCTCCCCGGTGAGCAGAGTGACCGGGCTCCCCAGCACCTGCTCGATCCGGTCGACCAGCTTCGGGCCGTTGGTGGCGTCGCGGAGCGCGGCGGTGGCCAGGGCGACCACCACGTCGGCGCCGGCGTCGTCGGCGGCGGTGCGCAGCCGGCGGACCGTGCGGACGGCAGACGCGGCCCGGTCCGCCGGGACTGCTCCGGTCCTCGCCACCTCCGTGCCCAGATGGAGGAACGACCGCCGTCGCAGCACCGGCGTGAGCAGTCCTTCCCGCGTGGCATCGACCACCATCAGGTGGAACGAGCTGCTCCCCAGGTCGAACACGGCTACTCGGACGGTCGGCACCGGCGTGACGCTATCCCGTGTGATCGGGTCCGCGGTGCCCTGCCCGCCTCCTGGCCTACGCTGGGCGGTGGCGGCGTCGGCCGGGATGGCGGCGGTGGACCGGGAAGTAGCGCAGCTTGGCAGCGCGCCTGCTTTGGGAGCAGGAGGTCGCGGGTTCAAATCCCGCCTTCCCGACGCAGCAGGGACGGGACGACGCAGCAGGGACGGGATCCGGCCCGAGCCCGGTGCCCTCAGGCGCCGACGGCGAGACCGAACGAGGCGGCGATCTCGGACGCGGGGAGCGGGCGGGAGAACAGGTAGCCCTGGGCGAGGTCGCACCCGAACGACCGGAGCACCTCAAGCTGCCGGGTGGTCTCCACCCCCTCGGCCACCACCCGCAGCCCCAGGGCGTGGGCCAGATTGATGACCGCGGAAACGATCGCCTCGCCCTCCGGGCTCACCCCCAGTCCTTCGACGAAGGACCGGTCCACCTTCAGGATGTCGAGGGGGAAGTGCTGGAGGTAGCTGAGCGACGAGTAGCCGGTGCCGAAGTCGTCGATGGCCAGCAGCACGCCCACCTCCTTCAGCGCACGGAGGACACCCAGGGCGGATGCCGCGTCCCTCATGAGGGCGCTCTCGGTGATCTCCAGCGTCAGGTGCTCGGGAGGCAGCCCGGTGCGGTCGAGGATCTCCTCGACCGTCCGTACGATGCGTGGGTCGTCGATCTGCCGGGCGGACAGGTTGACTTCGATCGAGCCGTGGGGATCGGAACGCTCCCGGTGGTGCCAGTCGTTGAGCTGGTTGCAGGCCTGCTCGAGCACCCAGGCCCCGATGGGGATGATCAGTCCGCTCTCCTCGGCGACTGGGATGAACCGGTAGGGCGACACCAGGCCCTGGTCGGGATGCTGCCACCGGACGAGGGCCTCGACCCCGACGGTTGTCACCCCCTCGATCTCCACGACCGGCTGGTAGTGGAGCGTCAGCTCGCTCCGCTCGAGGGCGCGGTGGAGCGAGTGCTCGGTGGTCATCCGGTCGAGGACCTCGATGCGCATCGACTCCCCGAACGTCTCGACGCTCGAACCCCCGCGGCCCTTGGCCTGGTACATGGCGGCTTCGGCGTTGGACAGCAGCTCCGCGGTGTCGTCCACCCCGAAGGTGTTGAGGGCCACGCCCACCGAGGCGTCCACGAAGACCTCGGTGCCCCCCACCAGAACGGGCTCGGCCAGCGCCACCCGCACCCGCTCGACGAAGGCGGTGGCCAGGGAATGGGCGTCACCGGTCGCGTGCTCGAACAGAGCCAGGAACTCGTCTCCCCCGAAACGGGCGACGAGTTCAGCGTCCCCGGCGGCAGCCTCCAGGCGACCGGCCACCGCCACCAGGAGCTGGTCACCGACGTCATGGCCCATCGAGTTGTTGACCCCCTTGAACCGGTCAAGGTCGAGCAGCACCACCGCAACCGAGCCCGACACCAGGTCGTGCCGGTCCACCGCGTCGCCGAGCCGCTCGACGAACTGCGCCCGGTCGGGCAGGCCGGTCAGTCGGTCCCACGAGGGCACGGTGGGGTCACCCCCGGCACCCGACTCGTGCCGTTCGGACGGGTGCACGAACCCGGCCACCGATCCGCCCGAGCTACTGCCCGTGGTGTACAGGAGGCCCTCAACGCTGATGGTCCGACCGGCCCGGTGCACCAGCTCGAACGACCGGCGATGGGCGCCCGAGTCACGCCCGGGGGCCGCGCCGGGCTCGACGACCGTCCCGCGGCGCGGCGGGACGAAGGGTGTGTCGGCCACTCCACCGGGCAGGAACGTGTCGGCGACGGACCGTCCGACCACCTCGCCCCGCTCCCAGCCGAACGCCCGCTCGGCCCCCGGGTTCCACTCGAGGGCCACGCCGGCCGAGTCGACCTCGACGTACGGGTCGGGACAGAGGGAGAGGAGCAGTTCCCAGCGATCGCGCCAACCGGTGGCGTCGGTCCTCGGTCCGGCGCTGTCAACGACCACGGGACCCCTGTCCCGGGAAGTGGCGCCCGCCGCCGGCCGACCGGGAGCGAACCCCGCGCCAACGCCCGAGATGATCGACCATGACTCCCCGTCCCATCCGGTTTCCGTGCCGTGACACCGGGCCGGACCTACGGCCCCGTCGTTGGGGTGCATGGTAGGCACTGACCCCATCCAGTTCAAGGATTTGCGCCACAGTCGCGTCGGCGTGACCACGACCACACCCCGACCGATGGCGTGTACCGTGCCTGTCGTGGTCGTCGTCACCGGTACCCTGCAGAAGGAAGCCTGGGACCTGAAGGTCCTCCCCCCCGTGGAGCAGGTCCGGCCGGGGCTGTGGTCGATTCCCGTCCCGATCCCGAACAATCCGCTCCGCTACGTGCTGGTCTACGCCCTCGAACTCGACGGCGGTGGTGTGGCGCTGGTCGACGCCGGGTGGAACACCGACGAGGCGTGGACGGCCCTCGGCGACGGGCTGGCGGCCGCCGGGGGCAGCATGTCGGACGTGCGGGCGGTGATGGTGACCCACATCCACCCGGACCACTACGGGTTGGCCGGCCGGGTGCGCGAGGCGTCGGGCGCCTGGATCGGCCTCCACCCCGCCGACGCCGTCATGCTCGAATCGCGCTACGGGGACACCGACGCGCTCCTCGACGACATGTCCCACTTCCTCGCCGACTCGGGCGTCCCCGCCGACAAGCTGCCCGATCTGACCTTCGCCTCGATGATCCTGAAGTCGATGGTCACCATGGCCGCTCCGGACGTCCTGTTCGAGGACGGCGGGGACGTCGATCTCCCCGGGTGGTCGCTGCGGACCATCTGGACCCCCGGCCACTCGCCCGGTCACGTCTGCTTCTACAGTGCCGACCGCAGGCTCCTGATCTCGGGGGACCACGTGCTGCCCCGCATCACGCCGAACATCTCGGCCAACACCCAGCAGGTCCCCAACCCCCTGGGCGACTATCTGGAGTCCCTGCTGAAGGTCCAGAACCTGGGCACCGACGAGGTCCTGCCCGCCCACGAGTACCGGTTCTCCGACCTCGAGGGACGCCTGGAGGAGATCATCACCCACCATGCCGGCCGACTCGAGGAGATCGAGCAGGTCATCGCCACCCTCCCGGGGTCGACGGCCTGGGACATCACCGTCCGGCTGCACTGGTCGCGCCCGTGGGACGACATCGAGCCGTTCATGCAGCGACAGGCCAACGGTGAGACGCTGGCCCACTGCATCCTTCTCGAGCTGCACGAGCGGATCCGCCGCCAGGGCGGCACACCGGCCCGGTTCTACGCGGTGGCCGGGTGACCCCCGGCGCAGCACCGACACCGACGCCTCGTCAGGAGCGCCGACAGCGGGTCGTGAGGCGCCGACGCTTCAGGACGGTCGTCGCTCTGGCGGTCGTGGTCGTGGTCGGCATCATCGTCGTCTCGTGCACCGGAGGGACGTCGAGTACGTCGACCACGGCCACGTCGACGGCCGTCCACCGCTCCGGCACGTCCAGGTCGACCGGGCCGGCTTCGATCGAGGCCGGGGTCGAGCCGTGGCAGCTCGGCTCCCCGCTGTCCCGTGAGGCCGTGGTGGCCGCGCCCAACGGGTTGATCGTCCTCGGGGGGATCACGGCGTCCGGCACCTCCCTGCCCAACGTGTTCACCGTCGCGCCGGGCACCGGCACCATCACCGCCACGACAGGGCTCGCCGACCCGGTCCACGATGCGGCGGCGGCCACCCTCGGTCACGCCACCTATGCCCTCGGGGGCGGCTCACCGGACACGGTGGCGACCATCCAGTCGATGGGGACCCCGTCGATTCCCCCGGTGGCGGGGGCCGCGACCTCGGTGGTAGGCCAACTCCCGCAGCCACGCTCCGACCTGGCCGTCGCCTCGGTCACCTCCACAGTGGGCGGCCGCACGCTCACCACGGCGTACGTCGTCGGAGGGTACGACGGGAGCCACTACCTCCCCACGGTGCTGTCCACCACCGACGGCACCCACTTCGAGGCAGCAGCGACCCTCCCCGTCCCGGTCCGGTACCCGGCCGTGATCAGCACAGGAGGCCTCCTCTACGCCTTCGGCGGGCAGACCGCCTCGCCCGGGGTGGCGGCCACCGCCACCGACGACATCCAGGAGATCGATCCGACGACCCACCGGGCCACCGTGATCGGGCACCTACCCCAGGCGCTCTACGGTGCCGCCGCCTTCGTCATCGACGGCGTCGTCTACGTCGCCGGCGGCCAGTCTCCCGGCGGTCCGACCCTCACCGACATCACCGCCTTCGTGCCCGCCACCCACGCCGTCCTGCATGCCGGGCTCCTACCCCAGGCGGACGCGTTCGCCGGCTACGCCACGGTGGGGACCGGCACGCGGGCCATCGGCTATCTCGTCGGCGGTGAGGTGGCGTCGCAGGCCGGCAACGACCAGGCCGGCGTGGCCTCCGGCTCGCTGAGCAGCGTGATCTCGTTGCGGCCCAGCCGCTACGGAGGGCCTGCCGGCCGACCGGGATCGGGTGCCCCCTACTCGGGGACCCTGCTCATCGCCGACCGCGGCAACGACAGGCTCCTGGCGCTCGACACGTCCCGCGACGTCACCTGGCAGTACCCCTCGGCCACCATGCCACCGCCCCCGGGCGGCTTCTACTTCCCCGACGACGCGTTCTTCATCAGGCGCGGGACCGGGATCATCTCCAATCAGGAAGACAACCACACCATCGTGGAGATCGGCTACCCGTCGGGGAAGATCCTCTGGCAGTACGGCCACCCCGGCCAGCCGGGGTCAGCGCCGGGCTACCTCGACCAACCTGACGACGCCTATCTGCTGAAGTCCGGGACGATCACGGTGGCCGACGCGTCGAACAACCGGATCCTCTTCATCTCGCCCCAGGGGACGATCACCGGTCAGATCGGCAACGGTGCCGACGCCCATGATCCTCCGACCTCCATCGCCTATCCCAACGGAGACACTCCGCTGACCAACGGGGACGTCCTGGTGTCCGAGATCAACGGCTCATGGGTCGACGAGTACACGCCGACCGGCACGCTGGTCTGGACGGTCCACCTGTCGTCCGTCGACTATCCGTCCGACCCACAGCAGCTGGGCACCGATCTCTACCTGATGACCGACTACGACCCTCCCGCCGAGGGCCGCATCCTCGAGTTCACCCGGCAGGGCACGGTCACCTGGCTCTACGGCCCCCCGTCCGGCGATCCGATGTTGAAGAAGCCCTCGCTGGCCGAACGGCTGCCCAACGGCCTGATCATGGTGAACGACGACTACCGTGACCGGGTCGTGGTCATCGATCCCGTCACCAACTCGATCGTCTGGCAGTACGGCATCACCGACGTGCCCGGGACCGCCCCCGGACTGGTGTCGATCCCCGACGGCTTCGACAACCTCCTGGCCGACGGGACGACGCCCACCCATCCCCAGACCGGCTGAGGCTCACCGGTCCGGTGGGCCGGCCCGGGTGCCGCCCCGGTCGCCCCGGTCGTCGAACTCGGTAGTGAGGCGCTTCCGCTCGCGACGCTTCAGGAGCATGCGGACGGCGACGGCCACCACCACGATGCCGGCCACGACAGCCACCGACCACAGTCCGACCTCCCGGAGGATGCGCTCGAACGAGAGCCCGACGACATAGCCGAGCAGGGTGTACCCGATCCCCCACACCAGCCCGCCGATGGCGTTGTAGAAGAGGAAGACCCGGTACCGGAGCCCGCTCATCCCCGCCAGCCCCGGGATCAGCGCCCGGGCGAAAGCCACGAACCGCCCCAGGAACACCGCCGGGCCCCCGTAGTGCTCCAGCAGGTCCATCGTCCGGCGGACCGCGGAATTGCCCTTGAGCGGCCGCCGTTCGAGCAGCCACGGGCCGCCCCACTTCCCGACCTCGAAGCCGACGGAGTCGCCGGCCACGGCACTCACCACCACCACGACCATCATTACCCCGAGGTTCACCGCGCCGAGACCGGCGAGCACCCCGCCGATCACCACGGCCGTCTCGCCAGGGATGAAGAACCCGACGAGGAGTGCCGCCTCGGCAAAGGTCAGGAACCCGACCAGCACATAGGCGGTGGGCCCGTGGAAGTGGAGCAGCCACCCGGTCACACCACCCGGGCTGGAGCCACTGCCCGACGCGGCGGCCACCAGCAGGGGGTGCGCGGCGACGCGCCCGGCCATGCTCAGCGTCCCAGCCGGCTCACGCCCAACTCCGGCGCCCTCCGGCGGGCCGGACGCCCCCGATCCTGGCGCTCACCGGTTCAACGTCACACTCGTCCACGTCCGGCGCCGGCAGGCGGGACAGTTCATCCACCGGTCGAACTCCCGCCGGGGCCACCACACCCCGACCGGAAACTGCAGGAGCAGGAAGTCGAGGAGACCGATCCGGGTGACCGACCCACACGAGGAACAGGCCACGGCGAGCACCCCCCGGCGCGGCACCGGCTCCGCTGCGGTGGCCGCTGTCGCCGCCGCCGGCTCCTCGTCCCCGACGGGCGTGGCCGACGAGAAGAGGGCGTGCTTGCCTGCCGGACGGGCGTGACGCGGGGCGCTGCGGGGCGCTGGCTCCTTCCGGAGGGAGGCTCCCACGCCGACGTCGTGCTCGCCGTCGGGGGCCGCCTCCGCCCCGACCGGCATCCAGTAGAGCGCCCGCTTCCCCAGCGGGTCCGGGCCCCCGGGCACTAGCCGGCGCTACCGGCGACCACGCTCGTCTCGAGGAGCGTGGCGGCCAGGGCGCGGTAGGCCATCGCCCCAGGCGATTTCGGGGCGTGCTGCAGGATCGACTTGCCCCGGGCCGGCGCCTCGGCGAACCGGATCGACTTGCGCACCGGTGGCTGCAGCACGGGGATGCCGTAGCGGGCCTCGACCTCCTCGATGATGTGCCGAGCGTGCCTGGTGCGGTCGTCGTACATGGTGGCGATGATGCCCCGCACGCTGAGCTCGCTGTTGGCGAACGCCCGTACGTCCTCGATGGTCTCGAGCAGCTGGCCGACGCCACGATGGGACAGTGCTTCGCACTGCAACGGGATCAACACGGAGTTGGCGGCGGTCAGTCCGTTGATGGTCAGTACGCCGAGCGACGGCGGGCAATCGATGAGGACCAGGTCATACCGTTCGAGCACCGGCTCGAGTGCCCGCTCCAACACGTGCTCACGGCCGGTCCGGGTGAGGAGGTGGACCTCCGAGCCGGCCAGGTCGATGGTGGCCGGAAGCACGTCGAGGAACTCGACACCGGGTACCGGCAGGGCCACGTCGGCCACGCTGGCACGGCGGACGAACACGTCGTGCAACGACAGGTCGAGGGCGTCCGGGTCGAATCCGAGCGAGAAGGTGAGGCAGGCTTGCGGGTCGAGGTCGACGACCAGGGTACGCCTCCCGAACTCGGCTGACGCCACTCCGAGCGAGTGCACCGTGGTGGTCTTGGCCACCCCTCCCTTTTGGTTGGCTACGGCCAGGACGTCGGTCACAGCCGAAGTCTATGCCTGCCCGTCCGGGCCGGGTCGCCCGGTCAGAACCCGGCCATCCCGACGACGGGTTGGTTGAGGGTTTTGCCGCCCATGGAGCCGAGGAATGGTGCCACGAAGCTGAAGACCCCGCCATCTGCGGCCACCTCCCAGTACCCTCCAGTGGCCGGGGCCATGGCGATGCCGACCACCGGGGCATTCAGCGACAGACCCCCGGTGGAGCCGCAGAAGGGCACACCGCCGAACGAGAAGATCCCACCGTCCGTGGCGGCGAGGTCGTAGCCGGCGTAGGCCGCGGCGGGTACCGAGCACGGGGGGATGGACCCCGGCGCGGGTGTACCCCCTGCGTCGCCTGTCAGCTGTGGGTCGTGGTGGAACATGGGCCAGGATCCCGCACCGGCCGCCGCCGCGCCGTTCGAAGGGGTGATCTCGTAGTGGTCGATCTCCCCCACTCCGCCGGGCGAGGCCGGCGAGAAGGTGTAGCCGGCCAGTGTGATCCCGATCGAGCCGTCGGGGTCGTCGGTGACCAACGGCGAGTTCTGCAGGCCGAGGCTCGGGCTGAGCTCGGTCACCTTGGCGCCGGTCCAGCCGTCCAGGATCCAGGTGCCATCCACGGTCGGGGCGATGACGTCGTCGTAGCCGGCCCCGGTGAGGTCGGCGGTGACCACCGATCCGACGACCTGGTTCGGGAGGCTGGTCTGCCAGATGGTCTGGCCGGTGGCGGCGTCGAGTGCGTAGACGGTGCCACCATTGCCCGGGCCCTGATCGGTACCCTCCACGACCTGGAGGGCCCCGTTGCCCAGGACCTCCGACAGAGCCGGGACGAGTAAGTGCCGCCGTTCAGGGTCACCGACCACTGTTGCCGGCACCGGGTGTCGTAGGCCTTGAGCGTGTCGGTATCGGACGCTCCGGGGAAGAAGGTGCCAGTGCCGACCACGATGCCGGTGGCGCCGCCGGAGAGGAACCCTCCTACCGCCGGGGACGAGTCGACCACCTGGTCGGTGTCGGCTCGGCAGATCAGATTCCCCTGGGAGCTCAGGACGCGCAGGTGACCACCGGCGTAGTACTGCTGGTTCCGGGCGGACCCGGTGGACTGGTCTCCGCCCACGACGATCTCGTGCTGACCGGTGCCGTACAGGTCGGCCAGAGCCGCGGTCGAATGGGTGCTGTCGGAGTCGTAGAACGGCCATCCGCCGAGGACGCCCCCGGTTCCCGCATCGAGGGCGTAGGCCACCTGGCCGAGAGTGCCGGCGAAGGTGTCGACGCCGGTCTGGAGCCGGCCCACCGTCATGCCGGCCTGCATGCTGGTGGCCGGCGCATGCTGGGGCGGGTTCACCACCGGGGTGAACCACAGCCTCGCCCCGGTCGGGCCGTAGGCCTGGTACCCGCCCGAGGTCGGATCGGCGTCGTTCCCCGACCCGACCAGCACCTCCGAGGCCCCACCCGCGAGCGGGGCGATCGAGGGGGTGGAGTCGATGGGCCCGCTCTCATCGGTGGTCGGCCATCCGGCGACCGGGGTCCCGTCGTCGAGATGGTAGGCGTAGACCAGCCCGCGCCGGTCCCCCACCACCACATCGGGCCGGCCGTCGAGATCGGCCGGGATCGGCGACGAGAGGGCGATGGGCTGCCCGGCGTCCGGAAGCGACCCGGTGGACCAGGTCTCCGTGACGTCGGAAAGGCTCAGCCGACCCGACACGGCTTCCTCCGCCAGATGGGAAGGCGCGGGACCGGCCGGTCCGGCAGTGAGTGTCGCCCCCGCCCCTGACGCCACACCGGTCACGGCGAGAACGGCGACGATGGCGAGAACGGCGGCCACGCGGCCCGGGCCTCGCCGCTGCCGACCGGCCGCGCCCTCCGGGCGGGACGCCACCCGGGTCCCAGTGCGCAGTGATCCACGTGGTGCGATCGGTCCAGGGCACGCGGTGACCGGCGGTGGGGGCAACCCCTCGGAAGGAATGGTCGCGGATCCCCGAGAGGGCAGGGCCGGTGTTGCGGTCCCGGCCGGGGCGCAATTGCCGCCGAGGCGCCGACGTCGCCACGACCACCGCGCACCCGAGCATGGGCCGACAAGAGGCACGGGCAGCCCGTGGGGCCAGCGGCACCGTCCTCCCCTTCGACGGGGACCCGGCCCATATGGGCAGCTACGCCCTGGTCCGGGCCACGACGCTCGACCGGCTGGTCGGTGGGGGCCCGGTGGACATGGTCAAGAGCGACGTCGAGGGGGCCGAGGGGCGGATGCTGCGAGGGGCCGGATCGTTGCTCGCCGGCCGACACCCCTGATGGCCTTCCGATTCTCCCCTCCCTCGTTGGAGATCAACTCGGGGATTGCCGGCGGGGATCAGCTCGAGCTGATGCGGCGGCACGGCAACTGGTTCGACCTGGTGGGCGGCGATCCGGCGGAACGGACGGCCAGGTCGACAGCGGAGATCCTGGAGGCGTTCGAGGCCACCGAGGGCGAGCACGTCGGCCCCGTCGCCTCGTCGCCTCGGTCCCGGCCGGGGGGCGGCGCGGCACACCGCGATGGCGCCCCCGGCGATGGCGCCCCCGGCGATGGCGCCCCCGGCAGGAGTCGAACCCGCAACCTGATGGGTAGAAACCACCTGCTCTATCCAGTTGAGCTACGGAGGCCAGCGAGGGGAGGCTACTCCGGCTATCCAGGCCTCCTTCGACGTGTGCCACACTAGAGGCTCCTTGGTGGCCGTAGCTCAGTTGGCAGAGCGCCGGGATGTGGCCCCGGAGGTCGCGGGTTCGAGCCCCGTCGGTCACCCTCTTGCCCCCAGGACCCGGACGTGCCGACCGCATGTCCAGCGGGCACTACCTTTGTGGGCAGGCGCCTCTAGCTCAACGGCAGAGCAACGGACTCTTAAT